>Ga0315281_10012424_pt1 | contig 11601 bp, 7 predicted proteins | sample YL17G07_0_MG_FD_204540 | JGI IMG/M metagenome (GOLD analysis project Ga0315281, IMG submission 204540) | Sediment microbial communities from Yellowstone Lake, YNP, Wyoming, USA - YL17G07_0 | ecosystem: Environmental > Aquatic > Freshwater > Lake > Sediment | place: USA: Wyoming | collected... | reverse complement strand
GCCGCGCAGGGGGAGGATGGCCTGGAAGCGCCGGTCGCGGCCGGTCTTGGCGGTGCCGCCGGCGGAAATACCCTCGACCAGGTACAGCTCGCACTGGAACGGATCGCGCTCGGAGCAGTCCGCCAGCTTGCCCGGCAGCATGGTGCCATCGAGCAGGCCCTTGCGCACGACGAGGTCGCGCGCCTTGCGAGCCGCCTCGCGCGCCCGCGACGCCAGAATCCCCTTCTCGATGATCCGGCGGCCGTCGGAAGGGTGCTCCTCGAGGTACTGCATGAGGCCTTCGGCGACGGCGGCGCGCACGTGCTGCTCGACCGGCGCGTTGCCGAGGCGGGTCTTCGTCTGCCCCTCGAACTGCGGCTCAGGCAGCTTAACGCTGATGACGGCGACGAGGCCTTCGCGCACGTCGTCGCCGCTGAGGTTCGCGTCGTCATCCTTGAGGAACTTCTGCTTGCGCGCGTAGCTGTTGAGCACGCTGGTCAGCGCGCCGCGGAAGCCCGTCAGGTGCGAGCCGCCATCGATCGTGTTGATCGTGTTGGCGAAACTGAACTCGGCCTGCGAGAAGCCGTCGTTGTACTGGATGGCGGCCTCGACCTGCGTCGTCTCCACGGTCTTCTCGATGTAGATCGGGCGCGGGCTGAGCGTGGCGCGGCCCTTGTTGACGTGCTTCACGAAGCTGGCGACGCCGCCCTCGAAGCAAAAGTTCATGTCGCGCTCGCGGCCCGGGCGCTGGTCCTGGAAGCGAATCCAGAGCCCCTTCGTCAGGTAGGCCATCTCGCGCAGGCGCTGGAGCAGCTGTTCGTAGTCGTAGTCGACGGCGTCGAAGATCTCGTCGTCGGCCAGGAACGCTGTGGTCGTGCCGGTCTGCTTCTGCTTGGGGTCGGCGGTGGTCTTCAGCGCACCCTTGGGAATGCCGCGCTCGTAATCCTGGCGGTAGACCTTCGCCTCGCGCCGCACCTCGACGAACATCTTGCTCGAAAGGGCGTTGACGACGGAGGCGCCGACGCCGTGGAGGCCGCCGGAGACCTTGTAGGCGCCGCCGCCGAACTTACCGCCGGCGTGCAGCACCGTCATGATCGTTTCGAGGGCGGACTTGCCCGTGGTCTTGTGCTTGTCGACGGGGATGCCACGGCCGTTGTCGCGCACCGTCACCCAGCTGTTCGGCTCGATCGCCACGTCGATGCGGCTGCAGTAGCCGGCCATGGCCTCGTCGACGGAGTTGTCGACGATCTCGAAGACCAGGTGGTGCAGGCCCCGCTGGTCCGTCGTGCCGATGTACATGCCGGGGCGGCGGCGCACGGCCTCCAGCCCCTCCAGCACCTGGATATCGCTGGCGGTGTAGGAGGCGGCCTTCGCCTTGCCGCGCTTGCCGGCGGGCACCTCGTCCTCGGCGCGTTGTCTCACCATGAAAGTTTCGTGTCCATTGCTGTTACTGAGTCTGAGTAGATCGAAAAGACCCGCGTCTTCCGGCTGTGAAGTCGGGTCTCAGGAAGGCTCCGGAAGTGGTCCCGCATCGCCTCAATTCTACCACAGATCAGGCCCGATCAGGCGCCCTGACTGGCCCGCTCGGAGGCCCCCCTTTCGAACGCGAATCGAGGGTGTCGGAGCAGCGAAATCAGGGACGAACTCCCGCCGAACCAGCGCAGCCCGGCAGCCCCACGACCTTGCCCGGCCGCCTGCGGCCCAGCGGTTACCTCGCCAGCGTCCACGTCCAGCGTCCGACTTCCCACTTCCGACTTCCGACTTCCAGCATCCATCGTCCATCGCCCGCCGTCCGACCTCCGCCTTCCGGCTTCCAGCACCCACCATGAGGTAACCTCAAGCCGATGCGACACCGCCCCGCCACCGTCGCCGGCCTCGTCGTGATCGTCGCGCTCATCGCGACGATCGCCGCGCTCGTCCTCCGCGCCGACTCCGCGCGTGCGCCGGCGGGCGGCGACGCGACCGTGACGGCCGCACCGCGCGATGCGGGCGTGATCGCGCGCGAGAACGCGAAGCCGGGCAGCAGCGACTGGCGCATCGCGCGGCCGTCGCTCAATGGCGAGATCCAGGCGTACGCCGGACACGTCTCGGTGCAGCGCGGCGAGACGCTGGACCTCTACGTCAGCACGAAGACCGCCGGCGCGACGTACGAGGCCGATGTCTACCGCATGGGCTGGTACGGCGGCGCCGGTGCGCGCAACGTGCGCTCCATCAAGAACATCGACGGCGAGAACCAGGGGCGGTGGGACCCCCTGCGCGGCCTGCAGGACTGCAAGACCTGCAAGCTCGACCCGGCGACGCTGCTGGTCGAGGCGAACTGGAGGCGCAGCCTGCAGATCAAGATCGACAGCGACTGGGTGAGCGGCTACTACCTCGTCAGGCTGCACGAGTTGAAGACCGACACGGCCACCTACGCGATCTTCATCGTGCGCGACGATGCGTCGGCCGCGCCCGTGCTCGTGCAGGCTTCGACGAACACCTGGCAGGCGTACAACACGTGGGGCGACGCCAGCCTCTACGGCTCCTTCGGCGCCGACCGGGTGTACGTGCCGAAGACGCGCCGCGCCTATCGCGTCTCCTACGACCGCCCGTACGACCCCTCGATGCGCGATGAGACGAACTACGGTGCGGGCGAGTTCTTCGCCTGGGAGTACAACTTCGTGCGCTGGGCCGAGGCGCAGGGCTACGACATGACGTACACGACGAACGTCGACGTGTCGCTGAACGGCGACCTGCTGAAGAAGCACCGGCTGTTCGTCTCGCTCGGCCACGACGAGTACTGGACGAAGCAGCAGCGCGATGCCGTCGAGGGCGCGCGCGATGCCGGCGTGAACGTGGCGTTCTTCGCCGGCAACGAGGCGTACTGGCAGAGCCGGCTGGAGGCGTCGTCGGCCGGGCTGAAGGCGCGCGTCCTGACGGTGTACAAGGACGCCGCGCTCGACCCGCTGGCGCGCACGAACCCGAAAGAGACGACGGTGCTCTTCGTCGATCCGCCGGTGAGCCGCCCGCAGAGCCTGCTTTCGGGCGCGGCCTACGGCTCGAACACGCAGCCGGACTACATCGCCTGGCGTCCGGCGGGGCTGGACTCGTGGGTCTTCACCAGCGCCGGCATCACCGGCGACGAGTCGTTCCCGGGCATCGTCGGCTACGAGTACGACCACATGGCGGTGACCTCGGAGCGGCCGGCGGGGCTGCAGGTGGTCGGCAGCTCGCCGGTCAACGGCTTCCTCGGCAGCGACACCTCCGTGTCGACGATCTACACCGCACCGTCGGGGGCGACGGTCTTCGCTGCCGGCACGGTGGCCTGGCCGTGGGCGCTCGACGATTTCGGCCACGAGGACCGCGGCGCCTACGCCGACGACCGGCTGCGGCGGATCACAAAGAACATCATCGACCGGCTCGGCGCCCCGCCCGCACCGGCAGCCGCGCCCTGACCGCTAGGCGCCGATCCAGCGCTGCAGCCCCTCGATGCCGTTGCCCACGATGTAGGCGACGGCGATGTAATTCAGCGTCTTGCCGATGAACATCACCGTCATGAAGCGCCGCATCGTCATGCCGGCGACGCCCGCCGCGATGCCGCCGACATCGATCAGCGGGTTCGGCACCGCCGCCACGCAGAACACCGTCAGCGTGCCGTGGCGTCGCATCAGCGTGATCAGCATGCGCCCGAGACGCCGGTTGCCGATGACCGAGCGGCCGCCGACGCCGGTGGAGTAGCCGGTCAGCTCCCCCACCGCCGAGCCGGCGGCGACGATGACGGCGACCGTGATCTCCTGCGGCACGTAGGGGATGGGGCGCAGGAAGAGGCCGAACGTGATGCCGGCGAGCGCGCCGGGCACCGGCACGAACATCGACGCGGAGCCGATGATGGCGGAGACGAACACGCCGAAGTAGCCCAGGTCCTTCACCAGCCGGACGCCGCCGATGGTGTACGCGATGACGAGCGCGGCCGTCATGCCCACGACGGCGGCGGCGATACCGGCGATCGCCAGCCGCTGGTTCTCCGACGCGACGATGACGTCGGCCGCGACCGCCGCGTCGTCCTCGATGAAGCCGTCGAGGAAGTGCTCGATGCGGCGCTGAAGCCGGAGCCGCCGCGACAGGCGCTCGTGCTGCTCGGTGGTCTGATTCACGCCACAACGATAGCGGATGGTGACTGGTGACTGGTGATTGGTGCGTGGTGATTGGTGGGCTGCCGGCACGGTGCCCGGCGCAATTTGCTGTTTGCTGTTTGTTGTTTGCTGTAAACCGGCCCGTTAACCCCTGTCACCCGCCAGATGGAACCGGTACCCCACATTCCGCACGGTCTCGATGAACGTGTGGGTGCGGTCTTCGATCTTGCTGCGCAGGCGCCGCACGTGCACATCGACGGTGCGGGCGCCGCCGTAGAAGTCGTAGCCCCAGACACGGTTGAGCAGCGCCTCACGCGTGAACACCTTGTCGCGGTTGGTGGCGAGGAAGCGCAGCAGCTCGTACTCCTTGTACGTCAGGTCGATCGGGCGGCCGGCGACGTACGCCTTGTAGTTCGAGAGGTCGATGTGCAGGTCGCCCGCGCGCAGCGTGTTGTCGCTCTCGACGCCGGACTTCTGCCAGATCGCGCGGCGCACGCGCGCCGTCACCTCTTCCGTCAGCGCGGGGTACACGACGAAATCATCGAAGCCGATCGAGAAGTCGAGCGCGGCGAGCTGGTCGCTGCGGATCACGGCGAGCGAGGCGATCCCGTGCGGCATGTCGGCCGAGCGCAGCAGGTTGCGGATGGCGGGCGCGTCGGCGCGGCCGAGCATGTTGAACAGCAGCACAGTCGCGTCCTGCCGGCCCGAGTCCTCGAGCGCGCGCGGCAGCTCCGAGAAGGCGACGCCGAAGCCGGCCTCCTCCAGCGACGCCGCCAGGGGCCGCAGTTCCTCGGACGCATCGACGAACAGCACGTTGCTCATGGCCGCACGACCTCCCCAAGCATTGTCGGAGTATATCGAAGCAACGTTACGGGCAGGTTTCGGGCCAGGGGCCGGGAGGAACCGAGAAGTCAAGTACCGAGAACCGAGAGCCGAGATTCGGCCGCGAGCGCGACCCGGAGGTTCGTGGCCGAATATGGGTGGTTGACAAACAGACCGGTTGGTAGGACTATCGACCAGATGAAACCAATTGTGTTCGTCGTGCTCACCGCCGCAATGGTAGCCGCATCCTCTGGCTGCCGCGACTCGACCCCGGGCAGATTTGTCTACACGCCCGTACCGTACACGGTCGTGACGTTCCCCCCGGTTCGCGGCACGCCGCAGCCGACCATGGTTATCTCCATAGAAGAATCGGGTCAACCGTACAGTGCGGATCTCGTCCTGGTAACCCTCGACAAATCCGCGAAGGCGCGATTCATGCGCTGGGCCAACTCTCTCGGCTTCACGGTCGAGAGTGATCCCGAGTCCGACAATTATCCCTTCGATTTCATATTCGTTAGCGTCAGGGTGCCGCTGGGATCGGCCGCCGACGCGCTCAAGCTCATTCGCAAGCAGCATGGCGTCCGTGATGCGGGCCTCAGCCACTTTGCCGGAACGTTAGGGTCCGGGGGTGGCCAACCATGAACTCCCGAAAGATGTGGTTCGGTGCAGTAACGCTCGGCATCGCTCTCGCCGCGTCCGCGTCCACGCCTCTTGTCGGCGTCTCATTCCGTCATGCGCACGCCGCCACGCCGGCTTTCGAGCTAGCGGTCGATTGTGATGTCAGTGCGCCGGGTATCCAGGCGGTGTGCAACGTCCCCGTTCCAGCCAGCGGGCCCCGCTCCGTCGCGGTGGTCGCGTCGAACTCAACCGGGGCGAGTGTGTCGCTTGGCGCGTTCAGCTTCGACATTTTCAACCCGAACTGCGGCGGCGCCGGCGCCACGACGACCCCGCAGGGCACGCCGGCCTCGTCCGGCTGCACGGGTGCGCCTGGTGCGACCGGCATCTGGCCCGCTAGCAACCCGAACCTCACCGGTACGTCGGCCGGGTTCACGGGTCTGGTCAACGCCGCCAACTTCGCTAATGGATGTCCCGCTGGCGACTACGCCAACGCTGCCACAGGCGCCAGCGGGACATCCACCTCGTTCCTCTCGTGCTTCAACCAGTTAGGCGGCGAGACGCTGGCGAACGGCGCCTCGGTTATCCTCGGTACACAAACATATGATGTGACCATGCCCGCCGCCGGTTCCATTATTCTGACGCTGAGCAACGTCGCCGCGACCGACGATAACACCGTCAGTCTGCTGTCCTGCGACCCGTCGTCCGCGCCGCCCGTCCCGCCGACCGGCAACGTTACCGGCGCGTGCTTCCCGGGGACGCTGAACTTCACGGCAGCTCCGCCGATTGTGGACGATGGGTCTGGGCCGCGTCAGGAAGGGACCTTGATCGTGACTTCGTCGCTGCAATTCGACACGGGCGGGTTGAGCGTCCTCGATCCCAATGCCCAGTTGATCGAAGACACCCACTGGGACCAATTTGGCGTCAGGGTGCTTGTGGTGAAAACTCTCGACTCAAACCTCGACCAGTTGATCATCAAGCTGCAAGGAGTGCCTGGTATCATCGCCGCCGGTAAGAACTGGATGCACAGTCTGCTGGATGTCGCGCCTAACGACCCGTACTGGACTGGCCAGAACAACGCCGGCCTGGAGCTGATCAACCTCGCGGAGCTGTGGTCATACTCGACCGGCTCGCCCAATGTCCACGTGGCGGTGCTGGACACAGGCGTCAATGAGATTCCAGACCTTCAGGGTCGTGTGCTTCCCGGAAAGAACTTTCTCGATGCGACGGACGATACGTCCCACACAGACGGCCACGGCACGATGGTGGCGTCGGTCATCGCCGCCGCGAAAAACAACGGTCAGGGGATCGCCGGCATCGCGCCGGGCGTAAGCATCGTGCCCGTGAAGGTGTGTTATCCGATCCATCTCCCAGGAGTCTACGGGTTCGCCACGTGCCCGAATGGGCCGATCCTAAACGGGCTCTGGTGGGTCGCGTCGCAGGCCGCTAGCGGTAGCATACAACTGGTCAATATGAGCCTGGGTGGCGACCCGGACATTCCAGGAGCGTCCACCGCGATCGCCGCAATCCATCAGAGGAATGTCCCGGTGGTCGTCGCGTCGGGCAACAACGGCTCCTCACCCGTCATGTACCCCGCGCGAGACCCGAACGCGATCGCCGTCGGCGGCACGTGGCCGAACAGCGATTGGCGACCCGATGCGAACTTCGGTGCGGACCTCGACATCGCCGCCCCGTTCCAGACGTACGCCATGAACAACATCGACGCGCCGGTGTATGCGCAAGGCACGTCGTTCTCCGCACCGGTGATCACGGGCCTGTTGGCGTTGAAGATGAGCAGCGATCTCGTGCCGGAGGGCCTTGTCCTCGGCGACCCGTGGGCGTTCCAAACCTGGGCGAACTGGATGGATCACACCCCTTCGCATCAGGTCGTCAGTTGCTCGGGCTGGAATCAGTACACCGGGTGCGGCGTGCCCTGGGATGCCAACGATCTCGGTGTGAAGTTTATGGCAGCCCGCCGCTATGACCTGAATGGCGATTGCATCGTCGATGTTGCTGACGAGCAGATCCTTGCACTTCATTGGGAGGCGACGTTTGGAATGCCATTCTATAACGTTGCATATGATCTGGAACCCCTATCATATCCTGACCTTGACGTAGACATCAAGGATCTTCAGAAGGTGTTCAGCCGGGAGGGTTTCCGATGCAGATGATCGCGGATCACGTCTGGTGGCGTAGTGTTACCCCCCCGCGAACTCCGCCTTCGCGCGCTTCACCAGCTCCGGGTCCAGCGCGAGGTCGACGCCGGTCATGGCGAGCGCTTGCGCCGTCAGCAGCATCGACGCGTGCGCGGCGTCGGTGATCGATGCGGCGACGAAGTCGGGCGTGTGGTTGAAGATCATCTGGCCGATGCCGAACGTCGGGTGGATCGATGGCACCACCTGGCTGACGTTGCCCATGTCCGTGCTGCCGGTCGAGACGTTCGGGATGTCGACGAACCGCTTGCCGATGGCCTCGCCGTTGCGGCGGTACGCCTCGACCATCGGCGCGTTGTTGCGCAGTGGCGCGTACTCCAGGTCGGCGTGCCAGTCCATCGACAGCTCGCAGCCGGTGGCGAGCGCACCCGCCTCGAAGCAGTGGCGCACGCGCTCCTTCAGCTCGTGCAGGTACTTCGGCTGCTGGGCGCGCACGTAGAACGTGCCGGCGGCGAAGTCCGGCACGATGTTGGCCGCCGTGCCGCCGCTGGTGATGATGCCGTGGATGCGCGCGTCGCGCCGGATGTGCTGGCGCAGCTGCGCCACGGCCTGGTACGCCGTCACGATCGCATCGAGCGCGTTCAGCCCCTGCTCCGGCCCGACGGAGGCGTGCACGGCGCGGCCGCGATACTCGATGTCGACGTGCGCGACGCCCAGCATCGGCGGGTCGGCGAAGTCGACCGCCATCGGGTGCGCCATCATCGCCACGTCGATGTCGTCGAAGCAGCCCTTGTTCACCATGACGCACTTGCCGCCCCACATCTCCTCGGCCGGCGTGCCGAGGATGACGACGCGCGCGTCGGCCGGATCGATCGCGGCGATCAGCGCCGCCGCCGCGCCGACGCCGGCGGTGGCGATGAGGTTGTGGCCGCAGGCGTGGCCGATCTCCGGCAGCGCGTCGTACTCAGCGCAGATGGCGATCGTCGTCGGGCCGTTGCCCCACTCGCCGCGGAACGCGGTCTCCATGCTGTAAACGCCAGTCTGCACCGCGAAACCCTGGCGCTGCAGGAACGGCACCAGCTGCGCGATGGCGTGGTGCTCGTTGAACGCGAGCTCCGGGTGCGAGTGGATCTCGCGCGAGATGCGGAGCAGCTCCGGCGCCGCCGCATCGACGGCGGCGCGGGCGCGCTGCTTGGCGGTGTCAGTGTTCGTCGTGGTGGTCATACTGCTGCCTCCGTGGCATGTAGCGTACGCCTGTCGCGGGGCGCGTGCCAGACCAGCTTTACAGCCAATGCGGATGCTTCACCGCGGGGGCGCAGAGGACGCAGAGTTCACGGGATGAAAATGAGCGCGTCGCAGCAGCGATCCCCATGGTCGCGCTCCCCTTCCCTCCCAGGGAAGGGGCCGGGGGTTAGCAGGGTGTTGAAGAACGCCATCTACGCCGTAGCGCGGGCCTTCAGCCCGCGCGGTGCAGCTTCAAAGAAGTCGCTGTGCTGGCTGATAGCACCGTGGTTATCGAGTTTTTCAGCACCCTGTTAGGTCCGGGCGGGGCGCGGCAGATACATCCGCGGTGAGACTCAACCACCCCCCGCCAGCGCGCGGTAGTACGCCTGCCCCTCGCGGAAGAGCGCGGTGACGGCGTCGCGGTCGGCGTCGGACGGGAAGCGGCCGTGGGCCTCGACGTGGGCGACCAGCCGGTCGATCCAGTCGACGAAGTAGGCAGCGTCGGCGGCGCCGGGGATGGGTGCGCCCGCCACGGCGACGTAGACCGGACTGGTGTGCGCGAAGAGCGCGTCGTCGAGCACCAGCGGGTGCGCGGCGCCGGCGGCCCGCAGCGCGATCCAGCAGCTGGTCTCGACGGTAACCTCGTGCGCTAGCGACGCGCGTGTGCCGCCGTCGGTGGCGTCAGCCGATGCCACGACCTCGCCGTTGACGATCAGCTCGATGCGCTCCATGGGAACGTGCGAGCCGGCTTCGGCTTCGACCCGCAGCACGTCGCCCGGCCGCGCCGCGATCTCGTCGCCGATCCCCCGCCCGTCCACCTCCAGCGAGAGCATGGGCGCGTTGGTGACGAAGGTGCGGCCGGCGCGCACGCCCGCGCACCACGACTCGGTGCTGAGCGCGCCGTCGACGCGCACGAAGGCGCGCTGGCCCGCCGGCGGGCTGCTGTGCGCACCGGCGTCGCACGTATTCATGAACGTATCGGTGCCGGCGGTGGCCGCCAGGCGCAGGCCGCAGTTCAGCAGGCGATACCAGAGCGCGGCCGACGCCGGCGTGTCGGCGGGGTATGACATCACGTCAACGGCGTCGACGTGGCCGAGCGCGGCGTCGACCGGCAGCTCCTTCGCGTCGACGCGGCGCGGCAGCTCGAAGACGCGGTCCAGGTCGCCGCTGCCGAACATCGGGTGCGCGTAGCTCAATGTGCCACCGATCGTGTGGCAGTGCGCGGCGGCGGTGGCGTTCGGCGGCACGTCGTGGCGATGCTCGCTGCCGGGAAAGCCGCTGTAGATCGGCGGCACCAGCTCATCGATGCCAATCATGCACATGTGGCCGAGCAGGTCGTTGCGGTACTCCTCGCCCCAGCGCAGGATGTGCTCGTCGTCGCTCAGCACGTGCGGCCGGCCGTCGAAGTGCTCGCTGTCGTGCACCCAGCCGCCGCCCTGGTTGGCCACCATCATGTTCAGCAGGTGCACGTCCTCGGCCCTCTGCGCCAGTGATGCATCGGCCGGCGTCAGCTCGTACTCGCCGCCGTAGTGCAGGTGCACGTGCACGTCGCCGCTGTACCAGCCGTCGGCCGCCATGTGCGACCAGCGCCGCAGCGGCGCCTCGATCTCGACCGTGCCGTCGGCGGGCACGTTGATCTCGACCTCCGCCGGCTCGTACTCGATGCCGCGGACGATGCGCACGCGGGCGCGGCCGCTGACGCGTGCCGAGAAGGCGCCGTCGGCGTGGAACCATGCGGCGCCGTGGCGGTCGCGCCGGATGGCGGCGTCGCGCGGCCACGCGTCGCCGGCGTCGTCGCGCAGGTAGACGCGCGCCGGTACGCGCTCGCGCGTCGCGGCGTCGATGATCTTCACCATGAGCGTGCCCGACGGGCGGCACTCGATCGGCAGGTCGATGGTGGCGGGGCGGCCGCTTGCGACGACCATCACCGGCAGCAGGTACGAGCCGGGGTGCATCGGACCGGCGTCGAGCAGCGCCGAGCCCGTCCGCATCGGCTCGACGTGGCCGCCGATGCCCTCGCCGTGCGCCTCGGCCGAGAACTCGACGCTGGCCGCCGTCGCGTTGTCCGCGAACGCCAGCAGCATCAGGTGCTCCTCGTCGCGCAGCACGATCGGCCCGGCAGCGCGCGAGACCTTCACCCCGGCGTCCGTGATCTCGGCGCGGATCATGCGGGACGACGTGATCGAGCGGTACATCGCGTCCAGCACGCGGGCGAGGTCTTCATCGTTGGGGACGACGCCGCGCTCTGGCCAGGCGTCACGCGCCGCGTCGTTTGCGGCGTCGAGGTCAATGTCCAGGCCGAGGGCGAAGCGCAGCTCGGTCAGCGTCGGGTGGCGGCCGCTGTCCAGCGCCACCAGCCGCTCGACGACGGCGGGCGTCAGCGGCGCGACGTCGCGCAGCGTCGTCGCAAACGTCCGCGGCAGGCTCGGCGGCGCGTCGTCGGTCATCGCAGCACGGTAGCAGCCGGAGGCGGGAAGCGGGAAGCGGGAAGTCGGAAGTCGGAGGTCGGTAGTCGGAAAGTGGAAGATGGAAGCTCGAGGCTGGACGCTGGACGCTGGACGCTGGACGCTGGACGCTCACCAGTCACCAGTCACCAGTCACCAGTCACCAGTCACCAGTCACCAGTCACCAGTCACCAGTCACCAGTCACCAGTCACCAGTCACCAGTCACCAGTCACCAGTCACCAGCGACCAGC
>Ga0315281_10012423_pt1 | contig 11602 bp, 10 predicted proteins | sample YL17G07_0_MG_FD_204540 | JGI IMG/M metagenome (GOLD analysis project Ga0315281, IMG submission 204540) | Sediment microbial communities from Yellowstone Lake, YNP, Wyoming, USA - YL17G07_0 | ecosystem: Environmental > Aquatic > Freshwater > Lake > Sediment | place: USA: Wyoming | collected... | reverse complement strand
ATGAAGATGAGGCCCTGCGACCACAAGGCGATCCAGGACCTGCACATCTTCGAATTCGTCCCCCCGGAGCAGCAAAAGGTGTCCTTTAATATCCCGCCCTATTATTGGTTCCAGGGGTGCTCCAACGCCGGCCCCACCTTCACGATCCCGGCCGAAAAGGTGCTTCCCCTGATGGACAAGAACCTGGACCGGTGCAAGGGGAAGAGTGACTGGGGAGAATAAAACAAAAAAGCGTTTCGAGTTTCGAGTTGCGGGTTCCGGGTTAGAAAAACAAAGACTTTAAAAAATGATTCTCTTGCTTTTCCCCAAACCCACAGCCAGGGTTATTGCTCTTTTCAAAATTCGCGACCGTTACGTAGGGGCGATTCATGAATCGCCCCTACCGGACTAAATGACCCCGGACTGTTTTCAGGCTTTTAACTTTAGGCATTTTAGGCACTTCGAATTTTGAGGTTAAACGATGGACCCGACCACTGCCATGTACGTCGCCCAGGGAATCCACGGGCTTGCCTATGGGATGATCCTTTTTCTGGTGGCCTCCGGCCTCACCATGATATTCGGCATGATGGACATTCTGAACCTCGCCCATGCCGCTTTCTTTATGCTTTCCGCATATTTTTGTTACCAGTTTTTGTCCATGACGGGAAATTTTTGGGTGGCGTTGCTCCTGGCGCCGGTGGCCACCGCTTTTGTTGGAATTCTCATGGAAAGGTTTCTCCTCCGGAAAATTCATGCTTTTGGGCTGATGAGTCAATTGGTTTTAACGGTGGGGGTTTCTTTGGTCATTCTGGCCTCGGTGAAGATCTTCTGGGGAACGGAGAGCCTTCCGGTTAAGATTCCCCCCATTCTGAGCGGATTGGTGGTCATTGCCGGTATGGACTACCCGATCTATCGGCTTTTCATTATCGGCATGGCTCTGGTGGTGTTAGCGATCATGGCCTTACTCCTGTATAAAACCCGTATAGGCAAAATCGTGCGTGCGGCCGTTTCCGACGCCGACATGGTCAATGCTCTCGGAATCAATATCCCCCTGGTCTTCACGTTTGTCTTTGGGGTGGGCATATGGCTCGCCGGGGTAGCCGGGGTGGCCATAGCTCCCGTATTGACCGTGTTCCCGGGTTTAGCAGATCAGATGGGCATGGATGCCTTTGTGGTGGTAATTACGGGGGGATTCGGCAGTCTGGCGGGAGCCTTTATCGTCTCCATCATATTTGGATTGCTGAGCTCCTATGGCGTGCAGTTCGTCTCTTCGCTTGCGCCGGTCCTTATGTTCGCCTTCATGGCCATCATTTTGGCCATTCGACCCATGGGCCTCTTCGGAGAGAGGGAATGATGAATAAACAGGTTGAGTGGATTCTATGGGTGGGGTTATTCGTTATCCTGGCCTTATATCCCAAGGTTTTTGGTATCTACTATACCAACTTGTTTGTGACTTTCGCTGTCTTTGCCATTTATTCCGTCTCTTTTAATCTGCTTCTGGGGTACACCGCGCTATTCAGTTTTGGCCATGCCATGTTTTTTGGAGCCGGAGGCTATGGTACGGCCCTGGCCTTGAAGCATATCCAAGGCCTACCGCTTTTAGCGGCGGTCTTAATCGGTATACTATCGGCAGTTGTCCTGGCCCTGATCTTGTGCCCTATCGTCATCAGGGTCACCGGCTCAGCCTTTGCCATGCTGCACCTCGCTTTTGGCCAACTCATGTATATCCTGGCTCTGAAATTAAGAAATATCACCGGCGGAGAAGACGGAATCGGAGGGTTTCCCATACCCCCGTTCAACATTCCGGGAATTGTATCGATTAATATGAAAGCCCCGGAGAATTTTTACTATTTTGCCATCGCCGTCCTAGGGATTAGCCTCTGGGTTATGTGGTTTTTTACGAAGACCCCCTTTGGCCAAATCCAGGTCGGTGTCCGGGATAACGCCATGCGGGTCGACTACCTGGGGTTCAAGGTGCCGCAGACCAAGGCCGTGGTTTATGTTGTCGCCGGTGCCTTTGCCGGGGTCGCCGGCTCTATTTTTGCGTTATTTCAAAACCTGATTGCAGCGGACAGCGGCTTTAGTGTATTCGTTTCCTTTGGGGCGGTTATAAATACTTTAGTCGGGGGGCTGGGCAGCTTCTTTGGCCCCGTCTGGGGCACGGCGATCATGCAAATTTTGGAGGAAGTGACCACCCGCTATACGGACCGGGTTGAACTGGTGGCGGGCCTGATCCTTATTCTGGTCATCATGTTTGCTCCCATGGGTTTCACAGGCTTTTTAGGGTGGGCCAGGCAAAAATGGTTGGCCAAACCCGCGGGGAAAATTGGCATGGGGAAAATTTCATGAACATTCTGGAAACAAAGGGACTGTATCACGATTTTAAAGGGTTGGAAGTGCTGTTCGATGTCAACCTCGAAGTGAAAGAGAGAGAGCGACACGCCATCATTGGGCCCAATGGGGCAGGGAAGACAACGCTCTTCAACGTCATCACCGGAACGTATCATCCGAGCCGGGGTCAGGTGTTCTTCAAAGGAAAGGAGGTAACCGGGTCCAGGCCATACGAGATGGCGCGCCTCGGCATGGGACGCTCTTTTCAGATCACCAGCACCTTTAACCGGTTGACCGCTTTTCAGAACATTCGACTGGCCGTCCTATCCAAGAAGGGGATCCGCTTCCAGCTGTTTCGCAAAGTGGATAAGATGCAGGACATCACCAAAGAGACGGACGAGATCTTAAAAAGGATCAATTTAGACCGGGAGCGGGATATGCCCGCCGGTGTGTTGTCCTACGGTAAACATCGTTCCCTGGAAATCAGCATGGCCCTGGCGACGGATCCGGACCTGGTGATGCTGGATGAGCCTACGGCCGGCATGTCCCGGGATGAAACCCATTATGCCGTCGAGCTGATTAGACGGCTCACGGAGGGCAAGACCGCGGTCATCATCGAACACGACATGGATGTGGTCTTCTCCCTGGCGGACCGCATCACGGTTCTTCATTACGGGCAGATCCTGGCCACGGGGCCTCCGGGGGAGATCCGGCAGAATCAAGCGGTGAAGGATGCCTATCTGGGGGAACTGGAAGCCTGAATAAGCAGAGAGCAAAGAGCATAGAGTTAAGAGCGTAAAATCCAGAACCGAAACTTGATTTTTTTCCCTCTGCTCTCTGCTCTCCGCTCTATGCGTTTCTAAGAGAGGCGGGGTGATCAGGAATGTTACTTGAGGTCCAAGAACTGAATACGTACTACGGCATGAGCCATGTCCTCCAGGGGATCTCCGTGAACGTCAATCAGGGGGAACTCGTCACCCTCTTGGGACGCAACGGCATGGGGAAAAGCACGACCCTGAAAAGCATCATGGGCCTGGTCAAACCAAAATCGGGGTCGGTCGTCTTCGAAGGGAAGACGATTACGGGTTATCCTCCCTTCAAGGCAGCCCGCGCGGGAATCGGCTACGTCCCCGAGGACCGGCGGATCTTTCCCAATCTTTCCGTGCTGGACAACCTCCTTTTAGGAATCAAGGGGGGGAAGATCCTGAACCCCGATGCCCCCAATGTTTGGACGGTGGACCGAATCTTCCGGCATTTCCCCAAGCTGAAAGAAAGGGCGGGTCAAAAAGGAAGGTTCCTGTCCGGGGGGGAACAACAGATGCTGACCATCGGCCGTTCTTTGATGGGCAATCCCTCACTCCTGCTGGTGGACGAACCGACCGAAGGCCTGGCTCCGCTCCTGGTCAAGGAGGTCCGGGATATCCTGGAAGAAATCAACAAAGCGGGGGTTTCGATCCTGCTGGTGGAGCACAATATTAAAGTAGCCCTGTCCCTGGCCGACCGGGTCTACCTGATGGGTAAGGCCCACATCGGGTTCGCGGGAACCGTAGCGGAATTGGAGGCCAACCCGGAGACCAAAGCGAAGTACCTGGAAGTTTGAAAGACAGGATTCAGGTCACAGGATTCAGGTTTCAGGTAAAGGCTTCAGTTAACAATGGTTTTCTGAGCACGAGACCTGGATCCTGATTCCTGAAACCTGGAACCCGAAACCTATCCTTTAATTCCCATCTTCTTTTCCACGTCATAAAGCGCCTTGTCGAGGGCCTTGATTCCGTCTTCCACTTCGCTCCGGGTGATGGTCAGAGGAGGGGCGAACTCGAGGGCGTTGGACATTCCCCGGAAGATCACTCCATGATCGCGTCCGGCCAGGGTCAGCTGGAAGGTGATGGCGTCCTTGGCAGGGAAGGGAGTTTTCTTCTTCTTATCCTGCACGATCTCCAGGGCGCACCATAGCCCGATACCGCGGGCTTCCCCGGCGATGGGATGTTTCTGCAGGCTTTTCAGGCCTTCCAGGAAGTACTTGCCCATCTCCGCGGAGTTCTCCACCAGGCGCTCCTTTTCGATGATTTCCAGGGTCTTCATCGCCGCCGCGCAGCATACCGGATGGTTGCCATAGGTATGGAGGTGGAGGAAGGCGGGGATGGCGTCGGCGATCTTCTTGGTCGTTGCCGCCGCTCCGAGGGGGGCGTAGCCGGCGGTTAGCTGCTTGGCCATGGTCATGATGTCCGGTTTGATGTTGTAGTGCTGGCAGCCGAACATTTTGCCCGTCCGGCCGAAGCCCACGATCACTTCATCGATGATCAGAAGGACTCCGTATTTGTCGCAGATCTGCCGGATCCGGTCGAAATAGCCGTCGGGAGGGGGAAGCGCCCCCACCCCCTGCATGACCGTCTCGGCGATGAAGGCGGCGACGAGATCCGGGCCCTCAAAGTTGATCAGGGAATCCAGGGCATCGGCACAGGCCAGGTCGCAGGCCGGGTAAGTCAGGTTTATAGGGCAGCGGTAGCAGTAAGGGGGGATGAGGAATACATGCCCCGGGACCAGGGGGGCCATGACGTTGCGCATGGGGTTCAAGAATCCCAGGGCGCTCAAGGCCCCCATGGTCTGCCCGTGGTAGGCCATCTGGCGGGAGACAATTTTGAAGCGTCTCTGTTTGTTGGCATAGTAATGGTACTGCCGGGCGATCTTGAAGGCGGATTCCACGGCCTCGGACCCGTCGCAGACGAAACAGGTGGTTTTGAGCTCCCCGGGGTAAATGGAGGCCAGCTTCTTGGCCAACTGGACCGCGGGGGTGGTGATGAAAAACCCGGGCGTGAAATAGTGCAACTTCACGGCCTGATCGTACATCGCCTTGGCCACCTCTTCCCGGCCGTACCCGATGGCGTTGGGCCGGGTGTTGCCGGCCATCAGGTCCAGGTACTTGTTTCCTCCTTCATCGAAAACGTAGTCTCCCTCCCCCCGAACGATGACCGGGACCTTGCCGTCCCGGATGTCCTGCTTGCCCGTATTATGGATAAAGAGATAATCCAGCGCGTCATTGATTGTGTTTGAGCCCATTTGTCCCTCCCCTTTCAGCGTCGTATTGAATATTTTGTATCAAGCCTGGGACTTGTCTGTCAACGCTTAAAAACATCTCGCCCACCTTCAGTTTTCGCCAAGTTGGCGCAATAGCGATTGAATTTCAGGCGTTGCCCGGCCACAAGCTCGCTTTTTCGCAGAAAGGCCGATCGCAAAAGTGAAGATGGGCAAGTTAAAAACACCGTCTCGTGTGTCGGGTTTCGAGTTGAGCCGGAAAGGTTTTCCCCGCTAACTTGCCATCGGCGCCGGGCAGCCGCTTTAATCTTCTTTTTTGCTAAATTCACAAGATGGCCTTGACTGATCGCTTCTTCTTCTATAATGTTAAATCGTTCGTAGAATAAACCTGAAAATAAATGTTCGGCCTTTATAAGGAAAGGAGGGAGCCCATGCCGCGAAGTTTAAAACAAATGCTACGAAAACAGGAACTCGTGGTTGGCCTGACCGTTCAGCAGGTCACGTCTCCCTGGCTGGCAAAGGTGTACGCCGATGCGGGGGCGGATTTCGTCTTCATTGAGGGTGAGCACGGCTCCCTTGATCCAGCCAAACTGGCCGACTTTATTTTGACCTGCCGCCTATGTGACCTGCCCGTGGTTGCTAAATGCAGCTATCTGGAACGTGGGTCGATTACACGACTCCTCGATGCTGGCGTGATGGGGATTCAACTTCCGATGACAGAGACGGTAGATGATGTGGCCCGACTGATCGGCTACATGAAGTTTCCTCCGGTGGGCAACAGGGCTTTCTCTCCCGGTATCGGCAACACCGGCTACGAACCCAGCGGACCGGCCGAGTGGGCCGAGTGGGTTAAGGAGATGAATGAAGAGACCGTCGTAATTGCCCATGTCGAGAGCAAGACCGGGCTCGAGAACATCGACGAGATCCTGACGGTACCCGAGGTCGATGTCTTGTCCATCGGAGTGTTCGATCTGATGGTTTCTCTCGAAAAGCCAGGAAAGCTTAACGATCCGGCAGTTATGGGAGCCATTGGTCGTTTGATCCAGGCAGGGCATAAACATAGCAAAGTCATAGGGTTGTGGACACCTTCCTATGAGGCGGCGCTTCCTTTGATTCAAAAGGGCGTGCGGTTCATCGAGACAGGGGGTGAGATCATTCTCCTAACCGAGGCGTGCAGAAAACTGATGTCTCAGTTCCCCAGAAAGAAATAGTGCCGCGTAACGGTTCGAGGTATTAAAATATTGAGGCCAAACTATTCACTTCAGCGACCACACCAAGCCGAGCCGATCAGGATCGTCCCCTCCCCCCGCCGGGTCCCTTCCGAAAGTCCCGAATCATTTTCTTTTAGCCCTTGACATCTCTTTTCCAGCTATTGAAGAATGTGGAGGCAGGAGTCGCCAGCGGGGCCTGGAATAATGGGAAGGGCATCCGAACGGCTGATTTCTCAATGTATCTGTTCCCAATATTCCAATATTCCATCATTCCATTGTCTTTTTGCTCTGTGGCTAAAAATACTTCTTTCCTAAAAGGAGGCCCGAGATGGATTTCAAATTGTCGAAAGAGCAGGAGCTGATCCAGAAAACCGCCAGGGATTTTTCCGAGAAATACATCATGCCCATCGCCGACCAGATCGACAGGGAGAATAAAATCCCGCCGGAGATCTACAAGAAGATGTCCGAGCTGGAGCTTTTCGGAATTCCTTTCTCCGAAGAGGTCGGAGGAACCGGCGCAGGCTACTCCTGCTACCCCCTCGCGGTGGAACAGGTTGCCCGGGCCTCCGGCGGAGTCGCCCTGACCCTGTCGGTGAATACTCTGGCGCTAAGCGCCATAAACCTTTTTGCGACTCCGGAGCAGAAGAAACGCTACATGCCCCCCTGCTGCCGGGGAGAGAAGATCGCCTCCTTCGCCTTCACCGAGCCGGGAACCGGGTCCGACCCCAAGCAGATTACCACCACCGCGGTCAAGGATGGAGACAGCTATGTCATCAACGGAACGAAGCGCTTCATCTCCTGCACCGACATGCAGGGGCCCATCGTTATCTTTGCCAAAGACAACGAAACAAACTTTCCCACCGGTTTCATCATGGATAAATTCTGTCCCGGTTACAGCATATCCGAGCCCTGGCACAAGATCGGGATGCGGGGCGGGGTGATGACCGACGTTTACCTGAAAGATGTGCGGGTCCCGGCGGACAGCATCCTGGGGCCCAAGGGGCAGGGGTACTGGGTCCTCCAGGGGGGGATCGCCTATGGCAAAGTCGGAGTGAGCTCCGGCGCCCTGGGGGGAATGCAGGCGGCCTTAGACCTGTCCGTAAAATACGCCAAAGAAAAACAACACCGGGACAAGACTATCGCGAAATTCCAGGGCGTCCAGATGACCATCGCCAAGATCGCCGAGAAGACCGAGGCGGCCCGCTGGCTGGTCTACCGCCTGGGATACCTGGCCGAGACCCTGAAGGACCCGCGGGGCTTCGCCAAAGAGGCGGCGCTGACCAAATCCTTCGTGACGGAAGCGGCGGTCGATGTATCCCGCCTGGCCATTGCGGTACATGGATCCTATGGACTCATGGAAGACTATGCCGTGGCCCGCATCTACCGGGATATGATCATCGGGGAGCAGGTGGAAGGGGTCGCGGACCTGCAGCGGGTGATTACGGCCAGCCTGCTGCTGGGCTAATGCCTAAATGCGGAATGCGGAATGGGGAATGCGGAATGAAAATAGAAGAGGTCAAGGGAAATTGCGGAATGCGCCCTGAACCATTTAAGGTTCAGGGCTGCCCTGCACTCCATGTAGTGCAGGGAGGATTGCGGAATTCGGATTGCGGATTGAAAATAGTTTAGCCGAAAAAAGTGGAAATTGAATCATAAATAGAAAAATCTCACAAGCCTTTGCCACAGAGGCCACAGAGGTTTCAAGTGTGCTCTCTGTACTACTAACGTGCAGACTCTCAAAATTTCGTAAAGAATATTTAGGTGGGAAACGCTTCTCTGAAATCCCCCCCAACCCCCCTTTATCAAAGGGGGGCGAGGGGGGATTTCTGGGATCACCCGTAACCCTGAGCAAAACTTGTCCAGAATGATGACCTGTTTTTGGTTGCGGCTTCGCCGCGCTGTGTCCTCTGTGGCTAAACAGTTTCAAAATAAGGAAAATTATTGATGGAGAAGTTTGAAGTCATTGTCGTTGGCGCCGGGCTCGCCGGCCTCTCCGCGGCTTATGCGCTGGCCCGGGAGGGGGTTGAAGTCGTCGTCATCGAGCGCGGAGACTACCCCGGGGCCAAGAACGTGACCGGAGGCCGGCTGTACACCCGGCCTCTGCAGAACTACCTGCCCGAGCTTTGGAAAGAAGCCCCTTTCGAGCGGGCGGTCACCAGCGAGATCGTTACCCTGATTTCGTCCGGCAAATCCCTCACCCTTCGATTCCGGTCGGATGAATTCGCCCGACCCCCGGCCCATTCCTACACCGTCCTCCGGGGAACTCTGGACCGTTGGCTCTCCAAGAAAGCCGAGGAGAAGGGAGCCATGCTGGTCACCAAGAACCGGGTGGATGACCTGCTGAAGAAGGACGGGAAGGTCGTCGGGGTTCTGGCCGGGGGAGAGGAACTGGGAGCCGATGTGGTGATCGCCTGCGACGGGGCTCTTTCCCTGGTAGCCGAAAAGGCAGGGCTCAGGTCCCCGGGCTCACCGCACGATTACGCGGTGGGATTCAAGGAAGTGATCGAGCTGTCCTCCCAGACGATCGAGGACCGCTTTGGTTTGAAAGGACAGGAGGGGGCTGCCCAGCTTTTTCTGGGAGACTTGACCAAGGGGAGATTCGGAGGAGGGTTCCTCTATACGAATCGTTCCTCCCTTTCCCTGGGCCTGGTCATCCGGATCAAAGACCTGGCGGAAGGAAATCCTCTCAGGGAAGCCCCTCAGTTCCTGGACGAGTTCAAGGAACGACCGGAGATTGCTCCCCTGATTGCCGGCGGAGAGATGGTCGAATATTCCGGCCACCTCATTTCGGAGGCAGGGTTTTCAGGCCTCATCCGTCCTTTTGCCGACGGGTTGTTAGTCGCGGGCGATGCCGCCGGTTTTTCCCTGAACGTGGGGCTTACCGTCCGGGGGATGGAGTTTGCCATTGCCTCGGGGGTTCTCGCTGCTCAGGCGGTAAAACACGCGAGAGAGAAGAAGGATTTTTCGGCAACGAGCCTTTCGGCCTATCAAACCCTGTTGGAGAACAGCTTCGTCCTCAAGGATTTAAAAACCTTCCAGCATGCCCCTGTTTTCCTGGACAATCCCCGCCTGTTCCAGCATTATCCCCAGATGGCGGGGGATCTCTTGGAGAGCCTATTCACCGTTGGAGCGGAGCCCAAACAAAAATTCTCCACTACCCTTCGGGAAAAGGTCGGCTGGAGCGAGGCCTGGGAAATTCTCAAGGATTTGCGAAAAGGACTGAAGATATGAGCCCGACCCCCACCATGAAAGCCAAGCTGGGGAAAAACGTTTTCAAGCCAGGCAAGGAGAAGCACATCATTATTCGTCCCGGGTTTGAGAAAGATCCTCGCCTGAAGGCCGCCCTCTATGTTTGCCCGGCCGGCTTGTATTCGGAAAACAGCAAGGGTGAGGTCGAGCTGGACATCGACGGTTGCCTGGAATGCGGCACCTGCCGTATCGCCTGCGGCACCGAGGTTCTGGACTGGAATTATCCGGCGGGAGGCGTGGGGGTCCAGTTTCGTTTCGGATAAAACAGCAGAGAGCAAAGAGCATGGAGCAGAGAGTTAAAGACAAAGTAGATTGATGTTTAGGTTTTTCTCTATGCTCTATGCCTTGGAGGCGTGTTTATGAACATCGTGGTGTGCGTCAAGCAGACCGTTGACCTGCAGCAGGTCCGCATCCGCAAGGAGACCCGGCAGCCGGTCCTGGAGAACATCCCCCTGACCCTGAGCACCATCGACAAGAACGCCCTGGAAGAGGCGGTGCGGTTGAAAGACAAGACCGGCGGGAAAGTCTTTGTCGTTTCAATCGGCCCAGAGACCCTCGAGGAAACGATGAAAGAAGCCTTGGCCATGGGCGCGGATGAAGCCGTCCTGGTGATTGCACCCGAGCTCGACGGGGCGGAAAGCGCCAAGGCCGCTCTGCTGCTGGCCGGGGCGATCAAACAGATGGAAGGGTTTGACCTGATTCTCCTGGGCGAAGGATCGGCGGACAACTATTCCGGCCAGGTTGGGCCCCGGCTGGCGGAGATTCTGGACCTCCCCCAAATCATTTACGCAAAATCTCTGGAGGTTGATGGGCGCAAGGTAAGAGCCGTCCGCAGCCTGGAAGATATCCTGGAGGAGGTGGAGGTAGAACTCCCGGTCTTAATCTCGGTGGTCAGCGAGATCAATGAGCCAAGGATCCCTGCCGTGACCCAGATCCTGAGAGCCGGACGAAAGCCAAAGAAGATTTTAAGCCCTGCTGAGATTTCCTTGAAGAGTGCAGGAAGGCGGTCGGTGGAGACCTTGAGCAATCTGGCTCCGATTCAGGAAAGAAAGGGAGTCCTTTTCAAAGAGGGATTGAAAGAGCTACCCGGCCTGGTTCAGGCTCTGCAAGAAGAAGGGGTGGGGAGGAAATAACATGGCTTCGATCCTGGTTTTCAGCGAGCGCGCGAATCTGGCCTCTGAACTCCTTGGCAAAGCAAAAGAGCTCGGCGGGCAGATGGGCCTGGAAGTGGCGGCGGCGGCTTTCAACCCTGCCGATGCAGAGGCATATCTGAAACGAAGCGCATCGAAAGTGTTTTATTCCGATCAGGGGGAAGTGAAGGATTTCGAGGCCTCGGTTTATTCCCAGGCCCTTGCCCAGATAGCCCAAAGGGCGGGCGCTTCCCTGATCCTTCTCGGGTCTACCCGCCGGGGAAAGGAACTTGCCGGGCGGCTGGCCCAGAAGCTCCAGGCCGGCTGCCTCACGGATGTGAAATCTGTTGAGCTGAAGGAGGGAAAGGTCATCTGCGTGCGCAATGCTTTCGGGGGAGCCACGGAGGCGACCCAGGTGATCACCACCCAAGTCCAGGTCATTGCTCTCATGCCCCGGGCTTATGAACCGGCCCCTGAGGGAGTGAAGAAAGGGGAGATTGTGACCCAGAGGCTGGACCTCAAGCCCTCCCGGGTCAAAGTCATAAAGCGATCGGAAAAAGATGCGGGGGCGGTGGACATCCAGGGAGCGGAGATCCTAGTCTGCGTGGGAAAGGGTTTAGCCAGGCAAGAAGATTTAAAGATGATCGAAGAACTGGCCCGGGCGCTGGG
>Ga0315281_10012422_pt1 | contig 11603 bp, 9 predicted proteins | sample YL17G07_0_MG_FD_204540 | JGI IMG/M metagenome (GOLD analysis project Ga0315281, IMG submission 204540) | Sediment microbial communities from Yellowstone Lake, YNP, Wyoming, USA - YL17G07_0 | ecosystem: Environmental > Aquatic > Freshwater > Lake > Sediment | place: USA: Wyoming | collected... | reverse complement strand
CTTGCATATCTTGCACCTGTACCTGAGCGCGACCTTGACCGTGGGCTTCTGCCTGCCTTCGTACTTGGGCCTCGGGAAACCGCCGTAACCTGCTGTCGCCCTCCTGTATCTCCTCTGCCCCCACTTGAGCTCGCTCCTCGGCCGAGACTTCACTCTCTCGACCTCGTGCTCCGTGTGTTTCTTGCACTTGGGGCAGTACTCTTTTGTGACTCTGGGCATCTTCATTTCTATCAGTGGCCCTCAGGGCAGAACACGAGTAAGCGGCAACTTGTATTAAAGGATTGCCGAATTGGCCGCTACGATATTTGCGTGCTGACGTGGACTCCGCAAGACGATAAAGTTCATCATCGTCCACGGTAAATATCTTACATATTGGATGGAAAGGAATATATATACGGCAATTAATAATTGGCTAGGACATAATATGACGGACAAAGGGCTCACGAAGAAAGACGAGATGCTCGTCGAGCTTCTCATGCGCACCGGCCTGTCGAAGAACATGGCCAAGACACTTGTTTTCCTGAGAAAGAAGGAGGAGACCACGTCCGTCGAGATCGAGAGCGCCACGAGCCTGAGGCAGCCAGAAGTGTCGATCGCGATGCAAGAGCTGCGGAGGCGCAAGTGGGTCAGCAAGCGGGACATCAAGAAGGAGGGCAAGGGAAGGCCCGTTCACTCGAACAAGCTCTCGATACCGTTCGACAAGATAATCGAGATCATTGAGGCCGAAGAGCGGAAGAAGATCGAGTTGATCGAGAGCAGCATAAAGCAGCTCAAGGAGCTCGCGAAGTAGACCTCGGGCGAAGGACGCTTTCCTTTTCCAGTATTTCGATTCCTCCCTTTTTCGCGACTATGACCTTGTCTGCGAGTCCGAGAAAGAGTCCGCTGTCGACCACGCCCGGGATGAGGTTGACATCTGTCTCCAGCCTTGTTGGATCGTCGATCTTCGCGAACTTGCAGTCAACGATGTAGTTGCCATTGTCGCTCACGAACCGCTCCCCATGTCTTGTCCTGAGCAAGCACCGGCATCCCAACTGCTCGAGCAGATGAATGGTCGCCTCGTGGGAGAACTTGACGATCTCGACAGGCAGCGGGACCTTCTGTCCGAGAAAGTCGACGAGCTTCGATTCATCCACGATTATGATCTCAAGATTCGTAGCAGCAGCCACTATCTTCTCTCGAACGAGCGCTCCCCCCAGACCCTTGACGAGGTTGAGAGCTGGATCCACCTCATCAGCTCCGTCTATTGTAAGGTCAATCACTGAACGTGCCTTGAGCTCTCCGATCGGGATCCCCGCCGAACGGCCGATATCCTCCGACTCTTTCGATGTCGGGATGCCGACGATCTTGACTCCCGCCTGGACCATCTCGCCAATCAGCTTTATGGCGATCTTAGCCGTGGAGCCGCTCCCAAGTCCAACGACCATCCCATCCTCGACGTACTTGACCGCCTCCCTAGCTGCAACTTCCTTGAGGTCCAATTGCTCACACCCTTGTAATCCCGAAATTCCTGCTGATGAGCTCGCATAGCCTACCCACTACATAGTTGTCGACAGTCTTCCCTTTCTTTCCGGAGGCACGAGATGTGTCTCCGTATATCCCATCGGGGAAGTACTTCTCCGGGTCTGGAAGGACCATGAACTCCGGAGGCCTCGTCTTCCCATTCGGCCTCGACCTGCCAACCAAATCGGGCCGTATGCCTAGTATGCGTGATGTCTCAAGCTCTCCTCCGTGGCCATCCTTCTTCGGGAACTCCTTTCCCAGCAGCTCATAGGCGATATCGTAGTCGGAGAGAACCATCACCCTGAGTCTTGGGTTCTTCTCGACCGCCCTCTGCGCGCCAAGTCTGATAGCCGCCATGTGGCCGGAGCCAGCATGGCCAGTCAGAACGAGTATCTTGTCAATCCCGTTTCTCCCGAGTTCTGAAACGATGTCATACGCGAGTCCCTGCACGGTCTCGGATGAGAGGGATATTGTTCCTGGAAAATTGCGCGTTGATCTGCATTCGCCATATCGAATTGGAGGACAGATTATCGCATTGAATTCGAGGGCTATCCTCCGGCATATCTCCTCGGCCTGGAACGAGTCCGTGCAGAGCGGAAGATGCGAGCCATGCTCCTCCACAGAGCCGACCGGGACGATGACCAACGGTTTCCGCTTCACAAGCCTGGCGAATTCGTCGCTTGTGAGTTCCTCCATGAGCACGAGTTCATTTCGCGACTTTGCCGACATTCGTCTCACCCCCCTTCGCGACCCTGTCGAGGTCGATGTAATCGGCGTCGCAAACGGGACACCTGAGGCGCGATAGCTTCTCGACGCCGAACCGCTCCCTGAGCTCCATATCTATCTTCTCGACTTTCTCCTTCGGGATGGTCTTGTCGCATTTGGGGCAGTAGTACACGTTTCGCCGAATCGAATTGCCCATACATAAACGCACCTTGAGAGAGCGAGGCGCAAACTGGCCCCTGATGCTCATGCTCGCTCACTTGACCAGGACGTCCTTAATACTCACGAAGGCAATACTTCTCTGAAGAAAGGCCATGAGGGTTTCCGCACTCTTCTCTGGGGGGAAGGATTCCGCATACGCGCTGTACTTGATGCAGCAGCAGGGCTGGGAAGTTGTCAGTCTTCTGACCGTCGTCCCAAAGGCCTCTGATTCCTACATGTTCCACTATCCAAACATCCACTGGACCAAACTCCAAGCGGAGGCGATGGGGATACCCATCAAGTATCGCGAGAGTTCGGGCATGAAAGAGGAGGAGCTCAAGGACGTCGAGGAGCTGATGAAGGGCGAAGACTGTGACGGGTTCGTGTGCGGTGCCATCGCCTCGGACTATCAGCGCTCCCGCCTTGACGAGATCGCCCAAAAGCTCGGCAAGCCACTCCACGCGCCACTCTGGCGAAAGGACCAGGTTACGCTGCTGGAGGATATGGTGCACGCAGGGTTCAAGTTCATGATCGCGGGCGTGTACGCCGAAGGGTTTGACGAGGGCTGGCTCGGCAAGATCATCACGTCTCATTCGATAAGGGAACTGGAGAAGTTGAGAGACAAGTACAGGATCAGCGTCTCTGGAGAAGGCGGGGAGATCGAGACATTCGTGCTCGACGCGCCGAACTTCTCCAAGTCGATACACATCGAGGAAGCCCATGCCAACTGGTCAAGACATTCGGGCAACTTCACCATACAGAAAGCCTCGCTAGAAGACAAGAAGAAGGTTTGATGGGGTTTTGCGCAGGCCCTTCGGGGCCTGCGATGTGTCGTCTAGAAATCGTCGCACTTTGGAGAGCGCTTGGTCTCCTTGTGGTACGCTTTTCTGCGGGCCTCTCTCAGTGTGCCCTCGGGTGTGAGACACATCTTCCTGCCGGATAGAACAGCTGCAACACCCTCTTTCGACTCGAGGTGCGGGTAGTCCTCACACATCTTGCACGATGGCGGGCAGACGCTCAACCTGTCCCCCTCGACCTCCGGGAACTGGAATATCCCTCCCTCGTAGTTCCTCAGGATGACCCTCTTGTCGGACATCGATATGAGATACTGCGGGCCAACTGGTATCTTGCCTCCGCCAGTGGGCGCGTCGATGATGAACTGCGGGACGGCGAAACCAGATGTGTGGCCTCTCATCGCCTCTATTATCTCTATCCCCTTCGCGATCGACGTCCTGAAGTGTTCGAGTCCCTTGGCTATGTCGCACTGGTAGATGTAGTAGGGTCTGCACCTGATCCATGTCAGGTCCTGGCAGAGCTTCTTCATGATCGTGGGGCAGTCGTTCACCCCCTTGAGCAGGACGGTCTGGTTCCCAACCGGGATGCCCGCGTCCACTAGCATCTCGACCGCGCGCTTCGATGCCGGGGTGATCTCCTTCGGGTGGTTGAAGTGCGTGTTGAGCCAGACGGGGTGATATTTCCGAAGCATCTTCACGAGCCCAGGCGTGATCCTGTAGGGGTTCACGACTGGCGTTCTCGTGCCTATCCTCACAATCTGCACGTGTTTGATCTTCCTGATCTCGCGGATGACCTTCTCGAGGAACTCGTCGGATACGAGGAGAGCGTCGCCGCCTGAAATGAGAACGTCCCTTATCTGTGGGGTGTCCCTGATGTAGTCGATTCCCTCCTTGATCTCATCCCAGCTCCTCTGGTGATCCGTCTGGCCGACTATCCTGCGCCTGCAGCAGTGTCTGCAATACATGCTGCACTGGTCTGTTATCAACAGGAGCACTCGGTCAGGGTATCTGTGCGTCAAGCCTTCGTGGGGCGAGTCGACGGTCTCGCCGACGGTGTCCTCCATCTCGTCCTTTGTGAAATGCAGTTCGTTTGATGTTGGGACTGCCTGTTTCCTCACTGGATCAGTCGGGTCGTCCGGGTCCATCAGGCTCGCGTAGTAAGGCGTGATCGCCATGCGCAGATATTTCATTGAGTCGCGGATCTCGTTCTCTTCCTTCTTTGTAAGGTTGATGACTTGAGCGAGCGTCTCGACATCGGTTATGCGGTTCTTGACCTGCCACTTCCAGTCAGTCCACTGCTTGGGACTGACATTCTTCCAAAGCGCGATGTCCTTGTACCTTCTCATCACTGTCAGGCCTCCGGAAGGCCCTGTCAAAATGCGGTATATACTCCCTCTATATAGGTTGTATGTAGCGCACACGAAACGACTGGCTTGTTTGCACCAGTCGATCTCAAAGGCCTTTGCCGCCACTCACTAGGAAAGCCACTCCGAAGCCCGCCAACGCTGACGATATCCCGATGACGAGCATCTGGAGACCGCTTCTGTGAGGCCGCCCTACGGTCATCTTCGCCTTGTACCAGCCTATCGCGAACAAGGTCAGAGCGCTCAAGATCAGTGAGCCGATTATCCCCATCAGGATCGCGCTGCCCGCAAAGATGAATGGGATGAGCGGGATCAAGGATCCCACGATGGCAGCGATACCGACGAGCATAGCGCTCTTGCCTGCCTGCTTCTCGTCGACAGGCGATAGGTTGAGCTCGTGGGCCATCATGATGTCAAGCCAGGCCTTCGGTTTCATAGTGATGTGGACGAGGATGTCCTCGAGCTCCTTGCTTGGAACGCCCCAACGTTCGAGGATCTTGCGGACCTCCTCCTTCTCTTGCTCTGGCACCTCCTCCATCTCGCGCTTCTCGCGCGCGTATTCCGCCAAGTAGAACTCGCGCCTCGCCATGGTAGATGTGTAGGCCACTGCGCCCATCGATATCGATTCGGCAAACGTGGCTGCGAGGCCGCCTGCGAGAATGATCTTGAAGTCCTGAGAGGCGACGGCCACACCAAGAATGACACCCAGGACATTCACAATGCCGTCCTGACTGCCAAGGATGAAATCGGAAAGCAATCCAGGTTGCTTGTGCTGCTCGCCTGTGACGTCCTCTACCTCCTTTCGCCAGAACCTGAGCCGCGACGCCATGAGACTAACCTCGGCGGTTAATGAAAATGAGGATATTAAGACATTCATCCGGTTGAAGCCTAAGGAGAATCCTTCTCCCCCGACTCCAAATCCGTCCTAGAGAGCATTCCACTCTTTCTTCAGAAGTGAGAATATCACATCGTCCGAGAACCTTCCCTCGATGAAATAGTGGTCCCGTAGAACGCCTTCCCTCTTGAATCCCAATTTTCGGACAAGCTTCTGCGAACGTCTGTTGTAGCGAGGTATCAACACCTCGATGCGATGCAGACCCATGTGGCCAAAGCCATACTGGACAATGGCCGTGAGCGCCTCCGTCATGATCCCCTTACCCCAGAAGGCAGGGTTGAGATCGTAGCCCATCTCCGCCTGGTACCTCTCCGGTTGGGTCCATTTGTAGAACCCTGCGGATCCGATGAGCTCATCGTCACCTCTAAGTGTGATGCCCCAACGAATACCGCTTCTGCGCCTGAAATTGTCCATGAAATAGAGTTTCAACTCCGCGCGGGCCTCACTCAAGTCCCGAGGACCCCCATGATCCTGACCCTCGACGATCTCTTTCGTGTTGAAGTGTTCGAAGTACCATGGGGCGTCCTTGAGTGTGACCTGCCTCAGCACGAGCCTTTTGGTCACGAGCTTGGGGAAACTCCAGGGTTTTGGTCTCTTCTCTTTCATGTCCCTTTGAGCCATCCCGATATCCCCATCTCCCTCACTATCACCTCAACGGGTGGGGTATCTTTGTCTACGTGTGCCCCTGATTCGTCCTGATACTGGATACGGGGATTCAGAGAGAACGTGCCTTTGACCGTGGGCCTCATAACGAACTTGACGACCTCTGTCCGAAGAGCCTCGAGACGCCTCCCTCTCAGATCAAGACAGGTGCCATCAATCATGCATCGCTCCGGCTTCGAGACCACTTCAAAGCCCTGCGGGATGAGACCTTCAACCTTGGTCAGTTTGGCCGCCCCTTTCCCAGCGTTCGTCATCTCTATCTCCACCTCAATATCCTGACCAACATGAAGGTGCTTGGGATGCGCGACGAGGATCACCTCGATATCCGCGTGCTCGAATCTCTCAAGGCCGGTCGCCCTCTCATGGGATGGAGTCGGAGTCGGAAAGGAGGCAGTGCTCGAGATAGCGTCCGGGGCTCGAAGGACTTCCGTCAATGAGAGGGCAAGCTCACGTTCCTCCTTCACTTTCTCTAGCAACCTCAGTACCTGATCTCTCTTTCCTGGTTGCATAGCATCCCCGAATGAAATGGCGGATTCATGCAGGACCTTCTCGGTCATCATGTACAATTTTGCCCTCTTCCCTTGATCATCTTCTGCACTTGCCTTTCCCATGTGTACGTAGCCGTCGAAAAGCATTTTGCTGGCTTTCGCGTAGACTGATTCTCTCTTGTGACCTGCTTTCAGATAGTTGTCGGCGGCGCTTTCTATGTGTCTTGTAGCTTCTGCGTGCAGCGCGACGTCTCCCGTTTCCACGAATCTCGCTCCCGCAGCCAGTGCTTTGCAGAATCGGCTATGCCCTGCCACCAACAGCTTTGCCTTCTCCCCAGTGCTCAGGTCTCTCGCCTTCTCGAAAAGCACCGATGCCGCCTCGTAGTAGTCTGGAGAAGTCTCCGATTCTGCCTTGGCCATCGCCTGCCAGGCTCTAGACAGGTCGGTCATCAGCTGGAATTCCTTTCGGTCCTGCTCGGACTCCAGCTCGGTAAGCATCTTCTCGAACAGTTCCGCAGCTTGGCCGTACTTGTCTGAACTTGCGGAAACGTCGCCTTGCTTGTCAAAGACCCTTGCATTCTCTAGAACAATTCTGGCTCTGCAATACTCACGTCTTAGATTCGCAGCTCTCTCGAGGTTCCTTGCCAACTGTTTCTCATCGGCATCTTCAATCTTCGCGACCTGATCGTGAATGGCATTCTTTGATTCCTGGAATAGGCGAGCGGCTCCTTCGAAGGCTTTCATCGCCTCCTCGGACTTCTCGTTCCTGCTCAAATCCTCAGCGTGCTCCACGTCGGCCCAGGCGGAATAGTTCGTGGCAAGGTAATTCCATCTTCGCGACGATTTGTGCATTGCTGAAGCGTTCTCGTAGTGCCCCTTTGCCTGGCCGGGTTCCTGTCTCATGTGGTGATAGTTGGCCTGTTCTATCTCGCCCCACGCGCGCATGTAGATGGCGTGGTCGGTGTAGAACTCCTTTAGGCGAGGGACGCTCTCCGCAGCCTTCATGTAGTCCTGGGCAGCGAGTTCGAATCTCTCCGAGGCTTTGCGGTACTCCCCCAACTTCTCATAGGCCTCGGCTGCCTCCCAGTTGCACTCAGCACTTTGACTGGGTTCTCCTGCTTTCGAGTACCACGCGACCGCCTTCGTCAAACACTCCGCGACGATGCCCAGACAGCTATTGTCACCAGTGATGCTGCAAAGCTCCCTCGCCCAGTTCCCTGTGGTATGATATCCAACAGCAACCTCGCCACATACATCAGGGTTCGTGTCCTGTATGGAGTTCAACTCCTTCTCGCAAAGAGCCAAAGCCTCCTGCTTCCGAGCCACAGCCTCCTGCAAGACGTTCTTCTTCTCTGTGTCGGGCGCTATCTGCGCGAGCTCGAAATGTGCTTCCGCTAGACTCAGTAGGTCCAGACCCAGGGTGTAGTATTGAAATGGATGGATTTGCTTGTCGACGGCGATTGCCTCTTTGAGATGTTCGACGGCATGTTCCAGATAGGTCCTCTTCATGTCGACACCTGACTCGCTCTTGCCCAGACCTTTCAGAACAGAACCGAGCATGAAGCGCGATGCGCACTCTACATCCGGATACCCAGACACTTGTGCCAGCCTGAGTTGTTCGATGCAGGGCTCATGAGCCTTGAACAGAAGCTCGCGTTGACTCTTCGGGTCTCTCTCTTGGACGGAATATGAATAGTAGTATCCAGCCGAGGCGACTGGAACCCAGACAAAATTGAAGTTGGGAGACATGAAACGAAGTCTGGAAAGAATCTCATGTGAGGCCTTAGCTGTGTCAAATCCTTTCTTTGACAGCTCCTCTGTTTGATGCGGGTCATCCGCAGATGACGCCATCCAGAAATTCCTCTGTGCCAATCCATCGAGCACGCAACCCAGGACGAACCGGTCGTTGATTCTCTCTGCGATCTCCTTTCCCTTCAAGTATATTGCGTTTCGCTCGTCCTTGCTGCAAGCAGATGGCCACGATTGGAGAACAACCATGTATGGTATCTCGGATAGGGCTGCCTCCTCGGAGAGTTCTCTCGCCTTGATCCAATGGTTCCACGCGTCAAGATCGTACTTGTCTTTGTCCCGGTATGAGGCGAAATCCCTCTCTATCGCGACCATCAGACCAGTCGATTTCGCATGCGCTCTAGCGAGCATCTGGTTGGAGTCCGACCCCGAGAGATGTCGGATGGTCTTCTCAGCATAGCTGAGGGCTTCCCTCAGCTTGTTCTCCCGCCCCTCCGCGCTGGCGTCGTAGTTGTATGAGAACGCAGCCGCATATGAAAGCTGGTCGAATGTAGTGGCAAAATCAAAGGACTTCCCGATTGACTCGAAGACGTTCAAGGAAGCCTTCGCGCGAACCCACGCATCGTCAATGGACTTCTTCTTGTCAGCGGGATTGTCAGCGAGCCAATAGTTGAGATAGGACATCATCGCGCTACAACGATGCTTTCTGCCAGGGCTTTCTTGGTCAGAGACCCCTTCGTATGCCCGTAGCGCCTTCTCATAGCATTCCATCGCGCCACGAGCCCTATTCTCGAACTGATCACCGTTCTCTGCCTGCATCGCTGCCTTGTGAGACGCATATCCTTTCCGCTCGAGAATCTCTCCGATCTGCGATGACTTGGATTGGTCGGATCGTTTCAGCGCCTTGTCGTAGGCTCCCGCTGCCTTTGACCAGTCGTACTTCTTCTCGTGTTCGATTGCCTGGTCCATGAAGGACCCATCGGTAGATTTTCCGTCGGGCATTTCCCCCGGTCCGGTGGCTAATGGCCTCTTCTCCCCTATTGTCTTTTCTGGCACATTGTGGGTTTTGATGGCTGTTCTGAAGGAAAACAAATATACTTGGAATGAAATTCCAGGTCCGGCCAGGTCAGTACCTAGGTGCGTTCGAGGGGGAGGAGAGAGCACAGGGAGGACGGAACGAGCTTCTATCTCTGGCTTACGACAAAGCAACGATATGTTCTCCTCCCCTGATCCCGCGGTCCACTTCTTGTGGATTCTTGGGTTCTCTGGCCGAGAATGGGGGGAAATGAGAATGAATAGAGGTCGAATCGGGGGGATGAGCAAGGTAGCAAGTGTCATGATAGTCATTCTGATGTGTTGCGGAGCTTTGACTGTGCTTTCGAACAAAGTCTCGGCGCACACGGAGATAAGGAATATGGGATACCAAGTAGGTCACGCAGGTGCCATAGGAGAAGCATGGGACATCAACAACCTTGGGCAAGTGGTCGGTACTCACACAGGCAGCTACTACAAAGCGTTTGTCACAGACCCAATCGATGTCAATGGAGATGGTTTGCCCGATCAATGGGTTGATGAGGCAAATGTTCCCGGTAAAGGATACATAAACCTTCTTGCCCAGGACCTCGGGAAGGGAGTTGGGTACTTCTGGGCGCCTGCTGAAGCGAACTCAATAAACTCAATGGGGGTAATTGCGGGCACCGCGCTTTTCTCCGATGGAGAGCAGGCCTACACTATTGTTCCTGAGGACTTGAACAATGACGGTAGGAAGGAATGGTTCAGGGATGATGGCCAGAATCTCGGCGTTAACGCCCTCATGACTCCACTCGGATTAGGATCAGGCACCCAAAGCTGGTGTTGGGATATCAACGACCTGGGGATGGTTGTCGGATACATTGTGCATGATGAGCCCTACACCACCACCGTAGCGAGTATCTGGTATGATGGCACGTGGGTCGAACTTGGAACCCTTGGCGGGGAGAACTCCGTGGCAACGGTGGTGAGTGAAACAGGAGTTGTTGTCGGATATGCCGAGGATGCTGATTTCAACGAACACGCGTTCGTGATAGAGCCAATAAGGGGAGACGACGACTCATATGTGTGGAATGTCGACAGCGTGGCCCCCTTTGGTCAAAACGACCTGATGGTCGACTTGGGCGGACTGGGCGGCACCACATGCCGAGCTATGTGCGTCAACAGCGCCCCGACGGTTGTTGGATATGGAATCGATATTGCGGGCAGTTCTCATGCACTCTTGTGGGAGAAGGTGGGAGGCGTCTGGCCGACATCTCCGGTAGACTTGACATCACCTGATTGGCCAAACGGCGCAGCATATGCCATCAACTGCAGAGGTGACATTGCGGGCATGCGCAACACACACTGGAGTGATGAGGATCGATATGGTGAGCCGCTCACTTACGATAGGATGACTTCGACTGTGCATCCTTTGCCGTCTGTATCTCCATCCTACCCCAGTGCCATAACTTGGTGGATAAACGAAAAGGGAGATATCGCCGGCGCCGACGGTAGTGCTCCTACAATCTGGAGGGCTCCTCAGCCGCCAATTGCCGTAATCCAGAAGACGGTGACACAGGGGAGCTTGAGCGTCACGTTCGACGCATCGTTGTCGAACGATTGGGACGGAACGATTGTGACCTACAAGTGGGATTTCGGCGACTCCAGATGTGGTGAAGGAATGAGCATAACCCATGACTACTGGGTAGCGAAGGACTATGTTGTCATTCTGACGGTGACGGACAACGAAGGCATGATTGGCTCAGCGATAACCTCCATAAATCTTGCCTTACCCACTCCAACGGACCCCTCGGACGTGCTCGCCGACATGATAGTCTCGATTGAGAACCTGCCGACTGATGAGCAAACAATAGCTAATCTGGAGGCAAAGGCGTATACCGCGGCCTGGTTGATGGAAGGACGCAAGATCGGTGGCGGACGCAAGATAGGAGGGGGAGAAGTGGCAAACGTGCTGGGAGCCTTCAACAACATGGTCTCAATGTACACGGTAGCAGGCACGATAAATGCCGGAGACGGATGGGATCTGACTTCTGATGCCAACCTAGCGACCGCGTTGATTGCCAACCAGCACCTCATATCTGACGTTCCCGTCTACATCTGGTATCACGGGTGTGGTCCGACTGTCGCCGGAATGATATTAGGATACTATGACAAGACCTTCCCAGATCTCATGCCAGGCGATGATGCAATGGTT
>Ga0315281_10012421_pt1 | contig 11603 bp, 9 predicted proteins | sample YL17G07_0_MG_FD_204540 | JGI IMG/M metagenome (GOLD analysis project Ga0315281, IMG submission 204540) | Sediment microbial communities from Yellowstone Lake, YNP, Wyoming, USA - YL17G07_0 | ecosystem: Environmental > Aquatic > Freshwater > Lake > Sediment | place: USA: Wyoming | collected... | reverse complement strand
GGTTGACCGCTGGGCGGCTGGCAGCGCGGCGAGATAGGCGTCGATCCAGGCGGTCGCCTCGACCACCGCGTTGCTGGCCGCGTCGGCCCGATCCCTGGGTCGATCATCCATGGATCACCGCCTCGTCATCGCGCGGTCGGTGCAGCCAGACGATGAGGGCGACGATGAAGCGCAGCACCAGGCTGATGCCGTAGGTCGCGCACCAGATGCAGACGGCCCCGATGAGGAAGAGTTCGGCATAGGTGAACCAGCCCTCGAAGATGATGCCCATCAGGCTCAGGAAGTAGTGGGCCCCGAGGAGCGCGTTCGAACCGGTCCGCCACCAGGCATAGGCCATGACCAGCAGCGTGAGCGAAAGCATCACCCCGAACACGGCCACCGGGATGCCGCCGATGCGCGCATATTGGCTGAGGGCCACTTCCTCGCATCCGCGCAGCACGCCGCAGCTGGGCACCTGGCCCAGCAGCGCGACCGACGAGAGGTAGGTCGCGATGGTCAGTCCGACCAGATCGAGGGCCATCAGCACGAACGCGGGGTGCGTGGCGCGGCGCAGCGCGAGGACGCCGGCGAGGACCATCAGCCCACCGACGAGCACGGGTGGGACCAGGCCAAGGATGGCCAGGCCGCCCTGCATCGGCGACAGCGCCAGGATCGCCGCGAAGGCCAGGCCTCCGACGATCATGACCAGCCCGACCACGGTCATGGCCAGCGGCGGGCGGGCGGGATCAGTCGTCAATGCCGGCATCGCGGAAGTCATGCTCGGCCGATCGTAGCGCCGAGTCGCTCACGAGGCCGGCGGCGCACAGGCCAGCCAGCGGGGCGGCCGCCAGACCTGCGTGCACGAAGGCGAGGCCGACCGTCAGTGGCAGGAGCAGGAGGAAGGCCAGCCCGGGCGACGCCAGAGCGAACCGCGCGCGAAGCAACGCCGAAAGCGGTCACGGAGCGCAGGGCCAGCCGGTCGGCACGTGGCGCAATCGCGTCCGACACGGCGAAGACGGCGACAGCCAGCGCGACGCCCATGAGGATCAGCGCAACGCCCGCCTGGGCGTACAGGTCGGCGTGGAGGTGCAGGTAGCGGAGGCTGACCGAGGGATCGTCGGTGTCATCGAAGCCCATGTTCACCGGTGCCAGTTCGAACACGAACCAGGCCATGCCGGCGACCCCGGCCGCGATCGCCGACAGCGCGCCGAGCCGCGATGAGCTGAACAAGGTCGCCTCCGGCGTCAGACGATGCGCAGGTGTACCGTTCCGCGCTGTGTCAAGGCACGCTAGAGACGCGGCCGAATGACGTCAAGATAGGAGAGCGGCCGGCCCCACGGGACCTGCCGCTCTTCGCGAGGGTCACGACGCTGCGCATGGCGCCGTCAGGAACCAGCCACGGATTCTCGAGATAGATCAGCAGCAGCGCGGCGACGGCCCCGATGGGCATGACCGAGCGACGAAGCATCGACATGACCGAACTCCCTTTGCCGGGATGCACGGTCACCGACCCGAGATCACTCGATCTCGCAAGGACCGCCTGACATCATGATCGCAGTCTACGACTCGGTGCTTCTGTTGCTCAGGGTCCCCGGCCACCGATAGTCGGGCCGACCGGCCTGCCCGTTGCAGGAGGGTTTGGTCCCGCCGGCGCCGCGCGGAATCGAACGGCCCTCGCTTCGCGGCTTGGCCCGACTAGCGTGCGTGCTCGGTCTTACGCACGTGCGCCCGCCAGGTCATGGCCCAGCGCTCGGGGTCGTCGAGGGGCTCGTGGTCGTGCTGGTGGACGACGCTCGCGTGGGGCGCTGTCTTCACCAGCTCCGGGTTCGCGTAGGCCTCGTCGGACACGCGCTGCATGATGGCGATGTACTCGTCGAGCTCGTCCTTCGTGTACGACTCGGTCGGTTCGAGGGTGAACGGCTCGGGCACCACCCAGGGGTGATGGCTGGTCCAGTAGTGGACGCCGAAGTCGGCCATGCGCCGGCCGACGTCGTCGGTGGTCACGCCCGTCTCCTCGGCCAGCGGCTCCCAGCTGTAGCGAACCTGCTCCAGTCGTCCCCGCTCGGGCCAGTAGATCTTCACGCCTCGGATCTTGCGGATGCCCGCGTACAGGTAGTTGTTGCAGATGACGGCCGCCTCGGCGACCTGGCGGAGCCCATCGGGACCCAGGCTGGCGATCCAGGCATAGGCGCGCAGATGCACCTCGGGCACCCCGTACCAGGTGCGGATCTTGCCGATGCTGCGGGGGCGGTCGTGGTCAAGGAAGTACCGCTCGCCGTCTCGGGACACGACAGGCGCGGGCATGAATGGCTCGAGCTCGGCCGTCACCCCGAGCGCTCCGCAGGCGGGGCCGCCGCACGCGTGCGGCGTGGAAAACGTCTTGTGGAGGTTGAAGAAGCAGAGATCGAAGCCGGCGTCCCGGGCGCGCGTGATGCCCAGGATGCCGTTGGCATTGGCCTGATCGTAGCCGCACAGGCCGCCCGCCTCGTGGACGAGGCGGGTGAACTCGGCGATGCGCGGGTTGAAGATGCCCGTGTCCTCGGGGTTGGTGATGAACATCCCGGCGGTCCGCTCCGACACGGCGGCGCGGAGGGCGTCGAGGTCCGGGTATCCGTCCTGATCGGGCATCAGCGTGATGATCTTGAAGCCGGCGACGCTTGCCGCGGCCGCGCCGGATGGGTGCGAGAACATCGTGGTGATCAGCTCGTTCCGTTGCGGCCATTCGCCTAGCTGGCGATGCCAGGCTCGGAAGATGGCGGCCATGGCGAAGATAGCCTGCGATCCGCTGGCGGGCTGCAGCGTGAAGGCGTCCATCCCGGAGATGTCGCGCAGTGCGACGTCCAGCCGGTACATCACCTCGAGGATGCCTTGGACGGTGCTCTCGTCCTGGAGCGGATGCAGCTCGGCGATCTTCGCCGAGCGAGCAAAGATCTCGTTGATCTTGGGGCTGTACTTCATGGTGCACGTGCCCTGCCCGATGTCGATGTTCAGGTCGGCGCCGAGGGTCTCCTGCGACAGGCGCAGGTAGTGCCGCAGCACGGTCTGCTGTGACAGCTCAGGCAGCGCGGGCAGTGCCTTCCGGCGTAGGGCGGGCGGGATGGCCGACAGACCATCACCCGCCTGGGCCGTGATCACCTCGTCCGCAAGCGGCGGCAGGACCCCTCGCGAACCCGGGATCGACAGCTCGAAGATGACCGGCTCGTCCCAGCGTGCAGCGTGGTAGCGGCGCAGGGTCATGGCGTCGCGGATGCGTGCGATCGGGCCGCCCGGGTGCGCCGCGCCCGGTTCTTCCGCGCCCGTCGTCATCGCGCCCGGGTCTCCCTGCCGGGGATCGGGGCGCGTGGTCACGACACGACCTCGGCCACGGCCGAGACCAACCGGTCGATGTCCTCGCGGCTGTGAACCTCGGTGACACAGTAGAGGGCCGCCTGGCCCAGCTCGGGGAACTCGCGCGAGAGGTCCGTGCCGCCGAAGATGCCGCGCGCCAGGAGCGCCGTATTGATCTCGGCCACCGTGCGCCCGGTCCGGCTGAAGTCCACCACGAACTCCTTGAGTGGCGTGCCGGTCAGCGCGGGCGCCCGGACGCCCGCCACCGCCGACAGCCTGCCTGCGGCATACCGTCCCAGCTGGATCCAGGTCGTGCCAAGCTCCTGCATGCCCAGCGGGCCCATGAGTGCGAGATAGACGCCGGCCGTGATCCCCCACAGCGCCGCCGCCGTGCCCACGAATTCCTTGCCGTGTTCGCGGTCGTGGAACGAGGTGCGCTCCCACATCACGTCGCCGAATCCGTATTCGCCCGCGACCTTGGTCGTGGTCATGCCAAACAGGCGGGACGGGTACTCGCCCACGATGCTCGGCTCGTCCCGGCTGGCGATGAACCCGCCGTGGCCGCCGCCGAAGTACATGTGGATGCCCAGCGTCTGCAGATCCCCGCAGGCGATATCCACGCCATAGTTGCCCGGCGCCTCGAGCACGCCCAGCGACGACGGATCGACCGCGGCCACCGCGAGCGCCCCATGCGCGTGGGCCAAGGACACGATCTCGGCTGCCCCTTCCTCGATCACCCCGAGGTGATTCGGGTTCTCCAGCAGCACCGCGGCAACACCGGACGAGAGCTTGGAGCGCAGATCGGCCAGGTCGAGGAGCCCGCTCGCTGGGTCATACCCAACCTCGACCAGATCCAGCACCGGATCGACGTAGTTGGCCACGGCGGAGCGGCGCTGGGCGCTCATCGTTCGCGGCACCAGCGCCGTCCGCCGGCCGGTCAATCGGCCGGCCATGCGCAGCGCCGTGCCTGTCGCCTGCGCCCCGTCATACGTCGGCACGCTGACCACGTCCATGGCCAGCAGCTCGCCCATCTGGCTGCAGTATTCGAAGAGCGCCTGGAATCGGCCGTGATCCTCGTAAGGCTCGCCCCCGTAGGCGGTCAGGAACTCGCTGCGGCCGTTGATCTCATCGCACACCGCGGGCACGTAGTGCTGATAGCAACCTGCGCCGAGGAAGCTCAGGTAGTCGGCCGCGGAGGTGTTCCGGGCCAGCAGCCCCTCGACATGGCGGCGCAGCTCCTGTTCCGAACGGAAGGCGGGAGGGAGGTTCAGCGGCCGCGCCAGGCGCAGCTCGGGCGGGATCACGGCGTACAACTCTTCCACGTCCGATACGCCGATCTGGAGCAGCATTGCCGCGCGAACGGCGGGCACCGAACTCGGGATGTAGGGATGCACCGTTCGGTCGAGTCGTGGCACGTTCATGCCGTCTCTCCCCCATCGATGGAGATGCACTGGCCGGTGATGTAGGCGGCCGCTGGGGAAGCCAGGAAGGCGAAGAGAGCGGCCACCTCTTCCGGCTGGGCATGTCGCTTCATGGGGATGGCCTCGTTCACCGCGGCGAGCATCTGCGGCGTGTACTCCGCCTCCTGCATGGGCGTGAGCACATAGCCCGGGCAAACGGCGTTGGTGCGCAACCATGGCGCGCACTCGACGGCGATGGTCTTCATGAGCAGGTTGACGCCGGCCTTGGAGGCGTTGTAGTCGGCGTAGAACTGGTGGCCCGCGAGGCTGTTGGTGGACGAGGTGAAGAGCACCACGCCCGACTTCTGGGTCTCCATCCGACGCACGGCCTCGCGAGCGCACAGGAACGCGCCGGTCAGGTTGATGCCGATGACACGCGACCACTGCGCGAAGTCAAGGCTCAGGAACGGCGCGCGCACGCTGATCCCAGCATTGGCGATGAGCACATCCAGGCCGCCCAGGATGCGGTCGACTTCGGCGAAGGCCCGCTCGACCTGGTCGGGCTGGCTGACGTCGCAGAGCACGCCGCCCGCGAGGCTGGGGTTCCGCGCCAGCGCCTCATCGAGCGCCTCGCTGTTCCAGTCGAGGATCACGACCCGGGCGCCGTCGGCGGCGAAGCGCCGTGCCGTGGCCAGGCCGATGCCGCTGGCGGCCCCGGTGATGAGCACGCGCTGGGCCGCTGGACCGGTGCCGGCAGGATGTTCCATGCAGCTGACCTCCCTGTGCCCTGCTCATGGTCGCGCAGGGATGTTCCGCGGCGGCTGGACCATGGTAGCGTCTGGCGAAAGGGTCGACGGGGCACTGGCTAAGGGCTGACCTGCGACCCCGCAGCCATGCGGACGTGACGCCGGAGGGTTGATGTGACGAGCGCGATGAGCGGCCGGATTGCCATGGTGACGGGCGCCTCGTCGGGGATCGGTGAGGCGACCGCCATCCGATTCGCCCAGGAGGGCATCATCGTCGGCCTCGTGGGTCGCAACGCCCAGAGCCTCGACCGGGTTGCCAGCCAGATCGCCGGGATGGGTGGGCGGGCCATCGCAGTCGTCGAGGATCTGCTCGAGCCCGGGGCGTCGGAGCGCTCGGTGGCGGCCATCACCCAAGCGTTCGGCGGACTGGACATCCTGGTCGCGTGTGCCGGGGTCGTCAGGCGGCACACCGCCGAGGAGATCAGCGACGAGGAGTGGGACCTTGTCGTTGGACTCAACCTGACCGCGGTCTTCCGCTGTTGTCGCGCTGTGATCCCCGTCATGCGGGCCCGGGGCGGCGGTGCCATCGTGACCGTGGGCTCGGGTTGGAGCCTCGTGGCGGGGCCGCGATCGGTGAGCTATGCGGCGACCAAAGCGGCCGTCCTGAACCTCACCCACGCGCTGGCCATCGACCATGGACCGGACGGCATCCGCGTGAACTGCGTCTGCCCGGGGGACACCGACACACCGATGCTGCGCGATGAGTTCCGCCAGCTCGGCGAAGACCCGGGCGCCAGCCTCCGCGACTCGGCCGCCGGACGCCCGCTGCGCCGGGTGGGCACGCCCGCGGAGATCGCCGACGCGATCCTCTACCTCGCGTCCGACCAGGCGTCGTTCGTCACGGGCACGTCGCTGGTCGTGGACGGCGGGGGACTCGCCGGGGCCTGAGGGCCCCGAGCCCGACAAGCGCCGGCTGAAGGCTTGACGCGGCCGGTCCCGCCGCCGCACACTCACCCCTGACGACGCGGGGCGAGAACCCCCCGACGCCGGCGAGATCCGTCCACTTCGCAAGCCCAGGGCGAGGTACCGGTGGGACCCCGATGGGGTTGATCGTTCGTGAGGCCCGCGTGCACCCGACTGGGGGCACGCACCCCGAGCCTGTCGATGTGCGCATCGACGGCGGCCTCATCGTCGCCATCCGCCCCCGCGGCGAGATCGTGGCCGGGCAGGACGACACGATCCTCGATGCCGGCGGTCGTCTGTGCTCGCCGCCGCTGGTCGATCCGCACGTTCACATGGACGCGGTGCTTACCGTGGGTGAGCCCCGCTACAACGAGTCGGGCACGCTCATCGAGGGCATCCTCACCTGGGCGGAGCGCAAGCCGTTCCTGACCCACGAAGATGTCAAGTCGCGTGCGCGCCAGGCCATCCTTTGGGAGGTGGCACAGGGCACCGGCCTCATCCGATCCCATGTCGATGTCTGCGACCCGAGGCTGGTCGCGCTGCGAGCCCTGCTCGAGTTGCGCGAGGAGATGCGCGACGTGGTGGACCTGCGCCTCATCGCCTTCCCCCAGGACGGCATCCTGAGTTTCCCCAACGGCAAAGAGCTGATGCGCGAAGCGATGCACCTCGGCTGCGACGTGATCGGCGGCATCCCCCACTACGAGTGGACCCGCGACGACGGCATCGAGGAGGTCCACTTCCTCTTCGACCTGGCGCGGGAAACCGGCGCATCGATCGACCTGCACTGCGACGAGACGGACGACGATCAATCGCGCTTCCTCGAGGTCGTCGCGGCGCGCACCATGCGCGACGGCATGCAGGGCCGCGTGGTTGCCGGCCACACCACGGCGATGGGCTCGTACAACGATGCCTACGCCTTCAAGCTGCTGCAGATCCTCAAGCGCGCCGGTGTCACGATCGTGGCCAACCCGCTCGACAACATCGTGCTGCAGGGCCGCTTCGACACCTATCCGAAGCGCCGGGGCATGACCCGGGTCAAGGAGCTCGATGCAGCCGGGGTCAACGTCGCTTGCGGCCATGACTCGATCATGGATCCCTGGTATCCGCTGGGGCGCGGCTCGATGCTCGACGCGCTCTCGATGCTCGTGCACGTGGCCCAGATGTCGGGGCGTGCCGAGCTGTTCCGGGCCTACGAGATGGTGACCACCAATGCGGCCCGTGGGGCCGAGGTGCCCTGGGGAGTGAAGGAGGGAATGCCCGCGAATCTCGTCGTCTTCGATTGTGAGGATGAAGCCGAGGCGATCCGGTTGCGGCCGGCGGCCCGCTGGGTCGTACGCAACGGCGCGGTCGTGGCCGAGACGGTACCGGCCCACAGCGTGGTCCATCGTGGGGACGGGTCGGCCGTCCCGGTGACGTTCACCAAGGACTGAGGAGAGGAAGGGAAGCCATGGCAATGCAAGCGTTGACGCGCGAGGGCATGCCCACGCGCGAGGGCGATCTGTCCATCGAGGGACACGGCATGGAGCCGATCCCTGAAGCCGCCCGTTACGGCTCCGTCAACCGCGTCTTCACCGTCTGGTTCACGCCGAACCTGGTGCCCGCGGCGTTCTTCATCGGGCTCCTCGCAGCGGCTCCGTTCCTGCAGGTCGGATTCGTCACCGGGCTGGCGGCCATCGTGGTCGGCAACCTCGTCGGCTCGGTGCTGGTGGGCCTGATGAGCCAGATGGGTCCTGCCACCGGGATGGCGCAGATCCCACTCTCGCGCCTGGCCTACGGCAAGAGCATCGTGCTGCCGGGGCTGCTGAACTGGCTCAGCTGCATCGGCTGGGACGGCATCAACTCGGTCTTCGGCGCAGCCGCGCTGACGATCCTGACCGGCCTCCCCTTCGTCGCCTCGTTGGTCATCCTGGTGGTGATCCAGGCCGGCCTCTCCATCGTCGGCTACGAGGCCATCCACACGTTCGAGAAGTGGATGGCCATCGTGCTCGCGGTGATGTTCGCCATCCTGACCGTGGCCATCGCCGGCCAGGCGTCGATCGGCCTCGCCCGTGTCGACGGCTTCACCGGGCTTGACCAACTCGGCGCGTTCGTGCTGTTCGCGTCGATCGCGGCGAGCTTCGTCGTCGCCTGGGGCCTCTACGCTTCCGACTACAGCAGGTATCTGGCGCCCACGGTCTCGCGGTCGCGGGTCTTCTGGCTGACCGTCCTCGGCTTGACCCTCTCGGCTGGCTGGATCGAGACCCTCGGACTGCTCGTGGCCGACAAGGCCGCCGGTGGCGCGGTGGGCACCATCAACACGATCTTCTCCGGATCGATCATCGCCCCCTTCGCGATGCTCGCGATCGCCATCGGCACGATCGCCGTCAACGCCATGAACGACTACACGGGATCGCTGTCGCTGCAGGGCGCCGGCATCCGCATCCCGCGGGTCTATTCGGCCATCGCCGTGGCCATCCTCGGTTTCTTCTTCACGCTCTACCTGAACTCCGGCGATCTGGCCGGGAAGTTCGAGAACTACCTCCTGTTCATCATCTACTGGGTCACCCCGTGGGCGGGCGTGGTGCTCGCCGACTGGTGGCTGCGCGGGCGCCGGGCAGACGTTTCCCGCCTCTCCGACTTCGCGGCGTTGCCCTCGGGATTCCTCGGGTTGGCGGCGTTGCTCATCGGCTTCGTGGTCTCGCTGCCCTTCGGCACGTCGGTCTTCGGCGACGAGCTGGCGAAGTCCACCGGCCTGCCCATCAATGGGCTGGCCGCGACCCTGCACTACGCGGACGTGGCCTACCTGGTCGGGTTCGTCGTGGCGTTCGGCGTCTACTGGATCGGATCACGTATGGGCTGGAACAAGCAGGCCGCCTGACCTCCAGTCTGATCCTCCCTTCCGGCACGAAGCTCGGCCCCGGCGGGCGACCGCCGGGGCCGTTCCATGCCCTCAGTCGAGTCCCCGCGCCGAATCAGCGGAGCTCTCGCGCCGCCGCCGCGTAGGCCCGGTATCTCGGCTCAGCGCGCAACGCCTCGGCCAGGCTGATGAAGCGCCGCCGCCGCGCACCCGCACGGCCGGGGGCGGGGTCGGGGTCGACCAGGGTGCTACCTCGCCGCTGGCCGGGGGCTCGCTCGTCCTGGTCCGCGATGGGCTGGCGAAACGGGCTTGGCGACATTCAACGTGAAGTGAACAGGAACGCCCCTGGCGGTCGCTCATCGCGACGAAGGGGGGCCCTACTCGATCGGCGGGAGGCCAAGCCGAGCGTGGCGCCATGTGATCGCGCCCAAGTCCGGGGTGCGTGAAGGGCCTCGGGTGGCTCGATCGATCGGATCCAGATCGATCCCGTTCACGTGATGTGAAGAGTCCGGGCTGAAGCCTGGGGCGCCGGGGGTCCGGGCTGAAGCCTGGGGCGCCGGGGGCCCGCGCCCATGCCCTCAGTCGGGCAGGATCGGCGGGGCGTGCACGACGGGTACGAGGTCGAGCGTCTCGACCCAGGCGGCGATCTCCGCACAGGTCGCGATCCAGAGTCCGTGGACGGCCTTGGCCTGCGCGACCAGCCCCTCCAGCGCAGCGGCGCGCGAGGCCCTGCCGCTCACGAAGGGGTGGTTGGTGAGCATGAAGAGGCCGCCCTCCGCGACCAGCGCGTCCAACTCCAGCGTCCAGCGCGCGACCACATCTGGCGGGCTGGCGATGACGCCCGAGCCGGTGATGCCAGGCAGGTAGTTGTAGGGCTCCCAGTCGTCGAGGCTCCAGTGCGCGGGCAGCTCCACGATGGTGGCCGCGCCGCGTTCGGCCGAGACCGCGAGCCGGTAGGGGTGGTCGGCGTCCATGAGCCCCGAGTCGTAGCGGAAGCCGTGCTTGGCCAACAGCGCCGGGAGCGCGTATGACAGCTCCCAGTTGGGCGCCCGGTAGCCGATGGGTCGCACGCCGGCGACAGCATCGAGGGCCTCCAGTCCGCGCAGCAGGTGCGCCTCTTCGTCGCCGGGATCGGCGCCCCGCGAGCCCTCGTGGAGATAGCCGTGGTGGGCGATCTCGTGGCCCGCATCCTTGATCGAACGGATCACGCCAGGCCATCGTTCGGCCGAATAGCCGGGCACGAAGAACGTCGCCCGTATGCCGGTGCGATCGAGCAGACGCAGCAACCGCGGGATGCCGGTGCGCGGCCCGTAGGCCTGGTGGGTCATCACGTCGAGATGCTCGGAAGCTTCGGGGTGGTCGGCGAGGATCGCCGATTCGGCGTCCACGTCGAAGGTGAAGCAGGCCGCCGCGCGCACCCCGTCGGGCCAGCGGAAGCCCGGCGGCATGGCCGAGCGCCAGGCCTCGTCCCCGCTCATCGGCCCAACCTGCGCAGGGCGACCAACGAGAGCATCTCGTAAGCCAGGTTGGCGGCCAGGAACGAGGTCAGGTCGGAGGGGTCGTAGGCGGGGATGACTTCGACCACGTCGAAGCCGACGAAATCGATGCCGCGCAGGGCGCGCACGATGGCCAGCGCATCGTGGGCAGTGAGGCCGCCGGGTTCGGGCGTGCCCGTGCCAGGCGCGAAGGCGGGATCGACCACGTCGATGTCGAAGCTGATGAAGGCCGGTCGGTCGCCGACGCGGGCGCGGATGGCCGTCGCCGTCGCCTCCGGCCCGATGCGCAGCACGTCCTCGGTGGTCAAGTACTCGAGGCCCAGCTCGGTGCGCAGGCCAGTCCAGTCCTCGGCGCCGTAAAGCGAGCCGCGCAGGCCGACTTCGATGCTGTGCGCGACGTCCACGAGGCCCTCCTCGATGGCGCGGCGCATCCAGGTGCCGTGGTTGTACTTCTCGCCGAAGTAGCTGTCCCAGGCGTCGGTGTGCGAGTCGAAGTCGATGACCGCGACCGGCCCGCGCGAGCGCGTGGCGCGCAGGTGGGGCAGCGTGCAGGCATGGTCGCCACCGATGAGCAGGGGCACCACGCCGGCCTCAACGATGGGCGCCACGGCGGCCTCGATGTTGGCGTAGCTGCGCTCGGTGTAGCCGGGCACGATGACCACGTCGCCGTAGTCGACGCAGGAGAGCACCTCGAAGGGGGCCACCTCGAGGTTCGCGTTGTAGGGCCGCAGCATGACGCTCGCGGCGCGCACCGCGTTGGGCCCGAAGCGGCCGCCGGCCCGATAGGTGACGCCGGTATCGAAGGGCACGCCGACGACGGCGAGATCGACGTCCTCCAGCGTGCGCATGTGGGGCA
>Ga0315281_10012420_pt1 | contig 11603 bp, 6 predicted proteins | sample YL17G07_0_MG_FD_204540 | JGI IMG/M metagenome (GOLD analysis project Ga0315281, IMG submission 204540) | Sediment microbial communities from Yellowstone Lake, YNP, Wyoming, USA - YL17G07_0 | ecosystem: Environmental > Aquatic > Freshwater > Lake > Sediment | place: USA: Wyoming | collected... | reverse complement strand
GCCGTAAAGAAACAGCAGGTTCCCGTACGCATCGGCATAATCGGGCCGGAGCGCGAGCGCCCTGCGGTAACTCTCCACTGCCGCATCGAGCTTGCCTTGAGTCCTGAGCGCATTCCCCAGACTGCAGTGCGTCTCGACCAGATCCGGTTTGAGTGCGAGCGCATCGCGGTAACGCTCGACCGCCGCGTCGAAGTTGCCCAGATCCCCGAGCGCATTCCCCAGATTGCTGAGCGCCTCGACAAAATCGGGCCGGAGCGCGAGCGCCTTATGGAAACTCTCGACAGCCGCGTCCAGATTGCCTTGAGCCTGGAGCGCATTGCCCAGGTTGTTATGCGCCTCGGCATAATTGGGCTTGAGCGCGAGCGCCTTGTGGAAACTCTCGATCGCTGCGTCGAACTTGCCCAGAGCCCTGAGCGTAGTCCCCAGGTTATTGTGCGCATCAACGTAATCGGGCTTGAGCGCAAGCGCCGTGCGGAAGCTCTCGACCGCTGCGTCCAGCTTGCCTTGAGCCTGGATCACAGTCCCCAGGTTGTTGTGCCCCTCTGCATAATCGGGCCTGAGCGCAAGCGCCCCGCGGTAACTCTCGAACGCGGCATCGAGCTTGCCTTGAACCTGGAATGCGTGCCCCAGGCTGAAATGCGCCTCGGCCAAGTCTGGCTGGAACGCGAGCGCCTTGTAGTAACTCTCGACCGCCGCGTCCATTTTGCCTTGAGCCCTGAGCGCAGTCCCCAGGTTGTTGTGCGCATTGGCGTAATCGGGCTGGAGCGCGAGCGCGGCGCGGTAGCTCGTTACCGCTTCGTCCAAGCTGCCTTGAGCCTGAAGCGCATTGCCCAGATTGCTGTAATAAACCGGATCGGATGGATTGGCGCCGATGGCCTTGCCGATAAGTTCGACTGCGATACCGTTCCTTCCCGTCTGGTAGGCAATCATCCCCAGTAAATGCAGGGCATCAGGGTGGTTGGGTTGGGCCTGCAGTATCTGCCGATAGATGGCTTCTGCCTCGGGCAGCCGCCCCGCCTGGTGATGCTCCAATGCGGCCTGGAGGGCGCTGGGGATCTGCAGCACCGCTGCGGTTGCCCCGGCAGGCCCGCTTGCGGCACGAGCCCCTACCCGTTGCGGACAACACTGCTTGTATTTCTTGCCGCTGCCACAGGGACACGGATCGTTGCGCCCGACGCGTTTCATCATTATTTGGCGATAGCGTGGTGCGACTGGTCACGCAGTGACAACCACCGCTCAAACATGGCCTCAAAGGCATCTTCAAGTGACCTTGCCAAGCCCTTTGCATCGCACAGGGGACTGCCTGCCATAAGAGAACGTTGCGCTGCTCTGAGCGACTTTCGTCCCTCGATGTCTCTGGCAAGGCCCGCAATGATGGCAACATACTCCTCGTCGTTCCGGGCAATCCAATCGGGCTTTCCCAGCGCACCGAGCACGGTGCTGGTCATTCTCCCACCCATCCAATTTCCCTCCAGCGCAACCAGCGGAACGCCCATCCACAGGGCATCAAGCGCCGTCGTTCCGCTGTTCAGAGGCACGGTATCAAGCGCAATGTCCAGCCTGTCATAGAGCGACATATGCGAACTCCACGCAGGTGTCCAGGCAACGAATTCAACACGCTCGCCGCTGATGCCATGGCGAACAAGCCCCGTTCTGATGCGTTCCTGAACGGCGTGATCAACCGCTTTTCGATCCTTCAACAGGAGTCTGGATTCCGGAAGAGCATGCATGACCTTTGCCCATAGACCCAAAGTCTGTTCACGAACCTTGGTCAAATTATTGAACGACCCGAGCCAAACAGCCCCATCCGGATCCGGCCTCCAGTTGCTATCTGGCAGTGAACCATCGCCCCGGTAAGCAATCCATAATCGAGGCAGGCGCCAGATGCCCTCGCGGAAGTGAGCGTCGCAGGACCTCGGCAAGAGCACCTCGTCGGCTATGAGCCAGTCCATTTCTGTCAGGCCCGTAGTTCCGTGATAGCCAATGTAATGACATTGCACCGGCGCCGCGCGATGCGCAAATATGCCTAAGCGACAACCCGCCATATGCGCAGTCGTATCGATAAGGACATCAATCCGGTCAGCCCTGATTCGATCGGCTGCCTTGTCGTCCGATAGCCTGACGAGGGACTCACAATCATCCGCGAGCGCCCTGAGTCGCGCAGCCCGCGCTTCTACTCTTACAGCAGTGGGGTACAACGTAATATGGAAACGGTTGCGATCCAATTGTTCCAGCAGCGGCTCCAGGAATTCCGCCACCGCGTGCTCACCGATTTCCGCGGAAACCACCCCCACTTTCAGTTTTCTTCCGGCGCGGGCAAGCACATCGAACGACCATCTTCGATCGCGTGCCACAGAACGCTCAGGCTCGCTGAGCGCAATATTTTCCCAATTGGCTGCCAGGCCGCATTCAGACTCAGGAGCAATGTCGCGCGTAAAGGCATGCAGATAAAGCAGGCTGCTGTGCGCTGCCATATGATCGGGCTTGAGCGCAAGCGCCTTGCGGTAACGCTCGACCGCCGCGTCCAGCATGCCCCGGTCCGTGAGTGCATTCCCCAGGTTGTTGTGCGCTCCAACAAAGTCCGGCTTGAGCGCGAGCGCCTTGTGGAAGCTGGCGATCGCTTCGTCGGGCTGGCCTTGCGCTTGAAGCACGACCCCCAGGTTGTTGTGCGCATTGGCGTAATCCGGCTTGAGCGCAAGCGCCTTGCGGTAGTTCGTTAGCGCCGCGTCCAGCTCGCCTTGGTCCCGGAGTGCATTGCCCAGGTTGTTGTAATAGATTGCATTGGATGGATTTGCGACAATCGCCTTGCTGATAAGCCCGACTGCGATATCGTTGCTTCCCGTCTGGTAGGCAATCATCCCCAGCAAATGCAGCGCATCCGGGTGGTTGGGTTCGGCCTGCAGTATTTGCCGATAGATAGCTTCGGCCTCGGGCAGGCGCCCCGCCTGATGATGCGCCAGCGCGGCCTGCAGGGCGCTGGCAATCTCCAGCGCTGCCGCTCGCGTCGCCACGGCAGGCCCGCCTGCAGCGCGAGCGTCCACACGTTGCAGGCAACACTGCTTGTATTTCTTGCCGCTGCCACAGGGACACGGATCGTTGCGACCGACTCGTTTCGAAGTCAACCTAGCTTGTATCCTTCGAAATGCGTCCGGCGACGCGGTGTATGCACATCGCTACCTTGCAGCGGCAATCGATTCACGCGGTTCCCTCGATCCGCCCGCCGGGAGAGCCGCCAGCGTCGAGGTATCATCAACGCCGATCTCGCCCGGACCGGTGATTGCGAACACCTCCTCCAAGCTGGTTACGCCGCGCGCGGCCTTGAGCAAGCCGTCTTCGCGCAGAGAGCGGAAATCCGGGCCCGCCGCCCGCAGCAGATCCTGCAGGGACGATGTTGCCTGGGTCAGCGCGGCGCGCAGGGCATCGGTCGCCGAAAACAGCTCGTAGATCGCCGTGCGGCCGCGATATCCCGTGTGGCTGCATTGCTCGCAGCCCCTGGGCTCGCGGAACCGCGCGGCATCCAGGCTCACCCCGAACTTATTCAGTGTATGTTTGACCGACTCCGGCACCATGCCGGCGCCGGACATGGGTACGGCGCAGGCATCGCACAGGCGCCGCACCAGGCGCTGCGCCACCACACCCCGCACGGTCGCGCCGACGAGGAAAGGTTCCACGCCCATGTCGGCCAGGCGCAGGAAAGCGGTGGCGCTGTCGTTGGTATGCAGGGTGGAATACACCATGTGGCCGGTCAGCGCTGCCTGCACGGCAATGCGCGCGGTATCCACATCGCGGATTTCGCCGATCATGATGGTATCGGGGTCGTGTCGCAGGATGGAGCGCAGGGCTGCGGGGAAGGTGAAACCGATTTCCGGGTGCACCTGGAACTGGGTCACGCCGGGAATCTGGTATTCCACGGGATCTTCGACGGTCAGTGCGCGCTCGTGCTCGTTGTCGCAGGCCACTAGCGTGGCATAAAGCGTCGTGCTCTTTCCGGAGCCCGTGGGGCCGGTCACGAGAACGATGCCATCGGGCTGAGCCATCCAGCTCTTGTAGAGCGCAAGATGATCCTGCTCGATACCGAGATTGTCCAGGGAAAAGCGCTTCCCCTGCATATTCGGCAACAGACGCAGGACCAGCGACTCGCCCTGCACGCCGGGAATCACGGAGACGCGCACATCGGTGTCCACGCCGGCGGTGCGGCTGGAAAAACGCCCATCCTGGGGCAGGCGGCGCTCGGCGATGTCGAGCCCGGAAATCAGTTTGATGCGGCTGACAACGGCATCGAAGCGCTCGCGTGAGTATTGCTCGGCGGCATGCAGGCGGCCATCGATACGATAGCGCACCACGAACCCGAATTCTTCGGGCTCGAAATGAATGTCCGATGCGCGCATGTCCGTGGCCCGGGCGAGCACGCCGTTGACCAGCTCGACGATCGGCGCGTCTTCCGCGAGCTTGCGCAGGTCCTCATTGCCGCCCGCCTGTTCCCGCGGCCGGTATACCTGCGCGAGCATGCGCTCGAGATCGCGTGTCGCCACCAGGTGCAGGCGGTAAGCGCTCCGCTGGCAGAGATAGCTCTGCAGATATTCGATCAGCGTCGAATCGAGTACGTCTCTGGCAGCGACCAGAACCTCGCCCTCCGGGTCAGGCCGGCAGGCGAAAAATGCCATGCGGCTCGCCAGAGCGTAGGGTATGCGGTGCGTGGCATGGAATTCGACAACATGGGGCACGCGTCCCGAGAGTTCGGGTTCGCGCAGCACGCCGACGCCCAGCTGCTCGGCCAGGACTTCCAGCAGCGTCTGCTCGGAAATCAGGCCCAGGCGAACCAGGATCATCCCCAGCCGCTCGCCGCCGCTCTGGAGTTGGCGATCGCGAGCGCTTTTCAGGGCGGGGGCATCCAGGCTCCCGCGCTCGATCAGCAGTTGGCCGAGTAGAGGTCTGGGTCTGGTGTCAGCGGACATTGGACGCGTTGGGCATTCAGGTCGAAATACGGCACTGTAGTAGGCCGACTATGCGGACTCTAGTCCGGCGATGACGATTCGTCCAGCACGCAGGACAAAAAAAACCGGGGGGCATGAGCCCCCCGGAATGTACAGACTAGGAACCTTTTCGGTTCTAAGCGGTGGCGATCAATCAGCCCCCGTTCAGACCTCTCTGAGCGTCCTGATCCTGGTACTGGCCTTCAGAGGCCGGTGCACGATCAGGCGCGCCTTCGAAGTCGACTCCCTGAGTGCTGGAAGCTTCGAAGAAGGTCTTCGTCGCCGGGTTGTAGATGTAGTTCTGAACCCGCAGCGTCGAACCCGCGTTGGAAGTGATGCGCAGGCGCGAACCGAGATCGGTGGCCTTCGGAGTCGCTGAACCGTTGTTGGCGGCAGTCGCGTGAGCCGGTGCGCTAGTGAGAAGAGCATCGACCTGTGAGGCCAACAGATTCACCGCCTGCCGCGGCGCCAGCTTGTCGAGGGCGGTCGTACTACCCACATTCAGCCCCTTCGACAGCAAGCCCCACGGGCCATACGTTCCATCCGCATGGATGATCTGGCCCCAGACATCGATGGCACGCGTTTCATTGTTGTTGATCAGGCGGATCACGCTTGTGAGACCGCCGTTCGCAGCTGCAAAGGCACTGTTCATGTACATGCGCACGTCGATCTTGACGCCGCCTCCCAGCGAATACAGGTTTCCGCCGCAGACGTTGTTCTGCTCGTTTAGGTTCGCGCCCGCAGCAGACTTGACCAGGGTCCCCTTAGCCGTGAACGAGGTGTTCGGAATCGGCGTGGTTATCCCGACTACGCTGTAGCAGACGTAGATCGGAAGGATACCTGCGGCACCAAAAGTCGCGTTCAAGACGGCTGTCGGCACCGTCGGTGTGGCACTGGTCGCACCGGCGGCGAACGCCGCGGTAGCGCTGCCGACTACAGCAGTGCCGCACGAGGTGTCGGTCGCGAGGAACAAGGTGCCTGCGGTTACGAGGCCGTTGGTGGAACTGACGAGCACATCGAATTTCGTGGCTTCTACAGAACCCGTAGCCGTCGCAGCGGTAGCAAGCGCAACAATACCAGGACCTGCGGTAAGCAGGTACTGATTCGCCAGATTGGAGTCGTATCCCGTTCCCGGCTGGGAAAGGGCGACCTTACCCAGGTTGACTACGGTCGCCGTACCGGTCCAGGAATCAATGGCGGGGGCGACGATGGAGGCCGTACCGGTAAAATTCAGGTTCCCGCCCGCAACGTTGATCCTCGCGTTGCCGGTGGCAGCAGTGAACGTGACTGCGAGGTTGGTCGGCAGCGTGATCAGGGTCGCCGTATTCGTCGAGCCGCTACGCGTATGTTCGTCAGGCGTGGCATTCGCGTCGGTCGCGATCGCAGCCGGGTTGCTCAACGCGGTATAGTGCTTGAACGACACCGAAATGACCGGGTTCGCCGAGCAACCCGTGTTTGTCCACGGCGCCGCAGCGTTCTTGGCCGTGTAATCGGCCACTAGATCACCCGCAACGGTGTACAGGCCGTTGACGTTGCCGCGGTTTGCACCGACGGCCGTAGCGAGGACGCCGCCGATCGTGTTGGACGTCACGTTGATTGAGATCAGGGGCTGCTTGACCAACTGAACTGACGGCGCTGCATTCTTGACGGTGATGGTGGCCCACACAGTCTTGCTGTCGGTGCTTTTACCGACGTTGTCCACCGTGTAATCACCCCCAGCAGCCTGGTTAAGTATGGCGCCGGACACACCGTCGGATACGGAAATGGCCGAAACCAATGGCGCTGCATTCCAAGTGCCAGTGGCAATAGTGAACTGGACCTGGAAACGCTGATCCTGAACGCGCGCATCGACGTCGCCTGAGAAGCGGTAGGCGATGCTGGGTGCCGTGATGATCTGCGCATCGCTAGTGATCACCTCACGCGCGATTGCTACGGAAGACGATTGAATCTGGCCGGCATAAGCACCACCTGTGGCTGCGAGACCAGCAAGGGCGCCCATGACCAGTCTTGTGAGAAGTTTTTGTTCCATGTTTGAGGTTCCTCGAGAGAATAAAAAAGTCTTTAGGCCTTACCCGACATAGTACAGGATTACGCTCCTGCCTACGTCGCTGCTGTCTGCAACGGGCCCAACCATACCACAGTTGCTAATACACGACAAGATTACCACAAATCCCCTTTAAAACATTCAACATTCGCACTACCATCAGCGAGCATTATTTAACACAACCCAAGACAATTTCTACTGTCGGGCTTGCGACCAACTTCGGCCCCGATCAGCAGCCTTCGGCCTGCCAAGAATACTTTGCCGACGTTTTCCATAGCACCGGACTATCTAGCCTGCCCGCCCGGTGACCGTCGAATCGCGTCCAACAATTCTTGCTTCAACTTCTCGTCTGTCACTGCTTTGCCGGTTGCTGGCGCAACTGCCCCACCAGCCTGCCTGCCAGCCTGACCGATCGCCGGTTTTGGCGAGTCTAGCATAGGGGAAACCGCGGGCGTCAATTGCGAATCGGCAGGTGGCGCCAAAGAATCCATGGTTTGTTGCTTTGGTACAACAAACGAAGGCGATTGCACACTTTCATCGGGTACGACGTAGGGCATTGAGCGCCTGGGCACGGGCATGTCTGCGTCCTGCGGAGCAACCGGCGGAGCCGGCGTTTGAACCGGTGCGGCCCTTTCCTGCGTTGCCGCGGCGGGCATTTTCGCTGCAGCAGCCGCGGCCGCGCCGAGGCCGGCGTCCGGGATGCGGGCAGCCCAGGAAAACTGGGCACGAAAGGCCTCGGAAATGCTGCGCGAATCGAAATCGTCTTCCACGACGTAACAGGTCAGCAGAATCACCAGTTCCGTGCGTTCCGTTGCGTCGCTGTTACTGGTCTGGAACAGCCCGCCGATGACGGGAATGTCCTTCAGCAGGGGGACGCCAGCATTGCCGCTGGTTCGCTGCTCCTGCATCAGGCCGCCCAGCAACACCGTACCCCCATCGGCTACGGTCAGTCTGGTGTCGACCTTGCGGGTCAGAATGATGGGTGAAGCGTTGACGCCGGTCTCGTTGGCCTGTGCCGCGCTCACTTCCTGCGCAACGTCGAGGTTGATGCGGCCCCCCGAATGAACCACCGGTTTGACCTTCAATATGACGCCGGTATTGCGGTACTGGATGCTCTGCAGGATCCCGGTCGTGCCCCCTATCGTGCCCGTATTGGCGCTGGACACCTGGCTGGTGAGTATGGGCACTTCCTGGCCGACCTGGATGGTGGCCGTTTCGCCGTTGCGCGCCATGATGCTGGGATTGGAGAGAATGCGGATCTTGTTGGTGTTCGCCAGTAAGGTAAGCAGGGCGCGCGGGTTGCCGATCATGTTCGCAAGCGAAATGTAGGGGGTATTACTCGTGGCGCCGGGAGCGGCGCCGGTCGCCGCGTTCACCGTATAGCCGTGGCTGACAAACTGGTTGAGCATCCACTGGAAACCGAACTGCTGGTTGTCGGTGAGCCGAACCTCGGCCACCGTCGCCATGACCAGGGCGCTGCGCGGGGGCCGATCGAGTTCCTGCAGCAGTCCGTACCATTGCTGATAGTCGGCCGACGATGCCTGGAATATGAGACTGTTGGACGCGGCATTGATCACGACGCGATTGCCGCCGCGCGCGGGTGGCGCGCCAGGCGTACCCGCGGCAACGGCGGGCGCGGCAGCGCCCGTGATGACCTCGTTCAGGGTCTTGGCCAGATCCGCCGCATCGGTATTGCGCACGTAGTAGGTGACGTATCCGCTGGCGCCGGCCCGGGTTTTCGCCGGCTGATCGAGTTCGCGCGCCCAGCGCAGGGTGTGGTTGAGCATCTGCTCGTTGGCGGCAAACACAATGATCGAATTCGCCGGCGCTATGGGCATGATCAGTATCGGCGTGTTGGCGCTTGGATTCTGCGCGACGAAGTAACCTTCGGCCATCAGAAGATCGACGAGCCGCCGCGCCAGTTCGTCCGCCGACCAGAACACCGGTGCAATACGGACCGAAAGCCGACCACGCATCATCGGCTGGTCGAGCAACTCGATGACCTCGAGCGCGGCGGCCACCGTGTCGGATTGGCCGCTGAGCAGCAAGCCGTTACGCGCGGTGTCTTCCGTGGCAGTCACGCGCCCCTGAAACAGGCTGCGGATCCACCCCACCGCAAAGGAAGCGTTTGTGTGTTCGACCTCCTTCAGAAAGAACACCGGACGCAGCCCGGCCGGCACTTCGGGAAGCGCCCGGCCGCGACGGATTTCAGGCAGATAGCCGCTCTGGGCGTTGTCGGGCGTGATGCGCACCAGTCCGTCGAATTCCGTGACGGCAATACCGTAGGAGCGCAATACGGCTCTTGCGACGGCGAAAAGCTGCGCGTCGGTCTGCGGCTTGCCGGTGCGCAGGCTGACCAGGTCGGTGCGGCTCTGCACCTGGGCATCCATGGAGATATTGCGCTTGAGAGTGATCGCAAAAACCGTCTGCACGAACTGCGGCAGCGGAATGTTTTCCAGCGCCACCGAGGCATCGAGCGGCTTGCCTTCATCGGCGGCGGCTGCCGGCGCAGACGGCGCCCGGCCCGCAGAACTGCGAACCGACGCAGGCGGCTTGGGCGTCTGATAAAACGCCGTTTCGGGCTGACCGCGAGGTTCGGCCTCGGTCGCGGGTTGGCCGGCGCCGGCTGCGCCCGGTTCTATCGCCTCACGCCGGGGTTTGACCAGCGGAGCCGGAATAAACGGTTTTTCCGGCATCGCGCAGCCGGCGGCGAACAGCACTGCGATTAACACTACCGCCAGGGACGGCTTGCTCTCCGGCGCCCGCCACGGAAGCGCGCCGAAGCACCGCAGAACGGCGCGAACCAAGTGTCGCTGGACAGGATTTCTCATTCGACGCGATTTCTCATGGTGGCCATTCTATATTCATTCGTCATGTTGGCGCCATCGCGTATCGTCAGTGCATCGCACCGAAGGAAGCGCTTTGGTCTTCAGTGCGCACGAGCGGCGAGGGCGCGGCGCGAATCCGGTGTCTTCAATCCGGGTTTCTTCAATCGGCATATATCCGGATCACCCGCTTGGCACCATCCGGCGTGCGCACGGTGATTGCTCTTGCTTCGACCTTGAGCAGCCGGCCGCCATCGGGGAGCGCTTCGCCCTCCTTGATTTTCATGGGCGCACCTTTATCGACGCGGATGACGATGATGTGCTCGCCCGACCGCGGCGCCGATGCCAGAAGCTGCCATTGGACCTTCTTTGCCGCCTGTTCCTTGGCGACGGGCGGGGGCCGCGGGCTGCCGTCGCGCTGCACGCCCCACAGGAAAGCCTTCTCCAGCACGCTCCGGGTATCGGCCAGATCAACGGGCACAAAAGCGCCAAGAGCGACCGCCGCCGGCGATGGGCGTTTTGGTTTCACCAGCGCTGCGCCAGGATCGATCGCGTTCCAGCCTATCCAGGCGCCCAGACCCCAGATCACCACCACGAGCAGGATCAGCCGTAGCCTTCTGCGCGCGCTCATTGCTTAGCCCCGGTGATCGCGGCGGCAGGGCTTGCCGCGGAGGGCATGGCAACTGCAGCGGTTCCCTTGCGATTGATACGCATGAGCACACGCAGCGTCAATTCCACGCGCCGTTGCCGCTGGTCCACGTTCAGGGCCTCCACGTTGGCAAAAGCTTCTCCGCCTTCAATCTCGCCGAGAACCATTTCCAGAACGGCCGGGGTGAAAGTCATGGACGTCGTGGCTCGAATTTCGCGAAGGTCGCCGGCCTCCGCGTTGCCGCCGACCGGCCGGGCTGTCGACACGGCGAGCGTATAATTTTGGGCGCGGACCCGATTGATAATTCCACTCACCCAGTCTTTCAGGCGCGCTTGTCCCACCGCTTCCGAAGACACCGCCCACAACCTGGCATCGACGGCTTCGCGAGCGCGCACCAGATCGGCGAGCGACTGGCGCAGCGCCGATTCGTCGCCGGATTGCGTGCGCAGTGTGCCAAGTTCGCTGCGGACTTCCTGCAGTTGCCGCTCCCGGGCGGCGAGATGATCGATCCAGCGCAGGCAGCCCTCGACGCCAACAAGCAGGAGTACCGCCGCGAGCCCGAGCTGCAGCCGGCGGCTCTGCTGAAATTCCCGGAAAAATTTGCCGAGTGAAGAAGACAGCGACGCAATTCCCGATTCAGGCATTCCAGTCGGAGGCATTTCAGTTCGGACCATTTCAGTTCGCATTCAGTGAGCGCCCTGCGCGCGGCACGGCATTCGCGGCGGCGGGCCGCGCAATCAGGGGCGCGAGACTGGCCTGGATGCCGACGCTGCGCGGCGGTGTGTCGGGCATGAGGCGGATGTCCGTGAACATGTCCAGCGATTCGAGGCTGGCAAGAAATTCACCGACGCTGAAGCCATCGTCGGGAACCGAAAACAGCAGGCGCAGCCGGTCGTTGCGATATTCCCACTCGGCAAGACTGATCTTCGAGGCTTCCCCCACCAGTCCGGACTCGGCCAGCCGTTTCATCAGTTCCAGCTGGAGCACCAGCGGTCGCGCCTTGTTCATCGCGCCCAGGTACGAGGTCTGTTCACCAATTTTTCGCTGTAGTGCGATGGTCGTCGCGTTGTCGTGCAACAGGCGCTTCAGTTCCGCCTGCTCCGCCGAAAGTA
>Ga0315281_10012419_pt1 | contig 11604 bp, 6 predicted proteins | sample YL17G07_0_MG_FD_204540 | JGI IMG/M metagenome (GOLD analysis project Ga0315281, IMG submission 204540) | Sediment microbial communities from Yellowstone Lake, YNP, Wyoming, USA - YL17G07_0 | ecosystem: Environmental > Aquatic > Freshwater > Lake > Sediment | place: USA: Wyoming | collected... | reverse complement strand
AACCAATATCAAACAAGGAATCCTTGTTAGGCGGAAGAGATTTCTGCATTATCACCGCACCGAAAGTTCCGAAGCCCAGCAAGTCACCTATTGGCGGTGGGCCTGGAATGAAGTAGGGTGGCGTGGCTTCTATGCCGTTTCTGTTGGCAACGAGTTTGTGGCCCATCTCGTGAGCCCCAAGCACCGTCATTATTGCGACGGTGAAGGCTGCGGCTCCAATGAAAGGACTTGACATCAGCCCCTTGTCAACGAACTCGACTGAAAGCAGATAGCCCGTCAGAAAGGTCGTTCCTATCGTAGCGAAAAAAAGCAGCCAGTTTATCAGTATATTGCTTGGCTTCACGGGCGGTTTTGGAAAAACCTTCAGCACTATTTTGCTGTCTATTTTCCGCAGGAGAGCTAGCATGTTCATCTTTTCCAGTTCTTTGAGAAGCTTGAGGAAAGGCTGCTTCGTTTCTTGCGGTTGCTTCAGGTAGTAGGTTGGGATGCCATGCTCCATAAAAGAGTCTTCTGTTTGAAAGTGAGCAGAAACCGTCTGAGTTATCCTGTCAAAATCTGCTTGTTGGAAAGTTGTCTGAACTGTTTCTTCAGGGGCTCCTGCCATTATGTTCCTGCCTTTTTTTTGTTGCGGTAGTAGAATGTTCAGGGAATAGAAAAGGCTATTGGAACGCGACCTGAGATTCTGCTTGATCGTCCCTCAAAGAATTCTAGACTTTCCGTTGGGACAAAGCATCTTGTTGAATTTCTTGATTTACCAACTGTTTCCGAATCATCGAAAGTATTATAAAAAGAGGCAAGGCTTACTCTCTACTAATCTTGGTAGTTGAAATAGATGAGTTTCACGCTCGTTTGCGACATCATGATGGACCTAGAAGGGTCCATACGCCCGGCGATGTACTTAGCGAGAGAGCTAAACGCAAGAGGATACGAAGTATGCATGATGTCGCCAATGATGTCGAAAGACGTTGAGGAAAATCTGAAAGCTAGTGGCATGACACCGATAAACTTGCACGCTAGACTTGCTGCGAAGAATTCAGGTCTTTCGATTCTCTGGCTTGAAACTTGGTCGCGAGAAGCATTTCTGAAGCTTAATTCAAGACACGTCGTCAACGACGCTTCCACAACCATCAATTTTTCTCAGGTCATGTCAGTACCAGCCTTAGTCTGGTACTTGCAAGGACCACCTTCCTTCGCATTAAAGGATATGGAAAGGGAGCTTTCCACTGGATTCAAGATTGCATACAACATTTTGAAACCAGTCATAGACCATGCGGACGGCAGACTCATCAACAAAGTTGGCAGAATCTCTTCACTGATAATAGCCAATTCAAAATTCTGTTCATCAATGTACTCAAGGTTCGGAATCAAAGTTCATGATGTTATCTACCCCCCTATCGACTGCAAGGAGTTCTACCCTTCAACTTCAGAACCTTCCGAGGACTATGTTCTGGCGTATTTTGGTAAAGAAACAGATTTTTCAGTTGTCAAGTCCGTAGCAGACAATGGTGTGAAGGTAAAGGCTTTCGGTTCCAAGACACCATACATTGAGAAAGATTTGATAAGAAATCCCAACGTCGTATATTTGGGAAGAGTCACTACCCAAGAACTAATAAACCTGTACTCAAATGCTCTTTTCACACTATTTCCTTTTACCCACGAACCTTTTGGATACATTCCACTTGAAAGCATGGCTTGTGGAACACCTACCCTCACCTACGATGTACAAGGCCCAGGTGAGTATGTGGTAGATGGATACTGTGGCTGGCTCGCACACACCTACGATAAGCTTGCTGACAAGGCAGGAGAGCTCTGGAGGAAAGGATATCCACGTTCGATGAGAGCAAACTGCGTCAAAACGGCGTTAAAGTTTGATAGAAGAATCTATCTTGAAAAATGGTTTGAAGTCTTGGGCGGCATGCAGTCGGTCATACGAGCACGGGAGGCAACGATGGAGTCCAACACGCCTGAGATTCCTCTTTGGATGGAAGATTCTTGTGAAAGCTCTGAAAGAAGCATCTAGAAAAATCGCGGGTTCTCTTGTCAGCTGGGTGAAGAATCATACCCCGAAAATGCATAAATTCGACGTTTACGATTTGATCTTTCTTACTTCCATCATTGCCTACGGACTTGTCTTTTCTTATTTTACAGTTCTCAAACACAATTCCTTCCGTACTTTTGCGCGCGCGCTAAACCTTAATAGTGTAGCACTAAGGGCGCTCACCAGTACAAAAGAATTAAGAGCATTCTCTTAATAGAAAAAGTCATTAGAGAAATCAGAAATAACCCTTCGTTTGAGAGCATTGAGAAGAATTATGCATGATGTGTGTTTTGTTACGGACCCGCTCGTGACAACTATGGGAGCGGTAAGACCGGCCATACTGCTGGCAAGAGAATTCCGCAGAAAAGGAAACGCAGTTACTATCGTCACAACACGCTTTGATCAAGCAATACAGAAAGAATTACTCGACGAAGATATTCTGCTCAAGGATGTTGGCCCGCATTTCTCATTCATTCCTTCGCTCCCCACGCTTGACGCTTGGGGACGATGTCTAATAATGCAGAAGCCCATGGCGGAAATCAGCCATTCAGACCTGGTAGTCAACACTTCGTCATGCATCATAAGTCAAGCTCGAGCATACTACGCTCAAGGCCCAATGACGAGAACTCTTGATGACCTATTTCCTCAAATGCCGATGCATTACAAATACCCCTACAAGTTGCTGGGATCGACCCTTCGGATTCTTGAGCGACGTTTAGTTGGGAGATTTCGGGATCTTTCAGAAGCTTTTGTGGCCAATTCAGTATTCTGCGCTTCGATGTACGAAAAGTGGGGGACAAGTGTTGACAAAATCATAAACCCACCGATAGACTGCTCTCTATTCGACCCAAAGACCACTAACCCGAGTGCAGACTACGTCTTGACGCATTTTGGCACTTACGGCAAAGAGGGAAAATTCTCAACCGTCAAGGCAATCGCTGATTGTGGAGTGCCAATCAGAGTTTTCGGCGAAACGTCGCAGATCCCACAACCTTTGAAGAGACACCACAGGATTAACTTTCTCGGCAAGGTCACTGACGCAGAACTGGCAAGCCTTTACTCGAACGCGCTCTATACCCTCTTTGCCTTTGAGCATGAGCCTTTTGGTTACATACCGGTGGAAAGCATGGCATGCGGAACCCCTGTTCTAACGTATGAAAAGCAGGGACCTTCGGAGACTGTGATAAACAGGAAGACGGGGTGGCTTTCAAAGAACGACCAAGAAATGGTGAACCTTGCTGTGCTTCTCTGGAAGAAGGGCTACGCTGCCGACATGAGAAATGAGTGCAGAAAAAGGGCCCTTGCATTTGACGTAAGGAAGATCGCTGAGGTCTGGGAGAACACCCTCGCTCAAAAACTCTTTCGGTCGCGTCTGGCATAAAAATCAGAAACATCTTCGCGGAGCACAGCGAGCAAGTTGGCACACAGAACACAAAACAACGATAATTGAACGAGGTACTGTTAAGTCTGGCGCGCGCAAAATGGCAGAATGATGAAGTGGCAGTGCTGGATGAAAACGACGATTCGGCCTCATCGCTAGGAGTACTGCACCGTGACCGAGTCGACGTATAGATTTGTCATAGAATTGCTGGATGCTCTGAATTCAATGTTTGAAGTAAGTGCTCCAAGAGAGAAGGGCAAAGTGACGTTGAACCATGATCCATCGTTAATTTCTGAGGAACCAAGCGTCATTCGTGATAGGCTAACAGAGCCAAATCCAGTGCAAACATCAAAAGTAACTGTGGCATTTGGTGACGTTTCATAGGTCTTTATTCGGAACACGGCCTTGAAGGTTCCGCTCGGCAAAGCTATGTATGGCCCATAAGTAAGTACGCCTTCATCCAATCCTTTTTGCGAGAGTGCCACTTCTCCGCTAATAGAAGAGGCATCACTTATCATCTGACCAGAGTCTATCCCCAAGTCTGTCTTAGCATTGAAAACTTCATCGTCGAGACCTGGTACAAGAACGGGCTTCGCAGTGAAACCTTTCTTGAACAGCATGAATGAGTAGGTCACAGCATAAGGGTTGAAGGAAAGCGCTGGAATTTCGCTGAGGATGTATTCACTCCAATAGTCCGAAGCTCTAAGGTCCAACAACACGTATTCGGAACGTTCCATTAGCCGCGTAACATAGCTCCGCATGAACTCGAGGTTGGCAGTTTCATTGAGAAGTGGTATGTAAAGAGGGACCAAGAAAGCATTCATTCTTGAGCAGACGTGCTGGAATATGAAGTTCTGAGTTAGTATCGAGGCGTTGGGCGGCACATAGGAGATAAGTACATGTAAGGACCCAACAAAAGCAGGAGGATTGAACTGAGGAGGCGAAGGAAGCCAGAAAAAGCCGGCACCCGAAAAAGTGTAGGTAACAGGGCTCAGGGGACTCGTACAGATTGCGAAGATCAATGATACGATAATGATGTTTTTCGAGATGCTAGCGAGTGAGCGAGTGTCGAGGTGGGAAAGACCTTCCACCGCGGCTATAAATACCAAAGGAATTACGTACAGCGGATATTGAGCTCCGATTGTATAGTACGGTAGGTAGTTAGTGAGAAGCATGGACCCTAAGACAACTACTGTAATCAAGGAGATTTTGCTTCGAAACGGGGTAAATAGTAACGGGGCAAATAGTATGACTGCGTACAGGAACTTCGTTGGGAAATCGAACATGAGAGCGTTGTACACGTTCGCAGGGTTTAGAACCATAAATATCGGCAAGAAAAGGATGTTTTGCTTGAAGCCTAGCGCGGAAAATGTACTGGTCGCCTGATAAACATTCAGCAACAGTGGATTCACAGGGTATAAGCTCTTAATAAAAGCTGTAAAAAAATACCAAAAAACGCATAACACAATTGTCCAAAATGGAGCTGATGTCTGATCGGGATTTCTGAAACTCAGAACTTTCGAGATAGCAAGCTTCAATCTGCTGCCTGTTGTGGTTCCTGCAACTTGTGCGTTGGGCGCAACCCTCTGCGATGCATGGTGCAAACTGCCAGAAACGAGAAAGCACAGACCCAACAGAAAAACGATGTAAACAAGATGTTCTTCTATCATAAGACTAAGCACGATGCATACAAAATAAGGTATCCACGACCTTTTAGTCCAAAAATAATAAGTCGAGAATATCATCAAAGGTATAAACAACTGGGGATGAAAATCAAACCAATTCGCTCCTTGAAGAGGGGAATATAACAAATAGGACACCGCGATCACGCACCCAAATTCTTTGCTCTTCAACATACTTGCTGAAAGCTTGTACAAAGGGACCGCAGCTAGCGCCAGCAGAAATGATTGGGACACCAGCAACGACTCTGGAGAAGGATAAAAAACATAAACAGGCAACAACATCAACAGAATTGGGCTAAAATGCACGCCTAGGTAGTTGCCGCTGGGAACCAGATACTGCTCCAAAGTGTTAAAAAAAAGCTTATGGTCAAACACGGTTGTATGAAAAGCCTGTCCAAACACTCCAAGATCTGAATAACTTGCAAAGTCAAAGTTTTTTAATAAGGTAAAAAAAGAGAAGACGACGCCGTAGGCCACAACAGCGGCTAATACGACGTAGTCATATCGGCCAAGGTTGCTGAGTCTTGAAGTAAAGGCAGATTTGACTTTCGATAAAATCTTCTTCGTATGAGTTTCTACAGCATCAGGCATAGATACACGCACTCGTTTCCTTAGTCAATGAGGTGTAGTTAAGGCATTTTCAGTGATTAAGTTTTTCGTACTATGATTGCCACTCTGCATGTTTGCAGTGTAGAAGAACCCTGCGCAAAACGATTACTTAGGTCTTCAAAAAACCAAAAGGAAAAAAGGTCATGGTTTTTATGGTCATGCATTCTGCTTTTGATAGAAAATTCGTGGAGCGAGAGAAATAATTTTTCTCATGATCACGCGCTTGGAACATGAGAACCTTTGTTCAAGAGGTTCGACCAACTCTTATCCTCGGCAAATTACTTTTCAGACGAATCCTTTTTTTAGCACAGCGAAAAATAATCTACCATGATTTGGGAACCTCCTTCTCAACCAATCGTCGCACTTTTCGATAAAGTTGCCATTGAGAGTAACCCCAAATAGGTGACTATATGTTTCGACATTAACTAGCTTGCAGTTTGACAGGAGAAGATCTGGTTTGAAACCTTCTTCTGACTTTACGTCGACAATTCTTTCAATGTCACGAACAGTCAATGGTGAACTGATTAACTTTTCTTTGGATAAAACGTAGTTAACCTCACGACAAATTCTATGGTGAAGACTCGAATCTTTCTCTCTTACGTTGTGCGCAGAATAGTTAGCACGCACGAGGATCGACCGTATACCACACAACAGGCGGTTTTCGTAAAAGTATCTGTTTGGTTCATGACCGATGAAAAGTAAACCATTCGATTTTAGAACTCTGTCAACCTCCTTGAGAAAAGTGCTTGTGTCATTAACGTGATGCAAAACAGAGTTCATTGTCACAATGTCTGCTGAGCTCGTCTCAAATGGTAATCGAAAAGGCACATTGCTTTCTATTTTGATAAATCTGAATTTACAAGGGACTCTCTGCTTGTCAATATTCTGCTTTGCAACATCCAGCATGCCCTCTGAAATATCAGAGCAGATAAAAAGATCTTCTCTCTTAAGGAATTTTGCTATCACAAGAGGAACGAAACCTGTTCCAGTACCCACATCTATAATTGTTATCGGATTCGTGAAACTAAGAAAAAGCTCTGCGTTCTTTTCCCATCTTTTTCGTTCTTGCATAAATATCTCAGGATGAGAACGGGTGTATTGCAAATTGGTAAAATCATGATATAATTCATTAACTCTTTGAACCAGTTTTTCAGCGCGCTCGCCACGATTATACACATGCTTTGTAGATTTTAACCTGCAGATAAGTTTTACCAGCAACTCGTTCACGCGAAGGATCTACAGAAGCTGCACTCTATGTTTTTAACAGCTGTTGGCACGTGAAACTTCTAGCTGCTTCACGAAGTACATGAACTTCTTTCTAAAACACTGCTCATCGAATCTCGCCGCGATAGTCCTCATCTTTTTTCTTGTAGTGTTCTCGCAAGCTATGTTAACCATTACTTTTTCCGCGGCCATCTTAGGGTCGGAATAGCGGAACTCTTCAGGCAGGAATTCAGGAATTGCTCCGCTGTTATGCGCGATTGGTACGCAACCTGCCGCAAGAGCTTCAACTACTGATATACCGAAAGTCTCATTCACTGCCAAGTTAAGATAAACTGAGCATTTCTGAAACATTTCTATCTTTTGTTTCTCCTCTACGAAACCAAGATGTTCGAAATTCGCTCCCATAGATTTAAGGCGTTCCATAGCGAGAATGCCCGAATAATCTGGGTCTCCGATAATAACGAACTTGATTTTTCTCGAAACATTCCGCACTATTTCGGGCAATAGTGAGATGCCTGTGGTTGCCTCAGGCTTTGTGACCAAAACCCACGGTTTCCTTCCTTCGTTAGCTGTAACCCGGAAGTACTTTTGAATTGGAACTGGTGGATACAAGACCGTTGAGTCTATCTCGTACTGGCCTTTGACCAGTTCCTTTGTGAACTTGCTGTTGCTCAGATGAAGTTTCATAAGTTTTTTCGCGAAGAACCATGAAGCTGATAAAACTTTGTTCTCTGGTATTCTATATCCTATCATTCTCCGTAACGTGTCGCTTTCCTTGGCGAAACGTGTATGTACACCTCCTTTAGGCTGATGGTAAGTCATGTCCCCAAAGACTGGAAAGGTCGGACTGCATGATGTGATCATCATATGAGACCCGAATATACGTTTCTGAAGAGACCCAAAATAGCACAAGAAATACGCTACCACTTCAGAAAGCGACAAAGGTGGTGCCACGCGCTTGGAGAGCCTTGCATACTGCAAATATTCTATCAGCATTGGCACAGATAGCTCGTGTATTCTATAGCCTTCTTTCTCTAACTCGTCCTTCATCACTGAATAGACATAATCACCGCCTGTTTTCGGTGTTCTTGTATTGTTGACCGTGATGAAATCGATTTCAACGGGCACTAGGTTCTCCTCAAACGATTCGTCAACAACATTTCCCATTGACCAATGAATTTAAGGTTTCCCATACATTTTCTTTCCAGACTTGGCCTGGGATCGCAACGCAAATCGCTGAAAAGCAAGCGCCCATATCGCTTGACGCTGTCTTCTCAGTCTAATTCGAAGATTCATCTTGGGGACGATCTTTTTAGGGTGCCCGCAATTCTCCATGTATTCAGATATGCTTTTATGTCTTCCAAACAATGATGAATGAAGGACATTTTATGAAGGTCATAGTTGCGCACATATCGCTTAACCCCACAGGTGGAGGAGAACGCGTGTGTTTGGCGATTGTTGAAGCGTTGAGAAAAGGGGGCCATGTTGTTGAGCTTGCTACAATCGATAAAACCGACTGGAATCGTGTGGGCAGAGTATGTGGCAAAGTGTCTTTTCTAGGTCATGAGCTCTACATTTTCAAGAAGTTCCAAGTAGGGACTGCAGGTGTGCTTGGAGATGCGCTACTCGTGGCTTTGTATCTTTTAGAGCTCATGTTCCTTAGAAGCTGTGAGAAGAGTGATGTTCTCGTAAGCACGTGTGGTGAGAAAGTTAATTCGATCGCAGACATCGTCTACGTGAACGGAACACCACTTCGTTGCATATCAGGATTCGCAGGTATGCCTCCAACAAGGGTGTGCCTTAGCAGGCTTTATCATCGTATTCTTAAGGTCTTTGATAAAGTGGGCGGAGGCATCATAGTTGCCAACTCGAAATTCAACGCGGAGACATTGGAGAGATGCACAGGTTTAAGGGCAGTTGTCATACATCCGCCTGTTCCGCTGGTCAGTTTTGCAGATGCCCCAGAAAAGCAAGATGGAACAAACGACGTTGTGGTCTACTCAAGGTTCTTGCCGGAACACGGCACAGACCATCTTCAATGGGTGCCGAGAATTGCGTCCGCGACCACCAATGCAAGCTTCCTCATCATTGGGCCCGCCACTGAAGCGGCAAAAGGAACAATCTCAAGACTTGAAAAGACCGTCGCCAAGATGCACGTTGAGAGTAATATTCGCATTCAGACATGTAGCTCACGTGAAGAGTACGTAGAGGCAGTGCGCAACGCCAAAGTTTTCCTCAGGACCCTGCCACACGAGCCTTTTGGCATGTCCGTTGTCGAAGCTATGGCTGCCGGGTGTGTTCCTGTTGTTCCTAGAGATGGGGGGCCTTGGTTTGACATACTTGAGGGAAAGGAGGGCGTCTACGGGTTCTCTTACGGAAGCATTTCGGAGGCTGCCGAGAAGATTAGGATGCTTATGGAAAATGATGAGTTGAGGACCGAAGTCTCTGCTAGGGCTCGCAGGCGAGCCATGGACTTTGACAGTTCAGTTTTCGAGAAGAGAATCTCCAGCATAGTCAGGAACGTCTATTTGAACAAACTATCGCACCATCAACCAAGTTAGCGCAGCACAGGCTCTTCCACAAGCAAGTTCTCTTAAACGCAACCATTTACAGAATACAAAGAACAGGGTCGAAGAAGCGTCGGAACACTTCGACTGTTCAGGGTGGAATGATGAAGTTCTCAGAAAACTAAACTCTAACGAACCCATGCGACTCTTCCAAAATCAGTTTCCTTGAATTGTATTTCTAAAAAATTGGGGTAAAGAAAAAAGGTGGGGCGGTTTTACGGATCGTGTATTCCGCCTTTGTGCTCGCTGTTGTGCCACCAGTGTCTTTCACTGATTGTGCCCAAGACTTCCACGATCGTATAGTCTGTTGGCTTGTAGCCTGCAGACGTGCTCTCGTAGTCAATCTTGACCACTATTGAAGTCACACCGGATGGAACGTCCTGTAGTTGCATTATGCCATAGTCATGGAACCACTTGGTCAGGTAGTAGGTATCTCTTCCCCAGTGTCCCCATATAAGGAACAGTACTGTTCCGTTAAGGTCCTGGTAAGTCGAGATCACTCCGTAGCCAATCGTGTTGTTTGAAGCATATGTGTTAGCGTCGCTTTGAAGGTTCCAGCATGTCAACGGTACTATCTGGTTCTGCCATGCCGCATAGCTTGTAAACTGGCTCAAGCCCTGGCTCAAGCCGAACAATGCGTCCATGAAGTCGTTTCCGTAGTACGCCAGCATGTTTGCCAACGGACCACCAACGCCTATCATGTTCGAGCTTGAAACCGGTACTTCGTTGCCGTCTATTGAGTCTTGGCTGCTCCAGTCGTCTGCCAGTGCCACTCTGAAGTCAGTAGTGCCGTAGTAGTAGCTTGCCCACGAGGTGCCTGCGCGTATCGGACTCATCACACAGGGCATTTGGTTTGCAATCACTGGATCGTATATGTCTTCGCCAGCCAAGCCGTATTCAACCTGTTTGTTCTTGAATGCGGCTGCGACGTTTGACAAGCCTGCTGAGTCAACCGAAGCTGCGTTCCTGCCAACTATGCCCCATTCGTAGCGTCCTGGAGTGTAGTATGCGTAGATTGGTTGTCCTTCAGAGTCTGATTCGAATTCCAGCGTTGTCGTTACCGTGTAGAACTGGCTCGTTGCGTTGTAGAAGACATCAACGTGCAACCTGAAGTCTGGGTTAAACGATATGAAGTGAACGTCTTTCAGGTCTGTGAACAGTGGACCTTGCGGTCCTGTTATGTCCCAGCCAAGTTCAATTGAATACAGTTGGAATTCCAGTGTGCCACTTCCTTGGTTCGCTATTGTTACGTTCTCTGGTGCAAAGCCGTAGGTTCCAGATTCCAAATATGTCGTGTCTTCCTTGAAAACTTTGAATGGTTCAGTTTCCCATTCTATCCATGGGCTGTCATACGTGAACGTCATGTCCTCTGTGAACGCGTGGCCAGTCTTGTTTGTGAAGCTGAAGTACAAGCCTTCCTGGCTGTAGTAGTCGGTATAGACATCGTGTGAAACACCTGTCGGATCTGTCCATGGAATGCCAATGCTGTAGTCAGAATAGTCAAAGTATTTAGTTGCAGTCTGCCCTATGGTTCCATTCAGGTCTTCAATCTCTAATGTCGGGTCCCAAGTAGTATCGCTCTCGTAATATGTATCTGTAGAGTACAGGATCTTGTAGTCGTGGTTGGGCAGTAAGCCTCCGATTCGGCCGTATCCATAGGCGTCAACGTAGAACGTGTAATCACCGTTTCTCCTGTAGAGCAGTTCGCTTGTGTTGAGGTCAATCACTCTTTCAGAGAATTGGTTGTACTGGTCCCACATTGAGGTTGAGACGTCCATCACTGGTCTGCGGTTTGTTATCCAGCCTGTTGTTACTCCATCGTGATATTTGAAGTCAACCCATCTCTCGGATTTCTTGTCAATTGCCTGATGGAGATCCCATGGGTTAAAGTATTCATTGAGTAGGTACATGGTTTCGCTATCAGGTGTATTCGAGCGTTTTCCAGGCATGTTTGCATCGGAAGCATCGTTTAAGTCTGTTACGCCGTACACCGTGACGAACCTGTACTGTTGCATGTCTGGGTATCCAAGCGGCGTCTTCTTCGCGACTGGTTTCAGCACAACGTCCCATTCACCGATGTAGAATGGAATTGTGGGCTCAAGT
>Ga0315281_10012417_pt1 | contig 11604 bp, 13 predicted proteins | sample YL17G07_0_MG_FD_204540 | JGI IMG/M metagenome (GOLD analysis project Ga0315281, IMG submission 204540) | Sediment microbial communities from Yellowstone Lake, YNP, Wyoming, USA - YL17G07_0 | ecosystem: Environmental > Aquatic > Freshwater > Lake > Sediment | place: USA: Wyoming | collected... | reverse complement strand
GACCGCGTAGGCGTCGTAGCCCAGCCGGTCGGCGTTGACGACCTGCTCTAGCACCTCTGCATAGAGCTGCTCAGGCGTCTGCCCGGGGTGCTGCTGGATCTCCGAGTAGATGCTGAACCTCATCGGCTGCCTCGTCTTTCTCGTAGGGGGCCGGAGACGGCGGCTGCGAAGAGGCCCGATACCGGCGACTTGCCGGATGATCGCGAAACTGGGTTATAGCTGTCAATTTCCAAGACATGCATCGGCCACTACTACAGGTTATGGCCGGGCAACGTGTGCGCCTAGGGCTCGAACACTTTCCCTGGGTTGAGAATCCCCTTCGGATCAGCGAGCCGCTTGAGCCCACGCATCAGGGGCAGCGCGTCACCATGCTCGCGCTCGAGATGGCGGATCTTACCCAGCCCGACTCCGTGCTCTCCCGTGCACGTGCCGCCACGGACGAGCGCGTCCTCGACGATCAGCTCGTTCATCTCCCTGGCGGCTGCGACCTCCTCCGTGGAGGCGGGATCGACCATGAAGCCGACGTGGTAGTTGCCGTCGCCGACGTGGCCGATGATCGCGGCGTCGAGCCCCCTCTCGTCGAGGGCGAGCCTGGCGTGGTGGACCGCGTCCGGGAGCTGCGAGACGGGCACGCAGACGTCAGTCGTCAGCAACCGCTTCCCCGGAGCGGCGGCCATGATCGCGAGCGCGGCGTGGTGGCGCGCCTCCCAGAGACGGTGGCGGGCCTCGGGCCGGCGCTCGTGCTCGAGAGCGACACAGCCCTCCTCGCCGGCGACCGCACGTGTCAGCTCGAGGTCGGCCTCGACGCCTGCCTGAGTGCCCGCGAGCTCGATGAAGAGCGTCGGCGCCTCAGCGTAGTCCGTGCCCTTGTAGCGGTTGACCGCGTGCAGCGTCGCCTCGTCGAGCAGCTCGACCCGGGTCACGGAGATGCCGGCCCCGATCAACGCGACCGCCGCTCGGCACGCGGCCTCGAGAGACGGGAAGACGGCTCGGGCGGCCAGCGTGTGCTCGGGGAGGCCGCGCAACCGCAGCGTCAGCTCGGTGATCACCCCGAGCGTCCCCTCGGAGCCAACGAAGAGGCCCGTCAGGTCGTAGCCGGCGGAGCTCTTCGCGGCACGACCGCCTGTGCGGATCGCCGTCCCGTCGGCCAGCACCACCTCGAGGCCCAACACCTGTGCTCGCATCGCGCCGTAGCGCACGGTCATCGTCCCGCTCGCGTTCGTCGCGGCCATCCCGCCCAACGACGCGTCGGCCCCGGGATCGACGGGAAAGAAGAGACCTTCAGGATTGACGTGCTCGTTGAGCTTGCCGCGCATCACGCCAGGCTGGACGACAACCGTGAAGTCCGCGGGCCGGAAGTCGAGGATCCTGTCCATCCGCATCAGGTCGAGGCTGATGCCGCCGCGGACCGGGATCACGTGCCCTTCGAGGCTCGAGCCGGCGCCGAACGCCGTCACAGGGACGCGGTGCCCGTTCGCGAAGCGGAGGACGGCGCCGACCTCCTCGGTCGACGCCGGGAAGACGACGACGTCAGGCAGCCTGGGAGCGTGGTAGCTCAGGTCGCCGCCGTGCTGCTCGAGCACGGACGGGCTCGTCGAGACGCGAGCCTCGTCCCCAACGATCTCGTGCAGCGCCGCGACGAGGTCCACTGCGACGGTCGTCAGGCGACGATCCGGTAGACCTGGAAGACCTCGGCGTACTCGCGGTTCACGTTGATGCCGTGGACGCGGGCGAGGTTCCAGGCGTACTCGGGGTTCGCGTAGCGGCGGTGCTGTTGCGAGGCGTACTTCTCCAGCGCCGCCACCTTGCGCTCCAGGTGTCGTTGCTCGAGCGCGACGTACGCGCCGTAGGAGAAGTCGAAGTTGTTCCAGGGGATCTCGTAGCCGAGCACCGTCGTCCGCTTGAAGGCGCGCAGGCCCTCCTGGGCGATCGTCTGGTGGTCCTGGTGGACGTCGTGGTGGGAGGGCTGGAGGACGGCGTCGGGCCGGAAGTCCTCCCAGAGCGCGACGAGCAGCTCGAGGATCTCCTGCCGCCGGTCGGGGAAGGTGCGGACGTCGAAGTCGTGGACCGTGAGGCAGCTCTCGGGGATGCCGAGCTCGGCGGTCGCCTCGCGCACCTCGCGCGCGAGCGTGTCGGGCTCGAAGCCGGGCGGCAGCGAGCGCGTGGCGATCGAGAAGGCGACGTAGCGCACCTCGCAGCCGGCCTCGACGAGCCGGGCCATCGTGCCGCCGCAGCCGAACTCGCCGTCGTCGGTGTGCGGCGCCAGGACGAGCACCCGCTTCCAGCCCTCGATCACGTGGCCTCCTCCCGCCGCCGCTCCGCGACCGCGAGCGCGGCGAGGCCGAGCAGCGCCCACGCCGTCGGGTCCTCGAAGAGCGCGTTGTAGAAGAGGCTGTGCACGGCGATCGCGCCTAGCGTAAGGCCAACGACGAGGGAGACGCGAGAGGCATCGCTCCGGCGCAGCCCGCGCAGCGCCGGCACGAGCGCCGCGAAGGCGAGCCACGCGAGCAGCGCGAGCCCCGGGAGACCCGTCTCGGCGGCGACCGTCACCGGCGTCGAGTGCGAGGCCGCCTTCTTCGGCTCGCGGCCCTTGAGGCCCGTCCGCTCGGCGTAGGCGCGCTTGAAGCCGCCGACGCCGACGCCGACCACCGGGTGATGGAGGGCAATCTTGAGCCCGTTCGAGACGAGGCCCGCGCGGCCGCTCGTCGCGGCGTTCAGCCCCGTCTTCGACTTGTGCAGCAGCGAGTGGCGCACCTGCGGCGTCGCAAGGCCGACGGCGAGCAGCACGGCGGAGACGAGCACGACCGCGGCCACCGCGCGCCGGCGCCACGCGATCCCCGCGGCGACGAGCACGCCGGCGATCAGCGAGACGAAGCTCGACTGCGAGAAGGAGAAGAGGAGCCCCGTCCAGCTGACGGCGATCGCGCCTGTCAGGGCGAGCAGCGTCCGCTCCCGTGCCCCGAGCAGGACGAGCGCGAGGCAGGCGAGGATCGCGACGACGAGGAAGCGCCCGTAGATGGACGGGTCCCAGAAGACGGAGTTGACCCGGTAGAACGGCGCATAGGCGTTGCCGACGATCACCTTCGGATTCCAGAAGACGTCCCGCGTCGCCCACTGGTAGACGCCGATCGCGGCGAAGACGGCGGCCATCGCGGCAAGCGCGCCGACGAGAAATGCCAGCGGCCGCGTGCGCCACGGGAGCCGCGCGAAGCCGAGCGCGAGCAGGCCGAACGGCAGCACGAAAGCGAGCAGGAAGATGGCGCCCTGCCGCAGGTCGTCGCTCCAGGCAAGCGTCAGGCCCGTCCAGCCGATGAGCGCTGCGAGCGGCCGGGCGAGCCCGCCGAGCTCCGGCGCGCGGCCGCCCTCGCGCAGCAGCTCCCAGCCGACGGCGAGCGCAAGCGCGGCGGCGACCCCGTAGAGCGGCAGCAGGAGGTTCGCCTCCTCTGAGCCGATCGTGACCGGGATCCGCACCGGGATGCAGGCGAGCGTTGCAAAGGCGAGCGCCCACGGCCACCGCAGCAGCACGAGCGCGCCGGCCGCAGCGAGGGCGAGCCCGGCGACCGCTGCGGCCGCCAGCTCCGGCCCGTGGCCCGCCGGGGCGAGGTACGCGGCGAGCAGCACGACGCCGAGGCCCCATGCGGCGAGGCCCGCCAGCCGCAGCTCGCGGCGAGCCGCGACGAGGAGCAGCGCGAGCCCGGCGCAGCCGAGGATGCCCCCGAGGCGCGCGAGCTCAGCCACGCGGCTCCACGGCAACGGTCGCCTTTGCCGCATGCTTCCCGACCGCGACGTAGAGCGTGTACTCGCCCGGCACGGAAGGCGCGCGCAGCGAGAGCAGACCCGGCTCCGACTTCCCGGTGCCGCCGGCGAAGCGCCAGCGGACCGTGCGGGCGTCGGCGTCCACCTGGATGCGGAACCGCGTCCCGGCGACCGTCCTGATCGCCTTCTCCGGCACCTCGACGTAGCGGACCCGGAGCGATCCGAAGACGGGCGCACCGAGATTCCGGGCGGGGTCGATCGCGCGCAGCATGAACGGGTACGAGCCGGCCCGCAGCGGCTTCCCGTTGACGATGCCGTACCAGCGCAGCGCGTCCTCCTTGCGCGCGAAGCGCGTCAGCACACGACGCTTCGCGCTCACGTAGAGGAGCATGCGCCCCGGCTCGTCGAGGCGGTAGCGCACGATGACCCGGTCCGCCCGCCCGTCGCCGTCGGGGGAGAAGACGAGCGGGCTGACGTCCGAGCTCAGGATCTCGGGCCCCGCCGTGTCCACGCGGATCGGGTTCGGCAGCTCGATCGTCCGCCGGGCGCCGCTCAGGTGGACGCGCGGCTTGTACGCGCCCTCCGGAAGAACGTTCCGGTCGTCGTCGCGGCCGTCCCAGACGACCGTCACGCGCCCCGTGCCGTAGTGCCGGTCCACGAGCGTGCGCACGACGTCGCCGGCCCCGTCGACGAGCGAGATGCGCACCGTATCGGCCTGCCGCAGCCGGAACGAGATCTCCGCCCTGCCGAGCGCGGGCGAGAAGACCTTCGTCACGCGCGTGCCGAAGATCGGGCTCTGCTCGAGCTTCAGCCCCTCCGTGAGCGCGAAGGCGGCCGCCGTCGCGACGAGCAGGGCGACCACGAGCACCATGGAGGCGATTCGCGCCAAAGCGGGCCGATTCTAGTCCCGTGCCCTTCGCCGCAGGCCGGGTGCGCGCTTCTGCTAATACTTCACATAATGAAGTTGGAGCGCGCCGCCCACCCGTACCGCGACACGCACGTCATCGACGCGTACGCCCCGCGCTTCAACCAGCTCGTCGTCGGCGTGCTGTCGGCGGTCGCGGTGACCACCGGCCCGTGGTGGCTGCTTGCCGTGCTCGGGGCCCAGCTCGCGGTCGGGCTCACGTTCGGGCGGCGGTACTGCATCCCGTGCGTCGTCTACTACGAGGTCGTGCAGCGGCTCTTCGGCGAGGGCAGGCTCGAGGACTCGCGCCCGCCGCGCTTCGCCAACATGGTCGGGGTCGCCTTTCTCGCCGCCGCCACGTCTGCCCACCTGAGCGGCCTCGCGACGCTCGGCACCATCCTCGGCAGCATCGTCGCCGTGCTCGCCCTGCTCGCCGCCGCGACCGGCTTCTGTGCCGGCTGCGAGGCCTTCAAGCTCGGCTACCTCCTCACGGGACGGGAGTTCGTCTCGTGCCCGCTGCCGCCGCAGCCGATCGCCGCCCAGGCCGACGGCTAGGGCTCGAGCCCGCGCACGAGGACGAACGGCTCGGCCGCCTCGCAGCCACAGCTCGCCCCGAAGAACTCCGCCGCCGCCCGGATCGCGCGCTCGCTGCGCGGATGCGGGTACGGCCGCGCCTCCGTGCGGTAGCGGCCGAACGCGGCCAGCTTCCGGTCGAGCGTCTCCGTCACGTCCACGAACCAGTTCGGCACGAACCAATTGACGCCGGCCGGCGTCCACTCCGTGCTCGAGGTCGGCGCGTACGTCAGGACGCGGCGGACCGGCTGCCCGGGCACCGGGCGCGTCGCGACGGCGACCGAGTCGAAGAGAACCCGGTGGTCGCGGTTCACGTCCGGGTGCACCGTGTAGACGACCTCCGGCTGGAAGTCGCGAAGCTGCTCCTCGACGACCCGGTTGACGTCGACGTGGGCGAGCGTGTCGAGGCGCATGTCGGGCAGGTCGAGGTGGACGTAGTCGGTGACGCCGAGCTCGGCCGCCGCTGCGCGCGCCTCCTCCTCCTTCTGCGCCCGGATCTCGGAGTCACCCGGGTACTGCGTCGAGCTCCCGTCCGTGACGCAGACGATCCGGACCGCGTCTCCGCGCAGCACCGCGTGCATCGCGATCGTGCCGCCCATCCCGAGCACCTCGTCGTCCGGGTGCGCGGCGAGGATCACGACCCGAGTCATCCGAGCACCGCCCCGACCTCGAGCGGCCCGCTCGGCTCGACCTCCTCGAGGAGGAGCCCGCCCTCGCCGCAGGCGACGACCGGGCCTTCGGCTCGCCGCTCGACGATCGTCCCCGCCGGCGCCCCGCCCTCGAGCGGCACCGGCCGCGCGCGCCAGACCACCACCTTCGCGTCGCCCAGCCAGGTGAAGGCGCCGGGGTACGGCCGCGTCTGCGCGCGCACCCAGTCGTAGAGGTACGGGGCCCGCGTCTCCCAGTCGATGATCCCGTCCGCCGGAGTCCGCTTCGGCCACGAGCTTGCGTGCCGGGCGTCCTGCGGGAGCCGCGGAGCCGCGCCGGCGAGGATCAGCGGCACGCACCGCCGCACGAGCTCCACGTGCGCCGACGCAAGCCGCTCGTAGAGCGTCGTCGCCGTCTCGTCGGGCGCGATCGGCACCTCGACCCGGTCGACGATCGGCCCGGAGTCGGCGGTCGCGTCGGCGATCTCGAAGAGCGTCACGCCCGTCTTCGCCAGTCCGCTGAGAATCGCCCACGGGATCGGCGCCCGCCCGCGGTGGCGCGGCAGGAGCGCCGGATGCATGCCGTACACCGCCCGGCCCGCCGTCGCGAGAAACGGCTCCCGGACGAGCTGCGACCAGCCGACGACGAAGACGAGCTCCGGCTCGAGCGCCCCGACCGTCTCGACCGTCTCGGGTGCGTTGACGTCCGCCGCCTCGACGAGCCGCGCGCCGAGCCGCGCCGCGGCCTCGTCGAACGAGCACTGACCGGAGCGGTTCGGGTCGACCGGCCCGGGGAGAGTGACGACCCCGACGATCTCCGCACCGGACGCCGCCGCCGCCTCGAGGCAGTCGCGGCCGATGACGTCGAAGCTGACCCAGACCGTCCTCACGGCCCGGTCGATGCTAGTTGATCAGCCGAGGCGCCGCGGTGGCCGACGCCAACTGACGGCTACGCCGCCAGGCGGAACCGAGGCCGACCGCGACGAAGGCGAGCGAGACCGGGACGTAGTAGCGCGCGCCCGGCACGTCGAGCAGCTTCACGCCCGAGAACGAGAGCACGAGCGCGAGCGCCACCCGCAGCGCGCGCTCGGGCAGCCGCACGGTGAAGTGGCTGCCGAGCAGGACGCCGGGAATCGAGCCGATCAGCAGCCAGCCGGTGGCGTGGAGGTCGACGTTGCCGGCGACGAGGTGGCCCGCGCCGGCGACCCAGAGCAGCGCGGCCGCGTGGAAGATGTCGGTGCCGACGATCTTCGCCGCCGTCAGCGGGAAGACGAGCAGCATCACGAGGCCGAAGAACGTGCCGGAGCCGACCGAGGTCAGGCCGACGATGAAGCCGCCGGAGAGACCGATGGCGAACGCGATCCGCCGATCCCTCGGACGCAGGATGAACGGCCGGTCGTCGCCCTTCGAGCGCAGGAACGACTTGATCAGGAAGCCGATGCCGCCGACGATCAGCGCGCCGCCGAGGATCTCCTGCGCCGTGTTCTCGAAGCCGTCCCCGTAGCGGTGCTTGAGCCAGGTCGCGAGCGCCACCCCCGCGAGCGACATCGGTGCCGACCCGAGCAGCATCCACAGCGTCAGCCGCGCGTGCACGTTGCCGAGCTGCCGGTGCCGCACGGCGCCGAACGACTTGAAGATCGCGCCGTGCAGGATGTCCGTGCCGATCGCCACCGTCGGCTTGAAGCCGAACAGCAGCACGAGCATCGGCGTCATCAGGGAGCCCCCGCCCATGCCGGTCATCCCGACCAGGAGACCGACCAGGAGACCGGCAAGGGAGAGCTTCGGGTCCATTACGAGTGGTAGTGCCCGATCAGCACGTCGGCCACCTCGGGCCGCGTGAACTCGACCGGCGGCACGTCGCCGGCGTCCAGCAGCTCGCGCACCTTCGTGCCCGAGAGGAACACGCGCTCCTCCGGCCCGTGCGGGCACGACTTCGTGCTCGCCATCGAGCCGCAGGCCGTGCACCAGAAGGTGTGCTCGAAGAACATCGGCTCGACGTCGAGCTCGTGCGCGGCGAACTCGTCGAAGATCAGCTGCGCGTCGTAGCTGCCGTAGTAGCTGCCGACGCCCGCGTGGTCGCGGCCGACGATGAAGTGCGAGCAGCCGTAGTTCTTGCGGCAGATCGCGTGCCAGACCGCCTCGCGCGGGCCGGCGTAGCGCATCGCGGCCGGGAACGCCGAAAGGAGGACGCGGTCGGGCGGGTAGTACCCGTCGAGCAGCGTCCGGTAGCAGGCCACGCGCACGTCCACCGGCACGTCGTCGGACTTCGTGTCGCCGACGAGCGGGTGCACGAGCAGGCCGTCCACCGTCTCGAGCGCGACCTTCGTCAGGTACTCGTGCGCCCGGTGGATCGGGTTGCGCGTCTGGAAGCCGACAACGCGCTTCCAGCCGCGCTCGGCGAACGCCGCCCGCGTCTGCGCCGGGTCGAGCGCGAGCTCCGGGAACTGCGGCGTCGCCCGCTCGAACACGGTCACCTTGCCAGCGAGGTAGAGCGGCTTCTGCTCGTAGAGCCGCGCGACGCCCGGGTGCTCGGTCTCGGTCGTGCGGAAGCACTGCTCGGCCTCGCGCTCGCGGTCGTACTCGTAGACCTCCTCGACGTCGAGCACCGCGACGGGCTTCCCGCTCTCGTCGGCGAGCGCGGCGCGGTCGCCCGCAGGCGCCGCGTCCACGGCGAGGCAGACCGGCAGCGCCCACGGCAGGCCGCTCGCCAGGTGCATCTCCTCGACGACGCGCTCGTAGTCGGCGCGCCCCATGAAGCCCTCGAGCGGGCTGAGGGCGCCCGAGGCCAGCATGTCGAGGTCGGAGAGCTCCCGCGAGGTGAGCGTCACCGTCTCGAGCGCCTCGACGCCGTCGGGCCGCTCGCCCGTGCGGTCGACGAGGACGCCGCCGTGCGGCCTGATCAGGCGGTCCGTGGCGGAGGCGATCACGCTGTCACCTCGGACGGGACGAGGCCGAGCTGCTCGAGCTTCTCGACGATCAGCCGCGCCGACTCCTCCGGCTCGTGCGCCTCGGTGTCGAGCACGAGCTCGGGAGCCGTCGGCGCCTCGTACGGGTCGTCCACGCCGGTGAAGCCCTTGATCTCGCCCGCGAAGGCCTTCGCGTAGAGGCCCTTCACGTCGCGCTTCGCGCACTCCTCGACCGACGCCTTCACGTGCACCTCGACGAACGGCCCGAACTCCTCGACGAGCGTGCGTGCGGTGCGCCGCGTCTCCTCGTAGGGCGAGATCGCGGCGGCGATGACCGCGGCGCCCTGGCGGGTCAGCCGCGCGGCGACCCAGCCGATGCGCTCGATGTTCGTGTCCCGGTCCTCCTTCGAGAAGCCGAGGCCCTTCGAGAGGTGCGTGCGCACCGTGTCGCCGTCGAGGTACTCGACGACGCAGCCGCGGCGGTCGAGCTCCGGGCCGACGAGATGGGCGATCGTCGACTTGCCCGCGCCCGAGAGGCCCGTGAACCAGAGGGTGAAGCCGCCGCCGCGCACCCGGTCGGACTCGGGATGCTCGTGCGCGTAGATGTGCTCAGTCATTTGACTCCTTGATCAGTGGTGCGTTGCCGTGGATGCCGCACTCGAGCTTCCCCGAGCCGGCCCAGCGCCCCGCGCGCTCGTCCTCGCCCTCGCGGACGGGACGCGTGCAGGGAATGCAGCCGACCGACGGGTAGCCCGCGTCGTGCAGTGGGTTGTAGGGGACCTCGTTGACGTGGAGGTAGGCCTGGACGCGCTTGGCGTCCCAGTCCACGAGCGGCTGGATCTTCCAGACGCCGTAGCGCTCCGACCACTCGACCTTCGGCGCCCCCGCGCGGGTCGGGCTCTGCTCGCGGCGGATGCCCGTGATCCACGCGTCGTAGCCCCCGAGCGCGCGCTCGAGCGGGGCCACCTTGCGGATGTGGCAGCACCGGTCCGGGTCGGTCTCCCAGAGGTTCGGGCCCTCGTGGACGGCCTGCTCGGCGAGCGTCCACTCGGGCTGCACCGACACGAGCTGCAGCCCGTAGCGCTCGACGAGGCGGTCGCGCGTCTCGTAGGTCTCCTTGAACAGGATCTGCGTGTCCAGCTCGACGATCGGCACGTCGAGGCCGAGCTCCGAGAGCATGTGCACGAGCGCCGAGGACTGGCGCTGCCACGAGCAGGTCAGGCACATGCGCGCGCCGAACTCGCCGTAGGCGAAGCGGAGCAGCTCCTCCGCCGTCATCGCCTCGAAGTCGAGCTCAGGAAGCCGGGGCCGGCTCGCCGCCAAGCAGCACCTCCTTCAGCGTGTCGCCGCGCAGGCCGAGCCGCAGGGTCTCGAGCGGGATCACCTCGTCGGGCGGGATGTTGCCGAGGTTGACGTCCGGCCCGAAGTGCTTCACGAACCACGCCTGCGAGCCCTTCGTCGGCGCCTCGAAGATGAGGTCGGCGACGTCCACTTCGTGGGCGATCTCGTCCACGAGGCCCGTGCGCATCTCGCCCGTCGGCCGGTAGATCCCGGCGGTGCCGCCCTCGCGACCCTCGGTGATCACCTTCCAGGCGCCGGCCGCGAGCTCTTCCTTGATCCACTCGACCCACTGGTAGGGGGCGAAGATGGCCTCGGCGTCCTTCGAGCCGACCTCGGAGAGGACGGTGAAGTCCTGTGCGAACTCGGCGATCAGCTCGACCTTGCGCTCGCGCGGGATGTCGAGCGTGCCGTCGGAGATCTCGACGTGGGAGAAGCGGTAGTGCTGGAGCCAGCGCTTGAACGCGTCGAGCTTGCCGAGGGCGTACACCACCTCGAAGAGCGTGCCGCCGCAGACGACCGGGGTCGCGAACGAGCGGTAGAGCGCGATCTTCTTCTCGAGGTTGTTCGTGACGTACGACGTCCCCCAGCCGAGCTTGACGATGTCCACGAACTCGCCGGCGGTGTCGAACATGCCCTCGATGTCGCGGAGGTTCATGCCCTTGTCCATCACATGTGTCAGTCCCACGGCGCGCGGCTTGGGCGCCCGCCGTGGCAGGTCGAGGAAGCCGTCCTCAAAGCCGGGCATAGAGCTCCTCCAGCTTCTTGCGGGCCGCCGCCTGGACGTCCCGGTAGAGAGAGTTGCCATGGGCGTCGATGCCCACGATCAGCGGGCCGAAGTCCCTGACGCGGAACTTCCAGAGGCACTCGGGCATCAGCTCCTCCCAGGCGACCTCCTCGATCTCCTCGATCTGGGTCGTCTCGAGCGCCGCGGCGCCGCCGACGATCGCGAAGTAGACCATCCCGAGCCGGGCCATCGGCTCGATCGCCTCGTCCGGGAAGCCGCCCTTGCCGCAGATCGCGCGGACGCCGTACTGCGCGCCGAGCCCCTCGGTGAAGCGCACCATGCGCGCGCTCGTCGTCGTGCCGATGCAGACCTTCTCGTAGCGCCCCGGGCCGAGCTTGCGCACGCCGGGAGCGGTGTGGAGCAGGAACGCGCCGGAGAGGTCCATCGGCGGCTCGATCCCCTGGTCGAAGATCCGGATCTGCGTCCGGTCGCGGATGCCGATGATGTGGCCCTGGACCGTGACCTCGTCGCCGGCGCGCAGCTTGAGGATCTCGGCCGGATCGGCGATCGGGAAGGTGATCTCGTGCTCTGCCATCAGAACTCCCGGTCGAAGTCGACGGTGCCGCCGGGACCGATGTGCGCCGAGGCGCGGCGGGCGGCCCAGCACTGGTAGTTGACCGCGACGGGGTTGAGGGTCATGTGCGTGTCGGCGTGCTCGATGTGGCACTGGAGCACCGTGACGTCGCCACCGAG
>Ga0315281_10012416_pt1 | contig 11604 bp, 12 predicted proteins | sample YL17G07_0_MG_FD_204540 | JGI IMG/M metagenome (GOLD analysis project Ga0315281, IMG submission 204540) | Sediment microbial communities from Yellowstone Lake, YNP, Wyoming, USA - YL17G07_0 | ecosystem: Environmental > Aquatic > Freshwater > Lake > Sediment | place: USA: Wyoming | collected... | reverse complement strand
ATGCGTGACGGCGTAGAGCGCGGCGAGAGCGTGCTGCGTACGGCGCGGGCCACCGGCGTGTTCACGCCGATTGTGCTGCAGATGATTGCCGTGGGCGAGGAGGCGGGGGAGCTGGACGATCTGATGCAGGAGGTCGCGGACATGTACCAGCGCGAGATCGACTACGAGCTCAAGGGGCTTTCGGCCAACATCGAACCGATTATGATTACCTTCCTCGGCATCCTGGTATTGATCCTGGCTTTGGGAGTATTCCTGCCGATCTGGGATCTTGGCAGGGCTGCGCTCGGCCCGAAGGGCGGTTGAAATGCACCGCCCAACGATGGCACGCCCCAGGCAGAGGCCGCAAGACGGGCGCGGATCGGCGCAGGCAGGATTCAGCCTGTTCGAACTGATAGTCGTCGTATGCATTGTCGCGTTGATGGCGGGCATCCTGCTCAACCGCCTGCGCGTGTACGAGGAGGCCGCCGAAAAAGCGGCGATGCAACAGACCGCCGCGGCGATCAAGAGCGCCTTGCAGATGCGCGTCGCCGCCTACATGATCAGCGGCCGCGACAAGGAAATAGAAGATCTGCGCAAAGAAAATCCGATCAACTGGCTGCAGGAGAGCCCGGCGAGTTACGCCGGCGAGTTCCACGCCGATGCCTATGCGCGCGTCCGGCCGGGCAGCTGGTATTTCGACCTTGCGCGCCGGGAATTCGTGTACGTGCTCAATCTTGGGGACAATTTCAAGCCCGGACCCGATGGCAGAAAATGGGTGCGCTACCGCGTGAATATAGAATATGAGAAAGTGCCGGAAAAGGACGCGCCGCCTCGAAAAGTTTTGAGTGCGGCCAACTTCTCCCCGGTCCAGCCCTATGTCTGGTTCTAATCCATCGGCCGGTTCGGCGCGGGGTGCGGAATCTGCGCGCCGGATCCCTGCCGCGGGCTGGGGGCGAAATCGCACTTTGTCAACTATTGCCAAGCCGGGCAGATTTATGTTGCTAGACAAATAGATATGGTTTATTCTTAATCCCACTGTCCCACGCAAAGAGGAGTATTAAATGTTAAAAAAGCAAACGGGTTTTACGCTGATTGAGTTGATCGTGGTGATCGTGATCCTGGGTATTTTGGCGGCAACCGCGCTGCCGAAGTTCATGGGTATCCAGGCCGGCGCCAGAATATCCATCCTCCAAGGTGCGCGCGGGGCAGTCGCCTCCGCCATGAACATCGCCACCGCCACCCAGCAATCCCAGAGCCTGGCCTCCAACGTGTCGGTCACGCTGGACGGTGTCGGCATCAGCATGATCGGCGGTTACCCGGTTGCGACCGCCACGAGCTCCGGCATTTATGGCGCAGCGGGATTGTCCTCCGACTACTCGGCAGTAGGTGGCGGTACGGCCCTTGGCAGTATCCTGACGATTCAGGTCGACAAGGCGACGACGCCGGCCAGTTGCGCGTTTTCCTATACTGCGGCTACCGTGACCGGTTCCGTGGTCACGCCGCCCGCGATTGCGCCTGTCGTTACCAGCGGCTGCTGATCGAACATTCTTTCGCTGGGCCTAGGCCACCGCGGACCGCGAAAGCGGACGGCCCGCGGGCGGCGGCCAGGAAAAGGGTAGGCTCGGTGATCCGATCCTGCCCTTTTGTTTTTTGGGACGATCCGCGCCGGCGACCGCCTTGCTGGGACAGATGAAGAATCCGTTGCGAAGTCCGGGATTCACGCTGGTCGAACTGATCGTCGTCGTGCTGGTGCTGGGGATTCTGGCGGCGGTGTTCATTCCGCGTTCCAACAACGATGTCATTATCCTGTCGACTCAGGCGGAGCAGCTTGCGGCGGACATACGCTATGTGCAATCGCTCGCCATGACCCAGGGCTGGAGCGGAGTCTCGCCGGCGGCGCGGCGCCCCTACAGCCTCAATTTCACCGCAACGGCGTACAGCCTCGTCGATGGCTACAGCGTCGTCGCCCCGCACCCCAGCGGTACGCCGAGCCCCATGGCTTTAGCCGCCGGGGTGCGCGTCTCGCTCCCGGCCACGGGGCTGCCGAGCAATCTCGTATCCTTTAACGGGCTCGGCAAACCCTACGCGGACCTCAGCGCGGTCAGCACTCCGCTTGCCGCTACGGCGACGATCACGCTGGTCGGCAGCACGGGCGCAACGCGCGCCATCGAGATCTTCCCGGAAACGGGCATGGTGCGTCTGCCGTGAGCGTCCTGCCGGTCAATGCGGCGGGCGCGACGCAGCGCGGTTTGAGTCTGATCGAACTCATCGCGTTCATCGTCATCATGGGAATTTCCGTGACGGCGCTGTTGAGCATGTACCGCGCAGTGCTGCCGCGCGGCGCCACCCCTGCGCAAATCACCCTCGCCACGCAGCTTGCGCAGGAGCGCATGGAACTCCTCCTCGGCCGGCGCGCCGCTAGGGGCTACTCACCCGTCGTGGCGCTCGATCTTGATCCTTGCCCCGGGGCCGCCATATGCACGTCGCCTACTGGCTACTCCGTGATCATAAACGGTGTCAGCCCACCCGTGCTCTGGAGCGATGTAACCGGCAACTACCGCCAAATCGGGGTCCAAGTCCTTGGGCCCGACAACAACCAGCTCGCGATTCTGTCAGCGGTTATCGCTAGTTACTGAAGTCGATGAACCGCGCGAGCACCCGCTTCTCGATTCCGCGTCAGCTTGGTTTCTCCCTTATCGAGTTGATCGTGGTCATTGTGGTGCTAGGCATCATCGCGAGTATGGGTGTGATAGTCGTGCGCGACGGCATGCTCGGCTACCTGCGCGGACGCGAGATCACTAGCGCCGACTGGCAGGGCCGTCTCGCGTTGGAGCGCATCACGCGCGATCTACGCGATGTCGCGTGGCCCAATTATTCCAATATTGCCGCCACCTGCGGTACATCGACGTTCACATTCTCGGATGTTTCATCGACACTGATCAGCTACACGCAGAGCACCAACAACACACTGCTGCGTAATGGCCAGCCACTCGCCGACAATGTCTCGAGTCTGGTCTTCAACTGCCTGCAAAGCGATGTCCAGACCACAGCAACGCTGTCGGCCGTGTATTACGTCAGCGTTTCGATGGTGGTGGCTACGACAAACACCAACGCCACCTATCGAACCACAGTCAAGCCGGAGAATTTCTGATGCAACAGCCCGAGCTGAACATTCAGCGCGCGCGCGGTTTCCTGCTGATCGTGGCGATACTGGTGCTGGTGGTCATCGCCGTGGCTATTGCCGCTCTGGGCAACATGACTTCGGCCGATGTCCGTTCCAGTTCGCAACATGCGCAGTCGGAGCAGGCGTATTTCGCCGCGACATCCGGCCTCGAGTACGCCACGCGTCTGCTGAAGAGCGGCACTGCCTGCGGCGCGCTGCCCACCGCCGCAACCGCAGTCGGTTTGGCCAGTGTCACGCTTAGCCGTACGCTAAACAATCCGGTCGCCACCACCGTCGGAGGCGCCGGTGTGGCGACTACGACGCAGACCACGATTCCGGCCACGTCGACCGCCGGGTATGCCGCGCACGGACGCATCGTCATCGACGGCGAGCAGATTCGCTACACCGGCATAACGGCGACCAGCTTCACCGGAGCGACGCGCGGCTACGGCGGCACCACCGCGGCTACGCACCTCGCCGCTGCCACGGTGCTGCAGAACCAGTGTTCGGTGCAGGCCACAGGCACTTCGGGCGTGGCGACACGTGTCATGCAAAGCGCGATTCAGAATGGCCTATGGTCCGAATTCCTGGACGATAGCAGCACGGCAGTTCCAACCGTCGCAGTTGGAACGTTGCATACCTTGAACGCCGGCAGCGGTTTGGTGACGTCCCTACCTGCGGGAAACAACATAGTAATTGCGATCGTGGCTTTACGCAACATCGGGGCTATAAGCACGATAGCTACAGGCAACTTGCGGCTGCGCAATGTGACCACGGCGACTACGCTTGCCTCCAATTTGTACGGCATCGACGTAGGTGGGGTTGGCGCGCCCACCAATAATTTATTCGATCAGAAGACCTTTTTTTTCGTGCACCGGGAAATCGGTGCCGCGGCCAACCAGACCTACCGGATTGAGGGGCAGGCGACTGCAGCGGGCGTTAATGCGGAAGTCAAGATCATGGTGATCAATGGCCCGCCGGTCTCCAGTTCGCAGACCACGCAAAGCAACAACGCCGGCAATGCGCCGGCGTTCGCCACCATATTGACCCATACTCCAGCCCCACCCTACCCGCCGGGGGACAATATCGTCATCGCCGCGGTGCAATGGAACAACAACTCGGGTGCAAATCGCGCTATCGCTGCAACCGACTTGCAGCTCGTGCGCTCGGGAGGGGCGACGCTTGCCTCGAATACGTTTGCGATCAACATAAGGACTAATGCGGCCGCCAACGCCAACGACAATGGAGGCATGTTGCTCGTGGGGCGCGAAGCCAATGCGGCTGCCAATCCTACCTATGTGGTGCAAGCACGAGCGAATGGCCTCAATCTGCAAGTCGAGGCCAAGCTCATCGTCATTAGCGCCGTTGGCAGCGCTTATTTGCCGGGCGGGGTGAGCATTCCCCTGAATGCTTCACCGACATCGCTGGGAACGCTCAGCACCGGCTTTCCGGCGCTGCGACTGGGCGCAGCCAACATTGCCGTCGCAGCGACCCAGTACGCCACCGGCAATACCGCGCGCAGCATCAATGCGACGAACGAAGATCTCGTGTTCGGCGGCAGCCCGCAGACTTGGAACGAATTCCAGATGGACCTGTGCGCAAATGTACTAACCTCCCCGCGCTGTGCCGACTTCGCCATGGGCTTGATGGGAAGGCAAACGATAACCGACGCCAGCCCGAGCTTCAGCGTGCAGACCTCTCCCAGCAGTACGGCTGTGAATGTACTCAACGGCGAGGCCAAGATTCTAGGCATGCATCTCAGTCCCGTCACCGATCGCTTCGAAGTCATTCCTTGAGTCCCAGAAATTGCTGCAGCAAGTGACCGTGGCAATCGGAACCGCAGCTGACGCTACATCTAGAAAAACCATTGACAACAAGCATTTATTGATATAACTTCAAGTAACTCGTCCGACGATTGGCGCATATGGCATGGTTTTCCAAGAAAAAAACGCAGCCGGGCTGGATGGTTGTCAGCGCCGATCCTGACGCCATTCGTCTCGCCCATGTCGAGCGTCCGGCGCAGGGCAAGCCCAGGGTCGATCATTGGGGCGTCGTCAGGCGCGACGAGAGCAGCGGCGCGGAATTGACCAAGGTCGCGGACGATTACAAGCTGAGCCGCTACCGCTGTGCGACGCTGCTGCATCCGACGGAATACCAGTTGCTGATGGTGGACGCGCCCAATGTGCCGCGCGAGGAACTGAAAGCGGCGATCCGCTGGCGCGTCAAGGATCTGATCGACTACCACATCGACGACGCCACCATGGACGTGCTCGACATCCCGGTCGACAAGGACTTGCCGGGAAAGAGCCACTACATGTACGCGCTCGCGGCGAAGAATGAAATTGTCCAGGGGCAGATTTCACAGTTCGAGCGGGCCAGGATTCCGTTGCAGGTGATCGATATTCCCGAAACGGCACAGCGCAATATCGCGCAACTCTACGAGACTGCCGAGCGCGGCATTGCCATGCTGAGCTTCGATCATGCCGGCGGCCTGTTCACGCTTTCCTTCGAGGGCGAGCTCTATCTCGCGCGCAGGCTGGATGTGAGCTGGCCGCAGCTTGTCTCCGCGCGCGATGGCCAGCGGCAGGCGCACTTCGAGCGTATCGGCGTCGAATTGCAGCGTTCGCTCGATCACTTCGAGCGCCAGTACCAGAACATCACCTTGTCGGAACTGTTGCTCGGCCCCGTGCCCGAAGATATCGGACTGCAGGCGTTCCTGGGCTCGCTGTTGTACCTGCCGCTGCGGCAGATCGATCTGGGCGATGCCCTGGAATTCGTCGGCAAAGACATGGACGTCGACAAACAATGGCAGCTGCTGCATGTGCTGGGTGCGGCGCTGCGCGTCGAGGCGACGGCCCTATGAGCCAGCAGATCAATCTGTTCAACCCGGTCTTCCTCAAGCAGAAGCGGATCTTTTCCGCGGTGAACATGGCGGATGCGCTTGCCCTGCTGGTCGTAGGGGTCGCCGTATTCTATGCCTATGCCAGCATCGAATCCCTGAACCTCGACCGCCAGGCGGTGGAAACGGCGAGGCAATATGACCTGGCGAAACAGCGGCTGGCGCAAACCAGCGCGCGCTACGCGCCGAAGAAAGTCGATGCCGGTCTCGAGGCGGAGGTGACCAATCTGCAGGCGCAGTTGAACACGCGCCAGGCGACGCTCAACAACCTCGGCATCGGAGCGGCAGGCAGCGAGGTTGGTTATGCGGAGTACCTGCGCGCGCTGGCGCGCCAGTCCCTCGGCGGGCTGTGGCTGACCGGGTTCAAAGTGGCCAAAGGCGGCACGGAAATCGAGATCGTCGGACGTGCACTGCAGCCCGAGTTGGTGCCGTTCTACATCCGCCGCCTGAACCAGGAACAGGCATTGCGGGGTCGCACATTCGACTCGCTCAGCATGACGCGACGCGAAGGGCCGCTGCCGGCGGACGCGTCCCGGCCCGCCGGCGCACCTGCCAATTACAGCTACACCGAATTCCGGCTCGGCTCCACGCACGCCGAGCTTCCGCCGGGCGCCGACGCCGAACCGGCCGGCAAGGCGGAGACGCCGGGCGCCATTTTGCAGGGGCTGCCGCAGCCGGCGCAAACAACTGGCGGTGGATCGCGATGAAGCAGCTATTGGAAAGATATGCCGACGGCATCGATTCCATGGCCTTGCGCGAGCGGGCGATGTTCTTCGGCGCAGTCGCACTGGTGCTGATGACCCTGCTCCAGGTTTTCTTGTTGAACCCGGTGCAGTCGCGGCGAAATCAACTGTCGGCGCAGATCTCGCAGCAGGAAGACGAGACGAAGGCGATACAGGCGCAGATCCAGGCTTTGGTCAAACCGGATGCGCCGGACCGGGACGCACTCAATCGCGACAAACTCAAGAGCCTGCGCGAACAAATGGCGCAACTCGACCGGCAGCTCGAACAACAACAGCGGCAATTCGTCGCGCCGGCAAAGATGGCGGCGATGCTCGAGAACATGGTCGCGAAAAACCGGAAATTGCAACTGATGTCGCTGCGCAGCCTTCCGGGCGGCAATATGTCGGAATCGGTCGCCGGCGCCACGGCAGCTGCCTCCGGCGGCCGGCCGCCCGCGGGCGGAGCGCGCGAGTTTTTCCGGCACACGGTCGAACTCAGCGTGCGGGGAAGTTATTTCGACCTGCTCGACTACCTGGCTGCGCTCGAACGCATGCCCGAACACCTGTTCTGGGACGCGTTGGAGCTGAATGTGGCGCAGTATCCGCAGGCGGTGCTGAAGCTGACCATCTATACGCTCAGCCAGGACAGGTCATGGCTGACCGTATGACGCTGCTGCAGGGTGTTTCGGCCGTGGCCGCGCTGCTGCTCTCCGCGGGCAGCACCGCGCAGGCGCTGACCGATCCGACGCGGCCACCGCTCGAACTCATGGGCGCGGCGGCGGCGGGCAACACGGCGCGCACGCCGCTGCAATCGATCCTGCTGTCGAGCACGCGCAAAGGCGCGATCATCAATGGTCAATATGTGCCGCTGGGCGGGAGTTACGGCAAGGCGAGGCTGGTGCAAATTACGGCGACGGACGTTACCTTGCAGAGCGACGGAGCAATGGAAGTGCTACAGTTGTATTCCCCGATGGAGAAGACTTCTGCTGCGTCCGGCACAGAGGTGAAACCTGAGAAAGCGGCAAAACGCCCATGAAAACTCTGAGCACCGCTGGACTGATTGTAAGCGTCCTTGTAAGCGTGTTGATCGCCGCGGGCTGCGCGCAGGAGCCGGTGCGCAGCACCCGGGTGAGCGACCAGATCGTTGCCGAAATGGACAAGAGCGTGCAGCGCGCGAAGCCGCGGGAACCCGATGCGGTGAACCAGGCGCTGCTGCCGCCGTTGCGCATGGAATTGCCTCAGGCCCAGGGAAGGCCGATCGAGGGGCGCTTCGATCTGAACGTGAACAACGCCCCGGCACGGGAAGTGTTCCTGTCGATCGTGTCGGGCACGCGCTACAGCATGCTGGTCCACCCGGACGTGTCCGGATCCATCTCGGTGAACCTCAAGGACGTCAGCCTGGCCGAGGCGCTCGAATCGATACGCGAGATCTATGGCTACGAATACAAGATCGATGGCAGCAGAGTCTATATCCAGCCTGCCGGCCTGCAGACGCGCGTGTTCCAGGTCAATTACCTGATCGGCGCGCGCCAGGGCCGAAGCGACATGCGCGTTACCGCCGGTTCCAGCGGAATCGCCACCGGTGCGACGCCTGCGCCCGGCGCGACCATCACGACACAAACCGCGCCGACCGCGGCGGCGGCGGGCGTGCCGGGGCCGCCGTCCCTGTCGCCGAACACTGCGGGCGCGCTTGGCGGCATGCAGGCCGACGCCACGCGCATGTCCACCGTTCAGACGACCGACTTCTGGGCCGAGGTAGCGTATGCGATCCGCACCATCGTTGGCACCGGCGAGGGGCGCAACATCGTCATCAGCCCGCAGTCCGGCGTGGTCGTGGTGCGCGCCATGCCGCAGGAACTGCGCAGCGTGGCCGCACTGCTCAAGGCGATGCAGGTGTCGGTCGAGCGGCAGGTGATGCTCGAGGCGAAAATCATCGACGTGACCTTGAATCAAGCGTATCAGTCCGGGATCAACTGGGCGGCGTTTCCGACCAGCGGCATCGCCGGCGGTTTTTCCAGCGGCGTGGGCGGCGTGGCCAACAGTCTGGGGCCGACCGGCCGCTTGACCGGGAACACCGCGGGCAGCAGCGCGGGCAGCAGCAGCAATTTCACCGCCAACCCGGGAGCGGGCGCCGGACTCGCAACGCTCGGCGGCGTGGTTGCGGGCGCCACGGGCGTCGCCGGCGGCGTATTCGGCCTGGCGGTGCAGACGCAGAATTTTGCGGCTTTGCTGCAGTTTCTCGAGTCGCAGGGATCGGTGCAAGTGCTCTCCAGTCCCAGGGTGGCCACGCTCAACAACCAGAAAGCCGTGCTCAAAGTCGGCACCGACCAGCCTTATGTCACGAGTATTACGGTGGTTCCCGGGCTGACCACCGGCGGCGTGGTCACGCCGACAACGGTTGCCCCGTTCATCAGCAATCTTTTCTCCGGCATCTCGCTCGATGTGACGCCGCAGATCGATGAGAACGGAAATATCGCGCTTCACATCCATCCATTGGTGACCAGCGTGACGCCCAAGTCGGTCGGATTCAATCTGATCGGTGTCGGCGCGCAAAGCGTCGATGTGGCCGCGATCAACGTGAGCGAGTCGGACACGATGGTGCGCACGCAAAACGGCAACATCGTGGTGCTGGGCGGCTTGATGAAGGTGGAACTGAACAACGGCCGCAGCGGCATTCCCGGTCTTGCCGATGCGCCGCTGATCGGCGGCGCTTTCCGCAATTCCTCCACCGATACCATCAAGAGGGAGCTGGTGATCCTGATCAAACCCACGATCATCGAGAGCGACAAGAACTGGGAGCAGGACATACAGGACAGCCGCAGTCGCATCCAGAGCATGGACAACGAACGGCGCACCGCCCCGGCCGAACGAAAACAGTGATTTACCTCAACCATTTCGGCCTGCGTGAGCCGCCTTTCGGCATCACTCCGGATACCAGCTTTTTCTTCGCCTGCGCGAGCAGCCAGGAAGGGCTGAACACGCTGCTCGTGGCCGTGGCCAACGGCGAGGGCTTCATCAAGATCACCGGCGAGGTCGGCACGGGCAAGACGCTACTGTGCCGCAAGCTCCTCGCCACGCTTGCCGACAACTGCATCACGGCCTATGTGCCGAACCCCAATCTGGAGCCGCGCACGCTGCTGTTCGCGCTGTGCGACGAACTCCACGTCGCGGTGGATCCCGACCTCGATCAGCACCGCCTGCACAAGGCGCTGAACCTCGCGCTGCTTGGGTTTGCGCGCGACGGGAAGCGCGTGGTGATCTGCCTCGACGAGACGCAGGCGATGCCGCTCGAGACGCTGGAAACCTTGCGCCTGCTGACCAACCTGGAAACGGAAAAGAGAAAACTCGCGCAGGTGATCCTGTTCGGCCAGCCCGAACTCGACCGCAAACTCGCACACCCGTCGGTGCGGCAGCTGCGCCAGCGCATCACCTTCCAGCATCATCTGGGCACGCTAACGCGCGAGGAGCTGTCTTACTATCTGGCGCACCGCCTGAACGTCGCCGGCCATAGCGGCGAAACGGTATTCAGCAGCCAGGCGGTGGGCGCGATCCACCGTGCTACGAGCGGCGTGCCGCGGCTGGTGAACATCCTCGCGCACAAGGCCATGATGCTCGCGTTCGGCGAGGGCGTGCGCCAGGTGCGCGCGCGGCATGCGCGCGCCGCCATCGCCGACACGCCCGCGGCCAGTTCGTTTCCGGCGCGCCACTGGGCCTGGCTGGCCATGGCGGGCCTGCTCGCCGGCAGCGGCCTCGGCTGGCTGATGCTCAAATGAGCCTGATCAACAAAATGCTGCAGGACCTGGACAAGCGCCATGCGACCAATGGCGGCGGCAAGACGCTGACGCAAGAATTGCGGCCGGTCCAGGCGCGCAAGGGCTGGAAACGCATCATCTGGGAGGTCGCCATCGGGCTGGTCATCGGCGGCGGCTGGGCCGCCTGGGTGATGTACCAGATTGCGCCGCGCTCGGTAGCTACCGAGCTGGCTTTCCAGTCGCTGCCAAAAAGATTACAGGCAGCGCCGGTGCTTCAGCCTGCTCCGGCTCCGCCGCCCGCACAGCCCGCGGTGGCGCCGGCCCCCGCTCCGGCTCTGGCCGCACCCCCGCAGGGGCTGCCAGTCGCGGCGCAGCCGGCAGCCGCACCGCCTGCGCCGGCTGCGGCGAAGAGCCCTGAAACCGTCCCGCTCGGCATGCTAAAGCTCACCACCGAGATCGCCACGCCCGCCGACCGGAAAGATTCCGGCGCCAAGCCGGCAGCGAAGACGGCGCCGAAGGGAAGACCCGCAGTCGCCGCATCCGCGCCGGCATCGCCGCCGCCGAAATCGGGCGCTGTTCCGACGCCAGTGAAGACACCGGGCCCGGCCAGCATCGACAAGCAGCCGCACGTTTCCACGCCGGCCGAGCGCGCCGAAAACGAGTTTCGCAAGGCCACGGCATTGTTGAATCAAGGCAGAGTCGCCGAGGCGATGGATGGCTATAGATCGACTCTGCAACAGGACGGCGGACATGCGGCTGCGCGCCAGGCCTTGGTCGGTTTGCTGCTGGAGAACCGGCGCATCGACGAAGCGCAGCAACTTCTGCGCGAAGGCTTGAGCCTGTATCCCGATCGGTCGGCGTACGCGATATTGCTGGCGCGGATCCAGGTGGAGCGCGGCGATCTGCAGGGCGCGCACGATCTGTTGACCAAGCACGCCGGCAGCGCGGCCAATAACGCCGATTACCATGCGTTCGATGCAGCCCTGCTGCAACGTCTCGGGCGCCACAAAGAGGCGGTCACAGGGTACCAGGCCGCGCTCAGGCTCGCGCCCGGCGCGGGCGTGTGGTGGATGGGAATGGGCATTTCGC
>Ga0315281_10012415_pt1 | contig 11605 bp, 7 predicted proteins | sample YL17G07_0_MG_FD_204540 | JGI IMG/M metagenome (GOLD analysis project Ga0315281, IMG submission 204540) | Sediment microbial communities from Yellowstone Lake, YNP, Wyoming, USA - YL17G07_0 | ecosystem: Environmental > Aquatic > Freshwater > Lake > Sediment | place: USA: Wyoming | collected... | reverse complement strand
TCTATTAAATAATCTATCAGCGTCTTATCTTTGATGTTTCCTTCTTTAAAAACCGGCAGACCAGCCGGCTTATCAACTGCTAATAAATCATTATCTTCGTATAATATTCTTAAATCCATATTGTTTACTCTGCCGCCTCGCCAAGGCGAGGCGAGCCTCGCCTTTCTGGGCGGGAGCTTGTCGAAAGGTGGGCGATACAGGGTTTGAACCTGTGACCCCTTCAATGTCAATGAAGTGCTCTCCCAGGCTGAGCTAATCGCCCCTATTTATTTTTTATTACTTTTTCACAAAAAATATTACTTAAATAAATAAGTTTTCTCTGTATGGCTATGTTTCCACACCGCAAATAACATACGCCCTTATAGTCGGAATAAGTTTTTGATCCGATAGTTCTTTTGTCAAAATTTATATGATTAAAATTTACTTCAGGAATATCTAATTCTTTTGCCCAAAACTTCTTTATTTTTTCTGGATTTTGGTCGGCTCTTAGACTTAGTTGACACTTTATCTTTTCTGGCTCTATTTTGTAAAGATTTTTTAATAGCGTCAAAAAGAATTTCAATATTAAAGGATCTGAATTTCCGATTGCAGTATCTGATGTTTTTGCACCTTCGCCAAGATATAAAATTGCCAAAGCTATCTCAAGAATATTCTTATCATTTATATCAATATTTTCTATTATTTTTAGCGCTCCGGCCTTTGCTTCCTTAATCCTTTTCTCTTTTTGTGCGTTATGCCAAAGTGCCGCCTTTTTTCTGGCCTCTATTAATCCTCTTTTTTGATTATTAAATAGTATCTTTTTTTGTTTATCATTCAATCCAATATTTTTAAACCATCCACTTAGCGTTGATCTGGGTATCTTCAAAAGTTTCTCAATTTTTATAATTGAAAGTCCTTGTTTGCGTAAATCAACCGCTTTGTTTTTTGATTTGAACCACCTTGATTTCATTTATCCATTATAACATCAGTGGTTCCAGTTAATCAAATAGACCCGTGCGCTCGGCAGGGATCGAACCTGCGACCTTTCGCTTATAAGGCGAATGCTACTACCACTGAGCTACGAGCGCATAGAAAATAATTAACAAAGACTAACCTTTCTTAATCAATTTTTCAAACTCTTCCCTTTCAATTGTTTCTTTTTCAATAAGGGTTTTTGCGATTTTTCCAAGCAGTTTTTTCCTTTTGCTTAAAATATCTGTTGCTTGTTTCTCGGCATTTCTTATAAACTTTTCAACTTCTTCATCTATTAAAGCAGCTACTTTTTCAGAATAGTTTCTTTGTTCTGAAATTTCTTTTCCTAAAAAGACCAATTCTTCTTTTTCTCCAAAAGAAACAGGGCCCAAGGCAGACATGCCGTATTCCTTAACCAGTTTCCTTGCCAAGTCCGAAGCCCTTGTCAGGTCGTTGCTGGCTCCGGTTGTCATTTCTTTAAAAATTATTCTTTCTGCGCAGTAACCGCCAAGCAAGGTTGCCATTTCTGCTAGAAATTCCGTCTTTGATTTTATCTTTCTTTCTTCGGAAGGCATCTGCAAAGTATAACCAGCCGCCATTCCTCTGGCAATAATAGAAATTTTTCTTACGGGTTCAGTACCAGGCAGAGAAGCAGAAACCAGGGCGTGGCCAGCCTCGTGGAAAGCAGCGATTTCCTTTTCTTTTTTTGACAAAATGTGGCTTTTTCTTTCCGGCCCCAGCAAGACTTTTTCAATTGCCTCCAAAAATTCTTCTTGATGAATTTGGGTTTTGTTTCTTCTGGCGGTTAAAAGCGCAGCCTCGTTTGCGACATTTGCCAGATCCGCCCCGGAAAAACCGGGCGTTCTCTCGGCAATTTCCCTTAATTTGATGTTGGCTGCCAATGGTTTATTTTTGCAATGGATCTTTAAAGTTTCTTCTCGGCCATTAATATCCGGCGGGTCTAAAACAACCTTTCTGTCAAATCTGCCAGCCCTTAACAGGGCAGGATCCAATATATCTCCGCGATTAGTTGCTGCCATAACAATTACCCCTGTTTCTTTTTCAAAACCATCCATTTCAACCAAAATCTGGTTTAATGTTTGTTCTCTTTCATCGTGTCCGCCTCCAATACCAGCGCCTCTGTGCCTGCCAATGGCATCCAGTTCGTCAATAAAAATAATAGAAGGGGAGTGCTTTTTTGCGGTAGAAAAAAGATCCCGAACCCTGGCGCTTCCCACGCCTACGAACATTTCCACAAACTCTGATCCGGAAATTGAAAAGAAAGGAACATTGGCTTCGCCAGCCACCGCCCTGGCCAATAATGTTTTTCCAACGCCGGCCGGGCCCAAAAGTAAAACACCTCTTGGGATTTTGGCGCCCATCTGCAGATATTTTTTAGGGAACTTAAGAAAATCAACAATTTCGGTTAATTCCTCTTTTGCTTCCTTCAGTCCTGCAACTTCTTTAAATGTAATTTTGTCTTTCGGGTGTCCTTCGGCGCCGAAAAGCCTTGCTTTTGACTTGGTAAAATCAAATGTCTGCAGGGCGCTGCCTTTTGCTTGGCGAAATATAGTCCAGAAAAAGAAGCCAAAAACCGCCAAAGGCAAAACCCCGAAAACCAATAAAGGCATCAGCCAGGACCAAACGCTTTCTTTTACTTTTTGGACATCAATCTCAATTGCATTAACTTTTTCCTTATCAGCGCCGTAGTTTGTCAGAAATTCAGACAGGGTTACATCAGCCTCTTTTTGGGAAGCGGCTTTTTGATCGTCTTTATAAAAAATTGAAAGATCTTCGCCAACTGCCGTGATTTTTTTTACCTTATCAAGATTTATATCTTCCACAAGTTTTGTGGTTGAAATCTGGGGGATGTTTTCAAGGGGGATATAAATAATGCTAAAAATTCCGCCTACCACTAAGAAGATAAGAATTATCAAGACAAAGCTTTTAAGAAATTGATTCATAGTATTAAAATTTAGATATTTTTAATTTAACACAATTTAAAATATAAAAAAAGAGGGGGCGTTGGCAGGCATCACACTGATACCTATCTCAACGCCCCTTTCCGTTGCCCCCGCGCTACCAGGGGTGTCCCTTACGGGACAGGTTGTTCCGCCCCATATATCCGGTTAATAATCCGTCTAGGCGCGAGCGGGCTCCCTCTCAGGAGCGGGCTCTGCCTCGGTCTGTTCCTCATCAGTCGGATCCTGCAGATCGACGATCTCTCCGGCCTCGGTCCGACGCGAAATTTGGCCGAAGATTGCCTGCAGAATCGCCCTGAGAGGTTGCGGGAGGCCAGAGAAGTGGTCGTCCTTCGCCTCGAAGGTGCCGACGCAGGGAGAAAGGAATTTCTTGAGATGATCGGGGATACCGGTCAGCTCAATCTCCACTTTCTGCCCGTCTTCGCTGACTCTCCTTTCGACCAGGAAGAAGATGTTGGGAACTCCTTCCCCGGTCGGCTCCCCATCGGGCCCTCTCTTTTTCCAGCTGCCCTGATAGGTAGCCAGGCACATGCCCGGTTCACCGTCGAGGAAAAAGTCTTCCTCGGTGATAGTGGTCCGGTCCTGGAAGGCCTGCTTGTCTTTTTTCAGTCTCTCCTCGGCCAAGCCGGCCTGAATTCCCCTCGACAGCAGCCACCAGAACCAGACGAAATGCTGGTTCATGTCTCCGGGGAGGTTTACCCGTGGCGGATACTGTCGGTCGCCATCATGCTCGTCTCCATTAGGCAGAGAATAGAGCAGGACGTGAACGCCCAGCTGCGCGGTCTCGACGACCGTTTTGGATATCCGGCCGGTGACCGGATAACCGCCATCGGGGCAGACGGCGGGTACGATCTTCTGGCCGTCGCTTACGACCAGCATCGTCCCGCCCGGCCTCCATGGGTTGCCAGAAGCGCCCGGGTTCTTGGGCTGAGCCGGGACCTTGAGAAAACAAGGCCCGGGTTTGCCGGCGAGGAACTCGAGAAGAGTCACTGTCGCCAGGGTCATAAGGTACTGCGTTCTGGCAGCCCACCCTGCCTTGACCCTCTCCTCGATTCCTCTAAGCAGCTGCTCGAACAGAACAGCTGCTTCCCTCTTGTCGGGTTCCTCGAACAAGGAATCCCGCGAGAAGCTGTAGGCGACGCCCAAGAATACGAAGTCGCCTATACCACTGGAGAGAAGGAGATAATCCTTCTTCACCAGCTCCCTCATCATCTCTCCGGCATCCTCTTGAGAGAGGATGTTCTGGCCGCAGTTGGCCTTGAAAAGACCAAACCACGCAGCCCTGCGGAGTGCGGGGACCTTGTTCTCCCTCAGTAGGCGCCGGAGCTCATCCTGAGCTTCCCTTACCTTTTCTGCGGGAAAGGCCTCCTGGACTTCCCGGGCCTCCTTGAAGAAACCGATCAGGAAGGCCACCACCCTCGCGACCCACTGGATCACGGTGGGCACCTGCTTCGTGATCTCCGCCGCCCTTGCTCGCGCGGCTTCGAGACCCTCGCCTCCTGGCAGCTCGGGCAATCTGAGCTCGAACTTGAGGCTGCCGTTCTCCGCCGCCGTCGCTAATTGCGCCAGCGGATTCGGACCGGAAAGCTCTTGCGGCTTGTTGCCGCCATTTCCTCCATTCTTTTTCCCCATGGGCTGGTTTCCTTTCTGTCTATCAATTGGTAGCGCGTTGACAACGGACTGGCTATATTGTAGCAGATTCTATTTTTTTGTCAACCCTTCACCCAAAATAAACCAAAAACCCTCCATCAAAATATACACGATGAAATAAACTTATTTTGGGTGAAGGGCCAATGTTTTTAAATAAATAAATAAAAAACAGCCCGGCCCGATCGCTTAAACGATATAGGGTATAGGGCTGTATATTTTCTACTTTTAATTTTTAGGACGAAGGAAAAAAACCATTTTCTTTTTTGTTGTTGGATTAACATCAGCCAACTTTATCAGCTCACGGGCTAAAGAATCTTCTTGACCCGATGCAATAATAATTTTGAGTCCTCTCTTCTTTAATCCCTTTAATGCTTTCAAAAAATCAGCGTCGCCGCTGCAGAGACAGACATGGGTTATGCCCTCTATCTCTGGAACTATCGTTTCGCACCACTCAATAATTTTCTCATCCACCGTATCAACTTCGGCCTGTCTTCCATCAATTTTTTTTATATCCTTTGGGCACTCGATAAGAGAGACGCCCTCTCTAAAAACGAGCCCTTTTTTGAAGAAACTTTCGTATCCTATTATTCGGTGAGGCGGCGAAAAGACAAACACATAAAATATATCGCCAATTTTCCTAAGCTCCGGCATTAAATTTTTAAAAACATCTGATGGAGCGGCTCCACCAAGAGGCATGAGAGAAAGATTTATGGTTATGTTTTCCAAATCAACTAAAACCAATATCTTCGGTGGTAATCCCTTCTTATTTTTCCGAAGGCCACGAAACCATCCGGAAATCATGATCCTCTCCTTTCTTTTTCCTGTTTATCCCCCGGACTGATCCTAATATATGTTGTTAAAGTGCCATAACTTCCCGATTTCTTATTATATTTAAAACCGAAATTTTGTCAACCCTTCACCTATCTTTACAATAGAGATTGACTACCAACAATGACAGCCACAGGCGCTTTGCATAGTTACATACTGCCACAACAATCCTCCGCTGAGATAGGTGAAGGGTCAAGTCGCTTGCCGATAAAAAATCCGCTCTCGCGGATTTTTATCTAACATCTAATATCTAACACCCAGCACCTATTTTACCAATTTTAAACTCATCCTGTATTCTTTTGGTTCAATTGAAGAAATCTGAAACTCGTAGGTTTTCCCGATAGTCAATGTTTCTTCCATTTTCTTTTGGAAGCCAAATTCGGAAATATGGCAAAGGCCTTGGATCTTGTCTTCTATCCTAACAAAAGCGCCGAAAGGATTTAACTTAGTCACCTTGCCCTTTACTATATCTCCTTTTTTATATTTCTTTTCAATATCCTGCCAGGGATTTTTTTTCAAACTTTTTAATGAAAGAAATACCTGGTTGTTTTTAATATCAATAATCTGGGCTTTTACAACTTCGCCGATTTTTACCAACTCGGCCGGGTTTTCAATCAATTGCCAGTCCAATTCCGAAATATGGATAAGGCCTTCTATTTGAGGAAGCGGGCCCTCCTTCGCCAAGGCTCCCTCCTTCGCCCCTCGGGCTTCGGCGGGCAAAGGAAATTTTATAAACGCGCCAAAGTCGGCAATGCCTGAAATTTCTCCTTCAACTATGTCGTCCTTTTTATAGTTTTTTAAAATCTCTTTTATCTTTTCTTCGCTTTTGGCCTTTTCGGAAAGAATTAGTTTGTTTTCCTCTGCCAGCAAGTCAAGAATTTTTACTTCCAAGGCTTGACCGATAAATTTCTGAAGTTCTTTTAAGATTTTTTGCTTGTCGGCATCAGCCACCCGCGGGTAATGTTCGGGTGACAATTGGGAAACCGGCAAGAAAGCGGCAATCCCTTGAACGCTGGTTAAAAGGCCGCCCTTGTTTACTCCGGTGATTTTTACCTCAAAAATATCTTTATTATCTTTAATCTCTTTCAGTTTCTGCCAGCTGATTTGTTTGGTTGCCTCCTTTAAAGAGAGCTCTTTATAGCCGTCATCATTTTCCATATCCACAACTTTAGCATAAACCTTGTCTCCGATTTTCAGGTTTTTTATAATTTCTTTCGCTTCATAAAACTCCCTGCCGTATATTATTCCGTTTCCGTTTATTCCCAAATCAATAAACACAGAGGATCTATCTCTGCCGACAACCGTTCCTTCCGCGATTGAGCCGGCTGAAAGCGCAAAAGATGTTTCTGGAGCTGTTTTTGTTGCTTTGTCCATAATGTTTTTAAATATACACCCTTCACCTTTCGCCGTCAACCATTCACCTTGTTTTCAAGGTGAATGGTTAACCATCCACCTTGTTTTCAAGATGAAAGGTCAGTATCTTAATTATCAGTTACGAAACCATGTTTATCGGGAAAAAGGTGAAGGGTACACGAGATAATTGCAAAGGTCAACCCTTCACCTTCATCAACATTTCTGGATGTATTTAAATAAATATCCTGCATTGCTCCCTTTATTTGAAGGTGAGGGGTCAAGAATTCATGATTGCAATGAATAATAAAATATGCTAATATTATAATAATTACTTTTTGTTTTTATACTAAAAACATGGCCAAGATCACTTGGGCGGGACAATCCTGTTTCCAAATAAACATCTCCAATTCAAAAGACCATTCGGCGAATATTGTAATAGACCCGTTTAACGAAAACGGCGGTTTAAAGGTTCTTAAAACCAGCGCCGATATTGTAATGATTACCCACGACCATCCCGACCATAATTGCGTAAAATACATTAAAGGAGAGTACTTTTTAGTGTCGGGTCCCGGAGAATACGAAGTAAAAGGAGTTTTTATAAAAGGAATTCCCGCTTTTCACGACGATTTGCAGGGCAAAGAAAAAGGGAAAATAACTATTTATGCTTTTGAAGCTGAAGGAATAAAATTCTGCCATCTTAGCGATTTGGGGCAATCTCAATTAACCAACGAACAACTTGAAGAAATCGGCTCTGTTGATGTTTTAATGGTGCCGGTGGGCGGAGGCGGATTTACTGTTGACGGCCAGGCTGCTTCCAAAATAATTTCCCAGATAGAGCCGAAAATTGTAATTCCGATGCATTACCATCTGCCGGGCTTAAAAATGAAACTGGACGACACCTCAAAGTTTTTAAAAGCAATGGGGAAAAATTCAATTGTTCCGCAGGAAAAACTTCAGGTAAAACTGAGCACTCTGCCGAAAGAAGGAATGGAAGTAGTAGTGTTAATGCCGTAATTAAAATATGAAATTTTCCGAGCATATAAAAAAGCTTCAGAATTTGCCCGAGAATAAGAAGAAAATTATTCTCTGGACTATTGTAATAATTTTAGGATTAGCCCTTTCTTTTTTTTGGATTAGAGCAACCGTGAATAGATTAAGCCATATAGATATAGGGGGCATATCAGGACCCATCGGATCTATTTTAGAAAAGCCGATTGTGGATGATAAAAATCTGCAGGAATTAGACGAAAAAGGAAAAGAGGTATTAGATAATTTAAATAAATTAGAAGAAGCAGCTCAAGAACAAAAATAAAATGGCTTCAAAGAAAAAATTACCTTCCAAGCCGGCAGACAAGCCGGAGGGTAATAAAAAAAACACAGGGATAGGGAATGTCAAAAACAGGGAGATAGTTGATGAAATGAAGGAATCTTACATTGATTACGCAATGTCTGTTATTGTCGCCCGAGCCCTGCCTGACGTTCGCGACGGATTAAAACCGGTTCACCGGAGAATTTTGTATGCGATGAAAGATATGGGGCTTACCGCTAGCGCAAAATCCAGAAAGTCGGCAACGGTTGTTGGAGAAACCCTTGGTAAATACCACCCGCACGGCGATACCGCGGTTTACGACTCTATGGTAAGAATGGCCCAAGATTTTTCTTTGAGATATCCTTTGGTAGAAGGCCAAGGAAATTTTGGTTGTTTTACAGCGGATACTAAAATTAAACTCGCTGACGGGAGAAGTCTTCCATTTATAGAATTGGTAAAGGAATATCAGCAGGGGAAGAAAAATTTTACTTTTACCGCAGATAAAGGGGCAATAAAGATAGCCGAGATAAAAAATCCAAGGGAAACAAGAAAAAACGCTAGGATTATAAAGATTGTCTTGGATAATAAGGAGGAGATAAGATGCACCCCAAATCATAAATTTATGACAAGAAGCGGGGCGTATAAAGAAGCAAAAGACCTTAAAGTAAACGAATCTCTTATGCCCGGTTATTTCCGATTATCCGAAAAAAAAGATGATCCAAATGCTGTTGGCTACTCTATGATTTTACAACCGAAGAGCAAAAAATGGGATTTCGTCCATATTTTATCCGATAATTGGAATATAGAAAGCAATATTTATAAAAGGAGCAAAGGAAGAATAAGGCATCACGTCGATTTTAATAAATTAAATAATAACCCCGATAACATTATTAGGATGTTTTGGAAGGAGCACTGGAAAACCCATTATGATATAACCTCCCAAAGGCACAAAAATGATGCTGTTTATAGAGAAAAATTGGCGGAGGGCAGAAAAAGATTTTGGGGTAATAAAAAAAATAAGGAAGCTTACGGAGAAAGACTTCGGGCTTGGAACATGAAACAATGGAAACAAAATGGTTACAGAGAGAAAATGCGATTGTTTTTGAGCGAGGTTAATAAAAAATATTTAAAAGAGCACCCCGAAGTTATTGAGAAGATTAGTAAAAGAGCTACGGAAACGCTCAAAAGATTATGGCGGGACCCCGCGTATAGGGCTCTTTTCCATGAGAAAATTGTCGCCAGTAATAAAAGAAGGACAACTAATCTAACTGGTAAGAAAAAATTTCTGGCGATATGCAAATATTTAACAGAAAATAACCTTACTCTAGATAAAGATAACTTTGAACTAGTTAGAAAAGATATTTTTAAGGCAAAAAGTTTTACAAGTTGGAATTTAGGATTTGGTAAATATTACAATAACGATTTAAATCTGGTTTTAGCGGATCTAAATAGGAACCATAAAGTAGCAAAAATAGAATTTTTAAACGAACGCGAAAGTGTTTACGATCTTACCATAGATAAAACGCATAACTTTCTTTTAGATGCCGGAGTGTTTGTTCATAACTCGATCGACGGGGATTCTGCTGCCGCGATGCGTTATACAGAAGCAAAACTCTCTAAAATCGGCGAAGAAACATTAAGAGATATTGAAAGAGACACAGTTGATTTTGTTGACAACTATGACGGCACCAGGAAAGAGCCAACCGTTTTGCCTTCGCCTTTGCCTCAATTGCTTTTGAACGGCTCTTTGGGTATTGCGGTCGGAATGGCTACAAATATGCCACCCCACAATCTTTCGGAATTGATTGACGCATTGGTTTATTTAATAGACCATCCGAAAACCGAAACCCCGGATTTATTCCAGTTTATCCAAGGCCCTGATTTTCCGACTGGCGGCATAATGTACGACCAAAAAGAAATAATTTCCGCTTATTCCCAAGGCAAGGGAGCCATTATTTTGAGGGGCAAGGCTGATGTATCGGAAAAAGGCGATAACGCCCAAATAGTGATTACTGAAATTCCCTATCAGGTTCAAAAATCAGAATTGGTTGAATCAATGGCGAATCTTGTTTCGGAAAAAAAAATCGAGGGCATAAGGGACATTAAAGACCTATCAGACCGGGAAGGAATGAGGATTGTTATTGATATTAAAAAGGGCTACCAGCCCCAGAGGATTTTAAACCGGCTTTATAAATTCACCAATCTCCAGAAAGTTTTTTATCTGAATATGCTTGCCTTGGTTGACGGAATCCAGCCCAAAATACTTTCGCTTTCAGAAATCCTTACCTATTTTATCAGCCACAGGAAAGAAGTCGTGACAAGAAGGACAAAATTTGATTTAGAAAAAGCAAAAGAAAGGGCTCATATATTGGAGGGCTTGGTTATTGCTCTGAAAAAGATTGACGCGGTGATCGCGATAATTAAGAAGTCCTCAGACAGGGAGAACGCCAAGATTAACCTGATGAAAAAGTTTAAACTTACCGAAAGGCAGGCAATAGCAATTTTAGAGATGAAACTCCAGACATTGGCGGGATTGGAAAGAAAGAAAATAGAAGAAGAATTAAAAGAAATTTTAGAAAAAATCAAAGAACTGATTGCAATTTTAAAGAATCCTGAAAAATTAAAAACTATTATAAAAAAAGAATTCCAGGAACTGAAAGAGAAGTACGGAGACAAGCGGAGAACAAGATTGGTAAAGCAAAAACTCGGAGAGATTACGGAAATTGATTTGGTTCCTCTGGAAGAAACGGTGGTTACCTTAACAAGGGGCGGGTATATAAAAAGAATAAATCCCACCACTTATAAAATCCAAAAACGCGGAGGAAAAGGCATGCTCGGTATGAAAACAATGGGAGACGATATTGTTGAACATTTTCTTTCCGCTTCCACCCACGACAACCTGCTTTTCTTTACCGACTCGGGAAAGATTTTTCAAACCCAGCTTTACGAAATCCCCGAAGGGACAAGAGTGGCTCGGGGCAGGGGTTTGCTTAATTTCTTGGAAATATCCACCGAGGAAAAGGTTTTGGAGATGCTGCCGATAAAGAAAGAAGAGGCGGGAAAGATAAAATACTTGGTGATGGTTACCAAAAACGGCAAGATAAAGAAAACTGCCCTTGAGGACTTTAATAATGTTAGAAGGTCTGGCATTATTGCGATAAAACTGCAAAAAGGCGACCTACTAAAGAAAGTTGTTAAGACGACCGGCGAAGATGAGATAATTTTAACCACGAAAAAAGGCATTGCCGTCAGGTTTAAAGAAAAGAATATAAGGCCGATGGGAAGAGCGGCAGCCGGGGTTAAAGGCATTAACTTGAAAAAAGGCGACGAAGTGATATCAATGGACGTGATACAAACTCAAAACGCAGACCCGAAATCTAAAAACCATCTTCTGGCAGTAATGGAGAATGGTTATGGGAAGAGAACTGATATCAAACAATATAGGGTGCAGGGAAGAGGCGGCTCTGGGGTTAAAACCGCTCAGATTACTTCAAAGACCGGAGAATTGATATTTGCCAAAATTTTATCCGGA
>Ga0315281_10012414_pt1 | contig 11605 bp, 8 predicted proteins | sample YL17G07_0_MG_FD_204540 | JGI IMG/M metagenome (GOLD analysis project Ga0315281, IMG submission 204540) | Sediment microbial communities from Yellowstone Lake, YNP, Wyoming, USA - YL17G07_0 | ecosystem: Environmental > Aquatic > Freshwater > Lake > Sediment | place: USA: Wyoming | collected... | reverse complement strand
GTCGGTATCGATGCCGGCGGCCTGGAGGAGCGCGACGTCGGCGCGGGTGCCGCCGAGGGCTTTCTGGTGGCAGTGGCCGTGCAGCAGGGCGTGGCCGCCGATGCGGCGCGGTTTCCAGTGGCGCGCCTCCAGCAGTTCGGCGAGCGAGAAGGTCTGCGCGGCGAGTTTCGCGGCCGCGGGATGCTCGGGCAGGAGCCTGACCATTTCGTCCCTGAATACCGAGTGGCAACCGGGCTCGAGGACAACGACGGGCGTACCGGATTCGATCTGGGGCCCCAGCGCGGCGACGATTTTCTCCAGCGAGCGCTTCGCCTTGTCGAGCATGCCGAAGTCGTAGTACGGCCGGCCGCAGCACAGATTCTCCTGCGGCAGGGTGACGCGGGCGCCGGAGGCTTCGAGCACGCGCACCGCCGAGAGCGCGCTCTGCGGGCGGAAATGGTTGCTGAAGGTGTCCGGGAAGAGGATCACCGGATCGCCGCGCCGCATGCCCCCCGCGCGCACGGGATCGCGCCGCCCGCGCTGCATGGCTTCGAACTGCGAGCGGAAACTGCGCATCGCGATGCGCGGCACGGGGCGCTGCGAGGCGATGCCCGCCGCGAGCTTGGCGGCGTGCGACAGACCCGGAAGCTGCGTCACCAAATTCGCGAGCCAGGGCGCGTGCGCCGCGAGCGGCGCCCACTCGCCGATGCGGCCGATCGAATGCGCCTGCAGCGGCCGGGCATGCCGCTCGTAGTAGTGCGACAGGAATTCGGCCTTGTAGCTCGCCATGTCGGTGTGCGTCGGGCAGTCGCTGCGGCAGCCCTTGCAGGCGAGGCACATCTCGAGCGCCTCTTTCACCTCTTCGCTCTGCCAGCCGTCGGTGATCACCTCGCCGCGCAGCATCTCGCCCAGCAGCCGCGCGCGTCCGCGTGTCGAATAGCGTTCTTCCCTGGTGGCGCGGTAGCTCGGGCACATGGTGCCGCCCTCGGCCGAGCGGCACTTGCCCATGCCGATGCAGCGCTCGGCGGCGCGCGCGAAGCCGTCGCCTTCGTTGCTCAGGAAGCTGAGGCGCGTGGCGACGGTCACCGGCTTGTAGTCCGGCCCCCGGCGCAGGTTTTCGTCCACGCGGTAGACCTCGCCCAGCGCGTCGACGAGCTTGCCCGGATTCATGCGCCCCTGCGGATCCCAGATGCGCTTGAACTCGCGGAACGCCACCATCAACTCCGGGCCATACATGATGGGCAGGAACTCGGCGCGCCCCTGGCCGTCGCCGTGCTCGCCCGAGAGCGAGCCGCCGTAGGCGACCACCAGGTAGGCGGCGTCGCGCAGGAAGCCGCGCCAGTGCGCCACGCCCTTGGCGGTGCGCAGCTCGAAGTTGATGCGCGCGTGGATGCAGCCGTCGCCGAAATGCCCGTAGAGCGAGGTGCGGTAGCCGTAGCGGTCCACCAGCTTCTGGAATTCGCGCAAGTAGTCGCCCAGGCGCATTGGATCCACCGCCGCGTCTTCCCAGCCGACCACCGGATCGGGCCCACCGGTGGTCTTGAGCTTGAGCGAAGTGGCCGAAGCGCCGGTTTCGCGAATTGCCCACAGGCGGCTCATGAGGGATTTTTCTTCTACGAGATTTCCCCCGAGGGAATTCCGGAGAAAAGAAGCTTTTTGCAAAACCTCTTCCCGTGAATCCGCTCCGAACTCCACCATCAGCCAGGCGTTGCCTGCGGGCAGCAGCGCGATGTCCTCCAGCTTCAGGCCGCGCTCGCGCAGGCCGCCGATGATGCCGGTATCGAGCCCTTCGCAGGCGATCGGCCCGGCGGCGAGCACCTGCGGAACCGCATCGCCCGCCTTGTAGATGTCGTCAAAACCGATCACCAGCAGCACGCGCTCGGGCGGGCTGCGCACCAGGCGCGCCATGGCCTGCAGTGTGAGCGCGCAGGTGCCCTCCGAGCCCACCAGCGCGCGCGCGACGTGGAAGCCGTTCTCCGGCAGCAGCTGGTCGAGGTTGTAGCCCGAGACGCGGCGCTTTATTTTCGGGAACCGGCTGCGGATCAGATCCGCATAGCGATCGCGAAGAGAGCGCAGCTTGTCGTAGATCTCACCCTGGCGGCCGCCGCGCCGGATGATGGCGTCCAGCTCTGCTTCCGAGGTGGGCCCACACCAGAAGCGCGCACCGTCGTAGGTGAGCACCTCGAGAGCCTCGATGTTCTCCACCGTCTTGCCGGCCATCACCGAATGCGCGCCGCAGGAGTTGTTGCCGATCATGCCCCCCAGCGTGCAGCGCGAATGCGTCGCCGGGTCCGGGCCGAAGGTCAGCCCATAACGCTCGGCTGAAGCGCGCAGCGCATCGCATACGACGCCAGGCTCGACCCGCGCGAGACCGCCTCGCACGTCCAGATCGAGAACCCGGTCCAGGTACTTCGAGGCGTCGATCACCACCGCGACGTTTACCGCCTGGCCGCACAGCGAGGTACCGCCGCCGCGCGCGAGGACCGGCGCGCCGTGCTCGCGGCAGGCGGCGACCGCGGCGACGATGTCCTCGGCCGAGCGCGGCAGCACCACGCCGATCGGCACCTGGCGGTAGTTGGAAGCATCGGCGGCATACGCGGCGCGCGCGCCGTTGTCGAAGCGCACCTCGCCCTTCAGCGCCTGCCTGAGCGCCGCTTCCAGAGCGTCGTGGCTCACTCCGCGAATGTCGCCGGATCGACCGATTCGAGCAGCGGTGGCAGCGGGCAATCCAGCACCGCGCCCACCAGCCGCATGAGCTCGGCCTCCATCACGCGGATCGTGCCATCCGCGCACACCGCGGCGAATAGCCCCTTGATGAGGACCGCTTTTTGCATCGGCGCGAGGCTCTTCAGCGCTTCCAGCGCGGCCGCCGCGATCTCGAGCGTCAGCGCGTCGGCGGGCGCCGCATCGGGCAGCCCCATCTCCTGCGTCCCCGCGCGCATCGCCGCGGCAAGCGCCGCGCCGCGTTCGCCGGTCGCGTCCCGGCGCGTACCGGCGTGGGCGATCAGCGACAACACCACCAGGGCTTCGGCCTGCAGGTCGAGGATTTTCCGGCTGCCCCAGGCGCCGGGCTTGCCGCGCGGCGCAAGCTGGCTGCGCACCAGCGTGAGGACCACGAACTCGTGCAGCGATACGCGCCGATCGGCATGGATCACCGCCTCCAGCGCTCCGATCAGTTCATTTCTGAATGCTTCAGAAGAAGATTTGATAGGCGGCAATGCCAGATCAACGACCGGCAATTGGAACGCCGCGCCAAGGCGCCGCGTCAACGGCGCAAGCGCACGCGCCTGTTCCGCCAGCGCGCCCAGGCCCGCCGCCTTGATCGCATCCACCTGGCCCTGCATGACGTCGTCCTTCGGCGCGAACAGCAGCGCCACCATCGCCGCGCGCGCGCCTTCCGGTTCGCGCAATTTCTCGCGCAACCCGGCCGGCAACGCCCCCAGGAGCCGCGCCGCGTAATCCACCTTCGCGCCGTCCATCGAACCGACCAGCTTCGCGCTCTCTCCCGCGGAGCGGCCCCAATCGGTGCCCAGGTCCGCGCCGCGCCGCCCAGCCAGTCCCATGGCGCCGGCAGCGAGGATCGCCGAAGCCGCCGTGTTTCGCTTGTCTTCGCCCTGAGGTTCTTTTTCTTCCCGCTCAAGAGCAGAAACCGCCGAAGCACGCGCCTTGCGATAGCCCGCCCGGTCGAATCCCCCATGCACGCGCGCGATGCGTTCCTGCAGCGGCGGATGGGTGTCGAACAGGCCGGAGAGCTTCACCTGGATGCCCTGGCCGAAGAACATGTGCGACACGTCCTCGGCATGGCGGTTGGCGATCAGCGCGCCGACCGAAGCAACGCCGATCTGGTCGAGCGCGCCGGCGATGCCGTCCGGGTTGCGCGTGAACTGCACACTGGAGGCGTCGGCGAGGAATTCGCGCTGGCGCGACACCGCGGCCTTGATCAGGCGGGCGAAAAACAGGCCGATGTAGCCGATCAGCAGCAGCGCAAGGCCGCCGAGGAAGATCGGCACTGCGCCCTTGTTGTCGCTGCCGCCGCGTTGGCTGCGCATGATGAATTCGCCGACCGAGCCGATGAACACGATTCCCGCCAGCACGCCGATCATGCGGATGTTGAGGCGCATGTCGCCGTTCAGGATGTGGCTGAACTCGTGCGCGATCACGCCCTGCAGCTCGTCGCGGTTCAGCGTCTCCAGCGTGCCGCGCGTCACCGCCACGATCGAATCCGAAACGTCGTAGCCGGCGGCGAAGGCATTGATGCCCGCTTCCCCGTCCATCACATAGACAGCGGGCACGCGCACCCCGGAGGCGATCGACATTTCCTCCACCACGTTGACGAGGCGCCGCTCGAGGGGATCCCCGGTATCGGAGGTCACGCGCCGCGCGCCCAGCATCCGCGCCACCGCTTTGCCGCCGCTGCCCAGCTGCACGATGTTCCAGCCGCTGACGCCGAAGATCGTCAGCGCGGTGCAAAGCGCGCCGATGACGTAGATTTTCGCCGGCACCGCACGCAGCAGCGCGATCGGCCCGGGCGAGCGGCCCTGCGGCGCGTAGAGATCGGCGGACCCGTAGAGCCAGCCGCCCGCCAGCACCAGGTCCACGGCGATGATGACCCCCGCCACGGCGAGGAAGTACATCACCACGAGAAGCCTGGTGTTGCGCCTCGCGAGGTCCTGATTCTCGAAAAAGCTGACCATGAGCCGGCTATTTTCGCAGCAAGCGGGGGTCCAGTGCAGCCACCGAGGGCGGCATCGGGCAATCCAGCACGCAGGCCACCGCGCGGAGCAACTCGTGCTCCATCAGCTTGACATTGCCGTCTGCCGCCACCGTGACGGCGAAACCCTCCAGCAGCTGCGCTTTCTCCAGCGGCGCGAGCAGGCTCATGCGCTCCAGCGCCGCAGACACCTGGGAAAGCTGCAGCGCGTCCCTCGTAGCCAGCACAAGCGCCGGCTCCGCCATTGCTGCCTTGCCCGTATCGAACGCGGCTGTCGCCTCAGCCTGGTCGCTGGTGCCAGAGTAGGCAAGCAAAGAAAGCACCAGCGCGGTTTCCGCCGCCAGCTCGGCACGCGCCTTGTAGCGCACCGCGCCGCCGCGGCGTACCTTCGGGCCGAGCGTCCACTCGAGAATCGTCGCCAGCACGAACTCGCTGAGCGTCAGCCGCTGGTCCACGAGCAGCACCGCGCGCAGCGTCTCGAGGAAGGCCTGGCGTGCGGCCTCATCCAGCGTCTTCAATACCGGCACCGCGAGCGCCACCAGCGGCAGACGGTAGGCGCGATCCAGTTGGCGCAGCGACGGCGCGATCACCTCGGTCCTGCGGGCGAGATCTTCGCTGCCCTCGCCAGCGCCGATGGCGGCCAGTTGCCGGCTGCGCACCGTCATTTCCTCATCCAGCACGCTGCCCAGCATCACCGTCTGCGCGCCCAGCGGGTCGCGCAGGGCCTCGCGGATCGAAGGCGCGAGGTACGCCAGCAGGTCCTTCGCGTACTCCAGGTGCTCCACGCCCGGGTCGCCGATGGCGGCGATGAGCATGGCCACGCCGGTGAGGCGCTTCGGCACGATGGTCTGGGGGTTTTGCCGCTCGGGCGCTTCCTCGACGGCGTCTTTCTTCCTTTCCTCGATGACTCGAGGTTTTTTCGCCTGCTCGAAATAGAACGCCGGCGAGAGGTGCGGATTGATCCTGCGCATCCGCTCCTCGATCGGCGGATGCGTCGCGACCAGCGAGCGCAGCCAGCCGCTCGAACTGGGGGCGAACAGCATGTGCGCGAGAGCGTCGGCGTGCCAGTTGCGCAGCCGCGCGCCCTCGGCGTTGACCTGGATACGCGCCAGCGCGCCGCACAGGGCGTCGGCATTGCGCGTGAAGCGCACCGCGCTCGCGTCAGCGAGGTTCTCGCGCTCGCGGGCGAGCGCGGCCTGGATGATGCGGCAGAAAAGCAACCCCACCGCGCCGACCGCGAACAGACCCACGCCGGCCAGAGCGAGCGGGATGTGGACGAAGCGGCGGCCTTCCTCGGTGCCCGCGCCCGAGTAGTACTGCATCATGAAGCGGCCGATCGCCGAGAGGAAAACAATGCCCTGCAGCGCGTACACCGCGCGCAGATTGAGGCGGATATCGCCGTTCAGGATATGGCTGAACTCATGCGCGATCACCGCCTGCAGCTCGTCGCGCGAGAGCTGCTCGAGCGCGCCCTGCGTCACCACCACCACCGCCTGGCCGGGCGAGAGGCCGGCGACGAAGGCATTGATGCCGCGCTCGCGGTTGAGCACGTAAAGGGGCGGCGCGGCGAGGCCCGAGGCGATCGCCATCTCGTCCACCACGTTGATCAGGCGGCGCTCGTCGTCGCGGCCGCTCGCGCGCGGCACCGGCCGGCCGGCGAGCAGTGCCACGAGCTCGCCATTGCCCATCGACAGCCGTGCAAGGATCTCCAATGTACCGAGCGAGATGACGGCAAGGGTGATCAGGCTTGCGATGAGATAGAAATTCTGCCCGGCGGGCACCCCGGACCAGACCCTGTAGACCATCCCGACAACCACATCCACACAGCCCACAATCGCCGCCAACGACAACGCATAGAGGACGACGAGCGTGGTACTCGCGCGCCGCGCGCGCTCCTGCTGCGCGAAAAACGAAACTGCGGCTATTTGAAGGAAACCTTCGGCGCCTTGCGCTCTTCAGCGGACTCGGTTGCCTCGAGCAGCGTCGCCGCCTGGAAGCCGAACATGCCGGCAAAGACGGTGTTGGGGAAAATCTCGCGCTGGGTGTTGTATTCCATCACCGTGTCGTTATAGGCCTGGCGCGCGAAAGCGATCTTGTTCTCGGTGCTGGACAGCTCTTCCTGCACCTGCAGGATGTTCTGGTTCGCCTTCAGGTCCGGATAGGCTTCGAACACCGCCATCAGGCGCCCCATCGCACCGCCCAGCGCCCCTTCGGCCTGCGCGAGCCCCTGCATCGCCGCCGCGTCGCCGGGCGCCGCCGCCGCTTTTTGCGCCGCGCCCACTGCCGCGCCGCGCGCCGCAACCACCTTCTCCAGCGTCTCGCGCTCGTGCGTGAGGTAGCCCTTGGCCGCCTCGACAAGGTTCGGGATCAGGTCGTAGCGGCGCTTCAATTGCACGTCGATCTGCGCGTAGGAATTCTTGTAGCGGTTGCGCAGCGCGACCAGGCCGTTGTAGATCGAGACCGCCCAGAACGCGAGCGCCACGATGACCGCAAGTACAATCCAGCCTTCCATGATTTGCCCCTGAAAGAGTCGATGCCCTGGCTACTATAGCGCATGCGGGCGGGCGGCGCGGCGCTCCTGCGCGCGCCCGAGCGCGAGCGCGAGCACGAACCACGCGGCCGCAAGCGAAACCGCGACCAGCGAGATCGCGCGCAATTCCATTCCCAGGGAGCGCAGCGCCGCGAACAGCCAGCCGCCCGCGGCATCGGCGCCGCGGAACACCACGATGTCGATCACGTTCTTCGCCTTGTACTTCTCTTCCCGTGCAAGCACCGTGAACAGCACCTCGCGCGCCGGATTCGAGATCGCGAAGTTGGCGGTGCGCTGCAGCGCCTGGAATCCGATCACCACCACCAGCATCGGCGCCGCCGCGAGCGCCGCGAAACCTACCGCAAAAACAAGGGGCAGGAACGCGATCGCCGCGCCGATGCCGAAGCGCTCGATCAGCTTTCCGGTGGCGAAAAACTGGACGACGATCGTCAACAAGCCCACTGCGAGGTCGATGCTGGCGAACATGCGGGTGCGCACTGCCGGATCGTCGGACGCGGTGGCGACGATGTTTGCCTGCTGGAAGTAGAGAAAAGTACCAGCCACCGAAAGCAGTGCTACCCAGAGCGCGATGCCGGCGAGGTACGGCGAGCGCAGCAGCATCACGATGCCGTCGAACCAGCCGCCGCCGAGCGCTTGTGGTTCGGCTTTCCGGGAAAGTTGCCGTTCTACATCAGGCGCCGCCGATTCCAGCCGCCGCACGCACAAGACCGCGACCTCCAGAAACAGCACCGCCAACAGCAGCAGGTTCGCGGGACCGAGCGGCGCCGCCAGCCAGATCGTCAGTGCCGGGCCCGCGAGCGCTCCCGCGCTGCCGCCCGCGGCGATGAACGCGAACAGGCGCTTGCCCTGCTCGGAGGAAAACAGGTCCGCCATGAACGACCAGAACACCGAGACGACGAACAGGCTGTAGACGCTGATCCAGACGAAGAACACGCGCGCGACGATGATCCGCTCGACCTCGAACGTCAGCAGCAACCAGAACACCACGATGTTGGCGGCGAAGAAATGGTAGACCGCCGGAATGAAGCGCCGCCGCGGCAGCCGCGCCACCAGCGCGCCGTAGAGCGGCACCGCGGCGAGCATGGCGAGGAAAGTCGCGGTGAAAAGCCACTGCAGGTTGCGCACGCCGCCCGCGACCCCCATCTCGTCGCGCAGCGGCCGCAGCACGTAGTAGCCGGCGAGCAGGCAGAAGAAATAGGCGAACGACCAGCCAAGCGCTTTTCCCTCGCCGGGACGTACCGAGCCGATCCGCAGTTGCATCGCGTGTTCGTTCCTCCGCGCCGGACTGTACTAGAGAAGCAGCGAACGCGAGAGTAGAATGCGCATATGCGCGTGGTAGGACCAAATCGCGGGCGTTCCGAAATCGAACTCGACCCGGTTCAGGCTTACCGGCGCGGCCGGGTGCTCGATGCCATGCTTCGAGCGGCGCTGCCGGCGGTCGAGCGCGGCGTATTCCGCGGCACATTCGCCTATTTCGCGCGCGAGGACGAAGCCCGGATGCGCGAGGCGGCGCGCAAGATCAACGAGGCATGAGTCTCGAAGACCCGCTGCTGCGGCTTCTGGCGCGGTTCGCTGAGGAAGGCGTCGAATACGTTCTGGTGGGCGGCCAGGCCGTGCGGTTGAACGGCTTTTTGCGCGCCACCGAAGACATTGACCTCCTTATCCGCCCGACGCGCGAAAACGGCGAACGCATCAAGCGCGCGCTGAGCTTCCTGAACTCGTCGCGCGAACTTGATCCGGCATGGTTCGAGCAGGACGTCGGACCAAACGCGGCGGAAATCGAGAATATCCGCGTCGCCGACGATCTGATCGTGGACCTGCTGTTCGCCGCCAACGGCGAAACCTACGAATCAATGCAGCCGTTCGCTCGAGAGATCATCGTTGATGACGTGCGGATCCGCGTGCTCAACATTGGCGGCCTGCTGCGCACCAAGACCAGTGTGCGCGAAAAGGACATCCTCGACCGGCGCATGCTCGAGCGCATCAGAGACGGGCTGGGCGCGGAGGAATAATCGCGTGAAACCGTCGAGGCGCGCCGTGTTGCGCCTGCTCAGCGGATTCGCGGCCATCTTCGCTGTTGGTGCCGCATCCGGCCAGGCGCCGAAAATCATGACTCGAAAAATCCCGTCCACAGGAGAAGACATCCCCGCCGTCGGCCTCGGTACCTGGCAGGTGTTCGATGCCGGCAATGACGCCGCCGCGCGCGCGCCGCTGCGCGAGGTGCTTGCGGCGTTCGCGAAGGCGGGCGGGAAAATGATCGATTCCTCGTCGATGTACGGCAGCGCCGAGTCGGTGGCGGGAGATCTCGTCGCCGAGCTCGGCCTGCGCGACAAGCTCTTCATCGCCACCAAGGTCTGGACCCGCGGGCGCGAGGACGGCATCCAGCAAATGGAGACCTCCTTCAGGCGCCTGAAGGTCAAGCAGTTGGACTTGATGCAGATTCACAATCTGCTGGATGTCGCGATTCATACGAAGACGATCAATGGCATGAAGGCGAAAGGCCTGCTTCGCTACACCGGCATCACGCACTACACGTCTTCCGCCTATGCGGAAGTGGAAAGGTGGTTGAAAAAAGAAAAATATGATTTCTTGCAGATCAACTATTCGCTTGCAGAACGGGATGCGGACAAAAAAATTCTGGAAATATGCAGAACCCGGAATGTCGCGGTCATCGCCAACCGCCCGTTCGCCGAGGGCGCGATGTTCAAGCGCGTGCGCGGCAAGCCGCTGCCGCCCTGGGTGGCGGAGACCGGCGCAGCGAGCTGGGCGCAGTTCTTCCTGAAATGGATCGTCGGCCACCCGGCCATCACCTGCGTGATTCCCGGCACCGGCAAGCCCGAGCACATCGCCGACAACGTGGCGGCCGGCTTCGGCGCCCCGCCGGATGAGGCGATGAGACGACGAATGGCGGAGTATTTCGACGCACTATGAGAATTTTTCTTCTTGCCCTTGCATTCGTTTCCGCTGCCGTTTTTTCACAGCAAAAAGAAGGCGTAGAGGTACAAAAAAGCCGTTTGCTGCTGCTGCCCGCCTCCACCGTGGAACGCAGCGCGACGCAGCAATACCAGCAGTTGATGCGCACGGCGTCGCAGAAAGGCCTGCTCAACAACGACAAGGCGCAGCTCGAGCGGCTGCGCGCCATCGCGCGCGAGTTGATTCCGCACTCGCAGCGCTTCAACAAGAACGCGGCGAAATGGCAGTGGGAAGTGAATCTCATCACGTCGAAATCGGTGAATGCCTTTTGCATGCCGGGTGGCAAGATCGCGTTTTTCACCGGCATCATCGGCCAGCTGCGGCTCACCGACGACGAGATCGCGGTGATCATGGGTCACGAGATCGGCCACGCGCTGCTCGAGCACGGCCGCGCGCGCATGAGCGAGCAGGTGCTGAAGAACGTCGGCATCTCGGTGGCGGCGGCGGTCTTCAATCTCGGCCAGGTTTCGGGCGAGCTGCTCGCGCAGGCGGCGACCCTGGCGGTAAGCCTGCCCTATGCGCGCAGGCAGGAATCGGACGCCGACCTGGTCGGGCTCGAACTCGCCGCGCGCGCCGGCCACGATCCGCGCGCCGCGGTGGCGGTGTGGCAAAAAATGTCGAGGCTTGCGCAGGCGGGCGCCAAGGGCGGCGGCCTACCGCCACAGTTCCTCTCGACGCACCCGACGCACCAGAGCCGCATCAGGGAGATCGAGGCGAACCTGCCGAAGGTCCTGCCGCTTTACGACAAGAGGCACCAACCGTGAGCGATACCCCCGCCAGCGCGAACTTCTACGCCGGGCTGCCGATCCTGGCCGACTTCAGCGCGGTCACGCGCCCGGCGAATTTCGCGCCGCTGCCGGCGGACTGGCACGTCGCCACCTGCGACGTGCGCAACTCGACGCTCGCCGTGGAGGCGGGCAACTACAAGCACGTCAATACCGTCGGCGCCTCCGCGGTCACCGCGATGCTGAACGCCGCTGGCGAACTCGACATCCCGTTTGTCTTCGAGGGCGACGGCAGCGCCTTTTGCGTGCCGCCCCAGCTGCTCGAGGACGCCAAGGCCGCGCTCGTCAAGACGCAGGAGATGGCGAAGAATTCCTTCGGCCTGGAACTTCGCGTGGCCACCGTGCCGGTGGCGACGATCCGCGCCGCCGGGCTGGACATCCTGGTCGCGCGCGTGCGCGTGTCGGCGAATTACATCCAGGCGGCATTCGCGGGCGGCGGCATGGCCTTCGCCGATAAATACATGAAGGACCCCGCCACCGCGCCGCTGTGCGAAGTAAAGCCGGGCAGCGTCGCCGCGCGCGGCAGCCTCGAAGGACTCGAATGCCGCTGGCAGGACATTCCCAGCCGCCACGGCGAGACCGTGAGCCTGATGGTGCGCGCGTTGA
>Ga0315281_10012413_pt1 | contig 11607 bp, 9 predicted proteins | sample YL17G07_0_MG_FD_204540 | JGI IMG/M metagenome (GOLD analysis project Ga0315281, IMG submission 204540) | Sediment microbial communities from Yellowstone Lake, YNP, Wyoming, USA - YL17G07_0 | ecosystem: Environmental > Aquatic > Freshwater > Lake > Sediment | place: USA: Wyoming | collected... | reverse complement strand
GCCAATCTGCTGGCCCAGTTCTGGCGGGAGACGGCGCACGCGGTATGAGGTCCAGGCGTCGAGCGCGTTCACGAAGGAGGTCCTTGGCGGGTGCCGCGTACTGATTATCGCGAACGCTGTCGCCAAGGCGAACGTCAAGAACCGCGCTCTTCCACATCCGCCGGCGTTTGAGCAGGACGAGATAGAGACGCTCGCGACCTGGATCACCGATGGCGGGTCGGTGCTTCTCATTGCGGACCACGCGCCGTTCCCCGGCGCCGTCAAGGACCTGGGCCTGCTGCTCGGCGTCGAGATGCTGGACGCCTTTGCGGGATCCAGCCAAAAAGCGGGAGTCATCACGGTATTCGGGACTGCTGACGTATCCGACGCAGCGTGGAAGCAGTACGGCGAGGAGCGGAAGCTGCCGGCGACCCTGTTTACCGAGGTCCGCAGCAACCCGGGTTCGCTCGGGGCACATTCGATCCTGCGCGGACGCAGCGAGCGGGAAAGAGTTCCCTGGGTCGTGACATTCACCGGCCACGCCTTCCATGCCTCGAATCGGGTCCAGCCACTCCTGGTGTTTGGCCCTCGGGCCGTCGCGGTGCTCGACCGGCCCGACGCGGCTGTATTTCCCATTGGCGGCTGGCTGCAGGCCGGGGCCGTTCGCCTGGGCAAGGGAAGGGCCGTAGTGCTCGGGGAAGCAACCACTTGCACCGCTCAGGTCGGGGGTCCGCAACGCATCACGACCGGCATGAACACTCCAATCGCGCCGCACAACGCAAGGTTCTGCCTCAACGTGATGCATTGGCTCACCGGGCTGCTCGATCCGCCCTAGTCTGCCGTCCATGGGCGCTTGGCGAATTGGGCGATCGACCAGGCAGGTGTGACGCGCCGTGTAACACCGACGCGAGTGAGCGTTAGGCGGCAGTCGCGGGAGCTGGCGCTTCGTGAAACGGTACCTTGGACGCGCAATGCCTGTCGCACTGACGCTTCTGGCGCTCGCCATCGCGTACTGGATCGTCGTCTTCCTCGTGCAGCGAAGCGTCTTGTTCCCGGCGCCGTCCGCTCAGTGGGCGCCAGACCCCGATGCCGCCGAGGCGATACCGCTTCCGCAGCAAGGCGGCGCTGTGCGCGCGTTGTTCCTCGGACCGACAACTCACAACGCCTTCCCGGCCCCGCTGTTCATCTTCACGCACGGCAACGCGGAGCTGGCCCAGGAGTGGGTCGGCGAATTCGCTGAACCGCGCGCGTGGGGTTGGGCGGCATTGCTGGTGGAATATCCCGGCTATGGACAGGAGCCGGGCCATCCATCGGAAGCGTCGATCAACGCAGTTGTGACGGCGGCCTATGAGTGGGCTCGGCACGACCCGCGCATCGACCTGTCGCGAATCGTCGCGTATGGGCGGTCCATCGGCGGTGGCCCGGCGACCCACCTGGCGACCACGCAGCCGGTGGCCGGACTGATCTTGGAGTCATCGTTCACGAGCGTTGCCCGAGTTGCGCACAGGTTCCTGATACCATGGTTCCTGGTCCGCGATCGATTCGACAGTCTGGCAGCCTTGCAGAAGTACCGCGGGCCGCTCCTGGTCCTGCATGGTGAACTGGACGAGATTGTCCCTTTCAGCGAGGGCAAGGCGTTGGCAGCCGCCGTACCTGGCGCTGAGTTCGCTCGAATGCCGTGTGGGCACAACGACTGCCCTCGGCCGTGGACGACGATCAGGGCATTTCTCAACGGGAAAGGTCTGATGCGTACTTCTCCGTGAGGCGTGACGGTCGCGTGCTGCAGATCTTTCCGTTCCTCGCCTGGCTTGCCGCAATCATCTCGGCCATCCTGCTGGCCGCGTTGTGGAGTGCCGGCGAGTTGGGACCGGGCGCCCTCGGCGTCCTGGCTGCCTGGTTCCTGGTCGCGGCGTATTGTCAGTTCCTCGGCGGCTCGGCGATCGTCGCGGCGTTGGGCCTTCTGTGTCAGACGATCCTGGCCGTCTACCTCATCTTCCGCTGGAAACTCACGTCCTGATCATCGCCGGAACAGATACGCCAGCTTCACGAAGAAGCCGTCGTTCTGGCGCCGCACGTCCCACAACCGGTCGGTGAACGACGGCGCCGCCAGCGAGCTGCCGTAGCCGAAGAAGGCGACGGTGCCGGGCGACGGTTTGTACGATACCAGGTAATCGACGCGTAACGTACCCGTTCGGGTCGCGACGCTGGGCACGCCGTCCGGGTAGAGCAATGCGCCGGTGCGCGCCTCGAGCAGGGTGTCCTCGCGTTCGGCCCGGTATTCGCCGACGACACGGAAGAACAGCGACCGGGTCGCCTGGTACTCGATCTTCGCGCGCGGCAGCAGCGTGCGCGCGAACTGGCTGCCATCGCGCGCGCGCTGGATGTCGGACAGCACGCAGGTCATGTCGAGGCGCAGCTGGTTCGAGGGCCGGGCGCTCAGCGTCGCCGAGTAGTTCATCTCGAGGCCCTTCGACGCCTCGGGGAAGATCGCCACGTCGGCGCGCGAGACGCTGAAACTCGCGTTGAAGACCTGGAAGGTCGGCGTCGTGAGCGAGGTCGAATACTCGCGGCCGCCGCGCAGATCCACGGGCACGTCGTACGGGATGAGCGTTCCGCCCGGGCCGGCAACCATGTAGCCGGCGTAGGTCTCCCGATCGAACACGACGAACAGCCGGCTCACCGACGTATGCGTCTCCCAGCCGCCGCGCGCCTGCACGCTGAAATTCGCTTCTTCGCTGCCTTCGACGGCGCGCTCGTGCCCGAAGTCCGCGTAGTGCCAGATGCGGCTGAAGCCAAGCATGGTCGTCACGTTCTCCAGCGCGGCACCTTTGCGCCCGTACCACGTGAAACGGTTCGACCCGTGGGCGTTGACCATGTCGTTTCGCGGCACGTATCCCGATTCCGAGATGAAGTCGCTGCCGACCCCATTGAGCCGGTAGTTGAAGCCCCACCGCGGCGCGGTGCGATCGAATTCCGCCAGCCAGATCGGCGCGCTGCGCACGGCGGCGCCGTCCGCGCCGGTCCACGATCCGCCCAGCTGCCCCTGCACGTAATAGAGCTTCCTGAACACCACGCGCGAGTCTGCGGCGAGAACGCGGTTGTAGCCGGCGGAGGTCATCCGATCCGTGTAGGTCACGCCAGCCGTCGAGTCCGCCCCGAGATCGCGGCGGATGCGCGCGATGTTGAACAGCGCCCGACGAGGCGTCGTCGGCGCGGGCGCGGAGCCGGGAATCTCGTCTTCGGCCGGGGTCGCCGAACCGCTGATGTCGTCTTCGGCCGTCAGGTACGCAATGCTCGTCCTGCCGATCTTTCCCGTCAGCTTGCCGCCGGCGATCGGCTGGCCGATCTGGCGCGTGTAGACGAGCTGGTTCGGCGACGCAAACAGCTCGATGCCTTCCAGAAAGAAAGGCCGCTTCTCGGCATAGAAGAGCGCGAACCGCTCGTTCACGGTGACGAGGCCGGCGTCGGACTCAACCTGGCTGAAGTCCGGGTTCGCCGTCGCGTCGATCGACAGGTTCGTGAATCCAAACCGCGCGTTCAGTCCCGGTTCGACGCCGGTTCGCTCGCGCGTGAACGCCCCGGTGTCCGCATCCAGCTTCCCGTTGCTGGCCGTCGTCACGACCGGTTGCAGCTCCGTGACGACTCCACGCTTCAGATCGTGGATGCCGTCGAGGACGCCGGCCTGCGCCAGGAAGCTGCTGACGCGCCGGGCGTCGGTCCACGTGTCCTCGTACCCGGTTCGCTGGATCTTCCGGCGAATGTTCAGGCCCCAGCGCTGCGAGGGGCTGCTGCTGTAGCGCAGGCTCTTGAACGGGATGCGCACCTCGACGACGTAGCCGTCGCTGGTGAGCCGGCCCTTGGAATCCCATTGATAGTCGGGGCTGGTGTCCACGCTGCCGCCCGACCAGCTCCCGCCGCCCCAGCCTCCCGCCCCGCCCATCGATCCCGCGTTGAATCCGCCCTCCGTCTGCACGCCGTCCTGCTGCACGCCGAGCGGGTTGACGGTGAAGAAGAACGCGCGGCGGCGGTCGTCGAAGGTGTCCAGGTAGATGGTCACCGTGTCGTCGTTGGACAGCTTGTCGCGATCTGCCACGGTGGCCCTCACGGACCCGGCCTCACGATCGTGAGCGACGATGCCGAAGTGCAGTGCCGTCGGCGAGTACCAGACCAGCACTTCGGTTTGTTCCTCGGCGGGCCGACCGTCGGACGGAAGGTATTGCGAGAACCCGCCGAGACGGGCGGCGCTCGACCAGACCTCTTCGTCGAGCCGGCCATCCACCTGGATGGTCGCCTCGATTCGCGGAATCGCAACCGTCGGGCCCCCTCGTCCTTCGACGACGTCGGATGGGGCCGGAGCCTGTTGGAGTTGAAGGCACAGCAGCAGCAGCGTGAACATCGGGCAGGAATAATGATGAACGGGGCGCGGTTTGTTCCGATGCGCCCACACGGGAGCGCAGGGCCCGAACGGAGGAGGAATCTTAACGCTTGAGGTACCCGATCGCCAAGTCAGCCGGACGCGGCCGGCCAGATGGGGCCGGGGTGTAAGCCCTGACCCCATCTCGCCCGGCTTACGCCAGCGGTCGTGCCGCCGGCCGTCCGACCCCGACCGCGCGCACCAGCGCGAGCACCAGCACGACGACGCCGACGATGATGTCGTTGGCGACCGCCGAGGCGAGTTGCGGGCTGTAGCCGAGCACGAACGGGGCGATGGTCACCCAGATGCCGAAGAGCACCACGAGCCACGCAGGCGTGGCAAGTGCTTCATGGGTGGCGGCCATCCACAGCGAGAACGCCGCGATCAGGATGCCGAGGATGACGTCCTCCGGCACCGCACGGCTCACGTGGCTGTACTTCAACGCGAACGGCGAGACGATCAGCCACAATCCGAGGATGAAGTTTATCCAGCTGGCCCACCGCATGAGCGATTCCTCCTTCCGCTTCAGGTTGGGACGATCGAACGGCCGGCGCCGATGCGGAAGCGGAGCGCCGCCCGCTACCGATCCTCTTGCATTACGAGTACCGGGAAGCAGTGCTCTAATTTGCGTAGAACCACGCCCTGGCGGTGGCGTCCGTGCGGATGAAATGGAGCAGCGCCTGGGCAACTTTCTGCGCCCCACTGTCGCTCGGATGCGTGCCGTCGTTGCTTGGCACGTCCGCGCAGTTGCTCTTCGATGACCCACCGAACCGAAAAGGCACTCTCGTAGGCGTACGGCTGGGGTTGAGCGCTGTTGAGGCGTACCCGCCATAGATACGGCTGGAAAGGTAGGCGATCTGGAGGTTCGGAAGAATCAGATCCTCACGCCGCTTGCGTAGAAGAGCATCCGGCCGAGTATTTCCGACGCGAAAACGAGAACCAGGGCGGCAATGGCGGAAGACGCCGGCAGCGGGCCCGGCAGCGCTCGGAACACGTTGACGAGCAGAGCCGCGGCGACCAGCGCCAGGCCCGCCCGCGCGCCCGCAAGCCAGAGGGCTGCGTGGCCCGCGGATGCCGCGCTGATCGCGGCAGCCGGCTCGCGCGCGACGGTGGCGAGTTCCGCCGGCAGCAGCAACAGCTGCAGGGCGACCAGCGTGACGGCGACGAGCACGAGTACGCGTACGAACGGGACGGCCGATTCGAGCACGACGACGGCGAGCGTCCCCAGCACGACCGTCGTCGCAAGGAAACCGAGCGGTGTCGCGATGCGATTCCAGGCCGGCTGCGCGGGGACCATGTAGAGGCGCGACATCGCGTAGAGGGCGGCCAGGCCAAGCGCGAGGGCGAGGAGGCACGCGGTGCCCCGAACCGCGGGCGACAGGCCGGTGCGGAAGGCTGCGGCGACGAGCGCGACGGCTGCGGTGAACAGCAGCGAGAACGCGATCTCGCGGCTCAGCCACGAGCTTCGGACGTTGGCGACCGCCAGCCATGCCTGCAGCGGCTGACCGAGGTGCGCGAGCGAGGCGACCAGGGCGAGGGCGGCCGCGGCCGCCGCGACCAGCAGCGGCAGTTCGAAGGCGCGCGCCGGAGTCTGCACGGGACCCCGCACGGAGAACAGATGAAGCGCGCTCACGACCAGCAGGACGCCGACCGAGGTCTGCATCAGCAGTGTGAAGGCGACCAGCGCCCATTCGCGGACACTCACGCTATAGCTCCTCGCGGTTCCCAATCCGCGGACGGCGTGCCTCCCGATGCGCCGTGACGACGATCGACGGCCGGGTGATCGCCGGGTCGGGCAGCGGGTAGATGCCCTTCGCGCCCGTCCCATAGCGTGCCTCCAGGTCGCGCAGCTCGCCGAATTCCAGCGCCCGCATCGGGCACGCGGCGACGCACGCCGGCGGCCGCCCCGCCTGCCGCTCGTCGGCGCACAGGTCGCACTTGGTCATTCGCCCGGTGCGCGCGTCGTAGCGCGGGGCGCCGTACGGGCACACCCACTCGCAATAGCGGCACCCGATGCACCGCTCGGCGGCGATCGCCACCGTCCCGTCCTCGCGTTTCTGCATCGCGCCGGACGGGCAGGCGTCGACGCACGCCGGCTGCTCGCAGTGCGCGCACGACAGCGACACGCTGTAGGCGAACGCACTCGTCGTCCAGGCCGCGCCCTGCCGCACCCACTCGCCGCCCTCGACGGTCGCCACGCGGCGCCACAGGCGTCCCACCTCCAGGTCGTGCTTGTCCTTGCACGCCACCTGGCACGCCTTGCACCCGCTGCACGCGGTCGTGTCGAGGTAGAAGGCAAGCTGCATCGAATTACACTTCTGTCAATTGGACCTGGTCCAATTCCCCAATTACATTTCTGTTAATTGGACCTGGTCCAATTTCCCGCTGTCAGCGGCTACCTACCCAGTCACCCGTGCGACCTCCACCAACATCGTGTGCTGCGCGTTGCCGCGGGCGCCGGGCGTCGCACGCTCCGAGGTCAGCACGTTCACGCAACCCCGGCGATCCACGCCCTTCGCGTCCGGCGTCCACCACGCGCCCTGCGGGATGTCCACCAGTCCCGGAATGATCCGCGTCGTCAGGCGGGCCCGCCCGCGCAGCTCCCCGCGGTCGTTGAAGACGCGCACCTCGTCCCCGTTGCCGATCGCGCGGGCGCCGGCGTCAATCGGGTTCATGTACACCCGCTGCGGCATCGCTTCCTCGAGCCAGTCCACGTTGTCGTGCGTCGAGTGCACGCGCCGGTGATAATGGCTGCCGATTGCCTGCAGCGGGTACTTCTTGAACAACGGATCCCACGGCCCGCCCTCCCATTCGGGAATGAACGTCGGGATCGGCGGTAACCCTTCGATCCGCATGTCGGCCAGCCGCGACGAATAGATCTCGATCCTGCCCGACGGCGTATTCAGCGGATGCTTTTCGGGATCGGCGCGAAAATCCGCGAACGCGATGTGCGGCTTGTCGTACTTGAAGATGTGGACGCCGCGCCGGCGGAACTCGTCGAAGGTCGGGAAAGTCGGATCAGCGGCCTGCGAGACCTTCACCATCTCCTCGAGCCATTGCAGTTCCGTTCGCCCCCCGGTGAACTGCTGCGCCAGGCCCAGCTTGTCGGCGATGTGCGCGAAGACGTCGTAGTCGCTGCGGCACTCGTACATCGGCGCAATCGCCTGGTTCATGAAGATGAGTGAGGCGCCCTGATCCCAGATCGTGCACATGTCGTTGTGTTCGAACCACGTGACGGCTGGCAGCAGCAGGTCGGCGTAGCGCGCGCTCGGGGTCAGGAATTGGTCGGTGACGACGATGAAGTCGAGGAGCTTCGGATCGCTCAGGATGCGCTTGGTGCGGTTGACGTTCGCGTGCTGGTTCAGCAGCGCGTTGCCGGCAGTATTGAAGATGAACTTGATGTTGGTGCGGAGCGTCTGCTGGCCCTCCGGCAGGTTCCGCACGCCGTCGGCGGCCCCCATCTCGGTGCCGCGCACCACCGCGTCGGTCCACTTGAAGACCGGGATGGCTTCGGGCACCGGGTTCCGGCCGGCCGGGAAGCGGCCAACCGGCAACGGACGCCCGACCGAGTAGCTGACACCGCCGGAACTGCCGCCGCTGATGCCGAGGTTGCCCGTCATGGCGGCCAGCGTGATGCTGCCGCGGACAGGCTGTTCGCCGTACGCCCGCCGGTTGTAGGCCAGCCCGGCAAGCAACGCGGCCGGCTTCGTGCGCGCCAACTCCCGGGCCAGTCGCGTGATGGTCGCGGCGGGAATCAGGGTGAGCGCCTCCGCCCACGCGGGTGTCTTCGGCACGCCGTCAGTGTGCCCGACGACGTAGCTCTTGTACGACGAACCCGGCGGCGCACCCGCCGGCAGGTGCTCCTCGTCGAAGCCGACGCAGTAGCGATCGAGGAACGCCTGGTCGTGCAGACCTTCACTAATCATGACGAACGCCATCGCGTCCATCAGGGCGTTGTCCGTGCCCGGGCGAATCGGGACCCACTCGTCCGCCAGCGCCTGCGCGCTCATCGTCAGGCGCGGGTCGATGACGACGATCCGCGCGCCCGCTTCGCGCGCCTGCTTCAGGTAGTAGCCGGTGTTGGTGCCGAAGATCGTCTCGACCGGGTTGAACCCCCAGAGGAGGATCAGCTTCGAGTTGACGTAGTCGTCCGCGCTGTGCCCGGTGTCATCGACGCCGAGCGAGTACGGCGTAGCCCATCGCGCGCAGGCGGAACTGTAGGAGTTGTAGTAGCCCAGGCGGCCGCCGAACAGGTTGAGCAGCCGCGCGGACATCTGCGAACCGGCGAAGAGGCTGCTGCCTCCGGTCGCGTAAATGTTGAAGAACGCGGCAGGGCCGTGCTTGTCGCGCACGCGGCGCATCGCGTCGGCCACCAGCTGCGCGGCTTCATCCCAGGACGCCCGCGCGAACTTTCCTTCGCCGCGTTCCCCGACACGCTTCATCGGGTACTTCAGGCGGTCGGGGTGATACACGCGACGGCGGTACGCGCGTCCGCGCGGACAGGCACGCAGCTGCGGGTCGGCTGGGGAGTCGGGCCTGTCGTCGGTCGTGATGCGGATGATGCGGCCGTCCTTCACCCACGCTTTCAGCACGCAGTGGCCGCCGCAGTTGTGCGCGCAGCCGCTGGGGACAATCGTGACGCCGGGAGGAAATCCGGCTCCCGCCTTCGCTGAGGCTTCGGCGGGCCAGGAAGCCGGGTCCGACGTTTTGCTGTGTGCGCGCAGCCCCGCGCCAATCGCAGCCGCACCGCTGCCCACCGCGGCACCCCAGCGGAGGAACGATCGCCGGGACAGGCCGCGCTCGAGTGATGGGTTCAGGGGTCGGGTGTCGTCGGTCATGAGAGACGCGGGGATTTTGAGCGTCGGAGGGCTGGCCTGTCAATTGGTCGTTGGTTGTTGGTTCGTTCGTCTCAGTCGTTGGTCTTGATTCTGGCCGTTTCGTGGAACCGGGCCGACCTGCCGGTGTCAAAGGAACTGATGTCTGAGTCGTCGAGGGGAGGTGCGGGATGGTGCGCAGCTTCGTGAGTGCCGTCTTTGTCCTCTCGGTCGGCGCCGCCTTGCCTCTCGCGCAGGACAAAGGCTTCAGCGGCGTGTGGGAGTACCAGCCTTCGAAAAGCATGCCGCCCAAGCCTGAAGGTCTCCAGCTGAGCGTTACGGCCCAACCTGCTCACATCACCGTCACTCGCCGCTACGTGATGGTCCCGGGCTCGGACGAGACGATGCCTGGCACCGAAGAGAAGTACACGTGTACGACCGACGGCACGCCGACTCGTGCGGCGAGAGGGCCGGACACCGTCACGTGGACCGTGCGCTGGCAGGGCCAGACGCTGATGTGGCGTGCGCAATTCGTCAGGGAAGCCGACAAGGCGTCCGTCGACTTCACCGAGCGATGGACCTTGTCCGCCGACGGGCGAACACTGACGATCGATCGGACCTACCTTGTGTCGGCGGAAGTCGTTGCGGTCACGTCGAATCAGGTGAGAGAGGTGTTCACAAGGCAGCGTCAGGGGCGTTAGCTTTCTCGACAGTCGGTTCAGACGCCATTGCCCGCACCACCGTTCTCTTCGATTGCGGCGGGTGACAATGTCACCTGCTTTCCAGCCAGGAGCCGACATGATGCGCGCGTTTCTGACGGCCACTGTCGCGTTTTGCATCGGTGCGCTCGCGCCCGCGACTGCCCAGATGCTGGATTTCAGCGGCGTGTGGCTCTACGAGCCGTCGAAGAGTGAGACAACGTACTCGAAGCCGGTCGGCCGGGTCCTGACAGTCGTGGACGAACGGACCCGAGTCACCGTCAGTCGATCGAGGACGGGCAGTCCCCTCATCGAAGAGAAGTATTCGTGCACGACGGACGGAGCGGCCACGCGGGCGGCGAGAGGACCGGATTCCGTCACGTGGACGCTTCGTCGAGAGGGGCAGACTCTGGTCTGGCACGGTCAACTGGTCAGGACGGCCGACAACGCGTCAGTCGGCTTCACGGAGCGGTGGTCGCTCTCTGCGGACGGGAACACGCTGACCGTTGACCGGGTTTACGCGCTGTCGCCCGAGGCAGCTGCGATCCACCCGGAGCGGAGCCAGATGAAAGAGGTCTTCACGAAGCAGCCGTCACGCAAGCGCTGAGGAGACGTCATGGCCGGTAGACTGCTCGCATCAGTCGGGATTCGCTCGCTGCGCGTCTCAGCCGGCACGTGGGTGAGCCTGGCGCTCGTCCTTGCCGTCGGCATTGGCGCCAACCTCGCCGTCCTCAGCGTACTGTCCAACGCCTTCGAAGGCTCGCAGCCCTACCTGGAGCCCGATCGGCTCGTCGTCCTGGAAAACACCGGCGCCTATCACCTTGGTGTCCCCGGCGGCCGGGCGTTTGACCTGCCGGGAATCTCGGGCCCCGACTACCGGGACGTCGAGATGCGGCAGCAGGTGTTCTCGGCGATCGGCGGCATGACGTCGGCAGAAAAGGTGATCGCCGACACGGGACACCGCGTCAGTTCCACCTGGCGGTTGTCCGTTACCGTTGGCCTGATGCACGCGCTCGGTGTCCGGCCGATCCTCGGCCGCGTTCTGGACGAACGCGACTTTCAGCCGGGGGCGCCGATGGTAGCGCTGGTGACTCACGGGTTCTGGCGCAATCGTCTCGGAGGCGACCCGCGCGCAATCGGCAGCACACTGCGCGTGGACGGGGAGCCGTTCGCCGTCGCCGGCGTCATCGCGGACGATGTCGTGGGATTCCTGCGGCAGCGCAAGGGATTGTTCGATGAGGACGACAGCACCGGCCACATCGTGGTCCCGTTTGCGCCAGGCACCGGCGGGCGGAGCGCAATCGCGCTTGCCCGCCGCAGCGAGAACCGTGACAGCCCGCTGTTGACGGTTGTCGGGCGCCTGCGTTCAGGGGTGTCGCTTCGCACGGCGCAGGATCACCTTGCGACAATCGGTCACCGCCTCGCCCATGAGCACCCGGACACGAACACGGGGAGGGCTCTTGCGGCGTTTCAGCTGCGCGAGTGGCGGAACCCGCAGCTCGCCCAACTGCGGCCGATGCTGCTCGCCGTCGCGTTGCTCACGCTGCTGGTCGCGTGCGCAAGCGCCGTCAACCTCGTTGCAGCTGACGCGGTGCGCCGCGGGCCGGAGATCGCCATTCGATGGGCGCTGGGCGCAACACCGGGGCGACTGACACGGCTGCTCCTGCTGCGATCGATCCTCTGGACGCTGCCGGCGGCGGTG
>Ga0315281_10012412_pt1 | contig 11607 bp, 8 predicted proteins | sample YL17G07_0_MG_FD_204540 | JGI IMG/M metagenome (GOLD analysis project Ga0315281, IMG submission 204540) | Sediment microbial communities from Yellowstone Lake, YNP, Wyoming, USA - YL17G07_0 | ecosystem: Environmental > Aquatic > Freshwater > Lake > Sediment | place: USA: Wyoming | collected... | reverse complement strand
CAGAAATAGAGGGCTTCTCTTTGTTTTTCTTGTCATGTTCTCTCCTTATCGAAGTTTTGACAAGAATTATAACAATTACCCCCTACATTGTCGATGTTTTATTGAAACGTTATACTAGTATATCGATTCCTAACTAAGGAACCGTTGTTTTTCGAAAAACAGAAGTTTTTGGTTATAAATTCAAAAAGCCGCCGAAAGACCTACTTCAAAATCATCTTTTTAGCAAAACACCAAATGTCTATCGAAAATAAATTCTCATTACTTAACCGCAAACCTATGTCGCGATTCCCTGGATGGTGGGCGGCGCTTGGGCCTGGTATCGTTTGGATGGCGCTTGCGCAAGGCAGCGGTGAATTGATCTGGTGGCCGTATATTGTAGCCAAATACGGAATAACCTTTCTTTTCCTCTTGATCCCGGCGTGCCTGCTACAATACCCCATTACCGTGGAGATCGGCCGCTATACGCTCCTCACCGGTGAGAGTATTTTTCACGGATTTATTCGCCTGAACCGTCGATTTGGCATCTTTCTCTGGATACTGATGTCGCTCTCGTTTCTCTGGTTCGGAGCCTTCGCCTCCGCAGGTGGAACGGCTATGGCGGCACTGACACACTTTCCGTTAGGATGGGGTCCGCGGGGTCAAACGTTGTTTTGGGGTTATATCTCTATTGCCGTCTTTCTCATCGCAATCCTCATGAGCCGCGTTGTATACACCCTGATAGAATGGTTTATGAAGGCGGTGGCCCTGGTTACAGTTGTAGGGCTATTCTGTGCTTGCCTTCAGCCGGAGGTCTTACGCGCTGCGCCATCTTTTTTGAAAGGATTGGTAGTTGCCGGAACCCCAATGCCTCGTCCGTGGGATGCACACGACGCCTCCAAGCTGCTTACTGCCATTACCTTTGCCGGACTTGGCGGGTTTTGGGTGCTGTTCTATTCTTACTGGATGCGAGAAAAGGGGAATGCTATGGCTCATCATATAGGCCGTATTACGGGACTCATCAAGGGCAAGGCGGAAGTAATTACCTGCGATGGAAACCTGCCGGACGAATCTACGGAAAGCCATAAAAGATGGATGACCTGGCGACGCTATCTTGCCATCGAATCCCTTATTGGCATTTGTGGAAACCTGCTAACGGCCCTTATGACCTGCCTCCTCGCTTATGCGCTTCTGTTTCCTAAAGGGTTGATACCTGCTGAATATGAGCTGGCGGTGGTACAGAGCAGGTTTTTTGAGGTATGCTGGGGGCCTGTTGGGAAAATATTGTTTCTCATCGTCGCTGCCGCCTTTTTGATGGACACCTGGCTTGCCACCGCCGATGCCGTAAGCCGTATGCAGGCTGATATTGTGCATATCCTTTTTCTCGGATGCCGCCGTTATGAATTACGGCATTGGTACTACGCTATCCTCGGTTTATTAACGGTAGTTACCTCCATTACCATGCTCTTTGACGCACCGGGTGCCCTGATTATCATCAGTGCCATCATAGGCTTTGCCGGCACCGTGTTGTTTCCCGTTGCGCTTTATTTGCTCAATTATCAGCTCCTTGCACCCCATCTTCCGGCGTGGGCCCGTCCCCGTAAGATATCACAATATCTTCTTGCAATATCTTTCGTGACTTATCTTGCGCTTGCAATAGCGTATCTGTGGGTAGTGTTGTTTGGCTGATAAAAGATTTGTATTTTTACCAATAGATCAGGTTTTGAAAACTAGAACCACAGAGTAATCTCGTAGTGTGGGGGTTTATCCCCAGCTATTGGCCGACCACGAGGGTCGGCACTACAAGAAAAGCCGTCGCCGTAGGAGACTTTATCTCGTTCCCAAACTCCAGCTTGGGAATGTGTTTGCAATAAAAGCTCTGCTGACTGCTGAGCACCGCCGCAGTGCATAGCATTTATCGATAGGTGCGTTTGCGCCACCGACATGTCCTCAGCGCAGATAATGCCCTTTTTCCCAGGGTGTGCAGAAGTATTTGTTTCCCCAAATAAAGCAGCAAGTATTGGGTGAGGTAAAATAACTCTTGGATAATCGGTGAAAGGTGGTGAGACCGGCGTATCTTCCAGTCGTCCAGGTGGAATTGTGTCCCGCCTTTTCCGCCAGCCCTCATCCGGGTGAAGATGTCCTCGGTTATTATCCATGGAATATTGGCCTTGAGGCATCGCAGCACAAAGTCGTAATCAGCACCAATGCGGTAGTGTGTGTCAAAGGTTCCGACACGGTCATATATATCGCGTCTTACAAAGGTGGCCGGGTGTTGAATGGTCATACCCCTATGGAGGTGAAGCAAGCTTGATTTTAAAACCACCCTCGCTCCGCCGTCAATATCTTCCCAAACCTCTATGGCTCCTGATACTATGCCAACGCCGGGATTGCGCGAAAATAGCGCTGCAACCCGCTCAAGCGTATTGGGCATCCACACATCATCGCTATTAAGTATTGCTATAATGTCGCCGGTTGCACGATTGATGCCCTTGTTTACTGCGTTATATATGCCGTTATCAGGCTCTGAATGCCAGCCCGATGCAGCCGAAGGATATCTTGCGACAATTTTATAGGTATCGTCCGTGGATTTACCGTCTTGTATAATAATTTGAATATCCTGCCAATTTTGACCAAAGACACTTTTCAAGGTGTTCTCGATGGTTCCGGCACGATTCAAAGTGGGAATAATTACACTAATTTTCATGCATTTAATCAAAAGAAACTATTGACTGATAAAGATTTATGACTATAATAGTAAACGTCTAAAATGGAATTATAAAAACTTATCTCTTATGATAATAATAAAGTCTATACCGCTATTCCACTTGAAAATACAATATTTCAATATGGTTTGAAAGGTAGGATATGTTAAATATGCAAAAAATAGAGATTTTTACTGATTATCAATTGTTTTTTGGTCGTGGTAAAGCAAACCCTGTAGAGCATTTAAGAAACATTTCACTCTCGGAGCTTAAGTCGGCTTATAGAAAAAAAGTTATGGAAACACACCCTGACAGGGCTATAGCTCTCGGGAAAGCTGCAACCGAAATGGCGAAACGGTTTAAAGATGTGGCTACGGCCTATCAGCGGTTGATTACGTTTGTTCAAGGGAAATACGGCGACGTTCCCGACGAGGACGTGTGCGATAAAAAAGACCACGAGAAAATCGTTGTTCAGTCGAAAAACGAGGGCGTGTGCGATAATAGAAATCATGAGAAAATGGTCGTCCAGCCGGAGCCTGAAATAACTAGGTTGGATATTTTTTACAATGGCGCCATTCCCAAACGTAAATTATTAATAGGCCAGTATCTTTATTATTGCAGGCACATTTCATGGAAAACACTTATTGATGCAATTATGTGGCAGAAAAGACAAAGGCCTCGCTTGGGGCAGATTGCGCTTGAGTGGGGAATCTTGAGCGTGGACGACATAAAGATGATTTTGGCTGAGCGGACGTATAAGGAGAAGTTTGGAGAATTTGCCTATCGCAAGGGGTATTTAACGTACTTTGAATTTTTGGCTGTCTTGGGTAGACAATTCAGCCTTCAGCCGCCGATAGGAAAGTATTTCACAATACAGAATATCCTTGGCGCCGATGAATTGGAATTGATGATTGAAAAACTCAAGATTTGGAATAATGAGGTTGAAATTCTGTAGGGTTTATGCGAACTATCCAGGTTAATCTCTCCACCAACGGCTACAACATCTATATTGATCAAGGTCTTATTGAAAAAATCGGCGAGGTTCTGGCTAAAGAAAAAGAACCATGCAAGACGCTCCTGATAACAGATAAGAACGTCGAGAAGATTTATGGCAATGCGGTAATAGAAAGTTTCGCGCAGAAAAAATTTGATGTTGGCCTTGTATCAATCGATCCGGGTGAAGGGCAAAAGACGTTAGAAACTGCCGGTATGTTGTACCAAGCGTGTTTTGACCACAAATTGGATAGGAATTCCCTTATCGTTGCCCTGGGCGGTGGTGTGGTGGGCGATATTGGCGGTTTTGTCGCCTCTACCTTTATGCGGGGTATACCGTTCATTCAGGTGCCAACCTCGCTGCTCGCGCAGGTTGATAGCAGCATTGGCGGCAAGGTGGCGGTGAACCACCCGAAAGGGAAAAACATGATTGGCAGCTTTTATCAGCCAATGGCTGTTTTTATTGATGTTGAAACGCTTTCCACGTTGCCTGTGATAGAACTCGTGGCAGGTCTCGTAGAGGTTATTAAATACGGTGTTATTAAGGATGAAAAATTATTTGAATATATAGAAAAATCATTGCACGAAATATTGCAGTTAAATTACGAATCGCTCCTTAACATTATCGCTACGTCTTGTCAAATCAAGGCAAACGTTGTTGCAGAGGATGAAAAAGAAAAGCACATAAGAGCAATATTAAATTATGGACATACCATAGGCCATGCCATAGAGACGCTTACTGATTACAAGAAATACCGGCACGGGGAAGCTGTTGCCATGGGAATGCTTTATGCAACTAAAATTGCCGTTGAAATGGGCTTAACCGGCAATACTGTCTGCGAGCGGCAATGTTCATTGTTTACTAAAATGGGGTTATCTCTTGCACCTGGGTTAGATGCGGGGGATATCATAAAGATTTTGTATACTGACAAGAAGACCGTCGCCGGCAGGCTTCGTTTTATTCTTCCGCTCAGGATTGGTGAAGTGATTATCTCTGACAAAGTTACCGAAGAGATTTTATACAAGGTATTATGCCAGTAAAGGTAATGATATTTTATATTTATGTTAATAACAATACTGCTTACAACTGGGAGAACGAGTTAGATGCGGAGGGTTGCTTTTGGGTTCCTTTTTATCATTTTGCTGGGCAGTGCACTATGGTGTGAAGGGGGGGAATATCCTTACCGGTTCTTTTACGTTTCCAGTAAGTTAGACAATGACGGGGACGTTGAGAAAATCTGCAGTGTCGTAAAATCGGCTGCGGGCGCCGGTTTTAACGGTATGGTTTTTTCCAGTCCAAGCTTGGAAAAATTAAATGTCGAATTTTCAGATTACGCTAAAAGGTTAAAAGAGGTTGCCAAGGTTTGCAATGAAAACAACATAGAGATAGTTCCCATGGTTTTTTCGTTAAACAGTGACGATTGCACGGTGTTTACTGATAAAAACCTTGCCGAGGGGCTGCCGGTAAAAGACGCGCCATTCATTGTGAGTAATGGTACTGCGGTATTAGTTCCCGATCAATCGGTTCATTTTACCAACGGTAATTTTGAGGACTATGTGGGCAACCAAATAAAACTGGACCAACTACAGGATATTGCCGTGCAGGTGGTTTTTGCCGACAAGGTCGTATACAAAGAAGGCAAGACGTCCCTGAGGTTTGAAAAACAAGAACAGAATGCTGGCACAAAAGGATATATTGCCCAAGAGGTGAGAGTAAAGCCCTACAGGAGTTATAAAATAACCTTTTGGGTTAAAACGGAAGGCCTCAAACCTGCAACAAGTTTTCTGCCTCAGGTGCATGGAAAGGAAAGTAGGATTTTAATGGAGTTAAATCCCATCCTGCAATCTGACAGCGACTGGCAAAAAATGACCTTTGGTTTCAACAGTTGTGATAATTCTACGGTAAAAATCTATCTAGGTTTGTCTAATTGGGTGAGCGGTAAACTGTGGGTTGATGACCTAGTCATTGAAGAAGTTGCCCCACTCAACGTCTTGTCGCGTCCTGGAACTCCCGTAGTTGTACGCAACAACAAAACCGGAACTACCTATGAGAAATCATACGACTATGCGCCAATCGTAGACAACAAAATGAACTTCCGGTTCGACCATGAAGAACCGCTGGTTAAAATCTTGCATAATAGCGGTATTAAGGAAGACGACCGGCTGCGCGTTAGTTTTTACCAGGGTATTGCTCTTCATGAGTCGCAAGTTACCTATTGTATGTCTGAACCGAGAATGTACGAAATATGGCGTAGTCAGGCTCGTGCCATTCATGAAGCGTTTGCGCCCCAAAAATATTTTCTTAACGTAACTCAGGTTCGCGCTGGCGGCTCCTGTGAGACGTGTAAAGAGCGGGGAATTTCTGTTGCACAGATTCTGGGGGATTGCATTACCCGCCAATTGAATATCGTTCGGGAACTCAATCCGAATGCCGAGGTGTTTATCTGGTCTGATATGCTGGACGGCAGTCATAATGCACGGGACAATTATTACCTTGTTGACGGTGATTTGACCGGTTCATGGAATTACATTCCCAAAGACCTCGTCATCGTTTGTTGGCACTATAAATTAAGAAATGAGAGTATGCACCACTTTTCAAACCTTGGTTTTAAAACACTTGTATGTATTAATGCCGATAAAGGTGCAGATGAAATTAGGTATTGGCAGCAGGCGATGAAAAACACGCCGGAATCAGGCGGTGCAATATACACGTCTTTTGAAAACGACTACACCAAGCTAGCATCCTTTGGAAAGTTTGTATATTCTAAAAATGCTAATGAAGAATGGTTGGATGTTCCCCTTCCGGAGAAAAACGTTCCCGAAGAAACTTTGGATATTGCGACCATGCAAAGAGCAAAAGGTGAACAACCGCAGATAATGGTAAATATCCGCGAGAGCGCTGACGAAGGTAGAATCGTCTCCGTATCTTCATCTTCTGATAAGGACGAGAAAGGAGAAGATACGGTTTCCGGGCCGGTGCAAGAAAGTAATAATGAAAAACAACCGTCATTTGATTCAACAAACACGATAACCGTTAGCAGCGAACAGAACCGGCAGGTTGCAATTTCACGAATAGTAAATGACTCAAGCGATGTCCAACCCAATGCGTCTGTTGCTGTATCTCCACAGAAAAATGCTGTGGGTGAGCAACCGCAGATTGCGGCGTCTTCCAGCAACATTTCGGAAGAAGGGCAAATTGTCTTCGTATCATCATCGCCCACGCCGTACGAGGGGAATATGCAGACCGTTGTGTCAGCATTGAAAAATGAGGTTGCCGATAAGTTACGCACAGAGGTTGTTACTCTACCCACCACGACTACACAAGAAAGCGGCAGTAAGAAGCATCCTTCCAGTCCTTCTTGTACGCCTGTGAAATCCAGTAGCAGCCAGCAAAAGGTTGTCGTCTTTTCTCCAGCGGTAAAGAATGTTGACGCGGCTGAATCACAAGCGTCAGCAGGAAATAATGATAATAAAACTGCCGAACCGGGGGCTCCTTCTCTACGGACTCAAGCAGCGACCATGTCTTCATCCCCCTCGAATAAGTCTGGCGGTATTGGTGTTATTTTTGGACTTGTTGGTGGAATCGACGATGAGGTAATGAAGGGGGTAAAGATTGCAATTAAGGGCGTGACCTTTTCAGATAACGCTGAGACTGACGAAGATGGGTTTTTTGAATTTAGTAACCTTGTAGCAGGAGACTACACCGTCATATACGAGAAGGACGATTGTCAAACACAGAGAATAACCATCAATCTTGAGGAAGGGGAGGTTGTTGATCTGGGAACCGTTACGATGGGAACAACCAAAAGCTACATTTATGGTTATGTGAGAGATTCCGTAAAAGGAAATCCTATCGGAACAGCCACCATTAAACTAAAGGGGTTGAAGACAAAATCGAAAAATACCTCTTTTTCCGATACCGACGGGTTCTTTAAATTTGCAGATTTAGGCGAGGATACTTACTTGCTTATTGCAAGGAAAAGAGGTTTTAAAAGGATAAACCGCACCGTAAGACTAAGCAAGGGCGAAGAAAGAGTGTTTGAATTAGAAATGAGGATAAGGATGAAGAAGGAAAGTGCGCCTTCTAAGGTAACGATAGAAAGCAGCAAAGGCAAGGTTTTGGAAGAGGAATGAATAGTTGCTTTAACGTAGAAACGCGGAGCGCCGTGTTTCCGCGTGTGAGCGGGGAAACACTGCATAGTTAAAACACCTTCATAATCAGACAGTAAAGCCTTTTTTTAATTTTTTGAGAAAATGAAACAAGTGAGTATTGCAACACTTGCCTAGCTAACTTATGCAAAACTTGTGTTGTGATAAAGTAAATGATAGACTTTACCTTTAAGTAATTTTGTGATTAAGCGGGTCAATAACGTATGGCAGAATCTGAATTGAAGGTGGTGTTGTTACGATATACGCATGCTGCTGAAGAAATGGTGTCACAGGCAGCCAGGCTGTGTTATAGCCCTGCTTCCATTGAAGACTTGAAGAGCCAAGTTGAGAACAAAGACCAGACAGCTTTTATTGAAAAATTGATTGACATGCACCACCTATCGCCTGTCGAACATATTTCATTCACCTTTGGCGTTGAAGGTATTTCCCGCGCTTGTTCCCATCAAATTGTTAGACACCGCATCGCATCGTATTCCCAGCAGAGCCAGCGTTATGTGGGACAGCACAGCAAGGATGGTGGGACATTTGACTATATTATTCCACCCAGTATCGATAAGATAGGGAAACGAAGCTGGTTTATAGACAAAATGGATACTATTCAAAAATGGTATGACGAACTTGTGGAAGCACTTGGAAATACAGGGGAAAAGACCTTTGAGGATGCTCGCTTTTTATTGCCGAATGCTACAGAAACCAAGATTATTATTACGATGAATGCTCGAGAGCTCATACACTTTTTCCGTGTACGCTGCTGCAACCGTGCGCAATGGGAGATAAGGGCGCTGGCTGTGGAAATGCTTCGCCTGGCGAGACAATCCTCTCCACATATCTTCAAAGATGTGGGGCCGGGTTGTGTAATGGACAAGTGCCCTGAAGGCAAGATGACCTGTGGTAAGATGAGCGAAGTCAGGGAAAAGTTCAGAAATCTTACCCGTAGCTAAACAAGTCGGGTTTTCGATGCATAAACCAGTGTAACCAAAATTACTGGGCGAAAATACATCACCCATCTTGGATTAAAAACTACGAAAAGCGTTGTTGCCCCTCACCAAAAAAACTAACATCCCATGTTGTATCTTCATGTTCCTACGTTGAAATGCCTAAACTCAAATCAAAGTTTGGTATGAGGTGCCGTTTCTTTCCATCATTACGGTGCTCTTCAATAAGATGCTTCCGATGGCTTAATAGCTAAGCATTCAGCCCATTCCTGTGCCGAATAAAACGCTTGACACCTTTGTTCAAGATTCGTTATTATACTTCGCTATAAAATTGTTAGTTTCTTCGTAAATTACCGGTTCATGAAGCATTTGGAACAGAAAGGGAAAAAGGTTTGATGTCTAACGTACGGGTTCGTTTTGCGCCTAGTCCTACCGGCTATCTCCATATTGGAGGGGCACGGACCGCCCTTTTTAATTGGCTTTTTGCGCGTCACAACAAAGGGATTTTTCTCCTGCGCATAGAGGATACCGATCAACAGCGCTCCACACCGGAGGCTACACAAGCAATTCTTGACAGCATGCAATGGCTTGGCCTCAACTGGGATGAGGGTCCCTATTTTCAAAGCGATCGGTTGTCCATTTATAAAAAATATGCCGAGAATTTGGTTTTGCAAAATAAGGCTTTTTACGACACGGACGCCGAGGGACGCAAGGCCATCCGTTTTAAGATGTTGGATGGCGTTACGGAGATTAATGACCTCATACATGGCCTCATTTCTTTTGATACGGCGCTGATTGAGGATTTCGTTATCCTCAAGGCCGACGGTTTTCCGACGTATAATTTTGCCTGCGTGGTGGATGATGCCGAAATGGGGGTTACCCACGTCATCCGGGGCGACGATCACATATCAAATACCCCGAAGCAGATCGCTCTCTATAATACCTTCGGTTTTAAACTCCCGGAGTTTGCCCATATTCCAATGATTCTCGGAGAGGATGGTTCGCGTCTGAGCAAGCGACATGGAGCAACTTCCGTAACCGAATACCGCGATAAGGGCTATTTGCCGCAAGCACTGGTAAATTTCCTTGCCCTGCTCGGTTGGTCGCCGGGTAATGATCAGGAGATTATTACCTTAACGGAAATGATAGAAAAATTCAGCCTGAAACGCGCCGTTAAAACCAGCGCCCAGTTTAACAACACAAAACTGGATTGGATGAACGGCCAGTACATCAAAAGCATCCCTGTCGAACAACTGAGTCCCTGTGCAAGGGGTTTTTTTGAAAAATCCGGTGTGGACATGGCAAAGATTTCCGCAGAGTGGTTGAACGCCCTGGTGCGCTTGTACCACGAACGGTTCAAGACCTTTCAGGATTTGGTCAATCAAACGGGGTTCTTTTTTACTAGTACGATAGAATACGATGCGGCCGCTGTGGAAAAGTTTCTCAAGAAGGAAGGGATTACCAACCTGTTGAAAGAGGTGCTTGCCGCCACTTCCCAGCTTGAATCCTTTGACACGAAGCGCCTGGAAGACTCCTTACGCGCCTTAACAACCAAACTCGGCGTTGGGTTTTCCAAGCTTGCCCAGCCGCTAAGGGTTTCAATCACGGGACGGAGCGTAAGCGCGGGTATTTTTGAGACGATGGAACTGTTGGGAAGAGAAGTGTCGCTCCAAAGGCTTGATTACGCGATAAAAAATCTGTGCAATCAATGAAAGTAAGGCTTTTCATAGCAATTGAAATCAACGAAGAAATTCGAAAGAAATTGGCGGAATTTCAAAACGTACTCAAGAAATCCGACGCCGACGTGGGCTGGGTTGCCCCGGAAAACCTGCATGCTACGTTAAAGTTTATTGGAAGTATTGATGACGGACAGGTTGGGGCAATTGTCTCTGTTTTAAAAGAAACAGCCTCCCGCATAAAACCATTCGACCTTGATTACACGGGCGTCGGCGTTTTCCCTACCGAGAAAAACCCGCGTATTGTTTTTGCGGACATCATAGATGCCGCCGGCGTCTTGGCAAGCCTTCACGAAAAACTTGATAACCGGCTCATAGCTTTAGGCGTGGAACACGAGGATAGAAAGTTTGTCGCGCACCTCACGCTTGGGCGCATAAGGTCGCGCCGGAACGTAACGAAACTTATTGAAAAGCTGTTAACGTTTCGTGTTGACCATTTTGGCGTAGCGCACGTTTCGCAAATTGTTTTGAAGAAGAGCGACCTTTCGCCGGATGGTCCAACGTACACGCTGTTGCATAGTGTTGAGGTAGGGGCGAAGTATTTTCCGGGACAAGACCCTGGCTCAATTTCATAGGTAAGGGAAAATGCTTCGCCCTTTCAGTTAGCATATCAAAACACATAAAACCACACAAGAATTAAATTCCCTTGAATGCCTTGAAAAGGCTGGTAAAATAAGGGTATATCTAGAGAACATATAAAGGATAAAAACAGGTAGAAAAGGCCAATAAACTTTAAGAGGTAATTTTATGTTATCAAAACCAGAGGATTCAAATAGCGAAAAACGGCAGCAGGCGTTGGAAAGGGCATTATCGCAGATAGAGAAGCAGTTCGGAAAAGGGACGATAATGAAACTCGGAGGAGCAACGAAGGTAGATGTTCCCACGATATCGACCGGTTCTCTTTCACTGAATCTTGCGCTTGGGGTGGGTGGTATCCCTCGCGGAAGGGTTATCGAAATTTTTGGTCCGGAATCCTCTGGTAAGACAACCCTTACCCTCCACATCATCGCCAATGCCCAGAAGGGGGGCGGTGTGGCTGCATTTATTGACGCCGAGCACGCCCTTGACCCTGACTATGCGAAGAAATTGGGT
>Ga0315281_10012411_pt1 | contig 11607 bp, 8 predicted proteins | sample YL17G07_0_MG_FD_204540 | JGI IMG/M metagenome (GOLD analysis project Ga0315281, IMG submission 204540) | Sediment microbial communities from Yellowstone Lake, YNP, Wyoming, USA - YL17G07_0 | ecosystem: Environmental > Aquatic > Freshwater > Lake > Sediment | place: USA: Wyoming | collected... | reverse complement strand
CGGTCGTACGACCTCGATTACAATGGTCGTAGGACGGAGCGATCCGAGGCACGAGGGCGAGCACCGGATCGATCCCCCGAGCAGTAGACGTGGGCGGCCAGAGCACAGGCCGCCCGCGTTTGCTTGTGTTCACCGACACGAAGTGGTCATAGCGCTGGCCGCCCGCGGCGCCGTCTAGGCGACCATGATCGCGGCGATCTCATCGATGTGCGAGACGATGAGGAGATGGCCCTCGCCCTCGCAGAAGGTCGCTTTGCAATTCGGGATCACGCTGGCCTGGTAGCGGCCCATGGACGGCGCCACGTTCTTGTCGACGGTGCCCTGCCACAGGTGGACGGGGGCGGTGATGTCGTCGAGCCGAAAGCCCCAGGGCCGCGAGTATATGCGCAACTCGTGGATGCCTCCTCGCGCCCCCTGCCGGAATGCCTCGCGGCTGTCAGCGAGGAAGATCGCGCGGATCTCCGGCCGCTGAAGGATGACGCGGTCGGGCTCCGGCATCGACTTTGTCATCTGGTCCATGAACTTGCCCGACGGACTCTTCGCGGCACGCGCCATCACGCGGATCACCAGGCCGCCGAGCCACGGCGCGTGCCGGCCGAGCCAGAACAGAATTCTGTTCTGCCTGCTCATGCCGTCCGTCGCGCCCGGCGCATCGAACGGGCCGACGCCGCTGATGATGAACGCCCCTGTCAGTCGTTCCGGGATCGCGTACGCGCACACCGCCACGTACGGACCGCCGCCGGAGACGCCGGCGACCCCGAAGCGGTCGATGCCGAGCGCCGCCGCTAACTCGGTGACGTCTTGCGGCCAGTCGAGGAACGTGCGGCCTGGTTTGAAGTCCGAGAGCCCGTAGCCGGGCCGGTCGATGCTGATGAGACGCGCACCGTGTTTCACGGCGGCGTCGTGCCCCATGGCCGCCTCGAGCCGGGAGCCGGGAAAACCATGGAAGAAGAAGACGGGCGTGCCGGCAGGATCGCCGTACTCGGCATAGCCGAGCGCGCGGCCGTCGCGCAGGCGGACGGTTAGGGCCGTGTTCGGCGCTGTCGCGGTGGTCATAAGGCGCACCTCCCGTACCGCAGCATTGTACGCAGGCCCGGCGCTCAAGCGCGCGCGGTCGCGCTGCGGTTTTCGCAGTCAGGGGTAGGCGTTACCTGACCAGCGGCGCCGGCAGCCCCCTTGCCTTCCGTGCCAGTACTCATACGGGCTGCGTCCGGCTGGCGCGCTCTCTTGCACCAGGGAGGGAGTGCCACCCTTTCACCCATCCTACATCCGTGAAGAGGCCTAAGATGCGAAGGTCACGTGGATCGCAATCGATGCCACGCCCCCGGAGATTGGCAAGCAGATCGTCTTCTGAGGTGGCGCCCTCCGTGCACTCCGCGGCTACGTTGATGACCGTGTACATTGGCTTTGCAAGTTGTTCGCGCCTGGCAGTAGGGCATTGAGCGAGCTTGCGCTTCAACTGCGATTCGATCTGGCGGATGCGTTCTCGTGTGACGCCAAGCTCGGCTCCCAACTCCGCAAGCGTCCACCTTGCACCATCGTTGATGCCCCAGCGACGTTCTAGGATGCGGCGCTGCCGGATCGTCAACTCGCGGACTGCAATTCTATAGGCAGCGCGAATCGAAGGCGGTGCCTCTTCGTTCTCGCGCTCCTTTCTTGTTCGAGACGCCCCGCGAGTACCGGTCTCATACGTTCGCAGCGCGTAGCGCACTTCTGAGAGCGATCGTCTGCCGAAGTGCCAGATCGCGAGAAGCTCCTTGTTCGTCAACCGAGCGAGCTGTCGTACCGTGCGCACTCGTCTCCGTGCCAAGGCGTTGCGTGCTCGCGGCGACAATCCGAGGCTATCGATGTGGTCATCTGGCAGCGGCGTGCGTCTAGGGGTTGCATACGCTCGGAGCGCCTCGCGCACTTCTGAGAGGCATCCGACGCCGAAGTTCCGGAGGGAAAGAAGCTCCTCGTCTGTCAGCCGAGCCACCTGTCCGACCGTGTGCATTCGTGTGCGCACCAAGGCGTTGCTTGCTCGCGTGGACAATCTGAGGCAACTGATGTCCTCATCTGCCAGTGGCATGCGTCAGCGCCTTTCGTGACCGATCTCCCGGTTGAGAGACGACTAGTTCGCGTGCATATTAGGCATCTCGGAGAGTCAACCGGCAAGATCGCGCCCCCATGGCAAGTCAAGTAGCGCTTATCGCTCCGTGTGCGGACAACGATAGCCGCCGGAGAGCTCGGAGCCTGCGGCGTCGCCCGACGCGCGCCATGAACCGATCGTGCCCCCCTTGGAGGTTCGAGTGCATGCCATGACTGCCGGCAAGTCGCCGATCCTTGACAGTGCGCAGCGGCAACCGTAGTTTTCTCCCGTGGGTCGGCCCAGGCGGGGTCACCGATCCACACCAGAGCGGCGCACGGAACTCTCTTCCCATGCCAACGAGCCTGCCAACAGCGGCTGAAGGTGCGGCTATCAGGCGGCCGCGTATCTGCTCATCGCGCATGCAAGGAGGCGTATTACCATGACCCCGAAGAGTGCGATCGATACCTACTTCGAGGCGATCAAGGAGAGTCAGGAGGCGCTGTTCGACGCGGTGTCGGCGTCGATTGGACGAACCAGCCGCCTTTCCTCCAGCTTCCTCTTGGGGATGCAGCGCAGTCAGCGGGAGTTGCTGGAACTCGGCCAGGCATTCGCGGAGAAGCCCGCCGAGCTACGCGACCTGCCACAGCGGATTCAAGCGTCCGCCCAACGCGGCCAGGAGCGCCTGCGCGAGGTGCAACGACAATGGGCCGACGAGTTCGCACAGGCGGGCGACGAGACGCTGAAAACGCTGGAGCGCGTGGAGGCGCAGCGGCGCGTGATTGACGACAGCGGTGTGGAACTCGCTCGCCGCGCGCTGAATACCGTCATCGATGGCCTGCAGGACGGACTCCACCGCCTGATCGAGCCAGCAGCGGCGCAGCACGCCGCGCCGCCGCCGCGCAAGGCCCAACAGAAACGAGTCGCGCCTAAACAGAAAGCCGCACCTCCGCCCCCGAAAGCCGCAGCCAAGGCTCGCCGCAAGAGTACGTCGCCGCCGTCCTGGTTAGCGTCGTCCCCGTCACGGGTGGCCACCGGCGAGGGGAGCGCCGAGACTCCCACGACCGCGCCAGACACGCACCCAAGCGCAGAACGGCCGTCGGACGCGCCCGTGACCGCGTAAGGTTCGCGCACGGCCGCCTCCGCGCCTCCGTCGGCGCGCCGTGATCCCACTATTCTGCGATGGTGTGCGCCGGACTCCTCGGTTTGCCTGCGTCTTAGGTCGCGGCTGAGCCCTGTTGTGACCCGGCGCCGAGATACCTGGATTCGAGAACCAGGTCCTTGATCAGTGACTGATACTCGACGTGGGCCGAATGTTCGACGGTGCGCCAGGCCTCGTCCTGGTGTGCCCTCATGTACGCCCGGTAGGCCGGCGCGCCAGGCACCCTGACGTTGTCAGCGACGACCACCGAGCCAGGGTGCAGCCAGCCCCGGTCGAGGATGCGTTCGAGGTCCGGAAGGTACGCAGCCTTGTCATGGTCGACGAACACGAAGTCCAAGTTCCCTGCCTTGAACCCGTGCTCCGACTCGAGGCGTGCCAGCGTTCCACCGCCGTCACCCAGCGAACCCACGACGACTGTCAGTCGGCTGGCGACGCCGGCGTGCTCCCAAATCCGACGGGCGATGTCGGCGTTTGCCTGGCTGAACTCGACCGAGACGAGGGCCGCGCCGACTGGCATGACCCGGGCCATCCTGAGGGCGCTGTAGCCGCAATAAGTGCCGAGCTCCAGAATCCTGCGAGGCAGCGCACGCTGAACAGCTCGATCGAGGATCTCGCCCTTCTCGTCCCCGACGTTCATCATGACGCTGCGCTGGTAACAGAACTCGTCGATCACCCTGATGACGTCATCTATATCGTCCGTTCTCGCGTGGCTCACAACGTAGGCGGCCAGAGCTTCCTCACGTCCATCGCCAACCTGCCATTTCGTGGTGAGGTGCCGATAACCCAGGATCATCCGCACGGCAGACCATCGCAGAAACGGCAATCGCTTCCCGCCGATCTCAGAGAGCCTTCTCATCGCCATCTCCTTCGCAGCTCAGCCGAACCGGCCGAACCCGTCCACCCAACGTCCCGTGGGTTTGCTTCGCCCAAAGCTGCCAGCGGCGCCGACAAACGCCAGCAAGGCGCTCGGTGGATAGTAATCTACCGCGGCCTCGGGGGCCGTGCCTTCCCGGGCGCTCGAAGCTCACGGATGGTCGTTGTGAGCACGATTGTGCCATCGTGCCGGCGACGCCGTACGCTGCTACCTACGGCCGGTAATCCTCAAGATCCAGATCGTCCGGGGTCTCGTATTCCGGTGCCTCAGTGCGAAGAGGCGTAGGGGCCTGCTCGGTAAAGAAGCACGGCGGGTCCGCGACGAAAGCGGAGCAGGCGCCGAAGTCACCGTACTGCGAGGTCCGGCGCACGATCTGACCACGCCGGCACCGGGGACAGAGCCGCTCGGTGTGGCCGCATCGCTCGTTTGAGCAGGGCACAGCCGTTTGTCCCGGCAGGAGCACACCGACATTACACTTTAGGCATGGCGACGCGAAGAATCGACACAGAGGCGCGTTCGCGCACACAAACGTCTTGCCGCTCTGGCTTCGCCGCAGCTTCCCTGTGACACACTCCGGGCAGGCCGAGGCATCCCAGAGTCCCTCGCCAATCCACTCGACAGGGTACGCCCCATCCCGCAGTTCTCGTACGAACGCAGACGGCTGCGCCGAGTCCGCGATGACGTATGCGGACTTTCGGGCCCGTGTCATCGCAACGTAGAAGAGGCGTCGTTCCTCCGCATGCGGAAATGGTTCGTTCTCAGGAAGGACCAGTTCAAGAATCGGATCGCTGGCCACCTGGGAGGGAAAGCCGAATCGCGTGTCCTTCAGATCGAGGATGACCACGTAGTCCGCTTCCATGCCTTTGGCGGAGTGCACGGTGCTGAATGACACCTGCAGGTCGGAAGACCGCTGAGCTGGCACCTGCTGTCGGCTGTTTCGATACCGCCCGAGTACAAGAACACTGGCGCCGGGATCAACAGTTGCGATTCGCTTGAGTGTTTCAGCGATCGCCGCGGGGGCATCGGATGCCATGACCACCGATACGGCGGGCAAGCGCGAAACTCGGCTTGACGTTAGCTCTCGCGCGATCTGCGCCGGATTTGCCGTGACGAAGCGCGACGATGCCGCCAACAGCTTGTCATCGAAGCGGAAGGTGCGCGTCAGAAGCCGCCTCTCCGTGTACCCGAAGTGCTGAGCGCAGCCGCGGAGTATCGAGATGTCACTTCCGGCGAACTGGTAGATCGACTGCCAGTCATCCCCCACAGCGAAGAGCTCCGCAGACGTCGCATCGAGGATAGCGCGCAGGAGCAGCGCGCGTCCGGCTGAGATGTCCTGGAATTCGTCGACGAGCACATGGCGAAATGGTAGTTGCGCCCGCCCCGATCGGACCAGCCTGGTGGCGGTGGCAATGAAATCATGGAAATCGACCAGCCTGTCCTTGGCGAGATCACGTTGATAACGCTCAAAGACGGCCAGAAACACGTCGATGAACGCGAGCAGTCGCCCTGTGTCTGGCAACCCATCGGCTCGCCTTCGTAGAGACTCCGGTTCGAGGCTGTTCGCCTTATAGTGATTGAGGAATGTCGCGAGCAGATCGCTCAGCCGGTCGATAGCGCCTAGCTTTCGAAGCTGTTCAAGAAGCACATCGACATCGACCGGGTGCAGCCTGACGCCGTGTAGCTTCAGTTGTTCTTCCAGGCCCTCCAATAGCGACCCTTCGCGCCGTTGGTAGCTGAACGTCTCGATGCACTTGGTGCCGTTCTGGCCATGAACCTCACGCTTCCACACCATGCCGGCGTGATAGCGCGCGCGATCGACCCCCGGTGCCGTGCTACCGTCTCGGTTAATCCCGAAGTGCTCGATGTAGATGTCATAGTCGGGGAGGTAGAAGTCGGGCTGATACTGTCGATGCTGCTTCGTGGCGGTGGGGTGGCTGTATCGTGCTTCGTACTCGAACGCGACGCCACTCACGGCGAGGAAGTTCGCGATTTCTAACTCCTCGAAGCTCTTCACGAGGTCGCCAGTCAGAGTACGCAGCTCGAACCGACGGATGTACTCGTAATACTCTCCCGGCGATGAGAACTCAAACGCCGATCGGTACGGAGCCATATGGCTGACGAAGTAGTTGATAAGGAGCTTGCGGGTCGCGGGTGCGCGCATGAGATCCGCAACGTAACCAGTGATCAGCGGGCGTATCTTGGTCTCGTCCTCCGCGAATGGTGCGAGCGACGGCGCAGCATTTTGAGCGTCGGCGATGATGGAACGTCCCAGGGCGTGAAAGGTCGTGACGACAACCCCCTGGACCGATTTGAGGCGTAATGTGATCTCCTCGGCGGCCTTATGATTGAAGGTCAAAACGAGAATCGCCTTGGACGGTACGCCGCGCCGGGCGACCAGGTGGGCCACCTTCCCGACGATAGTCGTGGTCTTGCCGGTGCCGGCGCCAGCAAGGACCAGCGTGCAATCCTCTGCCGTGGCGATGGCGCACAATTGTTCATCCGTTGGTCGCTTATCGCGGGCGAGCGTATTCTCGATGGCCTCACTCGCCGCGGGAGCCTCACGCCTCACGTAAGCGTCGTTGTGGTCCCGGCGCCGTTGATCCAGCATCGGGCGCAATTCGGTAAGGCCTTGAGCAACGAGTCGTTGGCGTCCATCTATCCACGGCCATGACGCCAAGCCCAGTGACTCAGCTTCCTGAAGCAGTGGGCCCAACACCTGCGTCTCTTTGTGTCTTAGCCACCGCTGCTCTGCGAACAGCGCCGAAGCCTTAACAGCGATCTCGTCAAGGCGTTGCGCGGCGATGGTCGCTTCGGCTCGGCCAGTCGCTTCGAGTTTTCGCTCGATTGCCTGCACAGCTCGATCGGCATCGTCCTTTGATATACCCGGAACTACGTCGCGCGCGCCGTTGACTCTCTCGATAACGACTGCGGATCGGAAGAGACCTCGTCGTCGCAACACGGAACGCACCGACTTGAGCGGGAGTTCATCGAACCGGCGTCCACCGAGCCGTAACCCATCGGCGCCGACGTTCAGGCTGGAGAACTGCGCGAAGACCCGCCATGGCCAGTCGGACCGCACTTCGAAGTCATATCCAGGATCGGTCGTTGTCTTCAGCGCAGTTACTCCACCGCCAAATCCCCCCATGTGGGGACATGGTCTCACCCGCGAAGGCTAACAGGCGTTGCTCGACCGGATCGAGGTTCAAGCCCTCGTCTGGGGCGAGATGTCAAGTGAAGACGACGGGTGGCGCACCACCCACCGCGCACTATGAGGACGTAGTCGGCGCGGTGTGCATGCGACCGTGCCGGTTGAGCGGGCGCCCGCGCGACGGGCGCTAAGCGGCGATCCGGTCTGACTCCGGTCCGTGGAGCGCGTGCGGGAGCTCGCCCCGCCGCTGCAGGCGAAGGAGCGCTTCGACGACGCGCGGGCTGAACTGCTCGCCTGAGCAGGCGACGATCTCCTTGATGGCGTCCTCGACCGAGCGGCCCAGCTTGTACGGGCGGTCGTGGGTCATCGCATCGAAGCTGTCGGCGACGGTGACGATCGTGGCGGCCTCCGGGATCGCGTCGCCGGCGAGACCGTCAGGGTAGCCGCCGCCGTCCCAACGCTCGTGGTGTGAACGGGCGACCGAGGCGGCGAGTTCGAAGCCGGGCTTGCCGCTCAGGAACTCGGCGCCCCAGAGCGTGTGCCGCTTCATCAACGCCCACTCGTCGTCCTGCAGGGTGCCGGCGCTGGAGAGGACGGCATCGGGCACGCTGATCTTGCCGATGTCGTGCAGCACGGCGGCGAGTCCGAGATCGTGCACCGCCGGGTCCGCGTAACCAAGCTCCCGGGCGAGGGCTTCGGCGGTTGTGCGGATGCTCAAGAGGTGCAGCCCGGTCTCGCGGTCGTGGGCCTCCGCAGCTGCGGCGAGCATCATCACGGTCTCGGCCTGCGCCCCGGCAAGCCGTGTAGTCGCCCCCTGCAACTCGTCGACCAGCTGCGCCATGCGCACGATCGCCGTCACCTGCGTCGCCACGTTCCCCACGAACTGCGCGTCTTGCGCCGTGAACGCCCCGTGGCGCTTGCTTCCCACCGCGAGCATGCCCACGACCTCGTCCTCAAAGATCAACGGCGCTACGAGCCCGGAGCAGAGGCCAGCCGCCGCCAAGAGGGCGCTCTGATCCGGGGTCACCAGCTCGCTGCTGGCGAATTCCTCGATGATCACGGGCCGCGGCGAGCGCGCGAAGTAGGTCCGCAGTGGATGGGGTTCGGCGCTGTCGTCGGTCGCTTGCCGGCGCTTCCATGCCTCCAGCACGTCCGCCGGTATACGGGCGAACGCGTTCGATGCCAGCGGCGCCCCCGGTGTCGGCGCGAAGAGCGTGAAGTCCACGGCGTCGTACCCGGCGCCGACGGAGAGACGGTGCGCCACGAGGCGCAGCTTTGAATTGGCGTCGCCCGGCGATGTCAGCAGCGGCGCCAATTCGCCGACCATCTTCGCGGCGCGGTCGTCCCCCATCGGTCGCAGACCAGCCAGGTCGTCGCCGCTTGAAGAACGCTGGCGTTTCGCAGCGTACATGGCACTGTCGGAGAGCGCGACAAGCGCCGCTACCGTCTGGGCCTCTTCTGGGTAGACAGCTACGCCGACACTCACCCGTACCGGGATGCTCGCCTGTGTGTCCGGTGCGACGAGGCTCACGTGCGCCAGATCGTCGAGCACGGTGTCGCGATAGCGCTCGGCTTGATCACGGCCGGCACCTGGCAAGATGACGATGAATTCATCGCCGCCGTAGCGCCCGACCAGTGCGCCGTTGTGGCCCAATGCGTCGGCGACAGCAATGAGCACTCTGTCACCCGCCTGGTGTCCATAGGTGTCGTTCACAGCCTTCATGCCGTCGACGTCGACCATCGCAACGGCGCACGCGAGCCCGTCTGCCTGTGAGCCAGACACGAGCTCGCGTAAAACCTCCGAGATCGCGCCGTGATTGAAGGCATTGGTCAGCGAGTCGCGTCGTGCGCGTTCGCGCTCAGTAACGAGCGCGAGCTCCAGCATCGCTGACTTGTCCTCGAGCTGCGCCTTGGAAACGGCGAGGTCCGCAAGTGTTTGGCGGAGCGCCTGCTGGGCTTGCTCGCGTTCCGTGATGTCGCGGATGTTCAGCACGAAGCCGCTTACCTCTTCGTCGGCCAACCGGTTGCTGACGAGGATCTCGGCCTGGCGCCAGGAGCCGTCGCCGTGGCGCAGCCGCGCCTCCACCGTCAACGGCGTGTCGTCGTGCTTGATGGCCTCCGCGAAGAAGATTCCCACCCGCTCCAGGTCGTCCGGGTGCACGAAGCGACCGGTCCTGGCGCCTTCCAGCTCCGCTGCTTCGTATCCCAGCACGCGCGCCGATGCCGGGCTCTGGTAGAGCACCGTGGTGTCAGCGCCGATCACCGTGATCATGTCCGACGAATTCTGGACGAGCGCCCGGAACCGCGCCTCGTTCCGCCGCAGGACCTCCTGCTCGAACCGCACCGACTCTGCACGGCGACGCTGAAAGGCGCGGAGCATCACCCAGAAGACTGCGATCAACGCCAGCCCCGCACCGGCGAGGACGAGTGTGCTCCCAAAGATGATGCCGTTGATCGCGTTGAGATCGTGCACGGCCCCGAGCGCCTCGGCGCGATGCGTGCCATCCGAAAGTTCGATGCGCTGCTGGATATCGCCAAAGATGGGGTCGACTTCGGCCGTGTCGATCTGGTTGACCCGCGCGGTTTGGCCCTCATCGACCGCCGCGAACATGCGGCTCGTCGCTTCGAGGTAACGCGCGTGGTCGGCGAGCAGCGCCGTCGCGAGCAGCTGGTCCTCGCTATCGCTGTCGTCACGGATGCGACCGAGGGCCCCGGCGAGCGTATCATTTGCCGCGTGATAACTTGCCAGAACCTCTGGCCCCGGCTCAAGGCGGTACTTGCGCTCGAGCGACTCCTCCTGGCCGACTGCGTAGTGGGCCGTGTCGAACACGTCGCTCTCTGCGCTCGTGAACGCGACGCGCGACGCACTGGCGCGGCTGGAGATGACGGCCCAGACCGCGAAGGCGGCGAGTGACAAGAGGATGGCAGCTAGGCCGATCGGCGCCAGGCGCGTGATGAAGTGGCCCTCCACGGATGGCTCCGTCGCCTTCCCCTCCCGGCCGGCCGCGCTGAACCTATCGGCGCCGGCAGCGCCCGCTTCCTTCATCGCTCGCGCCCTCATGCGCTCAAGCGAGCGCTCACGTCACGACATAGTCACGCGACTCGGCGCACCCGAACGCGGGTGCCTCACTAGAATTGTCGGGAAGCGGCCGGGCGGGTCGCAGGGGTGCCTGCCCCTTGGCAGCGGCACGATCCCGCGCGCCCGCACAAACACTATGACTTCGTCGTGTTTGGCGTCATGACCGATCGCCGGGCTGACCGAGGCCTTGCTTGCGTGGCGCCGTCCCCGCGCGCACCATTCGAGGCGTGGGCCTTTTGTGAGTGCCTTGCGACGCCAGAAAAGGAGGCCCTGTGACAAGCGACGACAACCTAGCGCGATACTTCGCGACGAACTACGCCCGTTGGGACGAATCGGTTGCGATCCACGCCGCGTCGGTCGGGTACGACGTGGACGGGTTTCTACGCGGAGAGAAGACGCTGTACCAGATCGAGATGGACGAGGTCGGCGATGTCGCGGGGAAGACCCTACTGCATCTGCAGTGCCACTTTGGTCTGGACACACTCAATTGGGCGCGGCTTGGCGCAACCGTGACGGGCTTGGACTTCTCAGAAGCTGCCGTCCGACAGGCACGCGACCTCGCTGCGCAGATCGGTACCCACGATGCAACGTTCGTCGAGTCGAATGTGTACGACGCTGGCGACGTGATCACGAGCGAGTTCGATGTTGTCTACACGGGCATCGGCGCCCTCAACTGGCTGCCCGACATTCGACGCTGGGCGCGTGTGGCCGCCAACTTTGTGAAGCCCGGTGGCTTCCTCTACCTGTACGAAAGCCATCCCGTGCTCTGGGCGCTGGACGACGAACGGGATGACGAGCAACTGGTTGTGTCCCGGCCGTATTTCGAAACCGAACAACCTACGGAGTGGTCCGGGGAGGCGACGTAGTCGACGGCCCGCCCCTCAAGAACACCACATGCTTCGAGTGGAACCACGGGTTGGGCGAGATCGCGACCGCCCTCATCGACGCGGGACTGCGGTTGGAGTTCGTGCACGAGCACAGGGAAATTGCCTGGCAGGCCCTTCCATGGATGGTTCCCACGAATCCGGTCCCTGCCGGCAGCCGCCACGTGCGACGGACAGGATGGCAGTTGCCGCCGGGACAGCGCGACCTGGCGCCGCTGATGTACTCGATCAAGGCGTCGCGGCAAGCCTAACGCGCGTCGCGACCGCATTGGCCGTCGGCTGATCATGCACTATGAGTTGGGGTTGTTGCTGAAGGCCCTACGTCGGGGCAGTGCATGGTGCGAGCAGGGTCGCTGAACGCCACGAAGTGTGCAGCCAAGCAAGAAGGCGGGGCA
>Ga0315281_10012410_pt1 | contig 11608 bp, 7 predicted proteins | sample YL17G07_0_MG_FD_204540 | JGI IMG/M metagenome (GOLD analysis project Ga0315281, IMG submission 204540) | Sediment microbial communities from Yellowstone Lake, YNP, Wyoming, USA - YL17G07_0 | ecosystem: Environmental > Aquatic > Freshwater > Lake > Sediment | place: USA: Wyoming | collected... | reverse complement strand
GATTGGCGTAGATGACGCCCTCCACCTCCCTGGGCCAGGTCGGCTGGCCGGCCACCATAACGCCGCAGGGGGGCATAGCGCCTTCGGAGGCGCTGCCGTGGGAAGCGTCGCCCGCGCCCAGGTGCGGGAACGCGAAACCCGCAACGGCCGCGGCAATCACTATCACGAAAATGGATATGGTCTTCATGGCTCCCGTCGTTTCTTAAGTCGCATGGTATGCAAATGAAATGAAATCATCAGAGGCCCAACTTGTTGCTGATGAATTCCCAGATATCCCCGAATATTACTGTCCCCAGACGCCTCTTGCCGCAATGAACCTTTGTCTTGCCCATGAGGCCCATGCTGTATTTGCCGCTTGCGTTGTCCAGCGGCACCTCGACAAGAAAAACGTTCGCCGGCTTCGCCCCTGTACCCGGCGTGCTTTCCAGCGGCACGTGGCTTACCAGGCCCTTTATCTCCTCCTCGTGGAAAGTGGTGATAGTGGTCGTGGTCTCCTGTCCTTCCCGCACCAGACTCAACTTATCCTCGGGCAGTTGCACGGTGATCTTCATGTGGCGCAGGTCTCCAACCTGGCATATTCCCTCCCCGCCATCCACCACTTTCCCAACAAGGTCCGCGGGCTTGCGCGTCACAACCGTGCCGTCTATCGGGCTTTTCAACTCGCACTGGTCAATGTCGTGTTGGGTCTGTTTCACCTCCAGCAGGCATTCCTGCGCCTTCAGTTCCCAGCGCTTCCTGTCAGCCTCGTCGTTCCGGCTTTGCGCGCCGCGCATCTGCTGCATAGCCTCCTCGTATGACGTCAGGAGGCGGGCCTTATATTGGTCAAGGTCGTCGTGATCAAGCACTATCAGAACCTGGTCCTTGCTCACCTTCTGCCCCTCGGAGACGCGCACCTCCTTTATCTTGGCCTTGAACGGCGCGTAGATGGTATGCCCCTCCTTCAGTTCCACCATGCAGTCGCCGCTGACGTGGTAATTCCACGGCACGAATATCATCGCAAGCAGAGCCGACAGAAGCAGGCCCGTGATGATGTAAAATTTGTGGCGCGGCATCGCCTTGATCTTCTGCCTCATGCGGCCTATAGCCTCCCACCCTCTTATCATGGGCAGGTTCGAATACTGGCTCGCCCGCTGGAGCGCCCGGGTCGTATGCGATGCAACGTAATTCATGTTGTGGACGCTGCGCTCGTCGAATGCCGTTGGGGAATACGCCTCGAACAGCATGAGGCCGATCGTCTTGTCCCCCGCCTTGAGCGGCACGGCGTACACGCACTTCATCCCCGTCAGCTCAAAGTAATCGCTCATCTCCTTGCGAGACTTCTCATCCTCAATCTGCCCCACCGTCTCCGTGGTCATCATCGTCGGCTCGCCCTTGGCCAGCAGGCGTTCTGTAATCGCGCGGATTTTTCGCGCCATCAGGCTCTTCGCCTCGACAAGGTCCTGCTTGGTGATCGCCACCACTCTGAGCGCCCCCCGCCGCCCAAGCGATATCGAGCAGCGGTCATAAGGCGCCAGTGACGTCGTCAGGTTCACCGCCGCGATGCACACCTTCTCCACGTCGAGAGTCGTCAGAAATTCCTCCGACAACTTCACCACGTTGTCCAGCCGCTTTGTCGCCGCCTCCGTGCTGTTCAGGCGATGCTTGAGTAAATACACCGAGACGTGCGTCAGCAGGTTCTGCGAGTGATAAATGTCGTCGGCGGTGAAGTTTTCCGCGATGGGCTGAGCCCGGAAGAGAAACAGGCAGCCACGGGATTCGCTGTCAATGACGAAAGGCACGCAAATCAGAGTCAGGTAGTCCAGATACGCTTCCTCAGTCGACGCGTGGGCGGCAATGGCCCTGTCGGGGGAGATGAGAAGCGGCTTCGCGCTGTCGAGCGTGCGGAGCACGACGTTCTTGACGTTCTCCGGCTGCAACTCCTCCATGCCCTCCGGCGCGGCCGTCTGAATGAGCGCAGTGGCCGTGTCGCGCGTGGCGTTGTTCTGCACCCATATCGACCCGCCCTCGGCATCGAAAATCTGCATCAGCCGTCCAAGAAACGACTTGAAGAAATCCGCCGGCTGAATCTCGGCGTGGCTCAGCCGTGATATCTCCTCAATGCTGCTGCGCCGCCTTCGCGCCAGATGTTGTTCCTGATTATCCATCTCTTTGCGTCATCCCACTATAGATACACAGCCGCCCGCCTCGCCTCCGGAACGGAGGCAATCATGCGGCAACCCTTTCTGCAACCGTTCATTTTATGGCCCGCCCCGCCGCCTGTCAATATCAATCGCCCCCCCCGGCCCCCATCATTAGCAGTTTCTCATTAACACCCGCTACACCCGTCATATATACTTTCTCTTGCGAAATCCCGCCTTTTTTGGTGAAGTATGGCGCTGAAACCGCTTCCAGGAATATGAAGAGGAATGCGACCATGCGAAAAACAACATTACTTTTGCTGCTCGCCGCCGTAGGCGTCTTTTTGTTCTCGTGCGCAGGCTGGCCGTGGAACAAGCACCTGCCCCGGCAGCCCCAGGGCGTGGACACCGTCAGGCTGTACGCCATCATCATCCCCCGCGAAACCTTTGACCTCATCGACAAGGAAGGAGTCTCCTACGAGCAAGCCGCGAGCATGTGGCTCAAAGGCCCCTCGGTGACTTTCTTCTTCAAAGAGGTCTGCTATAAGAGGAAAAAGGCAGACCCCGCGCCTCCCGCTGACGCCGTCAAGATACAACCCGCGGGCGCGCAGTACCCCGTCTCCATCACGGGCCTCAGCATGCGCCGCTTCGAGGACAAGGGCCTGGTCGTCCTGTGCGGCGAGGGCCGCATCTATTACGGCAAATCACTAATCGAAGTTTCACCCATGGCCATAGCCGTAAACGGCAAGAGCATCGACATGCCGAACTTTTTCGTTCATGCGCGCGAAACGCTCGATTCCTCAAGGGACAAATACGATACTGTCCCAAACGTGGTTGACATAACCGTGGGCTCGGACGGCCGCTGGCGGGAAGGCGTTGAGAACGTCTCCCCGTGATTGAGCCGAAAGGGTCAGGCCCTATTTACGGAGCGCAGGCGGCTCGCAGAGACGCCCAGCTCGTAGAATAGCGGTCTGACCCCGAACTCACCCCAGGTGGGGCGACGGGAGGGGTCTGCCCCCCGCCGCCAACGGAACAAGATGAAACTCCCGATTTCAGCCTGCATCATCACTCTGAACGAGGAACGCAACATCCGCGACTGCCTCAAGAGCGTGGATTGGGCGGACGAGATCATCGTCGTCGATTCATTCAGCACCGACAAGACCGTCGAAATCGCGCGCGAGTTCACCGACAAGGTCATCCAGCGCAAGTGGAACGGCATCAACGAGCAGCGCCAGTTCGCGCAGGACCAGGCGCGGCACGAGTGGGTCTTCAACCTCGACGCCGACGAGCGCTGCTCGCCGGAACTCGCAAAGGAAATCGCCTCGCTTGACCTCGGCCCCGCCGCCGGCATCAGCGGCCACATGATTCCCCGCTGCACGTTCTACCTCGGCCGCTGGATAAAGCACGGCGGCTGGTACCCGGACCGCAAACTGCGCCTGTACCGCAAGGGAAACGGCCGTTTCATCGACAACGACCCCCACGACACGCTTGAACTCCACGGCGCGACCGCGAAACTCAAGGGCGAAATCCAGCACTTCTCCTATCGCTGCATCGCCGACCAGGTCGCGCAAATCCAGCGCTTCTCCACATGGCGCGCCGAGCAGTACCAGCGCTCAGGCCGGAAATTCCGTTACTCGCAAATGTTCCTGCGGCCCATCTGGAAATTCTGGAACACATACCTCTTCCGCCTCGGCCTCCTCGACGGCGTGCCGGGCTTCATAATCTCAGCGCTTTCCGCGTACCATGTCTTCGTGACGTGGGCGAAGTTCTGGGAACTCACCCGAAAGCCCAAGGAGCAGCCATGACCGATCCCGCGCCTTACGTCGATGTCCGGCGGCCGCCGCTCCGCTGGAAAGTCCGCGAAGACGTGAAGAACCTCGTGGACGAGCCGGTCTTCACCTCGTTCGACAAATTCATCCACGCGCGAAGCATCAAGCCGGTCACCCGCGCGCCCGGCAAAACCACGATCATCACCCCGCTCGATTTCGCGGGAGCGGGGCGGGAATTCGTGATAAAGCGCTACGGCTTCACCCACTGGTACGTCCGCGCGCGAAGTTACTTCCGCCGCACCGTCGCCGTGAAGGAACTCCGCCTTGGCCGGGAAATCGAACGGCTCGGCATCCCGGTCTCCGTCCCCATCGCGATCGCGCAGCGGAAGCGGCTGGGGATGGTGACGGAGTGCTTCGTCGTAATCGAGCGCCTGCCGGGACGCGTGGACCTCGGCGAGTACCTCCTCGCGCCGGAGCGCCGCTCCCTCACGAAAGAACAAATCCGCGAGCGCGGGCGGGTCATCGCCAACCTCGCCGCCTTCATGAAAAGGCTGCACGAAAACGGCATCTACCAGTACGACTGCAATCTCTGCAACTTCCTGCTTGAGCCGCAAACGCTCGCGCTCACGTTCATCGACCTCGCGAAAGTAAGCGTCTCGTCATCGGTGCCCCAATCCAGGCGCGTGGAAAATCTCTCGAAACTCATCCGCCACCGACTGCGCTTCTCCGCCGCCGACATGGCCCTGTTCCTCAAGGTATACTGCGGCCAAGGGCGCGAGGCGCGCCGGGAACGACACGCGCTGGCCGCGCTTGTGTCGGACGCGAATCGCGCGCTGCTCACGCGCCACTTCGCCCGCGAAGCATCCGAGTGCCTCCGCGAGGGACGGAATTTCCAGTCGCTTCGCTGCGCGGAATGCTCCGGCATTCTGCGCAAGTTGAACCACGAACCGCACGGCAACGGCGAACAGTTGCTCGGCACGCTTCTGCAGGCCGCGCGGGGGGCCGCGCAAGCCGGCGGCCGCCACGCCGCCGCTTTCAAGTTCGATGCCGGGCGCGGCGAGGAGACAATCTGGGCGTTCGAGGGACGCTACTCAGACCTCGAATTCACCTGGCGCGAGCGCAACGGCCTCTACCCCGCCGGCGCGTGGGAGGAATTCCCGCTTGGCCTCTGCAAAATATCGCGCGCGCCGGAGCGCGGCATGCTTTTCCTTGTCCCTTCAAAGGCGTTCACGGGCGCGAAACCGTTCCTCGAACTGTCGCGCGCCGAGCGGCGCCTGCTGGAAGAAATCTCCCAGGGAGTCGAGGGCTTTGAGCAAGAATGAACTGATTGTGAAGGCGCACGGGCGCATGATGGCGCGCCTCGGGGCGCTGTACTTCCAGGAACCCAGGCCGGAGGATTACCCTCCGCGCGAAGGCGCCTTCGCTTTCAGAAGATTCATCACTGAGTACCACCACTTGTACCTTGAAGTGGTGTTCGGAAAACAGGGCACGCGGGAGTTCTTCAGGCTGAACCTCGGCGTCGGGCCGGGCGACACGGCTTACGACGAGTTGCCCCTGCTCGGCGATGAGGAGGGAAAAGCCATCCGGATGCCCTTCTTCCGCGCGATGCTCATGAAAAAGTCCGCGCGGGTGCGGCAGCGCTTCTACAATCTCTTCCTCGGCCCGCGCGCCTGGAACCAGGCGGCTTCCGACACCTTCTATTACACGTCCGAGGCGGACCTGCTCGCCAGGATAGATTCCGCCGCCGCCCTTGTTCTGCGCGTCCTGCCGGGCTTCATGGAACACCTGAAGCGCAACAACGTGTCCCTCGCGCGCCTGAAAAGCCCGTACAACTTCAAACGGCGCGGGTCAGACGCCGTTTAGACTATAGACTACGGACTAAGGACTATGGATTAGAAGAAGGTTTGCATTCCAGACCTCCAGCCATTTGTGATCCACTGTCCATTGTCCATTGTCCATTGTCCAATGTCCAATGTCTAATTGAGGGGGCTGACCTTATTTCACTTTTTTTAATTCCCCGGACAACTGCATCACGCCGACCGGCATGTCCGGCAATTTGGCGCGCGTTATCGCGGCGCCGAGCGGCCGGAGTATGATTTCCGCCATGATTGAGACTATCCCGCGGAAGAGATGCCCGCCGACCGCCTCGAACGCCCTCAGCAGCCCGGCCTCGTCGTAGCCCGCAAGCGCGGCGTGCGCGTGGACAAACGGCTTGCCGTCCATCACGGTGATGTTGCCGGTGAGGCTGACTATCTCAAGGTCTCCGCGGAATTCGCGCTTCACGTACTCCTTCTTCCTCATGCTCAGGTAGCCGAGCGTCGCCTCGGAAAGCGCGCCGATGCCGGTAAGCGAGCCGCCTCCGATTTCGCGCTCCGCGCAGAACGCGTTGAGCGTCGGGACGATGTCCTCGCCCGCCTCCATGCGAATCATGTAAACATCATCGACTTTCTGGAACCTCATCTCAGGCCCTCCTATACTGCCTCGCGTTCGATGGATGACGGGCATTATACTTTCTTGAGCGCGTTCATTCACGCGCGCCATAGCACTCGCGCCACTCTTCTCATGACCCGCTCCGGCCCCTCAGAGGGGGGGCCGCAAGTGGGACGTCCCGGGACGTCCCGGGACGTCCCACCTGAATCCCACCTTAGTCCCACTTTTAGCGTTTTCGTTAGTCCTTGTCATTCAACACCTTACGAGTTTCGAAAAACCCAGTCCCGGGACGTCCCAGGGACTTTCGGAAAAATTTCATTTTTCGCCTCAGATGGCCGCAGATGAACGCAGATAGATTTCAAAGGGCGCAATTTCAAACCGTTCGCCTTTGGACCGATTCCGTGCGCTTCTGTATCACTTCTGGACCGCATTTGTGCCGCCCCCGAACGCTTCTGAGACGCTTCCGAATACAGACTGTTAGACTGTAGACTGTTAGCCGGACAATAATCCCTCATCCCTCACCTCCGGCCACAGCATCCAGTGCATAGTATACACCCGTATGTGTGTATTGTCAAGCACATTTTAAAGAATTATTTTGAGCCGCCACTTGCGCCCAGATACAAGATTTCGGGAACTTCGTTGCGACTGGCCCGCGAAAGAGGTATAATATGCGGCGTGAAGGGCACTGGTCACACCAATCGTTAAGGGGATGCCAATGCGCGCCATATCAGTAATTTGTCTCGCCGCCGCGATTCTATTCACGCTGACCCTGTTTGCCTGTAAATCCTCAGGCACAGTAGCGCCGGGCGCTCCGCCCCAGGCCGCGAATCACGACGTCGCGCCTCCACCGCCGGGCGAAGGCGAAAGCGACAAGGCCCTCGAGGGGAGAATCGCCTCCCTCATCAAGCAACTCGGCGCGGATAAATATCAGGAGCGCGAGGCCGCGCAAAAGGTGCTATATGACATCGGCGAGCCCGCGCTAAAGGCCGTGCAGGAGGCGACAAAGAACAGCGACCCCGAAATCGCCGCCCGCGCAACACTGTTGGCGAAAGAGATGTCCTACTCCGAGCCAACCCTTCTCATCACTGACAAGAAAGGCAAGCCCCTCGCCGGCAAGAAAATCTCCATAAAAGTCTTAACGGGTTATCATCCTAATTTCCAATACAATACAGGCGGTCCGACTGCGTCCAGCATCAACGGCAACTTGGCCAAAGACGGGACAATATCGCTAGGCAAGCGAGTAAACGACGGTGGTTCTGAGGCATGGGGCTTAAGGGCGGAGGATGAGAAGATGCCGCTGGGCAAGCGCTATGCTTGTATACATACTCTCTATTTCAAGGTGGAAGGCATGGCGCCGGGGTTCTTGTATATTAACTTGTATCCCGGCGCGCGCACGTACCGCCTCGTCGCATATGAAGGCGGCACCATAAAGGGTCATGCCGTGGGAACAGACGGCAAGCCCATGAAGTACTTTGTACTGTGTACAGACGTAATTGGAATGGACGAGAAAGAAATCAAGAGGAACGACAATGGAGAATTTCTTATCGAGCATGTACCGCCGGGCGTGGTTAAACTGACTAGCTACCCTTCGGGTTGGTCAAACCAGCGCGACGCCGTCGCGGTCACAGTTCTTGACGGGCAAACCACGGAAGTTACGCTTCATCGCGAAGAAAAGCGATTCGGCTCGGGACACGTTAAAATCAAGTTGGCTGAACCCGACGGTACGCCGTTCGTCGGGGAATTCTACTTTACGGCGATGCCTCCCCTTCCAGATTCAGAGAAGTACGCTCAACAATCCGGAGGTATTCCCATTTCGCCTCCCGGCACTACGGACAAGGACGGAACGCTTACGGCGATGCTCGGAGAAGGCGCGCACGACTTGGAGATACGGGCGGAGGGGTATGTCCCCGTTACTATCAAGGGCGTGGAAGTTAAAGATAAAGAGACGACCGAACTTCCGCAGGCGGTGAAACTATCCAGGGGGGTATTGCTAAGGGTTAAGGTAACAGGTATTAAGCAGGAGGCACCTTGGCCGTCTGGCACTCGCGTTGTGGTGCTCCCCATGGAATCTGTAATCCCACCACTCGGCGTAGAGGCTGATATTTCACACGGACTTTATTACTGGCAGTATTTCGATGAGACCGGTACAGCGGAAATTATAGTCCCGCCGGGTATGTATTATTTGAAGACGCTGGCGGGATACCACATTGCCAGCGATGAAATAAAGATCGAGATGAAACCTGATGACAAGATTGTGTCCCTGGAAATCGATTACAGCAAGCGCTCGCTGCTTGCGCTGAACCTCGTGGACAAGGACACCGGCGAGAAAATCAAATGGGCTGCAGCCTGGTTCATGGAACCGCTGAAGCCGAAAGACCATATTGAATTCGATAATAGCTTTGACAGGTTTCGCACGGACTTCAATGACAAGGAACAGATTGTTTTCACACTTAATAAGAGCGGGCAGGAAGTGTACCTGGTCGCCCGCGGTTACAAACCGATGGTGTACAAGATACCGGCTTTCCCGGCGGGCAAGACGACTGAGGCGACCGTGCAAATGAAACAATTCGACAAAGGAGATTTGAAAGTGAAACTCCTGCCGGGAAAGATACTCACCTTAAACGACATCTCCGAAGTGAGAGTCGCCGACATGAACCAAATGGGCTCGCCAGATACGTATCATGGAATCAATGAATTTCGGTTTTATGCCGGCACGAAAACTGAAGCGCAGGAAGGCGTCTGGGTCGCCAAAGGCCTTGCCGACGGCGCTTGCTATGTCAACATCATTGCGAAAGGCGGCGCGCTTCTCGCCACCTACAGGAGTGACGTCGAGGCGGGCAAAACCACTGAAGTGACTTTCACTTTACCCGATGCTGGTGATATCGAGGGGGTATTGTGTGACGTCGAAGGCAATCCAGTTCCCAGCGAAATTGTCGGCTTAGTGCCGGACGTTCCAGCGTCATGGACGTTGCTCAGTTCCGAAAGCAGATGGTGGGGGCAGGGAAGTCTGCGTACCGATGTCACGACCGACAACGACGGTCATTTCGCCTTTCACAATGTCTCAGAGGGCAAGCATATCCTTCTCCTCGAACATTACGCGGGCGCGCCAGAAATCCGTGTTATTGATGTCAAGGCGGGCGCGAAAAACAAAGTGGAATTCCGCCTTAAAAAGCCGCTCACTCTGACCGTCAACCTCAAGTTGCCGGATGGCGAGAACATTCCCAAAGATACTGTAATCAGTTTGGTGAATCTTGAGAAGAATTCCTCGGGTTACTTGGACGACCGTGCCTACATGGCCTACATAAACGGCATCACTGTTGAAATTGGCGGCGTATATCCGGGAAAATATCTTATGCAAATCACCAATGGCGACAATCATTTTGGTCCCGTGAAGCAAGTTGAAATCACGCCGCAGACCCGGGAGATTGAAATGCCGGTCTCATTCAAGCCCGGCAATCAAAGGATTTCCGGCAAGATCAAGAACCTGCACGGCCAGGATCGTCTTCCGTTTTACAGCGAATGCGTGGTCGCTATCAGCGATACGTACAAGGCGGAGGCGGATATTGACTTCGACGGCGCATTCAAATTCACCGCCATGCCGCCGGGGAAGTATCGCATCATCGTCCTTAGCATCGAGCAGATGTGCCTAAACCGCGACGACTATATTCCCGTCAAGGAAGTTAAGGTGGAGGAAGGCAAGAATGTGGAGGGCGTGACGATTCCGTAAGAAGGGATAAGGTGCGAGGTCTAAGGTATAGGGGGAAGTCATACCGATTGACAGGCGGGGCGTGAACCTCATTTCATCATTTACTCATTTCCGCAAGCCTCCGGCCGGCGGCGCTTTTCGTTGACCGGGGGAGCGGCAGCGGGTAAAATAAATTATCCCACGGTGGAAATGTGGTGAAGCACTGCAAAACTCGACGCAGCGATGGCGATTTGGCAGGGACAAGCAAGCCTGAGGCTTGTAAACCCTGCAGCTACGGAAGTCTGGCAGGGACAAGCAAGCCTGAGGCTTGTAAACCCTGCAGCTACGGAAGTCTGGCAGGGACAAGCCCTGCAGCTACAAAACATACAGGGTTTTACAATAGCGCCTTAGGAATTTCATCAGAGGAACCAACGACAGATGTCGGTATCAACGATCATCAAGAAAATAGCGATGCGCAATCCCGGCCTCGTGCAGTGGGCGATGCGCAGGATAAAGCCGGAGTTGCTGGATTTGCGGGCGCGCCAGCGCGTTGTCGGGGCGTTCCGGCTGGCGGCGCGGCGCGTGCCGGCGTACCGGAGGCTTCTCGCGGAAAGGGGCGTCAACCCGGAGGAAATCAGGACCTTCGCGGACTTCCAGGCGCGCGTGCCGGTCATCGACAAGAAGTCTTACGTCCTGCCGCACCAGGACCAGGTGGCGGAACTTTGCGTTGACGGGGACCTGAAGAACGTGGCGGTGGTGATGACGTCGTCCGGTTACAGCGGCGAGCCGACGTACTGGCTGCGTTCGCACGACGAACTTGACACGGTGGCGCTGAGCACGCTGTACGGCTTCCGCAATTATTACAGGTACCACCTGCGTCACACGCTGGTTCTGAACTGCCTTTACATCGGGATATACATTGCGGGGTATCGTTTCGCGCAGGCGGTGCAGCGGATTGCGCGGCACAACACGACAATCGCGAACCCCGGAATCGACTTCGACATGGCGCTAAGCGTGCTGAAGAAAGTTCACGCGTACTACGAGCAGATAATAATGGTGGGATTCCCGCCGTTCATAAAGGGGCTGGCGGAGAAGGCGATTGCGGCGGGTGTGCCGCTGGACAAGAAGACGGTGCAGGTGGTGGTGGGCGGGGAGGGGTTCAGCGAGGCGTATCGGACGTACCTGGCCAAACTGCTGAATATCGACCTGAACAACCCTGAGACGGGGACGATTCTATCGACTTACGGGGCGGCGGACCTGGACCTGAACTTGTTTTTCGAGACGCCTGAGACGATTTTCATCCGGCGCGCGGCGGACAACGACGAGGAACTGCGGCGGATGATATTCGGGGAGGAGGTTGACACGCTGCCGATGTTCTTCCAGTACGTGCCGGTGATGACGTTCGTGGAGAACGCGGAGGCGGAGGGGGAGGACAGGGGGCAACTGGTCATCACGACGAGCAACACGGAAACGAAGATGCCGCTCATCCGTTACAATATCCACGACGTGGGGCAGATGATCCCGTACCGGCGGGTGATGGAGGCAATCGAGAAGCGTGGGTACAAGATGCCGCGGCGGCCGTACCACATGCCTTTTGTCACGCTGGT
>Ga0315281_10012409_pt1 | contig 11608 bp, 11 predicted proteins | sample YL17G07_0_MG_FD_204540 | JGI IMG/M metagenome (GOLD analysis project Ga0315281, IMG submission 204540) | Sediment microbial communities from Yellowstone Lake, YNP, Wyoming, USA - YL17G07_0 | ecosystem: Environmental > Aquatic > Freshwater > Lake > Sediment | place: USA: Wyoming | collected... | reverse complement strand
TCCAGATCTTGCTGCCGTTCAGGCGCCAGCCCTTGCCGTCGGCGTGCGCAAAGGTCTTGATCTCGAGCGTGTTCGACCCGGCGTCCGGCTCGGTGAGCGCCATGCAGCAGTTGATCTCGCCGGATATTATTTTCGGAAGCAGCTCGGCTTTCATCGCCGGCGTGCCGAAGAGCGAGATCGATACACCGCCGAAGATCGGATTGATCATGAACAGCTGTCCGACCGTCGAGCCGCCGGCGCCGGCAGCGAGGTTCTCGATGATCAGCGCCATCTCCAGCATGCCCAGGCCGGCGCCGCCGTATTCCTCCGGCAAGGCTACGCCGCACAGGCCGGCGTCGCACACCGCCTTCCAGAACTCGCGCGGAAACGCCTTCGCCTCGTCCTGGCGGCGCCAGTAATCCAGGCCGAAGCGCTCGCCGATCTGGCGCGCAGTCTTGGCCATCATGTTCTGCTCCTCGGTCAGACGGAAATCCATCGCTTTTCTCCCAGACAGTTATGCGAACAACGGCGCGGGCGACTCGAGCCGCTCGCGCACGCCATTCAACAGTTTCAGTCCACGCACGCCGTCAAGCACGCGGTGGTCGCAGGACAGCACCACGCCGATCTCCCGCGCCAATTGCGGCGCGCCGCTTGCGTCGGGGCGGAACCGGCGGCGTTCGCTGCCGACACCGAGGATAGCCGCCTGCCCCGGGTTGATGATCGAGCCCATATAGGTCACGTCGAACATTCCGGCGTTGGAGAGCGTGACCGCGCCCCCGCCGACCTCCTCCGGGGAGAGGGCGCCGCTGCGCGCGCGCGCCACCAGCTCGGTCACGGCTTGCGCGAGCCGACCAAGGTCCATCCGGTCCGCATTGCGCAGCACCGGGACGAGCAAGCCGCGGTCGGTATTCACCGCGACGCCGATGTCGACACCGGGCAAATCGACAATGTACTCCTCATCCCAGATACGGTTGAGCTCCGGCTGCGCCGCCAGCGTGCGCGCAAGCGCGGTGAGAAACAGATGTGTCAGCGTCAGCTTCGGGCGCGCGCCTTCGGCGTTCCATTTTTCTCGCCCTACCTGGAGCGCGCTGACTTCGATTTCGGTGGAAAGGTAAAAATGCGGAATGCTTTGCTTCGCTGCCGTCAGCCGGCGCGCCGCGGCAAGCTCGCTGGCGCCTGCTTTGCGGCGTGCCGGCCCGGGGCCCGCGGCTGCCGCCGGCGTTGCAGGGGCCCGCGGCGCGCCGGCAGCGCCCGCACCGGCTTGCGCTTCGCTCGGTTCCGCATCCGCTTCCCATTCGGCGAGCACGCTGCCGACCGGCACGGTCTCGCCCTCCGGCACCAGGATCTTCACCAGCCGGCCAGGCCCCGGGGCTTCGATTTCGTTGGCCACCTTGTCGGTCTCCACGACGACACAAACCGCGCCACGGACAAAGGTGCCGCCGACGGCGATCGGCCATTCGACGACCGTGCCCTCGGTCATGGTGAGCCCGAGTTTCGGCATTAACAACTGCTGCAGAACCATGGCCTAGTTGCCTTTGAACTGCGGCTTGCGTTTCTCGATGAAAGCACGGCAGCCCTCATGGGCGTCGTGGCTGTCGAGCACCATGCCGATCATCGCCTGCTCGAAAGGCAGCGCCGCGGCGAGAGGCATGTCCGCGCCATGGCGCAGCGTGCGCTTGAGGAGTTTCAGCACCAGCGGCGATTTCTCCGCGATTTTCTCCGCCAGCGCGAGCGCGGTGCTCAAAACCTCTGCCTTCGGGACTACCTTGTTCACCAGCCCGATCGCAGCAGCCTCCTGCGCGGTGATGTGTTCGCCGGTGAACATGATTTCCTTGGCACGGCAAAGCGGCAACTGCCGCACGATGCGTTGCGTGCCCCCTGCGCCGGGGAACAGGCCCAGGGTGATCTCCGGCAATCCCAGCCGCGCGGTGTCGGCCGCAATGCGCAGATCGAGCGCCAGCACCAGTTCAGTGCCGCCACCGAGCGCCCAGCCATTGACTGCGCCTATCGTCGGCTTGTCGCAGTTCTCGACGCGGGCGAACACGCGGTGAATCACCTCGGCGAACTCGAGGTAGTGCGGCAGTCCCTGGCGCGAATCGAGATCGGCAATATCGCCGCCGGCGACAAACGCCCTTTCGCCGGCGCCGGTCACAACGATCACACGCACCGCGGCATCGGCTTCAAGCGCCGCGAACGCGGCCTCGAACTCCAGCAGCGTAGGCACATCGAGCGCGTTGAGCGTCTCCGGCCGGTTTATGGTGAGTATCGCGACGGCTCCGCGCCGTTCCGTGAGTATGGCTGTCATGGCTTGATCCTCGCGTTGGGTTTCCATTCAAGGGAGCGGCGCACCGCCGCACTGATATCCGCCTCGCCCGGCAAATACTCGCGCTCGAGCGAGCGCGCAAACGGGACCGGCATGAAGTCGGCGCCTACCCTGAGCACGGGTGCCGCGAGATCCCCGAAAGCGATTTCCGAGACGCGCGCAGCGATCTCTGCGCCCACGCCGAACGCCGTCACCGCTTCGTGGGCGACTATCAGGCGCCGCGTTTTCGCCACCGACTCGAGCACCGCGCGCTCGTCCCAGGGCTGGATAGCGCGCAAGTCGATCACTTCGGCGGCGATGCCCTCCGAAGCGAGGGAGGCCGCAGCCTTCAGCGCCGCCGCAACGCTCGCGCCGTAGACGACGATGGTTGCGTCGCTTCCGATCTGCGCAACGCGCGCGCAGCCGATCGCCACCGGCTGCGGCGCGTCGGCAAGCTCGCCCTTCATCGAGTACAGCGCCTTGTTCTCGACGAACACAACCGGGTCCGGATCCTCGATCGCGGCGCGCAGCAGCGCATAGGCGTCGGCCGGATTGCTCGGCACGACCACTTTCAGGCCGGGAACATGCGCAAACCAGGCTTCAAGGCATTGCGAGTGCTGCGGCCCGGCATTCAGTCCGCCGCCATGCGGCGTGCGCACCACCATGGGAACGCTGCATTGCCCGCCGAACATGAAATGGGCTTTCGCCGCCTGATTGACCAGCGCGTCCATCGCAAGCGTGATGAAATCCATGAACATGATCTCGACCACGGGCTTGAGGCCGCCGAGCGCGGCGCCAACCGCTGCGCCCGCGATGGTCGCCTCGGAGATCGGCGTGTCGCGCACGCGTTTGGGGCCGAACTTCGCCTGCAGCCCGCGCGTCACCGCGAACGGGCCGCCTGCCGCCGCGACATCCTCGCCGAACAGGATCACCGAGGAATCGGCCTGCATGGCGTCGGCGAGCGCCCGATTGATCGCCATGCCGTATCGGGTCTCAGCCATGTGCACCTCCCGCAGCCCGGGTATATACATCGACAGCTGCGGCCGCATAGTCCGGCTCCCGTCCATGGCGCGCCGCCACCACCGCATCCTCGATTCGCGCTTCCACCTCGCGTTCGAGCGTGCGCAGCCTCTCGGCCGCAACCCCGCGGGCAACGAGTTTTGCCGCGCTTACCGACAGCGGATCCCGGCTGCGCGCATCGGCAAGATTACCGGCGTCGCGATATTTCTGCGGATCGCCCTCATAGTGGCCGCGCCAGCGGAACGTCTTGCATTCCAGAATCTGCGGACCGTCCCCGCGGCGCGCGCACGCGATGATGCGGGTTGCCTCCACGCGCACCGCCTCGACGTCGCTGCCATCGACCTGCGCCGCCGGAATTCCGAATGCGTTCCCGAGCGCTCCCAGTTGTGCCGCGAACTGCTGATCCAACGGCGAGAACTCGGACCAGCCGTTGTTCTCGCACGCGAATATGAGCGGCAATTTCCACAAGGCGGCGAGGTTGAGGCATTCGTGCAGCACGCCTTCGGCCATGGCACCGTCGCCGAAGAAGGCAACCGATACGCCTCCCGTTTCGCGTATCTGGTGCGCCAGCGCGCTGCCGAGCGCGAGCGGCAGGCCACCGCCGACGATGCCGTTCGCCCCGAGCATTCCGACCCGCAGGTCGGCGACATGGATCGAGCCGCCGCGCCCGCGGCACAGCCCTTCCTCCCGGCCCAGGATCTCGGCGAAAAACCCGCGCAGATCGACGCCCTTGGCGAGAGCGTGGCCGTGACCGCGGTGGGTCGAAGCCACGGTGTCCATCGCCTGCAGCGCGGCGCAAATTCCGGCCGGGACTGCTTCCTGTCCGATGGACAGATGCAGGAAGCCGGGCACCTCGCCGTCACCGAACAGCCGAGACAGCCGTTCCTCCGAGCGGCGGATCAACACCATGGTCTCGTAGAGAGAGAGCAGTTCCTGCTGGTTCAACTCGATCTGCATTATTTCCTCATGTCGTCGTTACACCTTTAGCGGCGCCTCATTCGCCGACGACCACATGCTCACGGGTGATGATGATCGGCAGATGGCCGTCCGGAAGAAAGTGGGGTTCGTCGGCCCGGGTGGCCGCATACTCAGGCGTCGTCGTCCCCTTTTTCATGTCGGCCGTGCTGGCGAACCAGGTGATGGCGAGTCCGTCATAGGGCGGCGCGGCCTGAGTCTCGTAAGCGCCTGGCTGCAGATGATTTTGCTCATATCGCTGGATCGCGCCGATGCGCGAGGCAATCGGTCCGTGCACGTTTCGCCAGTATTCGCGGAACGGCTCCAGCGCCATTCCCGGCCGGTGATTCACGAACTCGATATTCTTCACCGCGTCTTTGGAGACTACACCATCCTTGATAACATGGACGTCGACCGGCATCGATACCGTACGGGACAGGTCGACGAAGTTTCCGAGATCCGCCGAAATTGCCGCCGACAGCGCGCCGACCCGGAAAACCTCGAACGCCGCAACCGAGTCAAACCAAGTCTCGCTGATGCCGTCAAAAAGCAATTCGCCCTTTTGATAGCCTTGCGCCAGAGCGCTGGATTGCACATGCCGGCGGACCTCCGCACACCGAGCCAGCAGCGGCCCGTGTTGGTACGCCCAATACGACTGGAACTCCTCGACTGACATTCCCGGCCTGCGTTTGAGCAACACAATGACCTTGAACATGTTCAATGCCCGCTCGAAAGCCTGCAAACACCCTGCATGCCCTCACGACCATGCGCCCGGGGCGAAGCGCCCCGGATGAATCGGACGCGTGTCATCGCTGAAACCCTCGCAGATGAACCAGTAATGAGGGGTGATTCATAATTCATAAGTTACGGTAATTTATTTCAACACCCATGTCAAGCGCAACGCAGGCCGCCGTCGGAAGTCAGCTGCTTGCCCGGTTCCGCAGCGCGCAATGCATACGGAATCTTGATTGAGGCAGATGTCCGCGGCATGATTTTGTGAATTGCGGCGCGTGCGGTGCACAAGCATGCGCCAGGGCCGGACACCGACCGGTACCCGGACCCTCGGGGAGCGGAGTGCCTCCGCCGCGAAATTGGGTTCACGAGGCGGGCCTGCGCTTCGCGGCGGCACCGGAGAACCGACGGCGGGCGAACCATACCGACAGGTTCCAGCTCACCGGAACGGCAAGCGCCAGCGCGAGTGCGGGTGCCGCGCCGAGAGGCAGGACAGCCAAGGATAGCGCAAACAGACCACAGCCGATGCCGAGCATTCCCCACAGACCGTTGGCGATCACCGCCGCGCTCGCCCGCCCGCCGATCCGCGTGTGCAGGATGAGCATCGTGCAAGACGTCGATATCGGGTACACGCTAAGCATGCCCGTTGCACCGGGGCCGGCCCAGTTGCTGAGCAGGAGCACGCTCCCCATCAGGGCGCACACCAAGATCGTACGCAGCGGCAGTTCGTACCATTGTCGCGGGACGCGCGGCACCTGGAACTCGCGAAAGCGGCGGCTGAGCCTCAGGCAGACCGAAAAGACGACCAGATTGGCCAGGGCGGCTCCACCCAGGGTCCAGGCGAGCGTATGCGCGAACCAGGCAAGGCCGATCCAGCAGGCGATTGCCGCCAGCAGGCTCGCGATCAGTCCGCGCGTTTGCGCCAGCACGAGGTAGACGAGCATGAACACCGCGTTTGCCACGTTGACCGCGAGGCCGCTCCGGGCGCTGGCCGCGAGGTAAATCGCATCGTGGTCCAGCGAGAGGAACACGTATGCGGGCCACACCGTGACCGGCAGGGTCACGACCAACGCCCCGATGAGCGGTCCAGCGCGCTCGACCACCACTGAAGCAGTGACCACAATGCCCGCGGTCAACGCCAGCTTTAGTCCAAGCGACAGCCAGAACAAGAGATCGTGTGAAATGGCGCGGTACTCCTTAAGCCGTTCGTTGAAAAATTGAATTTACTGCCGGTTCTTAGTCACTATTTCGCCGGCCGGTTTACCAGCACGATCCCGGCGCCGACCAGCAGCGTCGCAGCGAGAAAGGCCGCACTCAGCGGCTCGGCGAGCAAAATCACGCCGAAAGCGACGCCAAATAGCGGCGTGAGAAACGAGAATACCGCCAGTCTGCCGGCGAGATAGCGCGTCAGCAGCCAGAACCAGGCAAGGTAGCTGGCGAAGGCGACGATCACGCCCTGATACGCGACGCTCGCCACCACCTTGGGCGTAAGCGCGATGATTCCAGGCTCGCCTGCGACCAGTGAAACCAACGGCAATACGAGCGCGGAGAAACCGAGCTGATAGAACAGTGTCTTGGTCGCGCTGATCGAAGTGAGCCTGGTCGCGCGGATCAGCACTGTGAGCGCACCCCACAGCACCGCCGCGATGACGCCGAAAGCATCGCCGACTAAAGTCGACCCCTCGGCCGTGCTGAACCCATCGGCAAACGCCAGCACCACGCCCAGGAACGCCAGCACGATGCCGGTCCACTGGCCCGCGTTCAGGCGCTCTCCGGGCACAAGCCACTGCAGCCCGAGCGCGGTGAGGCAGGGCGCGAAGTAAACGAACACGACCATGCGCGAAGCCGTGGTGCGGGTAAGACCGGCGTAGATGAACACGAACTCGGCGGCGAACAGCGCACCCGCCATCATGCCGATGGCGAGCGTCCCATCGGGCGCCAACAGCCGGATGCGGCGCAGGCGCGCCCAGGCGAGCAATACCGCGGCAGCGATGATCGAGCGCAGCCCTGCCTGCATGATGGGCGAAATGCCTGCGACGGCGACTTTGATCGCGATCTGCTGCAAGCCCCAGCACATGCACAGCAAGATCATCATCGACACCGCCAACGCGTCTGCGGGTTTGCGTTCGGACGACATTGTTAAAGATAAGGGGTACCTCCCCTCTCGCTCCCTAAGTCAGGGGTCATTTCGGCAATTCTGAAACGGCCTCCTGGTTTTGTTCCCTGGGTCTGATTGTTACCAATACCACGCCCGTGAGCACCAGCGCCGCTCCGCCAATCTGGAGCAGGGTCATGCTCTCTTCGAGCCCAAGCCAGCCGAGGAATATCGTAGTCACCGGCCCGGCCGCGCCGATGATAGCCACCTGGTTGGCACCGATGCGGCGCAGCGCCTCCGAAGTCACGAACACCGGCAACACGGTGCAGCCGACCGCCATGGCAATCGCAAGGCCGTACACCTGCGGCGGCAGTTGCAGCGCCGACAGCGGGCGCAGCAGCAGGAACTGCAGGATGCACAACAGGCTCGCCACGGTGGTGGCGTAAGCGGTAAAGCGCACCGAGCCGATGCGCGCCACCACCTCGCCGCCGCTGACCAGGTACACCGCGTAGCAAAGCGCACTGCCGAACACGAGCAGCACGCCCAGCATCAGATTGAGGTTCTCCCCGGCAAAACCCTGCGTCAGCACCAGCGCCAGGCCGGCGTAGGAGACCACCAGGGCGACGATTTCGCGACGGCTCACGTACTTGCCCAGAAACAGGGCCGAAAGCACCACGGTGATGGTCGGATAGAGGAACAGCACCAGCCGTCCGAGACCTGCCGAGATGTATTGCAGGCCGAGAAAACCGAAGAAGCTCGCCAGGTAATAGCCGAGAAAGCCGAGGAACAATACCGCCCGCCAATCGCGGCGCGTAAACGGCGTGCGCGCTTTGTCGCGCCGCACCCAGAACGCCATCGCAACGAAAAAAGGCAGGGAGAACAACATGCGCAGCGCAATCAGCGTGACCGGATCGGTGACGTAGGCATAGGCGAGTTTGAGCAGGATCGGCCACACCGCAGCGGCGACAACGCCGACAAGCGCCAGGACGATGCCCCAGGCGCGATACGGTGAGGTGGTCACTTGGCGCTCATTTCAAGACATGGTGCTCCTTCATCCAAGCGGACGGCCTCCGTCTATCGGAACGACGACTCCCGTGGCGAAAGTCAGGCTGGTCGCCATCGCCACCACTGTTCGCGCTATCTCCTGCGGCGTAGCGAGTCGTTTCAAAGGCGTTCTTTCCGCTTGCTCGTCGTGCCATGCCTTGTCCATCTTCCTGACGAATTCGGTGTCCACCAGCCCGGGCGACACCGAAACCACCCGGATTTCCGGCGCCAGGGCGCGGGCAAGCGACTTGGTCATGTTGTCGAGCGCCGCCTTCGACGCGCAGTACATGATATTGCTGCCCATGGCGGTGAAAGCGGCGATCGAAGAGATGTTTACAATCAGGGCGTCGCCGCCGCGCCCCATGAGCGGATACAGCGCGCGCACCGTCGCAAATGCGCCGCGCACGTTGGTCGCGAGGATTTCGTCGATCAGCGTATCGTCCAGTTCGTCGAGCCGGGAATGCGGCACGAAGCGGGTTGTTCCCGCGCAATTCACCAGAATGTCACAGCGACCGTAGCGGCGATCGACCTCCGCCGCGAGTTCACCGAGCGCGATGCTGTCGGTCACCGGCGCGCGCAGCGCGGCGTGCGAAAACGATGATCGCGGCAGCCGCCCGGCCAGCGCTTCGGCCGACTCGCGCGAGTTCCTGTAGCCGACGACCACGGTGGCCCCGAACGCGGCCAATTCCTCGCAGACGGCGGTGCCGATACCGCCTGCTCCACCGGTCACTAGCGCCACCCGGTTTGCCAGGGATTTCATCGCGACTATGTTGCTCCACCCGATTTTTTCAGCCGCCGCACGCGAATGTCGGCTTGCTCCTTGTGGGCGGAGAAATGCTCCAGCGCGCACAGGCGCGAGCAATACTCGCCGATCAGCACCGACGCATCGTCGTCGAGGATGCGCTGGTAGGTGTGGGTCTTGATGAATTTTCCTACCCACAGGCCGCCGGTATAGCGGCCCGCCCCCTTGGTCGGCAAGGTGTGGTTGGTGCCTATGACCTTGTCGCCATAGGAGACGCAGGTGCGCGAGCCGAGGAACAGCGCGCCATAGTTGGTCAGGCGGCCGAGAAACCAGTCCGGATCCTTCGTCATGACCTGGATATGCTCCGAACTGATGCGGTCCGATTCCTGCGCCATCTCCTCGTCGTTATCGCACAGAATGATCTCGCCATAATCGCGCCACGCGACACGGGCGACCGGCGCGGTATCGAGACGCGCGAGCACTTTCTCTATGGCCACGGGCAGTTCGGCGGCAATCTTGGCGCTGGTTGTAATGCAGACTGCGGGCGAAGTCGGACCGTGTTCGGCCTGGCCGAGCAGGTCTACGGCGACCAGTTCCGCATCCACTGTGTCGTCGCAGATCACCATGGTCTCGGTCGGGCCGGCGAAAAGATCGATGCCGACGCGCCCGTACAGTTGCCGCTTGGCCTCCGCCACATAGGCGTTGCCGGGGCCGACGAGCATGTCCACCGGCTTGACCGTCTCGGTGCCGATCGCCATGGCGGCCACCGCCTGCACCCCACCCATGGTGTAGATCTCGTCGGCACCCGCCAGGGCCATGGCGGCAATGATGGCGGCCGCCGGCTTTCCCTCGAAAGGCGGCGCGCAGGCGATCACGCGCTTCACGCCCGCGACCTTGGCGGTAAGCACGCTCATGTGGGCGGACGCGACCATCGGATACTTGCCGCCCGGTACGTAGCAGCCCACCGAATTGACCGGGATGTTCTTGTGGCCGAGAACCACCCCCGGCAGGGTCTCGATTTCGACGTCACGCAGGGACATCATCTGGATCTGCGCGAAGCGCCTGATTTGGGCCTGGGCGAACTTGATGTCTTCGATCGCCTGGTGGCCGATCGAATCGATACAAGCCCGGATTTCGCCTTCGCTCAAGCGCAGCGCCGGCGGATTCCACTTGTCGAACTTCTCGGAATACATGCGCACCGCCGCATCGCCGCGCCGCTCGACGTCGACGATGATGCCCTCGACGGTGCCGCGCACCTGGCTGTCGATCTCCGCCTTGGCTTCGGCCGATTTACCTTGCTTCAAGTAGTTGATCATCGGATTTCCTTGGAGCCCTGTTTCGATCAATAGCGTTCGCCGTAGCTCATTTGATTGCCTGCGGATTGATCGGCGAGCCCACCGCACCGGTAATAGGCAGAGGCGGACCGCAGAAGAAGAATTCGTAAACGCGGTCCTGGGCACAGTCGTTGGCGAGATCTTTCAAATAGAAAATCTCGCCCATGGTAATGCCTACCATCGGTATCACCACCCAGTGCCAGGGCTGGGAGGCGTCGTCCGTCTCGTTGGGCCGTACCTCGCACCCCCACGTGTCGGTGCAGATGGAGGCAATTTCCTTGCCGTGAATCCATTCCGCCGTTTCAAAAGCGAGGCCCGGGGCGTCGCCTCCGGCATAGCCGCCCCACTCGCCGGTCGCCAGACGCTGTTCCATCTGTCCGGTGCGAACGATGACGAAATCGCCGCGCCGTATTTCCACGCCCTGCGCCTTCGCGGTCGCATCGAGATCGGCACAGGTGATGGCCATGCCGTCCTCGATGAATTCCATGCCGCAGTGGCGCGCCACGTCGAGCAAAACGCCGCGCCCGACCATGCGATCCCTGGTCTTCTCGATCCCGTTCTTGCGTGCGCCGTTGGAATCGACCAGGCGCGCATCGTAACCATTCCACATCTTGTCGCCATAGAAGATGTGCCCCAGCGCATCCCATTGCGTGCCGCACTGCAGCGGCATGCTCACCGAATCGTCGGCGTAGCGCAGTTTGCCTGCGTCCTGGTTTCCCGATACGGCGTCGGTGCCGGTCGCAAGCATCGTGTGTATCGGGTTATAGCGGTTGCCCCACAGGCCGCGTTGCGGGCCATTGCGGTCGAAGTTCAGGCCGAGGGAGAAGACTTTGCCGCGCCGAATGAGACGGGCGGCGTCGGCAATACATGCCGGCGTTATGAAATTAAGCGTGCCGATCTCGTCGTCCGCGCCCCACCGGCCCCAGTTCTTGCACTTCTCGGCGGTAGCCTTCAGGTGATCCAAACCGAATTTTCTTGCGTCGAATCGTCGCGGCATGTTTTCGCTCCTCTGCTCTATAAATTGGCAATCAAATGAGATCGTTACTCCTGAACCCGCTGTTGCGGCAGTTTGCGCGCTTTCGTCCATCGCGACCCGGCGATCGGATCGATGACCGGGCCAGGAGAGGAGGATTATGACCGGATTGGAAGATTTCCGGCAGTTTCTGTTTTCCAATAGCTCCCATAACAAAATCATACTATTGCCGCGAATCTCGCTTTGCTAAGGTTGCGTGCATCGGTCGAAGGCAATCAGGCCACGGCTAACCACGCGAAGAGGAGATGGGCACCATGACAGACGCATACGGCAAATCCCCCCCGTTCCAGCCGCAGGACTGGATCGAACCCGTGAACATGACCAAGCTGCGCGAAGGGCGGCTCGCCCGGGCGAAGAAGGAACTCTTCGAAAA
>Ga0315281_10012408_pt1 | contig 11609 bp, 13 predicted proteins | sample YL17G07_0_MG_FD_204540 | JGI IMG/M metagenome (GOLD analysis project Ga0315281, IMG submission 204540) | Sediment microbial communities from Yellowstone Lake, YNP, Wyoming, USA - YL17G07_0 | ecosystem: Environmental > Aquatic > Freshwater > Lake > Sediment | place: USA: Wyoming | collected... | reverse complement strand
AATATGACGATGCCAATCGTCGCCACAATGGCAGCAACTCCGGCGGCGATCCACAACCCGGCAAAGTAGACCCAGGTGGTCAGGATGCAGACCCACTTCGCGATCCAGTACCAGATGGTGCAGACCCAGCTCGCCACGAACGACCACATGATGCAGAACAGGCCCACAAGCTCCAGCACGATGGTGCAGACCAGATTCGCCACCCAGTACCAGCCGAGGCAGACCCAGTTCGCGACCCAGTAGAACGCGTCACAGAACCAGGAGCAGGGCGCCCAGTTACAGCACTGGCTGCTGCCCTGGTCGGCCCACTGGGTGCACTGGCTGCTGCCCTGGTCGGCCCACTGCGTGCACTGCTGGGTGACTTGTTCGACCCACTGATCGCACTGCTGCCTGACGTGTTCGACCCACTGGGCGCACCGGTTGCTGCCCTGGTCGGCCCAATCCCGGCAAGCCTGGTAAGCAGCGGTACGCCGGGCGTTCTTGCTAGGCATGCCTGCCCCCGGTCGTTTCCAGAGACGATCGGGTCGCGAGAAGCCGGTCAATTTCGCGGTTCAGCCTTCGATGAGCGCGAGCGAGCCCTATCAGCTTGCCGGCTGCCGCTCCGATCAGCGCGGCCGCCAGCGTCAGCGGCAGGCGCCAGAAGAAGCCGGCGCTGGCAATGCCCTGGCTCCATGCGAGATACAGGGGCATTGCGACGAAACCGGCCGCCATGCACTTGGCTCCAAGAGAGCAGCCGCAGTCCTGGGCGAAGCTGACGAGGCGTTCGCTTGCTGCACGGGTGTCAGCCTGAGATAAGCCGGGAATCTCTATAGCAAGCGAGAATCGCGCTGGCATCGGGCGCCAGCGCCTTAGTGCCTGAAGCTCATCGATACTGTTTATGAGGAGGACGCTGTCAGGGCGCTCGCTCATGGAGGAAGCAACGGCGCCGTTAAGTCCGTTCGCCTTTATGGGATACACACCTTCCAATGAGCAGCGCCGCCGCTGGACACGCAGGGCAACAAAACGCTATCGGGAAAGAGGTACAGGGACCGGAGAGCTCAGAACGGGACGGTTGGGTTTAGCGCGCAACGTCTAGTCCTCCCGGCACCCAACTGTACAGCCTTTTGCGCGGGCTGTCGCTGCTCCCTGGGCCGCTCGTACTTCCCACGGAGGAAAGGATCGAGCAGGAGCTCGTCTTGCCGGGTCGGTAGACTTAGCCTTCGTTCTTGCAGCCGATACGGTCGTGGTCGGCGTCGAAGTGATGCGGGTCCGGCTGCAGCACTCGGAAGCGCTTGAACGGCACGTCCTTGCAGTCCGGGTCCGGCGGCGCCGGCGGAATGCAGACGTCTGGGTAGGACGGGTCGCAGTTCCCTGAAGACACGGGCGCCACAGTCGGTTGCGGCGGCGACACCTGGCTGTGGGCGAGGGCTGACATCCCTGACACATATGCCGCGGTGGGCGTCCCGCGGCCGACGGCGACTGTCTTCGATCCTGACATCCCAGGTTCAGTCTGGGCTGGCCTCGAGGTCGATGGCGTTCGCCGCAGTCGTGACGGCGGTCAGATTGCCTGCTGTCGGGAAGCCGGCTTGTCGCCGATCCGCTCTCTTGTCTGTATCGGCAGGGCGGCCGCCAACTTTACGCCACGGCGACGCGCATGCAGAAGTACGGCGCGTCTACCGCAACGGTCTACCGGAACGCCATCCTGAACCCGCTGAGGAAGAAAGTGGGCGCCCGCGCGGGCTGGGCCCGGTCACGCCAACTCACGCGATCCACGCGCAGCGCCCGGCGCACAGATGCTTGGCCTGGATTCTCGCGCAGCTGGGCCCCCTGGTTCCATTCCGCCAATGGCGTGCCCAAATCTCCCTGCGTAACCCGGAGAATTACCCTCATTGCCCTTCAATGGCGCGGCGTCCCTGCCGACAAGAAGACAGAGAAGACAGGCAAGGAGCCGAAGGCAGTGCCCAAGAGGAGGGTGACAATGTTGAAGCGATTGAACCGTGAGGCGGGCTTCACGCTCATGGAACTCCTGATCGTGGTGGCGATCCTGGGCGTCTTGGTGGCCGTCGTGCTGCCGAACTTCACGGGCATCCTTGACAGCGCCAAGAGCACCAGCAGCGCGGCCGAGCTGCAGATCGTCCAGACGGCCGTCGACGCCAAGATGGCGAACGAGAGCCTCACGACGATCGACGCTGTCGCCTCTGCGACGTCGGACATGACGACGGCCTCCGGTGGCTTCGGTCTTGCACCGACGTACATGCGGAGCGACGCAACCAGGGGCACGTACACCGTCGACACCGCCGGCAAGGTCACGCAGGTGACGACCGGCTCTTAGCGGCGGCCAAGGCTCCTGGATGGAGCTCGATCGCGGGTGGCGAGCCTGTGAGGTACGTGTATGGACGCAACAGTTAGTCTGGGCAAGCGCCTCGGCCACATGCTGGTCGAGGCCGGCTTGCTCTCCGAGCACGACGCGGAGCAAGCGGTGATCGGCGCCGCGGAGTCCGGCCGGAAGCTCGGCGTCTACGTCGTCGAGAACGGGCTGGTGACCGCCGAAGCGTTGGCGATGACGCTGAGCCTGCAGCTCGGCGTGCGTTTCCTCGACCTGCTCCGCGTCGAAATCCAGCCCGAAGCGTTGCGGCTGATCCCGGCCGACTTCTGCCGCGAGTACGTCCTGATCCCGGTCGAGACCGACGGGCGGACGCTGCTCGTGGTGATGTCAGACCCGGGCAACATGCAGGTGACCGAAGAGTTGCGATCGATGACCGGGCTCGAGGTCAAGGTCGCGGTCGGCATCCCGGATGAAATCCGGCGGGCGATCAACATCCGCTACCGCGTCAGCTCGGAGATCGAACGTGAAGTCGGGCTGGCAAGGCCAGCCCAGCTTTCGGTGCAGGTACAGTCGGAACAGCAGGAACTTGACTTCCAGCTGAGCCAGACGCCGATCGTGCGCACCGCGGACCTGCTGCTCGAGCAGGCGGTGCGCGACCGCGCATCGGACATCCACCTGGAGCCGGAAGAAGACTCGCTGCGCGTGCGCCTGCGCATCGACGGCGTGCTCCACGAAGCCATGCGGCTGCCGAAAGCCATCCAGGCGCCGCTGGTCTCGCGCTTCAAGGTGATGGCGGGCATGAACATCGCGGAGCGCCGCCGCCCGCAGGACGGGCAGATCAGCACAGAGGTCGAGGGCAAGCACGTCGACCTCCGCGCCGCCACGTCGGACTCCTCGCATGGAGAGATGATGGTGCTGCGCGTGCTGGACAAGAGCGTCTCGTTGATGTCGCTGCGCGACCTTGGCTTCTCGCCGGCGGCGCTTGACCGGCACGTCCGGTTGCTGCGCTCGCCATTCGGTATGGTGCTCGTCAGCGGCCCGACCGGATCCGGCAAGACGACCACGCTCTACGCGTCCGTCAATCAGCTGAACGATGCCGAGCGCAAGATCATCACGATCGAGGACCCCGTCGAGTACCAGTTCGCCGGGATCACCCAGATCCAGGTCAACGAGAAGGCGGACATCACGTTCGCGACGGGGCTGCGGTCGCTGATGCGGCTCGACCCCGACGTGATCCTCGTTGGCGAGATTCGCGACAGCGAGACGGCGCGGATCGCCAGCCAGGCGGCGCTGACCGGGCACCTGGTGCTGACCTCGATCCACGCGAACGACGCCGTAGGTGTGCTGATGCGTCTTGCCCACCTCGGCATCGAGCCGTTCCTGGCCGCGTCATCGCTAGTGGGCGTGGTCGCGCAGCGGATGGTGCGGCGCGTCTGCACGTACTGCGCCGCCGCCGCAGAACCGAGCGTGGAGGAGCAGGGCGCATTCGAGGCGGAGCTGGGAGAGGCGCTGACCACGATGAAGCGCGGTGCGGGCTGCAACTTCTGCGCCGGCACAGGCTTCATGGGCCGGGTCGGCGTGTTCGAAGTCCTGACGCTCAACGACGAGGTCCGGAAACTCATGCTCGCGGGCGCCAGCGCCGCCGCGATCCGCGAACAGGTGATCGCCGATGGCATGGTGCCGATGCGGCGGGATGGGATGATCAAGGTGAAGCAGGGGCTGGTGACACCGTCCGAGATCCTCCGCAGCGTGTACTCGATCAACTAGGAGCATCGCGATGGCATTCCGTTACGTGGCCATAGCGCCCTCCGGCGAACAGGTGCGCGGCGCGATCGACGTCTCGAGCGAGACGCAGGCCGAGCGCGCTCTCTGGGACGCGAATTTCCACGTCGTGAGCATCCGCGCGGAGCGGCGGCTGCCGGCGCTGGCGTCGCTTGTCCCGAGCCTCTTCGCCGTCAAGAAACAGACGCTGATCACCTTCTCTCGGCAGCTGGCGACCCTCCTGGAATCGGGCGTGCCGGTGATGCGCTGCCTGGAGCTCTTGGAAGTTCAGGCTGCCTCGAAGCCGCTGCAAAAAGCGATCCGGGGCATCTCGAAATCGATCCGAGGCGGCTCGACGTTCGCCGATGCGGTCCGCGCGTACCCGCAGATCTTTCCGCCGCTCTACTCACGTATGGTCGAGTTGGGCGAGCGGACAGGCCACATCGAGGAGATGCTGCGCCAGCTCGCCACGTACATGGAGCGCGAGGATGCGGTGGCGAAGCGCGTGAAGTCGGCCCTGGCATACCCGTCGTTCATGCTGGTGCTGGCGTTCGCCGTCATCGCCATCCTGATGACGACCGCGCTCCCGGCGCTGGTGCAGATGTTCAAGGAGTTCGACGGGGAGCTGCCGCTCGCGACGCGCGTCTTGATCGGCATGACCAACTTCACGACGGCGTACCGGATGCAGATCCTGGCGGTCGTCGCCACCGTCGTGCTGGGCGGCGCGTGGTCGTTCAGCCAGCCCGCCGGCAAGCGGTTCATCGACCGCGTGATGCTGACCGTACCGGTCTTTCGGGCGATCACGGTGAACGCGAACGCCGCGCGCTTCAGCCGCACGCTCGCGATCCTGCTGCGCGCCGGACTGCCGCTGACGGAGATCATGGATATGATCGTGAAAACGACCGATAACAGCGTGCTTCGCCGCGCGGCCGACGGCGTCAGCCGGCAATTGATGGATGGCGCGGGCCTTTCGGGGCCGATGGCGCAGGCCGGCTGCTACCCCGGGATGCTCGTGCAGATGGTCGCCGTGGGTGAAGAGACGGGCACGCTCGATGCCAACCTGGACATCACCGCGGAGTTCTACACGCGCGAGGTGGACCAGAAGGTCGACGCGCTGACCGGCATGATGACGCCGCTGCTGACGCTTGTGGTTGGGGCCATCGTCGGGTTCATCGCGCTCTCGCTGATCATGCCGATGTACCAGCTCATCGGCCACATCAACGATTCGGGCGCCGGTGCCGGAGCGACGCCGCCAAGATGATCGCGCGATTGCGCTCCGAGCGGGGCGTCACGCTGGTGGAGAGCCTGGTGGCCGTCGCCATCCTGGGGTCGGCGCTGGTCGTGTTCCTCGGCGGCATGTCGACGGGTCTCGTTTCGACGGCACAGTCCGACCGGCTTTCCTCCGCCCACGAGCTGGCGCGATCGCAGATGGAGTTCACGAAGGGCGATGTCTACAGCGCGTCGCCGCACAGCTATGCGACCGTGACGACGCCGCCAGGTTACGGCGTGACAGCGGTCGCCAGTGCGATCAGCGGCGGCGACGCCAGCATTGAACTCGTGACCGTGCAGGTGACGAAAGACAGCGTCGTCGTCTACTCGCTCGAAGGCTACAAGGTGAACCGGTGAGCCGCCGCGGCGAGCAGGGGTTGAGCCTCGTCGAGTTGGTACTTGCTCTGGGGATCTCGGCGCTAATCCTCAGCACGCTGGGTATGGTGATGATCGCGACGCTCCGGAATACGTCGTCCGGGAGAGATCAGCAGCAGGCCACGCAGCAGATCCGCGACGGACTCTTCTGGCTGAACCAGGACACCCAGAGCGGCGTCGCGGGACTCGCGACGGTGGCCGCCGGCGGTGTGACGTTGCAGTGGACGGACTACAGCACGAGCTCCGCGTACACCAGCCGCTACCAGCAGTCCGGCAGCACTCTGGTCCGCACGCTGACGGTCGGCGGCGTGTCATCGAGCCGGACCATCGCGACGAATGTCGTTGCTGGCGGATTCTCGGCGTCGATGGCGGGCAATGCTGTGACGTACACCATCACCGTCGCCAACGGAGCGTCGTCCGAATCGCGGAGCGAGACGACGACGATGCGCGTCGCGAGTCTGCCGCCGACGGCGTTCCCAACCGTGACCGCGTCGCCGACGTACACGAGCACGCCGACTGCCACAGCGACGAACACGCCGACCAATACGCCCACCGCGACGTCGACGAGCACGCCGATGGCTACGGCGACCAGCACCCAGACGCCAACGAATACGCCGACCGCTACGAGCACGCCGACGCCCACCAGTACGCCCACCAGCACACCGACCAATGCGGCGACGAATACGTCGACGAGCACGCCGACCGCGACGGTGAGCTGGCTTCAGACCGGCACGTACACCGGCAACGGCTCGGCGGGACGGACGATCACGACTTTGTTCCAGCCCGATGCCGTGATCGTCAAGTCCGATTCAGGCGACGATGCCGTGATCCGCACGTCCGTGATGCCCGCGTCGGTGGCGAAGGACATCACCGGGTCCGGTGCGCTTGCCGCGAACCTGATCACATCGTTTGGGGCGACCGGCTTCGTCGTCGGCAGCGATACGTCGGTGAACGGCTCCGGCAAGACATACTACTGGACCGCGATGAAGACCGGTACGAACATCAACGTCGGCATGTACACCGGCAACGGCGCCGACGATCGCAACATCAGCGGCCTGAGCTTCCAGCCGGACTGGGTCGTCACGATGGGTGACGCGCAGCAGGACTACTTCAAGCCGGCGCCGCTTGCGGGTGACGAGGCCTTCGCGATGAACGGTACGGGCGCAGTGACCAACCGCATCCAGGCGCTGCAGGCGACCGGGTTCCAGGTCGGCTCCGATGTCAACGTCAACGAGAACACGCGCGCCTACTACTGGATCGCGTTTGGTGCGACGTCGAAGGCGGCCGTCAGTTCGTACACCGGGGACGGCAGCGACAACCGCAACGTCACTGGCCTCGGTTTCAGCCCGGCGTTCGTGTGGATCAAGCGATCGTCGCTGCTCACCGGCGTCTGGCGCAATGACGCGGTGCCGGGCGATCGGACGCTGTACTGGGACGCGACGCTGCCGGCCGCCGACCGGATCCAGTCGCTGATCGCCGACGGCTTCCAGGTAGGTGGGGACCACGAAGTGAACAACAACACGAAGATCTACTACTACCTGGCGCTGGCGCCATGATGCTCACCAGGCTGCGGTCGAAGCTGCGGGACAGCCGCGGGCAGGCGCTGCCGGTGGCCGTAGCGGCGCTTGCCGTCGGGGCGCTCCTGATCACGCCGCTGCTGACCGGCGCCGGGACCGCTTCGCGGTTTACCGCCCTCGTCGGAATCAGGACGAAGGAGCGCTACAGCATGGATGCCGGGGTCGAATGGTCAGGGTGGCGCCTACTGTCCAACCCCGGGCTGACCACCGACACTAGCTTCAACGCGACGCCGCTCCAGCCGGTTCCCGCGTCGGTGAACGGCGCCTCGTTTCCCGTGACGGAGATTCGTTTCGTCGCCGGAGCAGGGGCGATTGAAGCGCAGCAGCCCGCCTGGCAGGGTGCCGGAGGAGACCAGTGCTACACGTTCTCGGCAGCGGATGCAGGCACGCTCTCGGCACGAGTGACCGTGGACTCCGGCCAGGTGTGGATGGCGCTGCTCGCCGTAGGCTCGCCGTGCGTGCGGCCGCCGGGCCTGCAGCCGGTCTTCGGAGCGTCGCCGTACGGGGCGGATCTCCCGCTGGCGACGGCCGGGACGTACCAGCTCCTCGTGGGCGTCAGCACGGCGACGACTGGTGCCATCGACCTGAGTGTGCCAGCTGCCACGTACGAAGTGCGGTCGGTGGTGGGAAGCAGGAGCGTGATCGCCCGGCTGGTGGCCGGGTATAGCGGCGTGAAGGTGGCTTCGTGGCAATTGAACTGACACGGAAACGCCTGCGGACGGTGCTGGCGGGGAACACGCCGCCGCTGCACGTGCCGCCGCATGTGCTGGCGGGCGTCGCGGGGGCGGTCGTCGCGATCTGCCTGGCGTCGCTGATCGTGGGCATTCGCAGCGCGCACCGCGATGAGTCCGCGGCGCGCTCGCGCTTTGCCGATGCGCAGGCGCTGCTCGCACTGCCGCCAATCGACACGTCGGCGCTTGTGGCGCAGCTCGACCAGACGAACGCGGACCTTGCTGCCGAGCAGGCGACGGCCGCGGCTCCCTCGATCGATCCGTCGTCTGACGCGGCGGCGGCACTGCTCGTGCGCCACAGCGAGGCGGTGGGTCTGGCGGTGAAGGGCATCTCACGCATCACGCCGGCGACAGCGCAGTTCGGGGAGGCATCCTACGAGGTGCAAGGCATCCGGATCACGGTCGAGGGCGCTTCGTGGCAGGTGACCGCGCTGCTCGCAGATCTCCGGCAGAGCGAGCCGTCGCTGACCCCGGTGCTCGCGTCGATGACGATCAACGAACTCGGACTGGCGCGCGCCGATATCGGCTTCAACGTCTTCACGAGAATCTTGGCGCCGACCCCGGTGGCATCGCCGCCCGCGAAGCTGAAGGGACAGAAATGAACATCCGCTCAATCCTGCGGCAACCGGTGCTGACCGTCGCGATCCATGCGCGCGAGGCTCGCTGGACACTGGGGCTGCCTGGACGCATCACGTCATACGGAGCGACGCAGCTGCCGCTTGGCATGGTCGATGACGGTGTCATCCTCGATTCCGCTGCCGCCGGACTTGTGCTGCGCGAATCCGCGGACTTTCCGAGCAGCAGGCGTATGCGCGTGGTCATCGCGCTGCCGGCGCAGCGTTCCGTTGTGCGGCAGATCGAGCTGCCGGTGTTGCGTGGGCGTGCGTTCGGCGAGTTGGTCCATCGCGAGATCCGCCGCGAGATGCCGGCGCTCGCCGACAATGCCTATGTTTCATGGAAGCCCATCGGCGTCCGCGATGGTAAGGCTCAAGTGTTCGTCGTCGGCGTTGCGCGAGACGTACTGGACTCGCACATGGCCGCCATCGGCGCTGCGCGGCTGCGGCCCGTCGCGGTGGATCTGCGGATCATCGCCGCCGCGCGCGCGCTGGGGCAGCCTGACTGCGTCATCGCCAACATCGAAGAAGAGGAAATCGAGATCGGCATCTTTCGCGGCGGCGTGCCCGCCATCATGCGCTTCGTCGCGATGTCGTCGTCGCCTCTGGAGCAGGCCTGGAGCGATCAGATCACCGAGGAGCTGGCGCGCACGCTGAAGTTCTACCGTGACTCGCGTAGGGAGGACGAAGTAGTCAACACGCTGCCGGTTTCGCTCGTGGGCGGCGCGGCGCAGCGTGCGATGATCACCGACCAGATCGTGGCGTCGACCGGCCACGAAGTGGGAGCGTTGTCCCTGCGTCTGGGGCTGGTCTCCCGCGACGAGACAGTTCGCTTCGCCGTAAACGTTGGGCTGGCGCTGAAGGACCTCGCGGCATGAAGCTCATCCGGAAGAAGGCGGCGCAAGACACTCAGATCATCGATCTGAATGTGCTGCCGCACGCGCTGCGCCCGGCCGACGTGCCGCCGATTGTCATCGTGTTGATGCTGGCTGTCTTCGTGTCGGTCGCCGCGGCGGTGCCCCTCGCGTTCTCCGCGCACAGCGCGAAGCAGGACGCCCTGGCGATGGAGCGGCAGGCGGGCGACGCGGAACAGTCCATCCATAGCATTCAACTGGCAGTCGAGCGGAGGCGCGCCCTCCAGGCCCAGATCGACGATGCGCACGCGAAGCTCGTGGCGATGAAAGCGATGCGCGAACACCTGCAGGGCGGCAAGCGGCCGCTCGGCCTCGACCTGTCGCAGCTGCTCGACGCGGCGATCGTGCCAGCTGGCGGGCGCATTATCTCGGTCAGCGGCTCCGACACCGGGCTGCGTGTCGACGGCGTCGCAGCGGGCGCGCTCGACGCTATCGCCTACGCGAGCAAGCTGATGAACCAGGCGGGGTTCGCGTCAGCGCGGCTGGCGTCCTTCGCACCGGGCAAGGGCGGTGGCGGTCAGTTCACCGTCGAGGTGACGCGATGACGCCGGTCTACGCCGCGCTGTTCGGTTTGGCGTTCGGCAGCTTTGTGAACGCCGCGATCGATCGCATACCGCGCGGACACTCGCTGAGCGGCAGGTCGCAGTGCGATGCATGCGGCCGTACGCTGCGAGTCACCGAGTTGATTCCCGTGCTGAGCTATATCGTTCTGCGTGGCCGATGCGCCAGTTGCCAGGGGTCGATCGGCCTGCGCACGCCCGCTGTCGAGGCCGCGAGCGGCCTGGCGTTCGCGGCAGCGTTCTGGTCGGTGGCGGCGCCGGGCGCCGTTGCCGCGTGCGCCGCTTTCGTCGTGATGGCGACTACCGTTGGCGTGACGATCGAGAAACGGCGAACGCGTACATGAGCGAACACGAGACGATGCCGTCGCTGCGGGATCTGCTGCTCTGGATGGTCGAGTCAGGGGCATCGGACCTGCACCTGTCGATAGACACGCCGCCGACGTACCGCCGCAACGGCGTGCTGGCCGCGGCGGCGGGGCTGGCATCGCTCACCAAGGGCGATCTCGATGCTGCGCTCGCGGACGTTGCGAGTGATGGGCAGCGGGCGCGACTGGAAGAGACGCGGGAACTAGATAAGGCGCTCTCGGTGGAGGGCGTCGGCCGCTTTCGCGTGAACGTGGCGTGCGAGCGCAATAATCTGTATTTCGCGTTTCGCCGCGTGAACGACAGCGTCCTGTCGATCGAGAACCTCGGTCTGCCGCCGGTGTGCAACCGCCTCACGCAACTGCCGCGCGGGCTGGTGCTTGTGACTGGTCCGACCGGCAGCGGCAAGTCGACGACGTTGGCTTCGATGATCGACCGGATCAACGAACGGGACGCGAGACACATCGTCACGATCGAGGATCCGATCGAGTTCGTGCATGTAAACAGGCGCAGCGTGATCAACCAGCGCGAAGTTGGCATTGACACGCTTTCGTTCGCCGGCGCGCTCCGCCATGTGCTACGCCAGGACCCGGACGTCATTCTCGTGGGCGAGATGCGCGATCTGGAGACCATCGCATCGGCGATCACGGCGGCCGAAACCGGGCACCTCGTGTTTGCGACGCTGCATACACCGGACGCGCCGCAGACCATCGATCGCGTGGTCGATGCGTTCCCGAGCGAGCAGCAGCAGCAGGTGCGCTTGCAACTGTCGATGGTCCTCGAAGGCATTATCTCCCAGGTGTTGATTCCCACGCCGGACGGCGAGGGGCGGGTCGTTGCGTGCGAGGTCATGCTCGGCACCCCGGCGATTCGCAACCTGATCCGCGAATCGAAGTCGTACCAGATACCGACGATGATGGCGACGGGCGCGGCGATCGGCATGCGGACGTTGGACCAGGAGTTGGCCGAACGCGTCCGTAAGGGCATGATCACGCGCGAGGCGGCGATAGCGGTCGCGCGCTCGCCGGAAGAGCTGGGTCGCTTGCTGGGTGACAGCGCGCAGTATGCAGCTTGACGTAGCGGGTCGACGGACTCGCCGTGTGGCGTGGACGGTGGCCGCAGATCGCCCTTCCTGCGACA
>Ga0315281_10012407_pt1 | contig 11610 bp, 10 predicted proteins | sample YL17G07_0_MG_FD_204540 | JGI IMG/M metagenome (GOLD analysis project Ga0315281, IMG submission 204540) | Sediment microbial communities from Yellowstone Lake, YNP, Wyoming, USA - YL17G07_0 | ecosystem: Environmental > Aquatic > Freshwater > Lake > Sediment | place: USA: Wyoming | collected... | reverse complement strand
GACGTGCGCGCGGGCGAAACGCACGCGGTGATCGGCCCGAACGGTGCCGGCAAGACCACCTTCATCAAGCAGCTCTCGGGCGAGCTGCGCCCGGACGCGGGGCAGATCCGCTTCGGCGGCGAGGACATTACCGCCCTGGGCGCGCCGCGGCGCTCGCGCAAGGGCCTCGCGCGCTCCTTCCAGATCACCAGCATCTACCGCGATTTCAGCGCGCTCGAGAACGTGGCGCTGGCGGTGCAGGCGCATGCCGGCCACAGTTTCCGCTTCTGGCGCGCCGCACGCAAGGATCATTCATTGACAGAGCCTGCCGTTCGGATTTTGGAAAGAACTGGTTTACTTGAAAGACAAAAAATTCTGGCCGCCAATCTTTCCCACGGCGAGCAGCGCCAGCTCGAAATCGCGATGGCGCTGGCCACCCGGCCGCGCCTGCTGCTGCTGGACGAACCGGTGGCGGGCATGGGCACCGACGAGTCGCAGCGCATGATCGAGCTGCTGGCCAGCCTCAAGGGCGAGAAGACCATCGTCCTGGTCGAACACGACATGGACGCGGTGTTCACGCTCGCCGACCGCATTTCGGTGCTGGTCTATGGGCGCATCATCGCCACCGGCACGCCGGTGGAGATCCGCGCCAACCAGGAAGTGCGTGCCGCCTACCTTGGGGAAGACTTCTGATGCTCGACGTCAAGGGCCTCGAGACCTCCTACGGACTTTCGCAGGTCCTGTTCGGCGTTTCCTTTCGCATCGAGGCGGGCCAGGTCGCGACCCTGCTCGGCCGCAACGGCATGGGCAAAACGACCACCGTGCGCACGGTCATGGGCATGCTTCCCTCGCGCGGCGGTACGATCTCCTTCGCCGAGCAGCCGTTGACCGGGCTGCCGTCGTACCGCATCGCACAGGCGGGCATCGGCCTCGTGCCCGAGGGGCGGCAGATCTTCCCCAACCTGACGGTGCGCGAAAACCTGGTGGCGACCGCGGCCAACCGGCGCAACGACCGCGATCCCTGGACGCTTGAGAGGGTTTTTGATTTATTCAAGAATCTTGAAGAAAGAAAAAGTAATTATGGCAACCAGCTCTCCGGCGGCGAGCAGCAGATGCTGGCCATCGGGCGCGCGCTGATGACCAACCCGCGGCTGCTGATCCTCGATGAGGCGACCGAAGGCCTCGCCCCCCGCATCCGCGCCGACATCTACCGCTCCATCGAGCGCCTGAAGGCCGCGGGCCTGTCGATCCTGGTGATCGACAAGGACGTCAGGGCGCTGATCCGCGTCGCGGACGTACACTACATGCTGGAGAAGGGCCGCGTGGTCTGGAGCGGCACTTCGGCCGCCCTCTCGGCGAGCGAGGACGTGCAGCACCGCTATCTCGGGGTCTGAGCCATGAAACGCGAAAATGTCGTCGGGCGGGCGAACGTCGAGGACACGCCGGCGCTCGAGGCCTACTACCGCGAACTGGAGAAGCGCGAACTCGGCGCGCTGTGGAACGTGGCGAACGATATCGAGCCCTGGTTTCCGCAGCCGAAGTCGGTGCCGATGCTGTGGAAATGGCGAGATGTCGCGCCAATGGTGCGCAAGGCCGCGGAACTGGTCTCCGCAGAGAAGGCGGCGCGGCGAGTCGTCATGCTGGTCAATCCGGGCCGCAAGGAATGGAGCGCCGCCGCCGGCCTGCTCTACACAGGCGTGCAGATCATGAACCCCGGAGAATTCACTTCAGCGCACCGGCACCAGGCGTCCGCCCTGCGCTTCGTGATGGAGGGCAAGGGCGCCTATACGGTGGTCGATGGCGAGCGCCTGGCGCTCGGCGCACGCGATTTCGTGCTGACGCCGAACGGCACCTGGCACGACCACGGCGTCGAAGCCGACGGCACGCAGTGCATCTGGCAGGACGGCCTCGACATCCCGCTGATGAATTCGCTCGATGCGAACTTCTACGAGGTGCATCCGCAGACCGTGCAGACGCCATCGCCGCTTTCGCGGGAAAACTGGAAAAAACCCTATTCGCCGGTCTTTCTCTATAAATGGGACTCTTGTTTTTCCGAACTGCGAAAAGAAAAGATATTCGAATACAAGAACCCGCTGACCGGTGGCCCTGTGATGCCGACGATGGGGGCTCGCCTGGAATTGATTACTTCCGAAAGTAAAATCAAAAGACATACAGGCAGTGTCATCTACCAGGTCGCTACTGGGCACGGCTGGTCGGAAGTTGGCGGCCAACGATTCGAGTGGGAGGAGAAGGACATCTTCTGCATCCCGTCGTGGACGCCCTACCGGCACGGCGCGCAGGAGGCGTCGGTGCTGTTTTCGTTCAATGATTTTCCTGCGATGAAGACTTTGGGACTTTTCAGGCAAAGCGATGATTAGCCGGGAACAGAACGACCTGATGACGCGCGTCGGCCCGGGCACGCCGGCCGGCAGCCTGCTGCGCAACTACTGGCAACCTGTAGCGCTCGTGGATGAGTTCTTGAATTCTTCCAGACCTGTTCTTCCCATAAAGGTCCTGGGAGAAACATTCGTATTGTTCCGAGACAGCAAAGGAAGATTCGGAATGCTCGACCGCCACTGTCCCCATCGCGGGGCCGACCTCGCCTACGGACGCTACGAAGACGGCAACCTGCGCTGCGTATTCCACGGCTGGTTGTTCGACGTCGAGGGGAAGTGCCTCGAAACCCCGGCCGAGCCGCAGGGCAGCCGGCTCTGCGAGCACATCAGGCAGCGCTCCTACCCGGTCGCCGAGCGCAGCGGCATCCTTTTCGCGTGGCTGGGCGCAGGCGAGCCTTCTGCGTTCCCGCGTTTCGACTGCTTCACGGCGCCCGATGCCTACACATTCGCCTTCAAAGGCTACTGGGACTGCAACTGGCTGCAGGCGCTGGAAGTGGGCATCGACCCGGCGCACGCCTCGTTCCTGCACCGCTACTTCGAGGACGAGGACCCGGCGGCGGGCTACGGCAAGCAGTTCCGCGGCAAGCCGCTCGATTCGGACCTGCCGATCTCGAAAGTACTGCGTGAATATGACCGGCCTGAGATCACGGTAGCGCGCACCGATTACGGCATGCGCCTGGTGACCTTGCGCAGAATCGACGACCGGCAGACGCACGGGCGTTCCACACATGTTCTCTTCCCGCAGGCCTTCGTGATCCCCATGAACGCCGAGATGACCATCACCCAATGGCACGTGCCGGTGGACGATTCCGGCTGCTATTGGTACTCGATCTTCACCAGCTTCACCGCTCCGGTGGACAAGAACACCATGCGCGAGCAGCGCCTGAAAACCTATCCGGCACCCGGCTACAGGCCGGTCCACAACCGCGCCAACGGCTGGGGCTTCGATGCCGAGCAGCAGCGCAAGGCCACCTATACGGGCATGGGATTCGACATCAACATCCACGACCAGTTCGCCTGCGAGTCGCCCGGGCAGATCGCCGACCGCACGAAGGAAAACCTCGGCAGCAGCGACAAGGGAATTGTTCTCTATCGGCGCCTCCTCCATGATGCAATAAACAAGAATTCCCGTGGAGAAAAAACACTGATGATGCTCGACCCGGCGCAGGCTTCCACCCTTACCGGGCCGCCCGCGATCGACGGCATCGGGCCCACCGGGCGCTGGGACGACTACTGGAAGGAAGCCGACGTGGCGCGGCGCAGTCGCGCGCCCTGGGCCGCCAAGGCCGCATGAGGGAAATTCTCAAGGAGGTCGCGGACCGCGGCCTCGAGACGGTCCGCTTCGCCTTCGTCGACCAGCACGGGCTGGTACGCGGCAAGTCCATCGCCGCGGCCGAAGTCGCGTCGGCGTTGAAGAGCGGCGTCGGCTTTCCGAGCTCGCTGCTCGCCAAGGACACCTCCAACAAGACGGTCTTTCCGGTGTTCACCGCCGGCGCCGGTTTCGGCATGCCGGAACTGGAAGGCGCGGCCGACGCGCTGATGGTGGCGGACCCGGGAACATTCCGCGTGCTGCCCTGGGCACCGCGCACCGGCTGGGTGCTATGCGACCTGCGGTTCCCCAGCGGCAAAGCGGTGCCCTTCGACACGCGCGGGCTGCTGCGGCAGGCGCTTGGGCGGCTCGGCGAGGCCGGCTTCGGCTACGTCGCCGGGCTGGAAATCGAGTTCCACGTTTTCCGCATTGTGGATCCCCGCCTGCGTCCGGAGGATGCGGGCCAGCCTGGCTCGCCGCCGGAAGTGGCGCTGCTTTCCAGCGGCTACCAGCTGCTGTCCGAGACGCGCTTCGACCAGCTGGAGCCGGCACTGGAGATCCTGCGGGCGAACCTGGAAGGGCTCGGCCTGCCGCTGCGCAGCTTCGAATGCGAGTTCGGCCCAAGCCAGGCGGAGGTCACGCTAAGCGCGCAGGAAGGCCTCGCTTGCGCGGACGCGATGGTGCTGTTCCGCAGCGCGACCAAGCAGATCCTGCGCCGGCACGGCTTCCACGCCACCTTCATGTGCCGCCCCAAGCTGCCGAACGTGATGTCGAGCGGCTGGCATTTGCATCAGAGTCTCGTCAAAGACGGAAAAAACGCTTTTGTTTCAGAGAAGGATTTTCTGTCGGATACCGGAAAACAATTTCTCGCCGGTCTGCTCGAACACGCGCGCGCCTCGGCCGCGTTCGCCACCCCCACCATCAACGGCTACAAGCGCTACCGCCCCTACTCCCTCGCGCCCGAGCGCGTGACCTGGGGCCGCGACAACCGCGGTGTCATGCTGCGCGTGCTGGGCGGCCCCGGCGACCCGGCCTCCCGCATCGAAAACCGCATCGGCGAGCCCGCGGCGAATCCCTATCTCTACTTCGCCTCGCAGATTCATTGCGGGCTGGACGGCCTGCGGCGCAAGCTCGATCCGGGCGCCGCCGAACACACGCCTTACGAATCGAAAGCGGAATCCCTGCCGCACACGCTTGGGGAAGCGGTTGACTGCCTGAACAAAAGCAAAATGCTGCGCGATGCCTTCGGCACGGGATTCATCGACTACTACTGCCGCATCAAGGAAGCCGAGATCGCGCGCTTCAATCTCGAAGTCTCCGAGTGGGAACATCGTGAGTACTTTGACCTCTTCTGAGCTCCGCCGGGCGGTCGCGCTGCTCGAGGCCGGTGACTGGCAGGCCGCGCACCTGATCGTGCAGCAGGACGAGGACTCGCCGCTGCCCTGTTGGGCCCACGGCATCGTGCATGTCATGGAAGGCGACCTGCCGAACGCGCGCTACTGGTATCGGGAGGCCAAGCTGCCCTTTCCCGCCGCGCTTTCAGTGCCTGACGAAATAGAGGCGCTGAAACGCACTCTCTGACCGCCTAGGGCCCGATCAATCGCGGCAGGACGGCGCTGAGCGAGTCGCGGAACACGGCGTCGGCGATGTCGTCGAAGGGCGTCGGTTGCGCATTCATGATCACGATCTTCGCCCCGGCCTCGCGCGCCAGCGGCACCACCCCGGCGATCGGATAGACCTGCAGGCTGGTGCCGATGGAAAGAAACAGGTCGGCCTGCTGGACGGCGCGCATGGCCGCATCGATGACCTCGGGCACCAGCGCCTGGCCGAAGGAGATGGTGGCGCTCTTGAGGATGCCGCCGCAGTCGCGGCACGGCGGGTCGTCCTCGCCCGCGCGCACCCGGTCGAGCGCCTTCTGCATCGGCGCCAGCATGCCGCAACTCATGCAGACCACCTTGCGCATGGTGCCGTGCACTTCCAGCACCTTGTCCGGGGAATTCCCCGCCATCTGGTGCAGCTCGTCGATGTTCTGCGTGATGAGCGCATGCAGCTTGCCGCGGCGTTCGAGTGCCGCCAGCGCGAGATGCCCCGCGTTCGGTTTCGCATTCCAGGCCGTGTGGTCCATGCGCGCCTTCCATGCAGCTTTGCGCACTTCCGGATCGGCCATGTAGTGGTGGATATTCGAGAGCTTCTCCGCCACTGGATTCTTCGTCCACACGCCTTGCGGACCACGGAAATCCGGTATGCCGGAATCGGTGGAGATTCCCGCGCCGGTGAGTACGACTACCCGCTTCGCGCCTTCGACCCAGCGCCGTATTTTCTCGACCCCCGCATTCATGGCGGCAGTCTAAACTGCGCCGATGCCTTGCCGAATCCGAATCGGCGATCTTGAGGTCAATCGCCTCGTCCAGGCTACTTGATGCCGAGTTCCTGGATCAGTTTTCCGTAACGTGCATGCTCCGCACGAACGTAGGCGCCGAACTGCTCCGGCGTCATCGCTTCGGCCATGTTCACCGCCAGCGCGTCGAAGCGCTCGCGCACCACCGGGTCCTTCAGCAGCCGGATTACCTCGCGATTGAGCCGCTCGATCACCTCGCGCGGCGTGCCGGCAGTCGTGTAGAAGCCGAAATGCGGTCCGCCGTCCACGCCCTTGATGCCGTTCTCGTCCAGCGTTGGCACGTCCGGGAAGTCGGCGTGGCGCTTCGGGCCCGCGACCGCAACCATGCGCACCTTGCCAGACTTGGCCGGGCCAATCCCGACGCCCGGATCAAAGACCACCTCGATCACCCCGCCCATCAGATCCTTCAGCGCCGGTCCCGCCCCCTTGTAGGGCACGTGATTCAGCTTGACCCCGGCCTCGCGGCTAAACACCTCGGTGGCGATGTGCGGCGAGGTGCCGTTGCCGGGCGTGCCGTAGTTCAGCTTGCCTGAATTGGCGCGCAGATGCGCCATGAACTCGGCGAAGTTGGTCGCAGGCACATTCGGATGGAGCAAGACGTATAGAGACACGCCCCCGGTCGCGACCACCGGGGTAAGCGCCTTGGTCGGGTCAAGGTCGGCGCGCTTCACGATGTGAGGCGCTATCATCATGCTTGAGCCGGGCGAGTAGGCCATCGTGTAGCCGTCGGGCTCAGCGCGTGCTACCGCCTCGAAACCAATATAACCGTCGCCTCCCGCGCGATTCTCGACGATGAACGGCTGGCCGAGCGTCTCGGTCAGGCGGGCGCCGAGCAGGCGCATGGTGATATCGGCAACCCCGCCAGGCGCGACGTTGACCAGCACGCGCACCGGTTTCTGCGGCCAGGATTGCGCATGCACCAGGCCGACTACCGCCAGCGAAGCGGCTATCGTCACCGTCAGCCCCGCAAGCATCTTCTTCATGACTCCTCCCCTACAGTTAACTCGCCAGTGACTGCCGCGAAATTCTAATGCGTGTCGCGCGCATGTCGTCGCCGCGCAGTTCGCGCAGCGCGTAGCCCGCGAAGTCGTCGGCCACTTCCTTGCGCCAGTAGAGATCCATGTCGGTGTTGTCCATCGGCTTGGCGCGGCTGGCGATCATGGCAGACGCCTCGGCGATCACGTCGTCGGACAGGGTTTTGCCCTTCAGGTATTCGGACGCCTTCTCGACGAGGAACGGCCTGGACGCCACGGCGCCAAGCGCGACCCGCGCATCCTCAATGATATTTCCCGAAGAAAACTTCAAGGCAACGGCAACGCCGAGAATCGGAAAATCGAAGGAACCGCGCCGGCGCAGCTTCCAATAAGTGCTTTTGAAGTTTTTTTGAGGAATTATTATTTCCGTCAAAATCTCGTCAGGCCTGCGCGAGAGGTAGTCGATGCCATCGTTCTTGAAGAGGGCTTCCACGGGGATTTCCCTGTCCCCGGATGAACCTGAGAGCACGACACTCGCATTCAGGGCAATCAACGCAGGCGCGGTATCGGTCGAGGAAACCGCCACGCAGCGCTTGCTCGCGGTCGCCACCCAGCAGATTTCACCGTCTTTCTTCAGGCAGAAGTCGATCGCCTTGCGCCACTCGTAGTTCTGGTTGTAGTACGTGCAACGCGTGTCGAGGCACAGGTTGCCGCCGATCGTCCCCATGTTGCGCAGGTGTGCCGTCGCGACCTGCGCGGCGGCCTGATACAGCGCAGTTGAATTGGTTCTTATTTTTTCGTTTCTTGTTATTTCTGCAAGTGTCAAAGCAGAGCCCAAGCCAATGCCGGATCCATTGCTGGTTTTCCTGAGCTCCTCGATACCGCGCAAGGACACCAGCACCTTCGGCGTCTGGTGGCGGCGCTTCATGTTGGGCAGCAGGTCGGTGCCGCCGGCGATCAGCATCGCCTGCGGGCCTTCGCCCGCAAGGATTTTCGCCGCCTCCGCGACCGAGCGCGGCGCGCGGTAGTCGAACCACGGCAGCCGCATCATGCGGCCACCTTCTTGCGTTCAGCCTTGTCTTCCGGGCTCTTCCGCTCACCCCCGTCGCCGCCCTCTCCGGGCGGCAGGACGAAGATCGGCTTCGGGTACGGCACGGAGGGAAAATGTTCCGGACCCACCCTTGGATCTTTTCCGGAATTCTTCAATTCAAGCGCGCGCAACACTTTGTCCGGCGTGATCGGTATTTCGTCGATCCGCACGCCGACCGCATCGTAGATCGCGTTCGCCACCGCCGGCATGACGGGCAGCAGCGGCCCCTGCCCGGCTTCCTTGGCGCCGAACGGGCAATTGGGATCGGGGTCCTCGATCAGGGCCACGTCCACCTCGGGCATGTCGAGCGCGGTGAGGCTCTTGTACTCGAGCATGGACGGGATGCGGTGCACCAGAGCGTTGGAAAGCTTGGGCGGCAGGCGCCGGAATACCTGCTCTTCCATCAGCGCTTCCCCCAGGCCCATGTAGACGCCGCCGATCACCTGCCCGCGCGCGAGTACCGGGTTGAGGGCGCGGCCGATGTCGTGCGCGATCCAGATCTTCGGCACCGTGATCCAGCCGGTCTTCGGGTCGACTTCGGTCTCCACCACGCAGGCGGAGAAGCTGTAGGCGGGCGAAGGCCCGACGCCCGCGCCCTTGTATTTTCCCGGCGCCTTGGGTGGCGAGTACGAGCCGACCGTGGAGAGCGGACCGGACTTCGCTTCCCCGAGCGCAATCGCCTCGACGAAGCTCATACCCTTGCCCGGATCTTCCGCCGCGAACACCCGCCCCTGCGAGAACACCACGCGATCGGGAGGAATGCCGAGCGACTCCGAGGCCGCTTCGGCGAGTGTCCCGCGCACGCGCTCCGCGGCCTGCAGCGCCGCGTTGCCCATCATGATGGTGACGCGGCTCGAGTACGAACCGAGGTCCACCGGCGTGATGCCGGTGTCGCCGGTAACGCAGCGAACCAGACCGGTGTCGATGCCGAGAACTTCGGCGATGATCGTCGCGAGCACGTCGTCCGAGCCCTGGCCGAGCTCGGTCGCCCCGCAGTACACCGTCACCTGGCCGCTGCGGTCGAGCAGCAGCTGCACCGCCGAGTGCGGCATCTTGTTCCAGTAGATCGATACGCCCGCGCCGCACATGTAGGCGCTGCAAGCGAGGCCGAGGCCGCGTCCAAATGGAAGTTTCCCATACCTGGATTTCCAGTCCGAACGTGCGACGACCTGCCTGATGCACTCGGCGAGGCCCGTCGAGCCGATGCGCAGCCAGCTCGCGGTGAGCGAGTCGCGCTTGGTGACCATGTTGAGGCGCAGCTCGGCCGGGTCGAGCTTGAGCTTCTCGGCGATCTTGTCCAGCTGCACTTCCTGGCCGAAACGCGGCTGCGGCGTGCCGTGGCCGCGCTTGGGGCCGCAGGGCGGCTTGTTGGTGAACGTCCTGCAGGCCTCGAATTTGAACCGCGGAAGTTCGTAGGTGACGGGCGTCAGCACGCCAGTGTAGAAGGTGCTCGCCGGCCCGTGCGAGCCGTAGCCGCCGCCATCGAGCAGCGTCTGCAGGTGCATCGCGGTCAGCTTGCCGTCCTTTGTAACGCCGGTGCGGAACTTCATCAGGACCGGGTGCCGGCCGCGGTGCTGGTAGAACACTTCCTCGCGCGTCAGGCAGATCTTCACCGGCCGGCCAAGCAGCAGCGCCGCCTTGGACACCACCATTTCGTGGTTCGCCGGATCGCATTTGCCGCCGAAGCCGCCGCCGTTGGGCGTGGCGATCACGCGCACATGCGAGGCCGGCATCTGCAGCACCCGCGCGAGCTGGCGGTGCAGATAGTGGGGATTCTGCGTGCTGGTCGTCAGCAGCAGCTTGCCGTCGCCCTCCACCGTGGCGAGCGAGGCCTGCTGCTCCATCGCCAGGTGCGTGTTGCCCTCGAAGAAAAACGTGTCCTCGAAAACGTGATCGGAGGCCGCCAGCGCCGCGTCCACATCGCCGAACTCGTAGGCCTGGTTGCGGTGAATGTTTCCCTGTTCGCCGTACTCATGGATGCGGGGCTCGGGGTTCTGCAGCGCTTCTATTGGATCGGATATTGTTTTTAACGATTTATATTTAATTTCAATCAAATCCAATGCTGCGGTGGCGGTCTGCTCGTCGGTGGCGACCACCGCGGCGACCGGATCGCCGACATAGCGCACGCGCTCGGGCGCAAGCGGGAATTCATCCAGCGACACCGGCATGATGCCGAAGGGAACCGGGAAATCCTTGCCGGTGAGCACGAGATGCACGCCGGCGAGTTTTTCCGCTCTCCCGGTGCGAATTTCCTCGATCACGGCATGCGGGTGCGGCGAGCGCAGCAGCTTGCAGTGGAGCATGCGCGGCAGCGCGAGGTCGTCGGCGAACCGCAATTGCCCCAGCGCCTTGGCACGGCCGTCGACCCGCCGGCGACCCTTGCCGACCACCTCGAAGCGCTTCTTGTCCTGCGTGCTCACGCGCCAGCCTCTGCGCTACTCCACGCGCCAGCCTCTGCGCTACTCCACGCGCCAGCCTCTGCGCTACTCATTTGCGGGCGCCCCTCATTTCCGCGGCCGCGCTCTCGATCGCATCGACGATCTGCTGGTACCCGGTGCAGCGGCAAAGGTTGCCGGAAATCGCCTCTTTGATCTGTTCCCTGGTCACATTCAGGTCCCTGTCCAGAAGCGCCTTCGCCGTCATCAGCATGCCCGGCGTGCAGTAGCCGCACTGCGAGCCCCCGCAGTCGGCGAACGCAGCCTGCAGCGGGTGCAGTTCGGTGCCCCGGGCGAGCCCTTCCACGGTGTCGATGCGCTTGCCCTCGCATTCGAGGCCGAGCACCAGGCACGAGAGCTGCGGCTCGCCATCGATGAGCACCGCGCAGGCGCCGCACTCGCCCAGCTCGCAGCCGTGCTTGGTGCCGGTGAGATTGAGGTCCTCGCGAAGCACTTCGAGCAGGGTCTTGTAGGGCGCGAACGACACCGGGGATTCCTCGCCGTTGACGAGGTACGTCAGGTGAACGCGATCTGGAACAGCGGCCATGGCGATTGTTTGGACCCCAAACAAATCGTACTTTACTACAATCGGCCCTTCATTGATCTATGACAAAGTGAAGGCACCATGAGCGACTGCATCGACATCCACACCCACGTCGTTCCCGAGCGTTTTCCCCCGTATGCCGGCAAGGGGCGCGACGTGCCCTGGCCTGCCATGGCCGAGGCGCATGCCTGCCACAGGCACGTGATGATCTCCGGCAAGGTCTACCGCACCGTGGCCGACGGCAGCTGGAGCGTGCCGCGCCGCATCGAGGCGATGGGCGCGATGCGCGTCGCGCGCCAGGCGCTCTCGCCGATGCCCGAGCTGCTGTCCTACTGGCTGCCGCTGGAGGACGGCCAGGCGTTGACAAGGTACTTGAATGAACAAATCGCGGAACTGATCGCCCTTGCGCCCGCCCGTTTTGTCGGCCTGGGAGCGGTGCCCCTCCAGGATGCCGACAGCGCCATCCGCGAACTCGAACATGTGAT
>Ga0315281_10012406_pt1 | contig 11610 bp, 11 predicted proteins | sample YL17G07_0_MG_FD_204540 | JGI IMG/M metagenome (GOLD analysis project Ga0315281, IMG submission 204540) | Sediment microbial communities from Yellowstone Lake, YNP, Wyoming, USA - YL17G07_0 | ecosystem: Environmental > Aquatic > Freshwater > Lake > Sediment | place: USA: Wyoming | collected... | reverse complement strand
GGCTAGCCGCGACCTGACAGGCACCGAAGGGGCCGAAAACTCACTCTGAAGTTGGTACAAAAACCCCAGACCACTCAACGGACACGGACTAACATAGAAAGTGGTACAACGATTGGGGGCAGGTCACTGCCTGCATCGTCCCAGCAAGCAAATGAAAAACAAACAGTCGATTTCGGCCCTCTAACCCACCTCGACGACAGTGAGTTTCGATCGGATTGCTTTCTTGCCAGGCTGTTCGGGCTTATAATTCACAATGCTTCATTAATGTCCCAAGGAAACCAGAGGCATACTGGATGGAGCCTCGGTCCTCTCTTATAACCTCCTGCCTGAGCAGCGTGAGCCTTTTGGCAGTTCTCCTTTGGTTTGCGGGGACGCTCGTCGCTTTGCCCTGGCAGGAGACCCCCCGTGGCTCGACCGACTCCACCGAAGCTCACATTGGGAGAGGTTACGATCTTGTCAAAGACCAAAGGTATCGCGAGGCCGCAGCCGAATTCCAAGCCGCGCTTGCGCTCCAGCCAGGCCATATTCGAGCCCGCTACCAACTGGCCGTATGTTGGTTTGCGCTCGGCCAACTCGAAGAGGCACAGAGGGAATTTCGGCGTCTGCGCGAAGAGACCCATGATGATTCGAACGTTATCTATTACATGGGTAGAATTGATTTGCTAGAGGGAAACACCGATTCCGCCATCCGGGAACTTGAACGCGTGGCCTCGAATCCTCCTTTTGCGGACACAGCCTATTACCTGGGGTCAGCATACTTGAAGAAAGGCGAGCTCAGTGAAGCCCAGAAGTGGCTGCGAGAAGCGACGAAGGCGACGCCGCGCGATTTCCGCGTACACGACCACCTGGCGCGCGTCTTCCAAAGACAAGGCAATCGCTCGGAAGCAGAAAGGGAGTACACGCTCTCTGCCCAGCTGCACCAACGTGTCGATGAGGCTGCCCGCCTGGCGGTGGCTTGCAGTCGCGAACTTGAGACCGGACGCCGTGCAGAGGCCCGCACGACCTGCCAACAATTGCTCGACTCGCGGGACCCCGACAAGCTCACGACTCTGGGATTGCTATATGGCCAGCATGGATATTACGAAGAGTCCGTTGAACCACTGGAGCAGGCAGCGCGCCTTGACCCGGAATCCTCGGAAATCCAACACGATCTCGGCCTCAGCTACTTCCGGCTCCGGCGCTACAAGGAGGCTCGGGCCCCGCTGGAGAAAGCGGTGGTGTTACGTCCCGACTTCTTCGGGTCGACCGCCTTGTTGGGTGCAACTCTTTTTGCTTTGAATGAGGATGAGCGTTCGTACACTCTGCTCTACCATGCACATCAGCTAAATCCTCAAGACGAGGATACCGCAAACCTCCTCTTCAAGGTGGCGGTCGTTCTTGCCCAGAAGGAGTTCAAGCAAAAGAAATACGAGCGGTGTCTGCCCTATCTCAAGGCTGCAACTGAGCTGCACCCTGCCGACGCGGAAGTTCATCAGAGATTGGCGGAGGCATACACGATGCTCGGCCGGCACGCGGAGGCAGACCATGAAAAGGCGGAGGCCAAGAGGCTGGGCCAGGCGCGCCCCCAATAGTGGTCAGCAAGCGCAACCTTAGCTTTTGGAAACTCGGATAGGCTTCAGAGGGGACAAGATCTCAGTGCGCGAGGGCCTTTCCCTCCGATTTGATCGCCTGGTCCTGGGCTCGAGCTTCCGAAGCGATTTTTTCAAATACCGCCCGGGCTTTCCGATAGCGATTCTGGGCGGCCTCACGGTCATGGAGGAAAAACTCGCTCCACGCGCCTCCCGGAGAGGTCTGCTGGAGCAGGTTGTCAATCCATTGGACAAAGAATTCCGCGTCGCTGGCGCTTGCCCGGATCGGCGCTTTGCCTACGGCTACGAACACGGCCCCCGTATGGGTGTGGTGACCCTTGCCATCCACGCGACGCGCGCAGAGCCACCCACTTCGGTCAAAGTCCACCGTTGTTTCAAACGTCAGTGGAGAACCAGGCGAAGCTGAGCCCGCACGGCTCGCCGTGACCTCCCCGTTGTGGACGATTTCTATCTTTCCTTCCGAGTATTTCAGGGATGTCCAACGAACGCTCACAGAGACTCGACCTTGGCTTCCGTGGTGAATCTCCTCGCCGGGTGAAAAGGTTTTGTTCACCTTCAGGTCAAGGAACTCATTATGGCCGTCTCGTGAAACCACGGTTCTGCCGTGGGCGATTCCCTCCACCCATTTCGCGTAGGTCAATTTCCCATCGGGGATTCGAACGTAAGTCAGTAACGTACCGAGGGGCTCCAGAAAGTTGCATGAGTAATCCGTTCCGGCAACGAGGCCCGGGCGGAAACCACAATTCAAGATTCGATAATAGGCTTGGATCGCCGATTCGCTACCGTGGACATCTTCCATCAGGAAGGACACATTCCCGAGCGCGGTTTCGACGGGCATCTCCAGGGGCGCACAGCAGTCCAACACTTTGGGAATGCCTTCCGGAAGGTATTGCATATGAGCAAAGCCGACTGGCGCACCTTGGTCGCGTGCCCATTTGAATACTGGGTAGGTGAATTCCGAGAAGAACGACTTCCCGTGCTGGAGGCCCAGAATGATGAGGTGGCCACCAATCATCTTTTGCTCGAACGTGACTCCGCTCGGATCGAAGTGCCATTCGGCGTCCCAGTGCAGGATGTGGCCGGGTGTCGACTCGGGATTGTCTTTGCCGGTGATCAAAGGAACATCCTTTTCCGCATATTTCATCTCACCGTTGCCGACATCAGCCAACACTGCAACCACCGCAAGATTATTCGGCTTCATCATTTCGTGAAGCGCTTGCGGGGAGAGCATCTCCTTCTCGTTGGAACGGCTGCAGCCAATCCCTCGGTGCACATGCGGGTCGCCCGCGAACCAATCATGCGGCTCCACACTTTGGCCCGATTGCGCCATCACGCGAGTGCATGGTGAGCTGCTCCATACTAGGAAGAGTAGGGACAACAGCGGGTATTTCCAATCGTCTGCAAAGGTCATAAAGATACCTTTTGCTCCTTCGACGCGTGTGGGGCTGGAAAGGCGCCACAAATCAGCTTATTCGTTCCGACCGAGACGTTCTTGGACATGGTGGTTGCTAGAACCAGAGGCACCAAGCCCAGCGTAAATAAAACCTGATTGAGAAGAGGTGACATCATTCCCATCGCCACTTTGGAGACGACTCCCCACGTACCCCAGAAAACGATTGTAAGGATCGAGTACCAACCGGAATCGTCAGAGTGATGATGCCGGCATTGGCGGCTAAGGTGCGTTGGGCGCCGAGAGTGCAAGTGAACTGGAGCGTGAACAAACCAAATATGCCGGCGATTATGAAGTGCTTAGCGTCTCCCCAGCGCCAGTGGAAACCAGTACCGCGCTTGCGGTTCTCGTGCAAAAGTATAGGCAGGAAAATGAGGGTGCTGAACATCATCGGCAGGAAGGTGATCGCGACCGGTCCAATCCGGCCGCCGATGAGCTTGATGACCGGGACCTGGGTGCCCCACATGAAATTGATAACGATGATCAACAGCCAGTCGAAGTATTTCTGCTGTTTCTGGGTCAACTCCGTTTCTCCGGACCGCGCAGCGGTCCTGGACCGGGGGAGACGCGGAGGCCTGCCCCGCGTCTCTCTCAGCCAGACTTGTCAGAAGATCAGCTTCAGTGCAAACTGACCAATGCGGGGATCATTCCGCGTATAGGTCACCCGGCCCAAATTGCTGGAGGACAGGTTAGCATTCGGAGTGCCGAAGTCGGCATGGTTTGGAAAGTTGAAGAACTCCGCACGAAATTGCAGCCGCATCCCTTCCCGAATGCGGAAGTTTTTGAGCAGCGAGAAATCCCAATTGCTCAGACCGTCACCGCGAAGGATGTTGCGGCCGGAGTTGCCGAACGTGTAGAGCTCAGGAATCACAAACGCGCTCGTGTCGAACCAGTGGTCGAGTGTTGGGTTGTCGAGTTTACCTGAGCCGATCCGGTCCGCACGATCGGTGACGCCGACGTTGGCGCGGTCGCGGCCGGAGGAAACCGTGAAAGGAGATCCGGATTGTAGCGTCAGGATTCCGGCCAACTCCCAGCCGCCCAGGATGGCGTCTGCCGGCCCCTTGGCCTTGGAAAGGAACTGCCGGCCCTTTCCAAAGGGCAAATCGTAGGTGTACCCGACGCTGAGCCGTTGCGGGTAATTGAAATCCGAGACCGCACGTTCTGCCCGCTGGTTATTCATATCCTGCACGCCACTTCCAAAATCATTACTCGCGAAATCGATGGACCTGGAATACGTGTAGGCGACCAGGAGCGACATTCCATTGGAGTACATCTTCTCCAGCTTGACCTGCAAGGCGTGGTAATTGGAGAGGGCTGCGTGCTGGACGATATAGCCATCGCTCAGGTCGGGAAACTGCCGACGTGTCTCGAACTCCCCGGGTCCGGGACTCGATGGCCGATTCAGCGGCACTCTCTGCTCCAGCTTGGTCCCCTTGTTGCCGACGTAAGCCACGTCCAGACTTGTGGTGGGGTTCAACTGGTGCTGGATAGAGACATTCCATTCCTCGACGTACGGTACGCGGGAGTTTGGATCGAAGTCGATGGGCTGGATGTTCGGAGTGGCCGCCCCGGGTGCGTCGAAGGGAGCGAACAGATGCTGGTTGTCGAGGGTCGGCGTGGGCAGCGAGTTGTTAACTCCCTGCGAGATGATCCAGGGGATTGCGGTGGCCGTCAAATCGGAGTTGTTGTTTCCGTTGATCAAGTCATAGAAGATCCCAAAACCCATCCGGATGGCGGTGTTGGGCAGGAAGCCCGGGCGGTAGGCCAACCCGAACCGCGGCCCCCAGTTGTTCTTGTCCGGAAAGCGAAGGGTTCGGGTCGGAAGGCCCGCTTCCCCTGCTGTTATCATGTAATTCCCAAACAAATCCCAGGCCAGTTGCCCCAGGGGTTGGGCATTGAGATCGGGCTGCTGTCCCGGGAAGTGCGCCACCACAAACTTCCCGAGGCCCGGATCGAAGCTGGTGAGCTGATTCCGGGATTCCTCGGGCCACGTGTCGTATTCGTACCGCATGCCGAGATTAAGAGTGACGTTTGGCGACACTCTCCAGTTGTCCTGGACGTAGCCGGCCAAGTTGTAGGTCACTTGGTCATAGCGGGCTTGCGGGTATTGGCGGAACGCGTCGGCGGGTATTCCCAGCAGGAAGTCCGCCCAGGCATCACCCGTGTAATCGCCGCCATAGTCGATGTCGCCCCGTGAAACCGTGGGTGATATGCTGGCCCAGAAGAAGCGGCGGAGGTCCGTGCCGACGTGAATTTCGTGCCCGCCGCGAATCATTGAGAAACCGTCCGAGATCTGCCGGTTTTCGGTGGGATTGTCCAGCGGAAACCATTCGAAGCCATAAAAGCCCTGGTATCCGCCGCCGAAGTAAATGCCCGGCCAACCCGGGAATTGCGCCGAGGTTTGATCGTAGCCTTGCAGTCCCGAGTCCACCGTGTAGTTGGTGCTGAGCGGTTCTGAGGGTCCGATGATGTTATGGTAGCGGGCCCACCCCAGAGCCAGTGTATTCATGGTTCGGGGCGACAAGGTCCGGTTCCAGTTCAGCGCCACGCTCTGCGAGCGCCCCCAACGATCTAGGCTGCCCTGTGCGGGGATGGCTTGCGGCTCCCCCGTCGTATGCTGGTTGAACGTATAGGCGACGTTGATCCGGTTGTTGTCGTTCCAGTAGTAGTCAACGCGAGTGGTGCTCCGGTCGCGGCGAGTGGCGGCGGGGGGCGAGAAGATGTACTGCGAGCCGGAGTTTGGCTCTGGAAGGTACTGCATAAAGTAGGTCGCTACTTCATTGATACGATCTGCCGGAATTTGATTGTTCAGGAAAGGGTTGCCGGTAGTCGGGTCGATGATCTCCGGCAGGCCCGTAAAATCACCTTGGCGCTGAGCCAGCGTCGGCACCAAGATGTTGTAGGAATAGCCTTGGTGCTCGCGCGTTCCCTCGTAGTCGCCGAAATAGAACAGCTTGTCTTTCACCACCGGACCGCCGATTGAGCCGCCGAACTGATTCCTTTTCAAGATGCCCCGGTCCGATTGGAAGAAATTGCGGGCATCCAGCTTTTCGTTCCGCAGGAACTCGTAGACGGTGCCATGGATGCTGTTGGTACCGGACTTGATGCTGACGGACACGTTGGACGGACCCATCCCTTGACTGGCGGAAAAGTTCCCGCCCTGAACCTTAAACTCCTGGATGGCGTCCGGCGACGGGCTGATTGGGAAACCCCCAAAGAGCGAGTCCAGGTTCATCACGCCGTCCACCGTCGAAGTGGTCTTTGTGGAGCGGTGACCGTTGATCAACACCATCGAATTGCCACTTTCCCATCCGGACCCCGCAGTGGTGGCGCCCGGCGTTAGCACCACAAGTTGAGTAAAATCCCTGCCGTTTAGGGGCAGATCGTTGATCTTCTTGCTTTCAACGCTTTGACCCAGAGAGGCTTCCTGAGTCTGGAGCAGAGGCGTTGTGTCGACCACCTCGACCGTTTCGGACACTTGGCCGAGCTGCATCACTACGTCCATGCTCCCAATCTGACCGATGGTCAGATAGATGTCGTTGACAGTGACGGCCCGGAAGCCGGAGTGCTCGACGCTTAGGGTGTAGCGGCCGATAGCCAGTGCCGATACGGAATAGCGCCCTCCGTCATCAGTGGAAGTGTGGCGCACCACACCTGTCCGGACATTCTGCACCGAGACCGCGGCACCCGGGACTACTGCTCCACTGGGGTCGGTCACAGTACCCACCAAGCCAGCCTCTTGGCACAATGCCGGCTTGGCAAACGCTAAGAGGAGTAACTGGAAAGCCCAGAAGATTGCTCGTCGCCTGCGCATTTTAACCTCCTTGGATCTCGGAAAACCGCTTGCTTTCGGCCGGCATCCCTGTGCCGGAAACTTCGGCTTACCAGGAGCATCCCCTTGTCCATTCCCAAAGGATTCCGTCTCTTCTGTTGTAATGGCCACGTCCGTCTGGAAGGTTGCTTCTGCTGTCGGCCGATACGAGCTGTCCAGGAGAATCCAAACACTTACGCTTCTTCTTCGCTACGAGCATACAAGGCGCGGCTAGCATGTCAAGCCGTATCCGGGAAACTGCGCGCAGAATGTTCAACAGGTTGAACGGTTTGTTCGAGGCCAAAACCAAGGGTGCGGTCAAGCTACTTGGCACTTTCCATCCGCCGGATGCTCCCAGAATCCACGCAATCGCTCAGGACTGGCCTAGTGCTTAGTTGCGTAAATGAGCGTAATATTGTTTGGGGGTTGCGGGGTGAACCACAGCCTTCCGCCATTCGAACGGAGATGCCGTCTGGTTGTACGCCTTGACAAAGCGGTCGATGGCTTCCCGCAACTGCTGCGGCGAGGTGAAACTGCCCCCCCGGAGGGCTTGTCGGCTCAGGATGCTAAACCAGCACTCCACCTGGTTCAGCCACGAGGCATAGGTGGGAGTATAGTGGAAATGCACCCTGGGACGACGTTTCAGCCAACGATCCTCCTTCGGCTTGTGCGTACTCAGATTGTCCAAGATGGCATGGATCTCACGCTCCGGATGAGCGGCGACGATCTCATTCATGAAGTTCAAGAACTCCCGTCGGCCTTCGAGCTCTCCTCATAAGAAAGAGCGAAGGCTGCCATGACCGCCAGCACGATGCCTAATGCTTCTCGTCGCGTAATTTGTTCATGGAGTAAAGGAACAGCAAGAGCGACGGTTACGACTGGAAAAAGCGCGATAAGCGGGGTCACAATCGAAGCCTTGCCTCCGTTGCGAAAGGCCGCGAAGCTTGTCAATACTCCCAACCCGTTGAGCACGCCGCCAAGAATGGCCAAGAACCAGGCGGTGGCGGAGATTCTCCAATCCAGAGGTTGGGCGAGCAGGATGACGCCGGCGATCGGAAGGAAAGCCGCCGAAAACCAGATCAAGGAAAGCTCAACAGAAATACTGTTGGTAGCGAGCTTCTGGGTCATACCCGTGACACCCCAAAACGCCAGAGTCAAGAGCGCATAAACCATCCATGCTGGCATAGTGGATTCTCCCCAAGCAGGTCTCGCTGAACAAACAGAGGGCTCATCCCGAACTAAACAGCAAGATCGCAACCACTGCCAGGGCAATCCCCGCGGCCTGAATCCGGTTCAGCTTTTCCCTCAGGAGGGGCAGCGCGGTCAGAACGGTAAGCAGCGGATACAAGCCTGTAATTGGAACTACGATGGAAGCCTTGCCGCCGTGGCTGAGCGCTTCGAAGAAAGTCACGTTCCCCACCCCGCCCAGAATCCCTGTGACAAAGGCATAGGCGCCGCCCCTCAGCCTATTGGTTCCGACGGAGACGTTTTTGGATAGGGTACATACCAAGGCCAGAGGCACCAAACCCACCGTAAACAAAACCTGATTGAGAAGAGGTGACATCATTTCCATCGCCGCCTTGGAGACAACTCCCCACGCACCCCAGAAAACGATTGTGAGGATCGAGTACCAAAGCCATTTCGGCACGGCAACCCCTTCTCTCTCGCAAAGCCTGTCGTTTCCGTTAGGAGATTCGATATTTCTTTACAGTTGATTCGTTGATTTCTATTCCCAACCCGGGCTTCTGGGGCACGGCCACTCTACCTCCTACTACGCGAAAAGGTTCCATCAGTATCTCGCGACGAAGGGCAGATTCGGTCACGGAATATTCCAGGAACAAGGAGTTGGGGATGGCGGCAATGAGCTGAAGGCAAGCTGCCACAAGGACGCCCGTTCGAAACGCGTGCGGCACGCAGGGCCGGTTCGCCTCGTGTGCCATGTAAGCGATCCTTTTGGCTTCCGTGAGTCCCCCCGCTCGCGAAATGTCCGGCTGGATCACATCCAGCCTGCAGAACCAGATGAGGCGGCGAAAGACCCAACGTCCAACGTCCTGCTCCCCGGCCGCAATACGCAGCGAGGTCGAGTCGCAAAGACGGCGATAGTCCTCGAAATCATCCGGGGGCAGCGGTTCTTCCATCCAGTAAATGCCCAATTGCTCAAATTCCCGGGCCGCCTGCAAGGCCATCTTGAGGGTATATCCGTGCCCGATGTCGATCATGACCTCCACATCCTTGCCTGCCGCCTCTTTGGCTGCCGCCACCAAGGTCACGTCATTCTTCACGTCTTTCCCGAGCGGCCCATAGCCCAGCTTCACCGCAGTAAAACCCTGTTCCACATAACGCCGAACGCTGTCTTGAACTTCAGGGACGGATGCTGGCATCAGCATGCTCGCGTATGCTCGAACTTCCTCACAAAAGCTTCCCCCAAGCAGCTTATGGACGGGCTTCCCCAGCGCTTTTCCCAAAATATCCCAGAGCGCCATGTCAACCCCGCTTATGGCATGCATGACAACTCCATGGCGCCCATAATACAGAGTCTTTCTGTACATCGACTCCCAGATCTGTTCGATATCAAAAGGGTCTTGGCCTACCAGGATCTCCCGGAGCCCGTAGCAGGTGCCGTGCGACATCTCTGCGTCAACCACGGCCTTTCCCACCTCCGGAGAGGTATCGACTTCGCCGTGGCCGGTGATGCCTTCGTCGGTTTCGATGCGGATGAGCAGGTCGTCTTGCGTGCCATCGGCAACCGCCTGTCTCACGGGAAGACGCAAGATAATCGCTTCGACGTTGGTGATCCTCATCTCCGCTATTCCCTCCCTGCGGTCTTTTCTCCACTGGGGCCCGCCTGTTGGGCGGAGTGGCTCCAACGCGCCTCCCGAGCGTGCTCGAGATTTGCCAGCTCGCGGCGCACTTCTCTGTCTAAAGCCTCCAAGGTCTTCCACTCCGCCAACGCTGTCTGCGCCAGATCGTTTTGCTTTGTCCGAGCATAGATCATGTAGAGCTCGTACTGGGCTTTCAGGTGGTCCGGTCTGAGCCGCAGTACGCGGCGCAGCACCTCAACCGCGCGCTCATGCTCACCACGTCTGGAGTACATCAACCCCAGGGCAAAGTTCGCTTCTACATGATCAGGTGCTTCTCGAAGAACGTTCTGGAGATCATTCGCTGCTTCGTTCCAGTGCTGTTTTTCGACCTCGATAGCCCCCAGGTTGGCCAAGGATTCCAAGTGTTGAGGTGTTAGAGTCAATTGCCGGCGGAAGTACTCATAAGCCCTGTCGGTCTCGCCTTGGGTTCGGTACGCATAGCCGATGAGGTAGTTGATCTCAGGCAAGTTCGGATCCAGCTGCGCTGCCCGCTCGAAGGCCTCGGTTGCGACCTTCACCTGATTGGCCCGGAACAGGGCATCTCCCAAATGCAGATAGTGGCCTGCACCTCTTGCATCCAGCTGGGTGGCATGTTTGTAGGCTTCCGCCGCCCCTTGCCAGAATGCCGCCCGTGAGTACGCCTGACCGAGTAGCTCGTACCAGTCAGCACGACTGGGCGCCCGCTCCAGCGCGTGTCGGAATTCCAGAATGGCGTTTTCCTGTTCTCCGGTCTCCGAGGCAATCAGCCCCAGAGCGAAATGCGTATCAGCCGGCCGAGGGTCCAAGTCCGCAGATTCTGCCAGCGCGTGCGCAGCATCTTTGAGACGCTTGAGGTGGTATTCCGCCACACCCAGGTTGTATAACACCTTGGGGGAATGAGGGCGCAGCAGATCTACGCGCGCAAAAAGTTCCGCAGCGCGTTCGTCCTGTGAGTGTTCAGCCATCACCGAAGCCAGGCGGGTCAACACTTGCGAGTCATCCGGAAACCGCCGTGCCAGATCGTTAGCTGCGGCGACAGCCGCTTCAGTTCTATGGGTTCTGAAGGCGGAGTCGATAAATGCCAGCAAGGTGGCGGGATCGCTGGCGGTGGCCTGCGGAGCGTCCGTCTGCTGGTGGCACAGGGGCGGATGTCCCCGCATGGAGGTGGCTTCTAGAATCGAAAAAAGGAGAACCATTCTACCCAAAATCGCAATTTTGTTCGGGATGGAGTTCACTGGTCTTTTTTTCTCACTTCTTCCCTGTTTCCGGAGTCGAGATCGCGCGCCCGCTGATGAGCAGCCCTTGCTTCCGCTTCTCGTCCTTCTTGAGCCAGAATGTCCCCTAACAGCGCATACGCATCGGAAGACCCGGGGCCGAGACTTACAGCGCGGCGAGCTTCGGGTTCTGCCTCGCGTGGAGTTTTCACATGATAGAGGGCCAGTGCATAGAGGTAGGCGCCCAAGAAGGACTGAGGATCATGCTTTGTCAACGACCCGAGCACCTCAACCGCTTCCTGCCAGCGCCTGTTCTCAACGAGCGCCTTCGCGAGGGCATCTCTTGCCTCTCTCAGACTCGGATCCGTAGCCGCCGCTTGGCGAAAATGTTCGATGGCGAAGTCCGAGCGCCCCTGATCCTGGGCGAGCAGACCCTCCACGTAGAGGACTCGTGCATTATCGGAGGGATAGGTCGCATGCAACAAGCGCAATTGTGCCCACGCGCGGGGTGTGTCTCCATCGGAACGGTAAGCCATCAGCAAGTCAAAGTGAACATCCGCTTCCTCGGGTTTCAGAAGAGCGGCCCGTTGCAGGTATTGGATCGCGGTCCGGCGGTCACCTCCGGTAAGTAACAGAAGCCTGCCCGCATAACGAAGCGCTGAGGGGTTATCGGGATCGCGTGCCAGAACTTCGCGCGCTGCGGCCA
>Ga0315281_10012405_pt1 | contig 11610 bp, 16 predicted proteins | sample YL17G07_0_MG_FD_204540 | JGI IMG/M metagenome (GOLD analysis project Ga0315281, IMG submission 204540) | Sediment microbial communities from Yellowstone Lake, YNP, Wyoming, USA - YL17G07_0 | ecosystem: Environmental > Aquatic > Freshwater > Lake > Sediment | place: USA: Wyoming | collected... | reverse complement strand
TCATCAAACAAAAAGACATTTTCACATATTGCAATCAATATTTTACCGTCTAAAAATCTAGAATACAAAACAACATGGTATGAGTCAGATTTTAAGACAACCGTCACAAAAAAAATATGACTTTCCAAAATGTCAGTTAGAAAAAGTTCTAAAATAGAAACAATTCCAGGAAACGAAGGAACAAAGATAAAACAATACTTTCATCCACATAACACACTAAATGGAATTAGTTACAGTCTAGCGCAATTTACATTAGAGGTAGGAAAAAAATCCCTATTTCACAAGATAAAATCATCAGAGATTTATTATATTTTAGAAGGAGATGCAGTTTTGAGGATCAATGAAGAATCATACCAATTAAAAAAAGATGATTCAATTTACGTTCCACCAATGTCAGAGCAATACATAGAAAACACAGGTTTGACAAATCTGCGATTTTTGTGCATCGTAGAACCTGCATGGAAACCAGAAGATGAGATCATTTTAGAATAAACCAATAACCACGTCAAGTTTTATGTAATTGTTTTTAACATATGAGAAATTCCTAGCAATAGTGAATACATATCAAGCCCTCAAAGCATTGAATGTAAAACCAGATTCATCATGGGATGAGATAAAAATAGCATATAGAAAATTAGCCCTTGAATTTCATCCTGATAAAAATACTAGTGAAAAAGAAGGCTATGAATTCAAAAAAATAACAGAAGCATACAATCACTTGAAGAAAAATTTCAATCAAAATATGGATGAATCAAAACAAAAATTCACAGAGACAAATAACAAAACAAATTTTGAGAGAAAATCCCAATGGGGGGCACCTCCAGGAGGAAAGATACCAGAAGAGGATTGGAGTAAATATACGCATGAGTTTGAAGAGGGTGATCCCGCTTTTTGGAGAGAATATGAAAAAAAATTCTGGGAGGAATACAATGCACGCATACGTTCAGATGGAAGACATGGTGAATATGAAAAAGCAAAAGAGCCCAAAAACCAACCTAATCTCTTTGTAGACGTAGACAAGAGTTTGTGTATAGGGTGTTGTAGTTGTGAGATAATTGCGCCAGATGTTTTTTTGGTCAACAAGAATTCAAGAACAAATCCAAAATCATCAGTCATAAATCCAAAAGGTGCTGGGATAAACAAAATAATGAATGCTGCTGAGACTTGTCCCACTAAAGCAATAATTGTAGAAAATATAGATACAAAAGAGAGATTATTTCCCTATTGATGATTATTTTAATTTATGATAAATTTCATCAATCTCTGAATTAGAAAATTTCACAGAATTAAACATACTATGAATTGTACCTGCAGAATCATCAGCAGTGCGAGGAACTAGATGCACATGAACATGTGGAATTTCTTGTCCTGCTTCTTTTCCATTATGAATTGCAACAAGGGTGGCACCAGTTAGTTTGTCTACTTTTGAAAGAACTTTGTGAACAAGTGAAAACAAGTCAGAGTTTTCTTCATCACTCATGTCTTGAATTTTTACATGGTGTTTTTTTGGAATTACCAGAGTATGGCCTTTAGCCAGTGGAAATGCATCTAAAAATGCCATAGAGTGTAGAGTTTCTGTTATAATTTTAGTTGGAATTTGACCAGAAATTATTTTGCAAAAGATGCAATCCATATCATTTTAACACATATCAAAATATTAACTGCTACGGTTCAATTATCATAGTCCAGTTACCTGCTCAAAAACATCTTTACAAATTAAATTCTAAAATTGAAAAACCATTGGAAATACTATGATATGAGTCACTGAAAAGGTGCCAGAAACAAGGCCTATTTTATGACCATAAGTCAATTCCACAATTACCACGTACCACCTGAGCCAGAATTTGGATCAAGTTTCTTTTCAGGTATGTTTCCATGTGCCTTTTTTGTGTGTCTTTTGAGGCGTTCCGGATCATGTAATTCCAAACCACACACATCACATTTGGTTTCATTATCTTTGTCTTTATTTCGTTTGAATAGACCCATGATTTAGTAAGTTTTTGAAATACATTAAAAGGTATACAAAACTATCAAGTTGAAGATGTTATTCAGCATAGGCTTGCAGCAAATTAATTCAAATACCAACACAATAAATTCATGTTCTAAAAATAATAGAAAAATATATTCAAGATTAACGAAAAATCCCAACATTTTGAAATTTCATTTGGGATAAGAGGGGACGTATAGAAAATAGTGGACGTATTAATTTATTTTATTATAACGATTAGTGAGGGTTACTAAGTACCAGATGTTTTTGGTGGTTGCGGTTCACTTGGAGGCTGTATTTCTTTTTCAGCCAACTTTCCCTTCATCTTTGCTTCTTTTTCAGCCAACTTTGCTTTCAACTTTGCATCTTTTTCATACATTTTTGCCTTAGTCTGCTCTGCTTTTTCAGCCATCTTTGCCTTATTCTGTTCTGCTTTTTCAGACATTTTTGATTTCATTTGTTCTTCTTTTTCAGTCATCTTTGCTTTCATATTTTTTTCTTTTTCAGCCAACTTTGCTTTCATCTTTGCTTCTTGTTCAGCCATCTTTGCCTTGAGATTTATTTCTCTTCCAGTCATCTTTGCTTTCAGAGATTTTTCTTTGTCAGTCATCTTTGCTTCTTTTTCAGTCATCTTTGCTTCTTTTTCAGTCATCTTTGCTTCTTTTTCAGTCATCTTTGCTTCTTTTTCAGTCATCTTTGCTTTCATCTTTGCTTCTTGCTCAGCTATCTTTACATTAATCTGTCCTGCTTTTTCAGACATTGTTGAATTTGTCATTGCAGTGTTTGATTCAGTTGAATTTTGATTTTGTTCTGCTTGAACAATGGAAGTCGTAGGTGCCATAATTACCATAACTGTTAACATCAGTATTCCTATGGATAATTTTTGCATATTTTGCTCCTCGTTCATAGATATTTAATATTTGTGTATTATTCATCATGAATAAATTATGAAAGGTATTTTTCGACGTTTGAAATACATCATAAAGGTTACGAACCATCCTTTATAATTTTTAGAAATTTCTGTTTTAGGTTCAACTCCACAGGGACTCTACCCCCATTATGGGCAATATTTTGGGCACAATTAGGCGTGAAAATTAAATTTCTATTTTTGTAATTACTGTTTTCAAAAAGATTCCTAGTTCTTTGATAAAAGAAAAAAAGTTTCTCTCTTCCTCCCCTGTCATATCATTCAAGAGAAGTATCTTCTCTTCTCCCCATGTGAAGAGTTCACCTGATTCTATAATTTTGATTTTAGTTTTGAAATTTATTTGGTATTTCTCATACATTTTCAAAGAAAAATTTAATTTTTCAACTGATTGTTTTTCAATATCAGATAATTTAATTTTGAAATTTTTACAAATTAGATAAGCATCTAAAAAATCTCTTGCTTTTGTTCCCTGTCTAGTTAAAATGGCTCTTATTTTTTCACATAGTATTTCTTTTGGATTGTATGTATCAAAATCAATTTCATTTAGATATTCTGTTTTCTCTCCAAAAAGTATCCTCAAATTATCATTATTTTTAGTTGCCAAACTACTTAGTTTTCCATTATTTGCAGAAAAGAGAATTTTCTCTACAAAATTTATCTGTATTTTAAGAAATGTTTTTTTATTAAGGATTTCAGAGTCGTACCAAATTTTGAATGTACAAATTTTATTGCTACCACCTAATTCAACATAGTTATCATTACTTTTTTCACATTTAAAATCAAAATCCCTATTTTTTGCTATAGTTTCTACTATTTTTCCAGTTTGATCTATTAATTGAGAAAGAGTAGAACGTAATTTACCAACAGACAAAGATTGAAAAATAGTTTGATCTTTCCAAGTAAAATCCATATCTTCAGAAAATCGAAAATATCCCAAGAAAGATTTTACAAGACACGTTCCTCCTTTAAATAAAAAGTTTTTATGAAAAAAATCATCTTTTGAAAGATCGGACATTATTTCATGAATAATAATATCTTTTTCAATTAAATCTAATTTTGTTATTTTATGAGTATTTGAAATTTCACCAATTAGATTTTTTCTCATTTAATCATCATCTCAACAATTTGTCTTACAGATTTAGGATAATGCTTAGAATATAGCAATAATTTTTCTTTTGAAATATTTTTAGACCATTCAGAAATATCAAACAAGATCTTTTCAGAAGATTTTCCATTATATCTCCATATGTAAATAAAATCAAGAATTGTTTTTTCAGGATCTGAGTATTTGATTCGATTCTCTTCCTTTATCCCAAAATGCAATAATGATTTTGAAATTTTTACAAATTTGAATTTATAACCAACTATTGTCATTGGTTTTGGTCTAAAAATTATATCATTGACTACTTCATCTAGTGTAAAATGTTCATGAGTCAAATTATTGAGCTTTAGAGCTGTATGAAGTCCAAAATACCAATTTTCCACACCTTTTAATTTTAATCCATGTGCAACTAATTCTAAATAATTATACTGAAATCTTCCAGTGTTTACTGTTTCAGGATATTTTATGTAGAAAATTCCACGAAATATTCTTGAGAGGTGTCCTTGGGATTCATAATATCGTACTATTGTTTTATAATCAAGTTCTAAAGATTTGCAGTATTCTTTTAATTCATCCGATGTAACAAATTCCTTTTTCTCTATCATGAGTTTTTTTAACAAAAGTTTCATTTTCATTTATATCATAATGTGGTACTTTTTGTGATATTTTAATATATATTAAAATGTGGCAATTAATGTGATTTTTTAATTTATATCATAATGTGGCATTAATATCGTACATAAAATCAAGTACAAAATATCATTCATAGTTCAACCTCTTAAGATTCAGACTTGGGTTGGTCAAGAATGATTTTCACACATCATAGGGACTCTACCTACATTATGGGCAATATTTTGGGCGCAGTTAGGCGTGAAAATTAAATTCAATCTAATCTTGAAATTTTATTTTTTATTCATTATTTTTTTCTAAGTTCAATTCTTAAATGGCTTGAACCATTTATAGAGTCAATTTAGATTCAATATCCTGAAATCATAAAAGAAAATCATTAGAAGTGAAATACATTAAAATACATTAAAAATGATACAAAGTGTCCTTTATAATCATTAGATAAAAACAGTGTCAACTTTTCAAACCTAGGTTTTACGCATAAAATGATTAAATAAAAAGAGGTGAGAATCCAATTTGCAATAATGTCTTACTAATGCTTGAAATCTATTAAATTTATGGACTTCACACGCTTGAAGATCTTTATTATTCAAAACAGATAGAAATTAAATCAAAAAAATACATGAATCTTTCACATAATTGGTTTTCATAAATCATATGTGAAAATATTATGGAGGTTTCTAATTCTAAATTTCACAATCAGAAAAAAGTTGTCAAATATTATGCCTTTAATTTTTTCTATTTTCTAATTGCCTTGCAATTGCCTTACAATTGCGTTAGCAAATCTCAAATACGTCCTCATTTCGAGGGTCAGTGAAAATGAAAAAATCACAGTACAATTCCATTAAAACAAAAAAAACTGTCAGCATTTCTACTCAAAATATTATGCCGACAGTTTCACATTGGTTTTGCTTGATCATGTTTTTGGATGTAATTGCAATGCATGATTCACTTTTAATATTAAAAATTATAGGAATAGAAAAATCGGAATTTAGAAAACGTCATAAATGCATAGAATGTCACAAAAAAAATAAAATTGGTGTGATGACATATTGTTTAAGATGTGAAGAAGGTGATGAATAATATCATCACAACCATTCAAGATAAGAACAGATACAAGATCAAAACAGAAAGAAGATAGAGCAATAGATGAGGACAGACAACAGATTTGTTTTTGTCTTGCAATCAGGGGCGAAGGAAAATCAAATCTTATTGAAGCATTGGCAGAAAAGCAGTTCAGACATGGTTATACAATTTTGGATTTACATGCACCGCCAAACTTTGAAAACGCATTTTGGTGTATTCCAAAGTTCAAAGATACTGATGCAGATGGAAATCCAGACAAGGAACTGTTTGAAAAAGAGATAGAAGAATTTAAGAAAAATCCAGTAAAATTCATGAAAACAAGAGAATCATACCCAGTTACAATAATTTGTTCAGAATCTTTCCAATGGGAACAAGATAAACTTGACAGATTCAATGACAGACTTTACTCAAGAGAAGAATGGGATGCTGATCACCCAACAGGAAATTTCGACTTTGTTTACCCACCTTTGAAGCCTCATTCTAAATGGGGTAAGGAAATGATCAGATTTGTAAAATTTCCAATTCTAAAAAAGAATCAAGAGGCAGATGGAAATGTTAAAGCCTTAGAAATTCTCACAAATATTATCCTAGATTGTAGGTTACATAGGAGAATTTTAGTGCTAAACAGACAGGCTTTTGGCAATGAAAATCAGTACTTTTGGATGATGGAAATGATTATGAGATCATTACCTGATATTTGTGACAAGCATTTCATAAAAAAATTCCCACGTTCTGTAGGTGTTAAGACAGAAGAAGAAATGTCAAATGTTGATAGAAAATGGCATAGGATGACGGTAATTCATAGAGAGATGGGAGAGCTTGTACCTGCCAAACTAAAGGCAGATAAACTGGGAGAAAGTACATCTGTAAAAAAAAGCCCTATTGGGTTTTGCTAGAGTTTGCAGACATTCAGAGATTGATTGGTTTGGTGATTGGCAGAAAAATAATGATGTTGAGGATGCAATTAGAAACCAATGTGACACATGGTTATTTAAAAAATATAACAGGGATCTTGGTGGAGATGAGAAAAAACCGTTCTTTGACAAGATAGAATGGCTAAGAAAGAGGATCCTTTTGAAGGGTAATAATACAACAAAGGCAAGAATGATTGCCGATTCATGGTTTCCAAAAGTAGAAGAACTTGCGAAAAAATACTTTTATGCAAAGTTTTTGAGTGGCAATGTAAAGATATTCAAAGTACCTGAGAACCGTCATCAACATAAGGAACCTTACATGAAGTTTGGGGATTTAACAGGAATTAAGATGTGGCATGACAAGTCCAAAATACCTGATAATGGTAAAGGTACAGACGGTGGTAAAACATCACCAAATGATCAAATGGCATTGTATAATGCAGTAAAATCAATGAGATATCCAACAACAGGGAAAGCATTGAGTTGGGATGACACTTGTAAAAAGATAGGTGAGATGCAACAATTAGGGCAGATCAAGTACTCATCTAACATATTTGAAAAGAATGGTACTTGGTTGGGTGCAACTTATCAAAAACTCAAGAAAAAATTTGAAAACTGATCCCCTAACATATTTTTCATGATCTAAATAATGTCCTGAACATAACCGTTATACAGGCACAAAAAACATAACTTTTCGGTTATTTTTACGGTTATTTTTGGGTGTTATTCATGCCTAAAAAAATAACTAACTAACCAATTACTATAGTATATCTTAGTTAGGTTATGTGGTTAGTTTTTTGTTTTTGAATAATTTCTTCAATACTAAATGTGTAGTAAGAAATGATAACTTCCAATTAGGTGTCATGTGACACGTTATGAGTTTTGAACTGAAAAGACAAATCCCTATGAGACATTAGAACTATTAGACGGGTACTAACTGTCGATAAAAATAGTTCTCTGGATAACACAATACGTTGTAACAGACAAAATTTTAAAAAAAATCGACTCAGAATGGTTTCATGTGCCTGACAGAGTTTTTATTCAAAAACCATCATAATGTATGTCTATTTTAAACAAATAAAGTTCTATTTGGAATATTTTGTATTTGAAAAATACTAGAAAACAGAAAAATGTCTCGTATTGATCCCCCCAATTATGGTCTTGTTGCAAGGAATGCCTATAATGATAGTGAGGTTCTGATAATCGAAGATAGTGAATCCTCTTCGATAAAACTTACTGGTTTGCTAAAGAAAATAGGATTTGGAAAAATTCACATAGCACATACTGCTGCAACTGGATTGCACAAGTTTGAGGATTTAATAAATTCAGGAACTAATACTTTGGTATTTTTGGATTTTCTTCCAGAAACAGATGTATTATCGATTGTAAAAATTATTCATCAAATCAATGTAGAGACTAGAGTTATTTTATTTAGTAAATATGACCACAGGGATGAAAAAGTAGTCAAGATGATTTCAGATGGGGTTTACCGTAGTCTAAAAACACCGATAACTGAAAATGACATTAATGAATTGATGTACGATATTGTCTATGATGAATCATATATTAATCCCAAGTCTCAAATTTACACGAAATTACAACATCTCTTAAACGAAAAATTGGTGATAACCCTTGATGACATTCGAAATTGTGGAATTGACTCAAAAAATGAAATCTCAAAAATTCTACATGATTTGATGACAAGTAATCTTATAGTTGAACAAAATGAAATAACTCAAGTTTGTTGTAATCGGTGTTCTAACAATCAGATAATTTCAATATACACTTGTCCTGCTTGTAATAAGCCAAAATTTCAAAATACAGTTTTAATAGAACATTATGGCTGTGCAAATATTACCCCTGATAAAACATATGTTGATGACAAATGTCCTTCATGTGCAAAAACAATCACTGCTTTGGGTGTGGATTACAGAATCTTGAATAATTTTTTATGTCTTGAGTGTGATTGTCTGTTCCCTGAACCTCGAATGGTTAATCAATGCATTAACTGTAACAATAATTTTGGAATTAATGATGCGAGTTGGAAAATATCGAAATCATACGCTGTTGTAAAACAAAACAGAAAGTATTCACCGTTTCGTTAATTTCATTATTTTTTTGCATTCATACTACCTAAATAGAAACTTCATCAACTAAAATGGAAGGTAACCAATTACATTTGACATTTAACCAGATGGCCTACTCCGACATTGGCCGGTTACCTTCATTTACAAAAAATAACGGACAGCATGGAATAACGTGAAAACTATTTAGATTGGTTAAAGAAATCATCATCGTTATACGTTTTAACAACTCGTAAAATTTTTTTACAAGTTATGTGTTTTTGATATATCTAAATGCAAAAAGACGACGACACATTTGAAAATTACAAAGATCTTTACGAATTGACAAAGAAAATAGTTGATGAACACATTGAATTCTACAAAAACAAAGAATCTCTATCAAAAAGCGATCTATTTGAAATCTGGAGGAAACTATCCAGACAGTCTAAGAATTTTGATAAAAGAGACTGGACAGAAAAATGGCATCATTGGGACAAGTATTTTCATGCATTTGAAAAGCACAAATATGAAGCGCGATTTCTAATTCAGCACTATCTTACTGATGTATTAGAAGAATTAATTGCAAAATTAATTAAAAATCTTGAAAATACTATGGAATTAATTTCAGAAAATACACCACCTCAAAAACATAAGGTTGATAGTTTTTCTGAGTTGATAAAACAAGAAGTTAAGCGTCAAGTATCTTTGGAACTGGCTAAACAAAAGAGAAAATCAAAGAGTTAGTGTATTGTAGAAGAGTAAAACCCAATTCTCACATAATCACTTTTCACATACGACTTGGCTTTTTGTTTTTCCATCATACAATCCAACAGGTGCATCAATATCACATGGAGAAATGTACAGATAGTTTGTCTCAATTGTAGAATGCATAAGATCTTCAGGGGCTATACGTTTGACTACAAACGAACGTAATAGTTAAAACTATGAAATCAAGAAAATATCTGATCGTATTTTGACCAAATAGTATCTATGAAGTTCAAAAAAAGAAGCACGGTTATAATATGAAAAAATTGGACTCTAGTTTGATTGTTATCATACACACAATACAAAATAAAAAAATCTACCGCCCTTGTATTTTTTGCAGCAATTTTAGTACAAGTTTTTCATATGCTAGAGCATTTTGCTCAGATTTACCAACACGCAATCTTAGGATTGAGCATCAGAGATTCTGTGGGATTGATCACATTTCTAAATCTTGAATATGTGCATTGGATCTATAATCTTGCTTACTTGATTCTTTTAGGAATTGTTTTCAAAGAATGTAGATTTTTCACATTAAAGGATAGAACAAACAGTCAAAAAGTTGCAATCATATTATTTGGCTTGAGTTTTTTTCTTCAGGTATACCATGTCATAGAACATACGGTGAGGATGTCTCAATATCACATCACAGGATGTATTCCATGTATGGGAATTTTGGGTTCGTACTTTGATGGCGTTTATCTGCATTTTGTTCTTAATTTTTTGGTTTTTGTTTATCCTCTTGGAGTATTTTTTATGTTTGGATTTTATAAAAAAATACTGTTTAATTAGAAAAAAGTTTTGTTGCGTTGGTTATGATTTTTTCTATGTTGGCATCAAGTTCAGTAGATATCAAAACAGCATATGTTTGCATGGGGATGGTGATCATGATTACTTTTTTTCTCTTTGTTATCAAATAATCAATTGAGCCTAATGATTCATCAAGATCTTTTGTCAGCAAAATTCCCAAGGTATGTTCTAGGCACATTTTATGATCTTCATAATCAACTAAGGGGACAATTCTCTCTTTGTAACCTCCTGCAATTTGTCTACCCATATTGCTCAAGATTCCAACAAAACGAACTCTGTTTTCATTTAATAATAACTTGCATTTTTGTTCTAAAATCTCATTTTCATCATGCTTTTGAATCATAAGATGTTATGCTAGTAAATATTGATAAAAACATGTTGTTAATTTTAAGATACAGAAATAAGCCATTATCAAATAAAATTAATTACACTGTTTTTTAGATTGTGGAATCCTGAAGGGCGCCATGTTGAAGGAATTTCTATTACACGTTATTCTGATGATCATCTTCAGAAACCATGAAAATCCAGAATTGATAGAACGATTAGTACTAGTGTCTGTCACAGACAATGATCTGAAAGATGTTCATGGGTTAGGAGACCCAATACTCAATGGGGATACCATAAATGGATGTTGTGTTATGAAGATTGGCAAACATGCACTTATCTGAACAATGGGTTAAACAAGAATGTTCTAAATCATTTCCACAAGTTATGCATTTTTTTGCCATATTGACGATTGATTATTTTTACACTAATAAAAGATACGTAGTTTTTCTTCTACGATAACCTCAAAAGATTACACTTTTTCATTTAGGAAATAGACTAGGCGCAAATAACACATCATTCGAGGTTTATGTTGATCCTTTCTTTTTATTCAGACTTTATCAATTTCAAAAGAGACACTTTGATCTGTAAGATCTTGTTTAGCTATACAGAATGTAAATTCATTTAAAATTGCATTTATGACAGTTACGAGATATTTTGAAAACACATCTCCAAGATCATGCTGAATTACATACTTGTCTGTATCATCATCTATGATATGTCTAAATGGAATATGAGATGCTGCCAACCACGCGTCAAGTGATTTTATAAAAGTATCCAGCGTAATTTCTCCATACATGAAGATTGTTGCATCTTTCATTGCACCTCGACAAAAGGTCACTGCAATATTTGTCATGTCCTTTTCTGGAACATGGGAAAGAATTGCCCTCAAAAACGGTTTTGTCAAAAATACAAATCATATATCTTCTGCAAATCTGTCCCAGCTAGTGTGCTTTGTAATAATTTGTCCAACAAGCGTATTTAGGGTCATGCTTTTCATTTCACTT
>Ga0315281_10012404_pt1 | contig 11610 bp, 9 predicted proteins | sample YL17G07_0_MG_FD_204540 | JGI IMG/M metagenome (GOLD analysis project Ga0315281, IMG submission 204540) | Sediment microbial communities from Yellowstone Lake, YNP, Wyoming, USA - YL17G07_0 | ecosystem: Environmental > Aquatic > Freshwater > Lake > Sediment | place: USA: Wyoming | collected... | reverse complement strand
AGAGGATGAGGAGCTGGTCGCCCCAGAGGATCCGGCCTTCGTCGTCGACGACGCCGATCCTGTCGGCGTCGCCGTCGTAGCCGATGCCGAGCTCGGCGCCGCTCTCGCGGACCTTGGCGATGAGTTTTTCCATGGCCTCAGGGAGCGTCGGGTCGGGGTGGTGATTGGGAAAGCGGCCGTCCGGATCGCAGAAAATATCGACGACGTCCGCGCCCATTTTCCGTAAGAGCGGCACGGCCACGGCGCCGCCGGTGCCGTTCCCGGCGTCGATGACGACCTTGACCGGACGGGAGAAGCGGACGTTCCGCGCGACGTTGTCCTGGTATTCGGACACAACGTCGAGGGAGGCGACACGGCCTTCGCCCCGGGGGAAGACCCCCTTGCGGACGATCTCGTAGAGCGCTTGGATCGTCTTGCCGTAGAGCGTGTCCTCGCCGGACATCATCTTGAAGCCGTTGTGCTCGGGCGGGTTGTGCGAGCCGGTGATCATGACGCCGGCTTCTTTCTTCTTGAAGAACACGGAGAAATAGAGGAGCGGCGTCGGGACCACCCCCAGGTCGGCGACGTCGCAACCCGTGGCGAGAAGACCGCGGATGAGGGCCCGGCCGAAGCCCGGAGAGCTCAGCCGGCAGTCTTGCCCGACGGCGACGTCCTTCTGGCCGCGGCCGAGGAAGAACGTGCCCATCGCCCGGCCCAGGATTTCGACGATCGTCTCGTCCAGGTCCTGGCCGACGATGCCGCGGATGTCGTATTCCCTGAAGATCTTCGGGTTGATGTCCAATTCGCCCTCCTTGACGGGGACCAACAAACCTCTATATATTATTTATTATCCTTTACTTATGAAATACCTGCCGAACCTCGCCCGGCCGCCTGCGCCCTTCCCGCCTGACGCCGCCGGGCATAGCTCGCCCCGATGAACGCCTTGAAAAGCGGATGCGGGGCCAGGGGCTTGGACTTGAACTCAGGATGGAACTGGCATCCCAGGAACCAGGGGTGGTCGGGGGCCTCGACGATTTCGACCAAGTCGTAATCCGGATTGACTCCCGAAAATATCATCCCGGCGTCGGCCAGAGCGTCTTTGTAGCTCGGGTTGAATTCGTAGCGATGGCGGTGCCGCTCGGAGATCTTGAGCGCGCGGTAGGCTTGATGGGCGACCGAACCTTTGACGAGGTCGCAGCGATATTGGCCCAGCCGCATCGTCCCGCCCATGTCACACTCCCTGGCCAGCTCGCGCCAGCGGACGATGATCTTGTGCGGGGCGTCCGGCACGAACTCCGTGCTGTTGGCTTTCTTCAGTCCGGCGAGCGAGCGCGCGTACTCGATCGAGGCGCACTGCATGCCCAGGCAGATGCCGAAGAAGGGAATCTTGTTCTCGCGGGCGTACGTGACGGCCCGGATCTTGCCCTCGATCCCCCGCTTGCCGAAGCCGCCGGGAACGAGGATGCCGTCCTTCGATCCCAGGATCTTCGCCGGGTCGTCTTTCTCCAGGGCCTCGGCTTCGATCCAGTCGATCTTGACCTTGAGCCGGTTGGCCAGCCCGCCGTGGATGAGCGCCTGATTCAAGCTCATGTAGGAATCTTGGAGGCCGGCGTACTTGCCGACGAGCCCGATCTCGACCTCGTCCTTGGGGTTCTTGAGCCGGTCGACCATGGCTTCCCACGCGGCGAGATTCTTCTTGCGGCGCGGAAGACGGAGCATCTTGAGGATGGCGGTGTCGAGCCCTTCTTTCGCGAAGTTAAGAGGTATGTCGTAGATCGAATCGACGTCCTTGGCGGTGATTACGGCGTCGACGGGGACGTTGGTGAACAGCGCGATCTTGGACTTGATGTCGGTTGAGAGTTCGCGCGCCGTGCGGCAGAGCAGAATGTCCGGCTGGATGCCGATCGCCCGAAGCTCCTTGACGCTGTGCTGGGTCGGCTTCGTCTTGAGCTCTCCAGAAAAGCCGATGAAGGGGACGAGGGTCAAATGGACGAAGAGCGTCTTGCCGGCCCCCAGGCTGAGCCGCATCTGTCTCGTGGCTTCAAGGAAGGGCAGGCTTTCGATGTCGCCCACGGTACCGCCTATCTCGCAGATAACAATATTGTTATCGTCGGCCACGGATTCGAACGCGCTCTTGATCATGTCCGTCACGTGGGGGATGACCTGGACCGTTTTCCCCAGGTATTCGCCCTTGCGCTCTTTCTTGATGATGGACTCGTAGATCCTTCCGGCCGTCCAGTTGTGGGCCCGCGTCGTCTTGGCCGACGTGAACCGTTCGTAATGGCCGAGGTCGAGGTCTGTTTCGGCGCCGTCGTCGGTGACGTAGACCTCGCCGTGCTGGAACGGGCTCATCGTCCCCGGGTCGACGTTGAGGTAGGGGTCGAACTTCTGGATGGTGATCCTGTAGCCGCGGCTCTCCAGGAGCCGGCCGATAGAGGCCGCGGCAATGCCCTTGCCCAAACCCGAAATGACACCGCCGGTAACGAAGATGTACTTGCCCATGAACACGCCTTCCTAGAAATTTACCCCCCGATTATATCCTTCGGACGCTCCGCACTCAAGCGGAGAAAGAGGCCTCGGAGGATTCCGCCGCGCCCGTTCGCGGTCAGGCGCCGGCCGGCTCTTTGGCCGCGGCGGGAGCGGTCTTGGGGGCGCCCTTCGTCTGGCAGGTCGCTTCGAGATACGCTCCTTCCTCGACGAGCAGAGTGGGCGACAGAATCGTCCCGAACACGCGGCCCTTGTTGTGGATCTCGACCTTCTCGGTCGCCTGGAGGGTGCCCCGGATCTCGCCGTTGATGACCAGCTGTCCCACCTTGACGTCGGCCTCGACCTGGCCCCGCTCCCCGATGACGAGAAGGGAGTCCGAGTTGATCGTGCCCTTGAAATGGCCTTCGATCCGGAAGGAACCCTTGAATGTCAGGTCGCCCTTGAACTCCGAATCCACATCGATCAAACCGGCCAGCTTGCTTTCGTTCAATTCGCGCGGCTTGTCTTTCATGAGTTTGCTCCTTTGATCCTGTCGTAAATCCGATTCAGGTCGTCCAGAGAGAAATAATAGATCTTCACCACGCCCTTGTTCCGGTTTCCGGCGACGAGGACCTTCGTCCCCAGGATCTTGAGCATCTCCTCCTGGAGGGCGTGGAGGTCGGGGTCGGCCAGGCTCCGCTGGGCGCGCGGCGCTTTTTGTTTCAGCCGGTTGACCAGGGTTTCGGTGTTGCGGACCGACAGGTTCCTGTCGATGACCTGGCGGCAGGCGTAAAGCTGGGTGGCCGGATCCTCGAGGGCCAGCATGGCCCGGGCATGCCCCATGGAGATCGTCCCGTCCGAGAGACGGTCCTGGATCTCCTGGGGGAGCTTGAGCAGGCGGAGGTAGTTTGTGACCGAGGACCTGTCCTTACCGACCTTGTCGGCGAGCTCGTGCTGGGCATAGCCATGGTCATCGATGAGCCTCTGGAAGGCCCGGGCGATCTCCAGGGCATTCAACTCCTCGCGGTGGATATTTTCGATGAGCGAGATCTCGAGCTGCTTGTCCTTGGGGATGTTCCGGATGAGGACGGGGATTTTGCGCAAACCCGCCCGCTGGGCGGCTCTCCACCGCCGTTCCCCAACGATGATCTTGTAATGATCGTCCTCGGGGGCTACGATGACCGGCTGCACGATACCCGTCTCCCTGATCGATTGGGCCAATTCGTCAATCGTTTTGTCGTCGAACCTCGTCCGCGGTTGAAAGGGGTTCGGCTTGACGTCCTCGAGGTCCAGCTCGGCGAACCTCTCGTCTTTCAGGATGCTGAACTCGTCCGGGATGAACGCTCCCAATCCTTTGCCTAAGGCTTTCTTGTTCATCTGCGAATGATCTCCTCGGCGAGGTTGAGATAGGCCTCGGCCCCTTTGGATTTGATGTCGTAGAGGACGATGGGTTTACCGAAGCTCGGCGCCTCGGCCAAGCGGACGCTTCGGGGAATGACGGCTTCGAACATGATATTTTTCAACGACTTGCGAATCTCCTCCGCGACCTGCTTGGAAAGGTTGGTGCGCTCGTCGAACATGGTCAGGAGGATCCCCTCTATGGCCAATTTGGGGTTGAAGTAGGTCCGCACCGTTTCCAGGGCTTGGAAGAGGTCCGGGATCCCTTCCATGCAGAAGAATTCCGTTTGGACGGGGATGAGCAGCGAGTCCGCCGCGGTCAGCGCGTTGATCGTCAGGAAGCCCAGGGAAGGAGGGCAATCGATGATGATGAAGTTGAAGAACCGTCTCGCTTTTTCGACGGCTTCGAGAAGCCGTCTTTCCCTTCGCTCGACCGCGTACAGTTCGACTTCGATGCCCGAGAGCTCGGGAGAGCACGGACAGAGATAGAAATTCTCGAGATCCGTCCCCAGGATGCAATCCATGAGGTCCCGGCCGTTCATCATCGCCTGGTATATTCCCTGCCCGGATCCTTTCGGTTTGGCCAAGCCCAGCGTCGACATGCCCTGGGGGTCGAGGTCGATGAGGAGAGTCCTTCTGTTCTTGAGAGCAAGGCAGGACGAAAGATTGATGGCAGTCGTTGTCTTGCCGACCCCGCCCTTTTGGTTGGCTACGGCAATGATCTTATTCATCGTCCGGTCAAGTTTCACGTGAAACACGGGCCCTCGAGACCCCTCTTTTCGCCTGGATCTCGAGATAGAGGCTGAGATTCTGGACTGCGGCCGGAGTAATGCCGGGCATCTTCCTGGCCTCGCCCAGAGTCGCGGGTCTCCTTTTTTCGAATTTCTCGATGGCCTCTCTGGTCAATCCAGAAACCTTACAAAAATCAACGCTCACCGGTATTTTCATCGAATCGGACCGCAGGGACTTGGCGATCTCCCTCTCTTGCTTCTTGATGTAGCCTTCATATTTTATCTCGGACTCGATGTGCCTGCACTCCTCGTCGCTCAACGCGCCCGGGAATTTCCCATATTCTAGCATACTTCTCAGGCCGATTTCAGGTTTTTTCAGATGCTCGAAGAGGGTCACGTTATCCCCGGCCACCGACTTCAGCCTGTTCTTCCTTAAAAACGAAAACGCGCTCTCCACTCGATCCCGTTTTTCCTGGTATTCCTTCCAAGCGCTATCCAGAACGAGACCCAGCTCCCGACCGTATTCCATCAGCCTGCGATCGGCGTTATCGATCCTCAACAAGAGCCGGTATTCGGCCCGTGACGTGAACAGGCGATAGGGTTCTTCGACGCCGGTCGTAACCAAGTCGTCGATGAGCACCCCGATATAGGCCTCGTCCCGCCTCAGGACGAACGGCGCCTTTTCCCGGATGGACAGGGCCGCATTGATCCCGGCCATGAGGCCCTGGGCGGCCGCCTCTTCATATCCCGATGTCCCGTTGATCTGCCCGGCTAGGTAGAGGCGCCTGATTTTTTTCGTTTCGAGAGTGGCCAGGAGTTCGGTCGGGGAGACGGCGTCGTATTCGATGCCGTAGGCCGGCCTCAGGATTTTCGCCCTGTCCAAGCCGGGGATCGTGCCTAAGATCTCCTGCTGGACATCGTAGGGCAAACTCGAGGACATGCCGTTGATATAGATTTCCGTCGTTTCGAGCCCTTCCGGTTCGAGAAAGAACTGATGGCGGGTGCGTTGGGGGAATTTGACAACCTTGTCCTCTATCGACGGGCAATAGCGCGGCCCGATACCCTTGATCTTTCCGCTATATAAGGGGGATTTATCGAGGTTGCGGCGAACGACCGCATGGGTGGCCGCGTTGGTGTAGCCCAGATGGCAGAGGACTTTGTTTTGGAGACGCCCGCTCGTCCTGTAGGAAAAAGGTACCGGCTCCTCGTCTCCCGGCTGTGGCGTGAAAGAGCTCCAATCGATGGTGTCCCTGTCCAGGCGCATGGGAGTGCCCGTCTTCAAGCGAAAAACCCTCAGGCCGAGCTTTTTCAACTGCTCTGCAAGGTCCACCGATGGCGGCTCGTTCGCCCGTCCAGCCGGATAACTCCGGAGCCCGATATGGATCGTCCCGTTGAGGAAGGTCCCCGGCGTCAGGATGACCGCTTTCCCCTCGATGCGGGTTCCGTCCAGGGTTTCCACCCCTCGGGCGGCGCCCAGCGTGACCAGGACTTTGGCGACGATGCCCTGGAAGACCGTCAGGTTTGGCATCCGTTCGAGCCTGTATTTCATGGCCAGCCGGTAGGCCGCCTTGTCGCATTGGGCCCGGGGGGCCTGGACCGCCCCGCCCCGGCTCCGGTTGAGGAGCCTAAACTGGATGCCTGTCTCGTCCGCCAGGAGGCCCATCAGGCCGCCGAGCGCGTCGATTTCCCGGACGAGATGCCCCTTGGCTAGGCCGCCGATGGCCGGGTTGCAGGACATCTGGGCAATGGTCTCGAGATGGATGGTCACCAAGCAGGTCCGGAGGCCCATAGAGCTCGCCGCCGCGGCGGCCTCACAGCCGGCGTGCCCGGCCCCGACGACGATGACGTCGAACCCGTCTGCCGCCTTCATCCGGAGTCCCTATTTCCCCACGCAGAACCGCCCGAATATGTCGTCGATGACCTCGTCGATGCGCACTTCCCCCGTCAGCTCACCGACAAGGGGCAGGCAGCTGCGGATCTCCTCGGCATAGAGCTCGACGGAATGCCCTTTCGCCAGGAGCCCCGCCGCCCGCCGGAGGGCTTCTAGAATGGCTTGGAGGAGGTCTTTTTGCCGGGCGTGGAGGATGACGTCCTCCTCTTTTACCGGTCCCGGGGCGAAATACCCGCGGATAGCCCTCCTCAGCTTGTCGATGTTCCTGCCTTTCAGGGCCGAGACATCGATTGACGGGGATCCGCAGGCTAGCTCCCGGATCCTCCGCCTATCGATTTTCTGGGGGAGGTCGGATTTGTTGAAAACGAGGAGCATTTTTTTTGCCCGGTATTTCCGGACCAGCCGTTCATCCTCGCCGCTCTCTCCCCGGGACGCGTCGAGGACGACGAGCAGGCCGTCCGCGTCCCGGGCGATCTTCTGCCCCTTGGCTATTCCTGTCTTTTCAACGGGATGGGCGGGTTTCCCCAGCCCGGCCATGTCCACGAGGTGGAAAACGATGTCGTCGATGACCAGCTTCTCCCTGAGGAAATCCCGTGTCGTCCCCGGGAAGGGCGTGACGATGGCCCTATCTTCCTCGAGAAGAGCGTTGAACAGGGTCGATTTTCCAACGTTTGTCCTGCCCGTGATCGCCAGACTGAGGCCCTCCCGGATGGCCCGGCCGGCCTCATAGCCCGCGACGAGCCTCTCGACCTCGGCGGCCAGGGAATCGATGGTCCGGCCGTCCGCCGGGGCTCCGGTCCGGAGCTTCTCATCCGGGAATTCCAGGCCGGCTTCGACCCTGGAGAGCAGGGCAATGAGCTTGCCGCGCAGCCTGAAGATCCTCCGGGATAAGCCCCCCCCGAGCTGACGGGAGGAAATCCGCGCCTGGGTCAGCGAGACGGACCTGATCAAGTCGTTGACGGCCTCGGCCTGGAGCATGTCCAGGCGGCCGTTCAGATAGGCGCGGAGCGTGAACTCCCCGGGCTGGGCCAGACGCGCCCCTGCGCCGGCGCCAAGCCTGAGAACGCCTGCCAGAACGGCCGGGCTGCCGTGCGAGCTCAGCTCGACGACGTCCTCCCTCGTGTAGGACCGGGGGGCCTTGAAATAGGTGAGAAATGCTTCGTCAAGGTCCGATTTCCGCTCCGGGTCGCGGATCGTCCCAAAAACAGGTCGCCGCGCCGGGAACGGTTTCTTCGATCTTTTCTTCGGCTTGAAGATTTTCCCGGCCACCGCGAGGGCCCTTTTACCGCTTATCCGGACGATCCCCAGCCCGCCGAATCCCGGCGGCGTCGAGATGGCGATGATGGTGTCTTCGAGCATAGATCGGTTTCTGTCCGGTTCACCATTCTAAGTGACCCGACTTCCAATAACAAGAGCCAAGGGGAGAGCCCCTCCTCCGGCCGCCGCCCGTTTTGGCATTGATAGGGACCCTACATCTCCCCCGCGCCCCCGGGAACCAGTCCCGGCGGTTCCCCCATCGGTGCCCGATGGGTCCCCCTCCGCTACGGGGGTTATGCATGGTCCCTATCACTGCCCGGGCAGCGGCCGCGGAAAGGGTGCACGGCGCGGCGAAGAAGTACGGAGCGGCAGGGAACGAATTCCGAGTAGCGACCGCTAAAAAGCCATGGCCGAGGGAATCGGCCGAATGAGCGATCATGGACGGTAGCATCGGGACGCTGCTTGGAGGAGGCCGCAGGATAAAGGGGCTGAGGGTGTCGTCGGAGGGAGCGGCCGGGAGCGGAGTCTTCGTAGCGACCAGCAGAATTGTAGCGGAGTACCCGGAGCTACAAATTGGGTAACTATCTGAAAAGAAATTTCTCTCACCGGACTTGCTCAAGATATTTCCTAGGAGTGCGGCTCCGAGTTACTCCGCCGCACTCCTATCGGTCGCTCCCAAGAGTCCGCTCCCTGTCGGCGTCGGGACGATGCACGGAGGAGGGCGTAGGAGGGCTGAGCGGCATCGTCGGAGGAAGCATAAGGCGGTGATTAAGACTTTCCGGGACGGATACGCGGACTCCTCCCATCGAATCCGGCCCGGGAAGACGTGAAGAATCACCGCAGCGGACGGAGACGATGCCCGAGGCCCCTCCGCGGCCGACGGAGTGGCGCACCCCGAGGCCCGCGTTAACGGGGGACGCGAAAAACTTTGACCTTCTTGAGGAAACCGTCGCCGATGCTCTCGCTGGTGACGCCGGGAACCTCGTTGGCGACGATGTGAATGATCCGCCGCTCATAGGGGTTCATCAGGTCGAGGATTTCTTCCCGCCCAGAGTCCGACACCTGCTGGGCGACGCGTTGGCCGTATTCCTTGAGCTTCTTTTCCTTGCGCCGCCGGTAGAACTCGCAGTCGACCTGGACCTTGATCGGCGAGACCTTGTTCAGGACGTGCTGGATCGCGAGGAGGAGCGCCCCGTCGTCCCTGAGAAGGATCGTCTTGTCCGGGCCGTCGAAGACGATGAAGATGATGTCCGGGCGCTTCTTGACCTGGTAGCTCAGCTCCAAGGGAAAATGGGGCATGAGCCGGGCGAGAAAACGCTCGGCCGAGTTGTCCGCGTCCTCGTCCTTGGCCCAGGCGCGGATGACGATCTCCTTGCACTTCAGGCCGAAGAGCCGGGTCTTTTCGGTAACGATCTCGTAGTTGAATTTTTCCCGGGGAAGCTTGAGCCGGTGCTCGGCCAGGCTGATGGCCTCTTCGAGGTTACGGCCATTGTATTCCGGCCTCTCGTCGGCCGGCTGTCCGTTTTCTGGCTTGATTTCGTTTTCCATGGCTGCTCACTTTTTGCGATGCATCATGCGGTTTATGATGGCCTGCTGGCCGATCTGAAGGACGTTCGTCGTCAGCCAGTAGAGGACAAGACCGCTCTGGAAGTTCATGAAAAATATGGTCATTACGAACGGCATGATGAGCATCATCTTGGCTTGGGAGGAGTCGGCCGAGGTCGGGGTCATCTTCTGCGAGATGAACTGGGTGATGCCCATGAGGACGGGCGTTACGTAAAAGGGGTCCCGCACCGAGAGGTCGGTGATCCAGAGCGCGAAGGGCGCGTGGCGGAACTCGATGGAGACGACGAGCATCCGGAAAACTCCATAGAAGACCGGGAGTTGGATGAGCATGGGCAGGCAGCCGCCGGCGGGGTTGACGCCGTGCTCCTTGTAGAGCTTCATCATCTCTTCGTTCATCAGCCGCCGCTGGGCGATGTCGGACTTGGCCTTCTTGTACTTGGCCCGGATGGCCTTGACCTTGGGCTGCAGGTCGGCCATCTTGACCATCGATTTCGTCGAGCTGTAGGTCAGCGGGAAGAAGATGATCTTGATGACTAAGGTCAGTAGGATAATAGCGATCCCCCAGTTGGGGACGAGATTGTGGAAAAAACGGACGACGACGAGGAGGATCTCGGCGACGCTGCCGAACATCCCGAAGCTGATGACCTTCTTGGCCTCGTTCCCGAAGGCCTTGAGCGCCTCGGCGTCCTTGGGCCCTAGGTAGGCCCGACGGGGTCCCGTCACGTAGACGAAGAACGCCGGGGCCCGGCCGGCCGTTTCCTTGAGGAAGACCGCCTGTCCCTTCTGAGGCGGGAGGACGAACAGGGCGACGAAATAGTTGTCTTCGTAGGCGGCCCAGTCCACGAAATTGTAGGCGCCCTGCTCGGCCTTGTACTTCCTCTCGATCATCCGGATGACCTTGCCCCCGGTGTAAACGGCCGACCCCGTGCTGACGCTGAAGCTCTGCTTCAGGTCGGCGGGGGAGGGGTTGCCAATTCCCGGGCCCCACAGGACGGAGGGGGAAACCGGCTGGTCGTTCTTCCAGACCCGGATCTCCGTTTCCAGGGCGTAGCTGCCGCCGGTGAAGCGGAAGGCTTTCTCCGCCTTGACCGAGGCCCCGTCGGAGAAGACGAAACGAAGCTCGCCGCTCGCCCCGTCGCGGAGGTCGAGAGCGGCCTGCGAGACCTCGAAGAGCGAGGAGTTGAGGAGGCCGGCGAAGGCCGCGTCGTCGAGGCCCAGGGAGAAGGGGTAGCGACCGATTTCCCCGGCCATGGCGGGGACAAGGTCGAGGTCTTCCTTCAGGCTGTTCTTGTGCTTCTTGAGCTTCCAACTCTTAAGAACAGCGCCCTTGTTCGTCCAGACGGCCTTGTAGAGCGATGTCTCGACGACGACGTCCGTCTCGGCCTGCCCGGCAACGGCGCCGAGGTCCGGGGCGGGAACGGCCTCGGCCGGGGCCGCCTTGGCCTCAGCCGGCGCTTCCTGCCTGCTTTCCTGGGCCGCTCCGGCCGTCCCCGGCAGGGGCGCGGCGGGGGGCGCGGGCGAAATTTCGATGGGGGGCACGGCCGGCTTGGTGGGCTTGACGATGAAGTACTGGTAGCCCATCAACACCAAGAAGGACAGGACGATGGCCAAGATGAGTCGCTTTTCCATACTCTCTCACTCTCAGGGCACGAGATCGATTCCGCCCTCATGAAAAGGATGGCACCGGAATAGCCGCCGGACGCCTAGGAGGGCGCCCCTGAAGACCCCGTATTTCACGATGGCCTCCTGGGTGTATGCCGAGCAGGTGGGGTGGTACCGGCAACGAGTGCCGAGGAGCGGGGAGAGGGTCACCTGGTACAACCTGATCAAGAAGAGCGCGGCGGCTTTCACGATGATATCCGTTTTCGAAAAATCGTTGTCAACGACGAGAAATAAGCTTCCCGGAACTGGGCCCACGGGGCGTCTCCCGACTCCGGCCGGGTTATGACGATAAGGTCCGTCGGCTCTCTCAAGAGTTCCTTGTGCCGGCGAAAAAGCTCCCGGAGGCGCCTCTTGACCCTGTTCCTGACGACCGCGGAGCCGACTTTCCGGCTGGCGACAACCGCCAGCCGGGAATGGCCGAGCTCGTTCCTGCGGAAGACCAAGTGGAAATATCGTCCCCGAATGCGGCCGCCGTCCCGATAGAGGCTCGCGAAATCGCTTTTCCTGCGGATTCTCTCGAGAGGCGTCAGGCGCTCATTCATCCGACAGAAACGCGCTTTCGACCCTTGCGCCTTCTGCTCTTGATGACTTCCTGGCCGCCCTTGGTCTTCATGCGGACTCGGAAACCGTGCGTTTTCTTGCGTCTTCTGTTGTTCGGTT
>Ga0315281_10012403_pt1 | contig 11610 bp, 10 predicted proteins | sample YL17G07_0_MG_FD_204540 | JGI IMG/M metagenome (GOLD analysis project Ga0315281, IMG submission 204540) | Sediment microbial communities from Yellowstone Lake, YNP, Wyoming, USA - YL17G07_0 | ecosystem: Environmental > Aquatic > Freshwater > Lake > Sediment | place: USA: Wyoming | collected... | reverse complement strand
CATCATGATGGCTGAGTTTTGTGACAGTAGAAAATGCCTTCAGGGGGTTCCAAAGAGCAGGTATTGTCTGTCCGATCGAGCTGGTGCGGTTCAGCTCGGTGCAATAATCATCTTCTAGGAAAGCCGTCAGATTTCTCGGTTCACTTCCCGCTCCTAGCACTTGCCTGGTTTCGAGCAAGGCTTGACGTTTGACGTTCCAAGCGAATCTGATTCTACTTCGAGATAGAAAAATAGGGCGAAGCAAATGGAATGGAGTTTTGGACAATTGTTGGTCGAAGCCGAGTTTCTTGCTCTTACGCGGCTTGCCTGAGATTGTCGCCTATTCGAACTGTATCAGTCCGGAATATTCGACGTTGTTCCCGGTTCCCCACCAAGACCCTTGTCCTTCTAGATTCGCCAGATCGCCTGTGCTTCTGATGATCTCCCAATGGCCTGTCCATTCAAGGCCGGGCAGAGTCGCAGTCCCAACAAGACGGATAGTCAGCGTGCCCGATTTGCCGTCCACTTTTCCAGTGAACGTGAGCACATCTCGAAGGTTGAGGAAGTTCGCGTGCCAAACTTCTACCCAAGCATCCGTGACAGCTCCTGTGAATGTTCCACCAGCAGCAATCGTGCTCGTCCCTTGATAGATCGTGTTGACACCGGCAGTCCTTTGTCCCTCAAAGGTTACTACCAACCATGTCAAAGTTCCTTCCGCATTCGTGACCGGCGATGCTTGCACGACTGGAATCGATAACGCGGACAGAAGTGCAAGCATGCAGGCTAAGAGCGTTGCAGATAACATCTTTCTCATTCTGATTCACCTCCTCCTCGAACCACCCCGAGGCAACATACGGAATCGTCTCACGCACTTTTACGGCTTTCTGCCTGGCCTTCGTCAATTGCCGTGACATAGTATATCACGCCGTACCATGGTTCGTCGGGCTGGGAGTAGATGGAAGGAGTTAAGCTCGCCTTTCATCCCCTATGGTTTCTTCCGAGGCGCGATGCCCTCCCAACTGCACGATCTTCTCTAGACTGACCGAGTTTTCATAGAAGTCTCCCATCCACCTCGCACATCTGTTCGCGCTCAGGGGAACCCCGACTGTGGGAAGACCGAGTCGTAAGCTCTCTCGCATACCCATCACCAGCTCAGGTACGCACGCGATACCCAAACCGCCTATTCTCTTCCCCGAGTGCGACAGGCCCTTCAACTTCTTGAGGTCCGTGCCCATCCAGATGTACGCGTTAACGCCGTGCTGTCTTAGCAGGGTGCTGACCATATTTAGAAAACAGGCATTCGAGCAACCGCGACATACGTAGTCGATGTCGCCTATGGAGGACTTGCAGCCGCTCTTGAAGTCCTTCAGACAGTGAGGGAGGAAGGCAATCTTGCGCTCGCAATTCATGAACTCCTCCTGATTGATCCGATTCACGAGCTCTATCTCCAGCATGTAAAGATGGTATTGTTCCTCGCTGGTCCAGAGTCTCCGATCACGAATCTTGAGAATCGATAGGTCTTCCAAGTGCCGCTGGACGGACTGAGTGTACTCGGACAAAGCAGGACTAATCATCCTTAGCAGGAACACTATATCCGGATCTCCGAGGCCTTCACGCGCCCTGCGAAGCAGTCGCTTTCTAGCACTGGCTCTCCGGAGTTTATCCAGGAGCGCCTCCTTATCGGGATACTTCCGGAGACATTCATCCGTGAGCTGTTGGATCAGATTGTAGTATCCATCAGTGGAGGATCCGCTGCCAAAGAGCGAGTAAGTCTTTCCCGGCAATGGACTGTAATGAAATCCTTCCGCGGCCATCCGGTTCATCCACCCAAATCATTCTGAATGGATTATGAGCTTTGCGTCGCCTTTCCTTCCCTATGGGCTTTTCAGAGGAGCTAAACCCTTCCCTTATTCTTCCGGATAAGAGCCTCCTTCTTCTTCCGGACAAGAGCCTTCTTCCTTGTCCTCATCGTCCTCATCGCTATCGTCTTCGGCATCGATCTCGTCCTGCGCGGTCCTGGCCCGCGCCATAATCTTCCTCGCAAGGCCCTTGTCGCCCAGGACTCTTACGAGGTCGTTTTCGTTGGCGTTGGCAATCGTCTCGAAGTCTGTATAGTCAGCGTCGAACAGCTTCGATATCACCTTCCCCGAGACCTCGAACACCTCTCTCATGGTGCTCTTCAGGCCCCTGTCATGGTCGATCATGGTCCGTGTCTGCTCAGATGCGAGGACGCCGTCCTTTATCGTAATCATCTTGTCGCAGGCCTTCGCCGCCCTGTTGGAATGCGTCACGATCAGAACCGTCTTGCCTCGCTCCTTCCTCAGCTGTCTGAGCAGTTCGATGATGGCCTTGCCGGTCTTCGTATCCAGGTTTCCCGTCGGCTCATCTGCTAGTATGATGGAGGGGTCATTGGCAAGTGCACGCGCGATTGCCACTCTCTGCTGCTCGCCCCCGCTGAGCTTCGAGGGTTTGTGGTCCATCCGGTCCTCCATGCCTACGGCCCTGAGAAGTTCGCCCGCCCTGACCCTCCTTTCCGACTTGGGGACATTGAGCGCCTCCATGGCCAGCTCCACGTTCTCGAGCGCGGACAGGTTGGGAATCAGGTTGAACGACTGGAAGACGAACCCGACGGTCTTCGCGCGGTACCGGGTGAGCGATTCCTCCGGAAGCTCTGAGAGGTCCTCTCCGTTGACTATGACTGAGCCAGAGGTCGGCGTGTCAAGGGCGCCCATCATCTGGAGCAATGTCGTCTTCCCGCTCCCGCTGTCACCCTTTATCGCGATCATAGTCCCCCTCTCGATAGACGCATAGACACCTCTGAGCGCCCGCACAGGCGCCTTACGGCCCTTCACGTCGAAGTTCTTCTTGACATTGTCCAGGACTATGGCGAAGTCTTCGCGCCTCAGGCCCGCGCCTTCGGCTGATTGATCACGGATCTCAGTGATCATGTCTGAGCGCCTCCGCGGGTTTGAGCCTCAGAGCGGTTATGATCGGATACAACGCGCCGACCACGCCCAGCACGACCGCGAGCAGCAGCGAGGACGCGACCAAGCCGGAGCTCAGGCTGGTGTTAAAGTTCATCGTGGGCGCAATCAGCCCACCTGAAGGCCCATTCGTGTCGGTCGTCGAGCGCGAGCCTATGAACATGCTGGCAAAGTAGGGCGCCCCGACCTGCGCGATGATCACCCCCACGGCGAAGCCTATCAGTGCGAGAGCGATGGATTCGATCACGAGCTGGCTGGCTATTTTCCAATCCTTGAAGCCAAGAGCCTTCATGATGCCGATCTCCTTGGTCCTCTCGCGGATCACGAGCACCATCACGAAGGCCATCACCGCCCCAGCCGTCAGCAATGATGCCCACTTTCCGAAGTTGCTGCTCGACACGGTTGCATCGATGCTACTCTGCATCTGGCCGGCCCGGTCACCTGTGGTGGACGAGAGGGCCGAGACGTCATAGCTGCTCCCGAGGACCGATTTGAGGTCCTGTACCGCCTGGTCCATGGAACCCACTAAGTCCACAGTGACGTATACCGTATTCATCCCGGTCAGGTTGTATACTGCCTTTGCGGTTTCATAGGGTATTATGATCGTCCTGTCACCGAACTGAGTGCCCGACGTGTACACTCCCACCACGGTCAGTGCGCTGCCGTTCAGGGAGATAGCGCTTCCCACAGAGAGACCGCTCGTGTTCGCATATTCCTTACCGATTACGGTCACATACGCCCTCGTGTCGTTCGATGTGAGGGCCCTCCCGGATGAGATCGTGGGGGTTCCACCAAATGTCAGGAAGATAGGCTGGCTGGGGTCCATGCCCTGGACCATTCTGCCCCTAGCGAACCCGGGCCCGCTCGTGTTGGATGACTGATCATTCTCCATCTTGGATATGACAGGGTCGACGGTCGAGACATGGCTGACGGACCAGATTTGGGAGAGGATCGAGTCATTCATCGTTTCTTGCGACTGGCCCATCATGCCGAAGTTGCTCGTGCCTGCTGGTCTTACTGTGATCGTGGTGTCCAAGCTCGCGGAGAGCTTGAACATGTTCGTTGATATGCTCGAGCTCACCATAGACGCCGAGAGAAAGATGGCTATGGCGAACCCCACTATCAGGATTACAACTGCGGTCCTCGCCTTGTTCCTGAACAGGTTCCTAACTCCTCTTGAGACCAATGACATTGTCAACACCTGCTCATAGTAGGATGCGACAGAGCGCAGTAGCTCCTGTCAACCTGCTGCGCGCCGTGAATAGATTCGGAACACCACCATTCATGGGTACGCGTGAGACTGCTCTCGCTAATTCTATGTATTCCGAAATTACCACCAAATCTCACCCAAATCCGGTCCGACAAGCTGAAGGAATGTGGAGCAGGAGAACAAGAGCTCGATGGCAGCTCCACATGTTGTAGGACCATCGCGAAGAAGGACACGAAAGGAGCTTGGATGGAATATGGTTTGATGCCAAACCTTTGGCATTGTTGGAGCTGGACAACTATGTGGTCTCGAAACGGCATTAGTGCTTTCTTCCGGGAAACGACTACGGGGGATGAAGGGGGACTCCATTCTGTACCGGTGGGAAAAAGGAGTCCGAACTCCAATCATTTCATACCAGTAGTTGATGCATCCAGCTTTAATCACCGGTAGAATCCGGGCCACAATCCGGGCCCTCCCACATTTTGATTTCTTGGTGCGAATTGATGTTCAAACCACGAGTTGACGGCGGGTACGGAGCTCACGTGCGATTTTCAACTGAAGAGGAGACTGAACATGTACTCATCACGGCACGACCTCGTACGGCGCGCCACGGAGTGCTGGAGGGAGCTCACCAGGCTCCCATCCAACAGAAGTCGTCTCACAGTAGTAGTAGGTGATTCCGTTGTATGCGATGGAACTGGAGCCCGCAGGCATCGCAGAGCCTGCAACGGCGGTCCCCATGTGGTTCGACCCTGATCCGAAAATGGCGTATATGTATAGCATCACTGACGGGTACCCCATGGCTCTAGCTATGGAGACGAAGAGCGCAGCCGTATCCTCGCAGTCGCCGACGCCATCGACTAGCGTCTCGACGGGGTACCTGGGGTATTCCTCGACCCCTTTGGAGGCGGGATCCGATTCGTATGTGGTCGCCTGGACGAAGCTGAGAGCAAGCCATGTTTTCTGATAGTCCGAGTAGTTCCTGGCATCTGACTGCTGGAGCAAGTAGTCCGCGATCTCAACAATGGTAGCCTCGCTTGCCGTCACGTACTTCGAGTACTCCGAAGGCGACACCTCGTTCCTCGTGAGCTGCTGATCTGCGGAGTACTCGCTGCTCGAGACCTCAAAGGAAAAAGACCAGCTGCTGCCGTCCTCCGGGAACGTCCAGCTCCGCGTCAACGAATAAAGTTCTCCTGACTCTTTAGATCCTCCCTGGACTTCGGAGAACGAGGCGGCGCTGCTCCAGTCACTGGACAGCTCCTGATCGAATGCCATCACCTTCCAATAGTATGTCGTCGCTCTCGTGAACTGGTAAGTGCAGAGATACGAGTTCTCCTCGGTGATAGTCTCCAAGAGCACGCTGCTGAAATACCTGGAGGCGCTAATCTGGATTTCATACTTTTCAGCGCCCGTAGGCGCCGTCCACTGAAACAGGATATTCGTAGCGCTCAGGATCGCGGTGCTAGCAGGAGACACGAGAACGGGCGTTCCCAGGGAGGTAAGGATCGAGAAGGAGCTCCTTGAGCTCCAACCGCCGTGGGAGTAGCCGCTCTCCGCCCTAGCGCTCCAGCTATATGAACCGTCTTTCAGGCCCATCAGCATGCACACAGGCAGGACCACGCCGACCGAGTAGAGAGGGTCGGAGCTGTCGCTGGAAGAATACACATACACAAGGTATCCCTCGGCCGATGCGACCGAGGTCCACACTAAGGTAACAGTTGGGGAGAATAGCGTGACGTCGTCTTGCGGGTAGACGGGCGTCGCGGTGCTCAGCACCACCGACTGATCGCTCGCCAAACTTTCGACGGCGCCTGAGAGACCCCAGCCCAGCAGAATCCCAACGACGAAGAGCCCGGCAAGTAGCGAGAGAAAGATGCCTCTCGACCGCTTTTTCGGTTCAGGCATCTCTGGAGGAACTTCGGCCATGTCCTCCACCACGATGTTTTCCTGTGGTGCAACCTCGCCCTCAATGGTCATCTGGTTGTACTCAATCTTATCGCCCAATTCTGACAGACTGGTCTGCCCCTGGCCGGTAGGACCATGGAAGGCTTGGGCGAAAGAGGGTATGATGTTTTGCCAGAATCTGACGGAAATCTCGCCACAATCTCGCGTATGGAAACCGCACCTGAGCTGACAGACACGACGAGCGCTGGAATTAAGCTCTTAGAAAGATTCATACGATGCCACTTGTTGCTCCTCCCGGGAAAGATGAATCGAATTCTCTGGTGGCTCATTGCGGGAAGCAAGGGGGGTGCCAACAGGGCGAGCATGATCATGTCCCTCAAGGATAGCCCGTGCAATGCGCACCAGCTGTCTGAACGCCTCTCGCTGGACTACAAGACAGTCCAGCACCATCTCAGGATCCTGGACGAGAACAGGCTCGTCGTGTCGCAGGGCGGCGGCTACGGCAAAGTGTACTTCCTAGCGAAGGAGCTCGAGGCCAACTACCAGGAATTCCTCGAGATTTGGGAGAGAGTTGGGAAAAAGTAGATAACGTGAAAATGAGGAATTAGGAGTTGACCAAATGAACAAGAAACAGACGCTCATACTCGTCGGAACCATGCTCGCGATCGGGATCGTACTGGGCCTCGCGGTCTCGACTCTCCGCCTCGGTCCCGTGCACAGGGAACACCAACCGATACAGCCGCCGAGCGAACTCATGCTCACGGCCAAGCTCGTGATCTCGTTCGTCAACGTTTTCCTGATCCTCTCACTGCTCTTCATCTACGTCGACATCTACCGCTCCGTGAGGTCGAGGTTCACGGTCGGTCTGGTAGTCACGATCGTCGCACTTCTCGTTTACGCCATCACCTCGAACCCCATTCTTCAGTTGTTCCTCGGATACCCAATCTCCGGGCCCGGACCCTTCCTGTTCATTCCCGATATATTCACCGCCCTCGCTGCGGGCGTGCTTATCTATCTGAGCATGGAATGAGCGTCTCTATCGTGCATCCCCCGAAGCATTCTAGGATACTTCTCGGAGCACTGCCAGATGCTGGCGGAAATCGGGAATGATTTGGGTCTGACTCTGGGCAACTCCTAATTACGTCTCTGCGAATAGTGTACATCGCCGCCAAAGGCGGCGAGGATGAACCGCATGAAGACGAGATGGATGGCTGCCTTGAGCGTCCTGTCCGTGGCTGTCTTGCTCGGGACGGGGTTTGCGTACGTAGTTGCCGCAGATGGCAACACCGGCATCGCGAGCACCTCCGAGCTCAAGCCTCTGCTGACGGAGCAGCAACTATCAGACCTCAGGGCCATGATGGATAAACACCGGGCGAACTCGACGGACATGAACCAGACGAGGGCGCTGATCGAGGCGCAGGTCGAGCAGGACATAACAGAGAACCTCCAGGCCTACAACCTGACGGACGGTCAAATAGCCGATGTGCTGGGGATGTTCAAAGCAATCGATGACAAAATGGCCGAGATCAGGCAAGTAGCCCTGGAGCTCAGGGAGCAGGGCGCTACCTTCGATCAGGTCAGGGAGACAATCGACCCGATGATGCAGGAGCTCAGCGACCTCCAGGACCAGCTTGTAATAACGCTCAATGGCTACGGCATCTCGTTCGACCTACCACAGCCTCCGCATAACAACGGGAGACCGGAGGGTCCCAGGCCCCAGATGCAGTGCAATTGCCCCGATAATTGCACGATCAATAGTCCTTTCCCCCAAGTCCGAGGCTAATGGGGCCCTCCGATCTCTCCAACCCTTTCCCCTTTTTTATTCATATCTCGTCAGACGCTTTGGGGTTCAGAGGCAAATGGTGACGAATCAAACAGGACCTGGGTGTGGCCATCCACTAATCGCCGACCGACGATTCGTCATTTGGACTCGGCCACATTCATCCTGCTTGATGCAACAAAACGGCGGAGCTGGTGTCTTCATTCCCTGATAGTCGCTCAATCATTTGGGGAGGATGAACTTGGATTCAATTGCGGGTCTTCTTGGCAGTCTCTGTCCTGAGATTGAAAGCCAGCTGAAGCCAAGCCTTCGAGGAATCAGGGGAGTGTTCGTTGAAGCATTCTTGCCGCAGGCATGGGTCTTCGAGACTGAAACCGAGACCGCCACTTTCATGGTCGATGTTCTCGGAAATGCTCACGCAGAAGCTGGCGCAAGACCTGGTAGCGATGTTACAATACGTTGGGAGCACGATTTTCTTGCCGCTGTTCTTCGGACAAGTAACCGCGCTTCCGTTCCTGGCGGCATCCGTCCAATCATCATGTTTCACACGCCAAAGGGCCGAAGGGCATTCAGTTCTCTGAGAGGACGACTTGGACTGTGAACTCCCCGTTTGATCTGGGGTTTTGGCCCGGAGTTTACCCCCAAGAATTACTGGATGCAGGCAAGAACGTGCGCAGCCATCATCAGAATGGTGGATTAAAGATCGGCCAGACCCGCAGACTTTGAATGTGCGAGGGCCCGAATCAAGCGGTGCTACTTGGTAGCCTTCACCCGGTCCTCCTGAGACATGCGCGCTAGCCTCCCCGGTTCCTTCACGTCAAGCCTAAGCCCCTTAGCCACTTTTCGGCCGTAGTCGGAGTCAGCCTTGTAGAACAGGGCAGTCGTTGGGAGTTCATGATGTTGTAGAGATCTACTTCGAGAAAACGCAGAATGGAACCCCGGATATCTCAATTGAGAACGGCGGCAAGAGACTGTTCTCGATCGAGGCGAAGTTCAAGAAGTAGGTTGGCAAGCTAGAGCGGAACATAGAACCGATAGACCCCGCCGTGATAGACCATGTTTCGGAGGGCCAATGGCCAGTTTTTAGCCGACCAGGTCGACCTCGCCAACGCCTCTGAATCTCTTCTCCGCGGTAGACTTCCCGAGGATTTGCTTCGACTTCACGCCCGTCGCAACAATCATGATCCTCACGGTCTTGTCCATCGCCGGGTCGATGGCCGCGCCCCAGATGATTCTGGCGTTCTCGCTAACCCTGCTCTGGATTTCCTCAGCAGCCTTCGCGGCCTCGGATATGGTCATGTCCGTGCCGCCGATGACATCGATGAGCACTCCGTTCGCTTCGCTGATGTCAACCTTGAGCAATGGTGAGTTGATTGCCTGGTCGATGGCCTCTTGGATCCTCTCGTCTCCAGGTGCGTCGGACTCTCCGAGTCCGATTATCGCGACTCCCGCGCCCTTCATGATCGTCTTGATATCGTTGAAGTCAAGGTTGACCAGCCCGGGTCTCGTGATCACCTCGGTCAGGCCCTTGATCGAGCGCATCAGAACCTCGTCCGCGACTTTGAACGCCGCGTTGAGCGACAGTCTCGGGACCACCTCGAGCAACCTGTCGTTGGGTATCACAATCACCGTGTCGGAGGCGTCCCTGAGCCTCTCAAGTCCCCACTCGGCGTTCTCCATCCTCATCTTGCCCTCGCCCCTGAACGGGAGTGTGGCGACTGCGATGGTGAGCGCCCCCATCTCCTTCGCGATCCTCGCCACGACCGCTGCCCCACCAGTTCCAGTGCCACCACCAAGTCCGCAGGTCACGAAGCAGATGTGAGTGTCGATGAGTATCTTCTTGAGCTCCTCTTCGGCCTCTCTTGCAGCTTCCTCGCCGATCTGTGGCAATGCTCCTGCGCCAAGGCCTCTGGTCACCCTCCTACCGAGCAGTATCTTGTGCGGTGCATGGAGGGTCAACAGGTGTTGCGCGTCCGTGTTCGCCGCGTAGAGCTCTGCGCCCACTATTCCCTCGTCGTAGATTCTGGCCACGGTATTAGCGCCGCCGCCTCCAACGCCTATGATCTTAATGTTAGTCTTCAGGCTCCTGAGGACCTGCTCTAGCTCGGCGTCTACTTTCTGATCTGCACCGAGTGTTGCGGCTTGAGCCATGCTGGCTCCTGCTGTTTCTTCACGGGCAAGCGCATCTTCGACTAGAGATCTCATCATCGTAGGTCACCTTGAGGGAACGGTCCAGAGGACACTCTTCCTGCTGCTGGAAGTGCATCCCTCGCGCGTGCGTACACGCATTTATTAAATCGAGGTGTGAGCATAAAAAGCCTTGCTAACGCATGGGCGGACGATGTCGGAGCGCGAAGTGAGGAAAATCACATGCGCCTCTAGTGCACGTTGAGATTGGTAATACCATCAGCGATACCGACGACCTAGCTGCCATATACTGGCGTGAAGGGTCCAGACACGCCTAATTTGACGCTGAATCTCCGTCTCATTCCTTCACCTCCTAGCTCTTGGCGAGCATGTGAGAATTATCTGCTGCGAGGCATGTAAGAATCTTTTCGCCAGGGTGCCAAAAGTGCTCCTATATACATACAGAAACTCTTTGCTAGTGTATCTTACTGCATACGGTTCCCTGCAAGCATATGCTTTGGTGAAAAAGGAGGAAAAGCGAAAGAAGTTTGCAGACGCCTTGGTGCGATTTCTTTCTAATTGAACCGAAATGGTGAATGTGAGGTTCGCGCGAATTCAATGCTCGCCCGGTCCACACGATTTCTTCATGGACTCGCGGCAGTAAATCCAAAACGTGCCTACTCGATGCGTCCCAATTGCGATTGGAATAGGTCGAGTGGTCTGGCTATCTCCCTCCTGTTGGCCTTGGCTGCAGACATGATGAAGCCAGACAATGGTGTCAGAACTCGTAGTGCGTCTGACTAGGCTGGTCTCCGCTCACGTATCCTTCTTTTGCCTCGTCAATGTCGGACTCAGGAGCCCTCTTTCTTTTAGAGGTCGTCCTCATCGAATGAAGGCCGATATTGTGCTGTCGCGCCTTGTGCGCATTTCTCGCTGACACCTTTTTCCTCGCCGCTTTCTTTTTCCGCTTGCTCATATCGAGTTCTTCCTTGTCCTTTGAATTCTCACTATATTCATTTGTAGGGCCAAGTATTTAATCCCTGTCCGATTGGGTTCTGATTCGCATTGCGTCAATGATCTTCAGGCTCCTGACGGCGAGGAGGGAGTGCTCCAGACTCGGGAGAGCCATCAGCTGTCTTCCGAACGCGCCTTCCTTGCTTCTGCAGGCCAGCACGAAGTCCTCGCATCCTTGGATGTCGAGGGGGACGGAGTTGAGCATCTTCAGCGAATCAAGAGCGCTGTAAACGTTTTCGAGGAAAGATGTCGATCCTGGCAAGAATCCAAACCCCCCGTCATAACTCTGCGTGGCCTGGACCCATGAGATCGCCTCTTCCGTCTCCACCTCCAGGCTGAGATGTGTCTTCACTGCAAGGTACTTCTGGCATTCAGACATGAATCTGAGCTTCTTTATCTTGCTCCTCAGCACGTATTCCAGCATGTCCTGCCTTAGCACCCCATCGATATCCAGAACTTCCTCGAGAAGAACCGAGTAGTATGCATCGGTAAGCTTGCTACCCTTTCTGCACTTGCGGCCTAGGACGGATTCACGAATCTCGGACATCCTGTCCGGCATGCTCAAGGTCTCGGAAACCTTTGCCAATCGATACAGGTGTTCCAGAGACATATCG
>Ga0315281_10012402_pt1 | contig 11611 bp, 4 predicted proteins | sample YL17G07_0_MG_FD_204540 | JGI IMG/M metagenome (GOLD analysis project Ga0315281, IMG submission 204540) | Sediment microbial communities from Yellowstone Lake, YNP, Wyoming, USA - YL17G07_0 | ecosystem: Environmental > Aquatic > Freshwater > Lake > Sediment | place: USA: Wyoming | collected... | reverse complement strand
GGACCGGTACGGCGTTGCTTCCGGGAAATTTAGAGCGGTTGCGCCGCCCGGATGCATTCAAGACTATTTCCGAAGGGCGCATTGCCAGCCAAATGCCGGGTTTTTCCGATAAGCTGCCCAAAGAAAGCATCCAAGCATTGGTCGATTTTATCTACCAACCTTTGGCCAGTACCCCCGTATGGGGCGAGCGTGAAATTATCGCTTCCCGCATTCAGGCTGTACCGGCAGGCAGCCTTCCCGATAAGCCGGTATTCAAGGCAGACCCGCTGAATTTATTTGTGGTGGTGGAGTTGGGTGATCATCATGCCACTATCCTGGATGGCGACAAGTTTGAACCGATTTTTCGCTTCAAGACACGTTTTGCGTTGCATGGTGGCCCAAAATTCAGCCCGACCGGCCGTTTTGTTTATTTTGCTTCCCGCGACGGCTGGATCAGTAAATTCGATATTTATAACTTGAAAATAGTGTCCGAAATACGTGCGGGGATTAACACCCGTAATCTTGCAGTCTCCGGTGACGGCAAAACGGTGCTGGTGGGTAATTATCTGCCTCATTCTCTCGTGCTTTTGGATGCGGAAGATCTTTCGCTGATCAAAGTGATTCCGGCAGCAGGGGCGGATGGAAAAAGCTCACGGGTATCTGCCGTGTATCAGGCTGAACCGCGAGGCAGTTTTGTTGCGGCACTGAAAGATACGAAAGAGGTTTGGGAAATACCTTACGGCATCAAAGATTTTCCGGTGCGCCGCATTGCTACGGATAACTATCTGGATGATTTTTTCTTTGATCCATCATACCGACATTTGATCGGTGCGGCGCGGGACGGTAAAAAGGGGCAGGTGATCGATCTCGATAGCGGCAAAAAAGTGGCGGAAATTGATTTGCCGGGCATGCCTCATCTTGGATCCGGCATCACATGGGAACATGAGGGGCATCTGGTGATGGCGACACCAAATTTAAAAGAGCCGCTTGTGAGCGTGATTGATATGGCGACTTGGAAAACGGTGAAGCAGATTAAAACGATTGGGCCGGGTTTTTTTATGCGCAGCCACGAAAACACCCCTTACGCGTGGACCGATGGCTTTAATAGCCCGGATAGCCGTGATGTGATGCATATTATCGATAAACGTACGCTTGAGATAGCCAAAATTCTTCGTCCGATTCCGGGTAAAACAGCGGCGCATGTTGAATTTACCCGCGATGGAAAATATGTATTGGTCAGTATTTGGGAAAATGAGGGAGCATTGCTGATTTATGATGCGGGCACGTTGCAGGAAATCAAGCGATTGCCGATGAATAAACCTTCCGGCAAGTACAATGTTTATAATAAAATTACCCGTTCTGCTGGCACCAGCCATTGATTTCATCTATGAATGAATAGTGAAAAAGCGTGTGCTTCTAATTCCCGATCAATAGGGCAATATCGTAGGGCGGGTTCTACCCGCCGGATACAGGTGACGGGCGGAGCCCGACCTACAGATTATTTCCTGTTTGAAGGCAAAATGGAATGAGGTGCATGGAATGGTGCTTCGCCGACTGCTTTGAAAACGCAGTTTCTCTGCTATCGCAAGGGATCCGGGTATAACGAATTTAAAGGTTGAGCATGGATTTTTTACCTATTTTCATGGATGTTAAAGGCCGTTCGTGCCTTGTTGTCGGGGGAGGCGGGGTTGCCCATCGCAAGGCCTCTGTGCTGCTTGATGCGGGTGCAGTGGTCAAAGTAGTTGCGCCAGAATTTTCCGATGTTTTTGCCGATTTGGACGGCATCGAGTGTATCAGGGAACGTTTTCAACACCGGCATCTGGATGGCGTATTGCTGGTTGTTGCCGCAACCAATGATAGAGCCGTCAATGAAGATGTTTCGTATCAGGCGCGCGCTCGAAATATCCTGGTGAACGTTGTCGACAACCCCGATTTATGTAATTTCATCATGCCGTCGATACTCGACCGTTCGCCGCTGATGGTCGCTTTTTCCAGCGGGGGCGCGTCACCGGTTCTCGCCAGAATGCTGCGCGGAAAACTGGAGACGATGATCCCGCAAGGATATAGCCGGTTAGCCGCCTTCTGCGCAAGGCTCCGCAATACTGTCAAAGCGCGCATTGATAACCCTTCAAAGCGGCGCATCTTCTGGGAAAATGTGTTGGAAGGCGGGGTCGCTGAAAAAGTGCTTACGGGTGATGAAGCTGCTGCGGAAATCCTGTTGCTCGCTTTAATTGAAAATGAAAATACGGAGCAAACGGGAGAGGTTTATTTGGTTGGTGCGGGCCCCGGAGACCCGGATTTATTGACTTTTCGCGCTTTGCGGTTGATGCAAAAAGCCGATGTGGTGGTTTACGATAATCTGGTATCCAAGCCTATCGTCGAGATGACGCGGCGCGATGCCGAACGTATTTTTGTGGGCAAAAAACGCGGCAATCACACGCTGCCACAAGAAGAAATCAATACGTTGCTGGTGCGTTTGGCCAAAGAAGGTAAGCGTGTGTTGCGGCTCAAGGGCGGAGACCCGTTTATTTTTGGCCGCGGCGGCGAAGAAATCGAAACGCTTGCCGAGCATGGCATCACGTTTCAGGTCGTCCCCGGCATTACCGCTGCCTGCGGTGTGTCTACCTATGCGGGCATTCCGTTGACCCACCGTGATTACGCGCAGTCTTGTATATTTGCGACCGGCCATCTCAAAGATGGAAGCATGAATCTCGATTGGGAGGCACTGGCTCGTCCAAAGCAGACCATCGTGGTTTATATGGGGTTGCACGGCATCGAAATATTATGCGCCAAGCTTATTGAGCATGGTTTGCCGGATAGCACACCTGTTGCAATTGTCCAGCAGGGAACCACACAGAATCAGCGTGTCATCACCGGTGTATTGGCAACATTGCCCGGAATAGTCCAAATTGAAAAGCCGGAAGCACCAACCCTGATTATCGTTGGCGAAGTTGTCTTGCTCAGGAAAAAATTGGCCTGGTTCCACCCGAAGATACCGAGCGCGGATGCGGGTTAAGGATTTCAAAGGGTTTTAAAAATGACTCGCCAATCTCCAGATCACGCGCGGCTCGATCGCATTGTTGCAGAAGCGCGGCAGCAACGCGAAACGCGTGAAGCCGGTTATCGCGAGCGAGCACTCAAGCTATTTCCGTGGATATGCGGGCGATGTGGCCGCGAATTTTCGGGGGTGCGCCTGCGCGAGCTGACCGTGCATCACAAAGATCATAATCACGATAACAACCCTTCGGATGGCAGCAACTGGGAATTGCTTTGCTTGTACTGCCACGACAATGAACACTCGCGCGTGTTGGAGGAGACGATGCGCAATGGAGAGTCCGGCGGTACCAGCCAGGTGGCGGCAACCCACAATCCTTTTGCCGGGCTGCAATCGCTGCTGAAGAAAAAAGGGTGTCCGTAATCTGTGGTTGATTATGTATTTCTTGATGAGAATTCACGCCCCAACCAAATCGTATTTTGTGGTGGATTTATGATGAGCGTCTCAAATCGACCTGTTGCTGATATTCAGGATGATCACCATGAATGCTCACTGTTCGGCCATTGCTGCCGGTGGCGAACGCCGTCGATTAAGTCAGCTTCGTGCCAATAGCGGCTATTCATCGTACAAAAAACCTAGGCCATTGACCTTCCGGCATCAGTCGATGAGCGGACACTCGCCCTTCGTCAGTTTCTTCTTTTCCAGTCAGGATAAAACCACTCGTAATACCAAGCGCAGGCGCGCTCGATATGCTCCTGAATGCGCGGCGGAATTTCGTGCGGTTTGGGTGGAGCGATATGATCATGCTGTTTGTGCAGATATTTATTGCGATAGTGGCTGTCGCTTTCGTGCGGGTGCGCGGTGAGCTTCTTGGAGTCTATTTTGTGTGATGCCACACCCAACCACGCGTACACCTTTGACATGGTTTCTACCGGCTGCGCCATCAAGTCTTCAAACTTCACAAAATAGAGCCGGTCTTTTACCGATTGCGGCAGGTCTTGCACGGCCTGAATCGACGACAGCGGCGCGCCGATGGCTTTGTCTTTCGCGAATAACTGATCGGCGCGACCGAAGCGGTCGTAGTCGGCCAGATGGTCGATGAAATCCAGCAGGATAGTTTTTTGGTGCTGCGACTCGATGGAGCCATAAATCTGCCCCAGCTCGCGAATGGGAACCAGCAATTTTGCGTCCGGATCAAGGTGCAATAAAAATTCGATGCAATGCATCCATGCGCGGTTTTTATCCACCACCACCAACTTGCCGCAGTCGCCGTGCCAGCCGTGCAAAAAACCCTGCATGGCAGATTTGAGATGCGCGTAGGTGGCATCGGATTGCACATCGAGCTGCGCGAGCAAAAACTGATCGTCGCTGATGAAGCGGCGCGTCGCCAGCAGCGAATTGCACAGCGGTGAGCTGTGCCCCTCGCAATGAATTTCAGGGTGCTCGGCCAGCAACTGGCAAAGCAAAGTAGAACCTGCGCGCGGCAGGCCGGCGACACCGACAAAACGTGAAGTCATGAGTATTCCCAGTTTTTAATGTTGAATATCTGATCCTTAAAACCTCTTTTCATCCACGAAAAACACGAAAGTCACGAAATCAACCAATAGGTTGTTTCAGTGTGGCAACTCACCCAATGGGTGCAGCTATTAACTACAACATCTATTTGAAGGTGTTCGTTCGTGTTTTTTCGTGCGCGTGGACAACTGGGCTTTTTAGGTTGATCCGAGTCTACCCAGAACACATAAACATCTCAAGCCTGAGTTGTGCTGGCACATTCATCACTCCCCGGATCGTTCAGAAATAACTACCGTCGTACGTTGGCCGTTTACAGTAACAACCACCTGCATCGGAAACGCACCATCCGGCACGGCGGAAGCAATGAAGGTTTTGGTTTCCGGATTAAATTTTAACCAGGCAGGAAGTGCGCCGCCGCTGGCGGTTGTCACGCTGACCGTGGCGTTGTTGCCTGCTGCCGTGCTGACCACTTGGGCGGGCAACGGGAAACTGAAGCCACTGCCAGCGGTCGCCATTTCCTTTGGCAAGGAGACGGTAATGATGCCGGATGATTGAACCGATGACTCGCGCACCAGTGTAACGGACACAGCGCCGCTGCCCGCATTGCCCGCTGCCACTGATCCACTATCGCCGCTACCCGAACTGGAGCCGCTTCCCACGTTGTTACCCGGCTGTTGTGTGGATGTAGAAGGACTTGGCTCAGAGGAACCGCCCGTTCCGCCTGTGGGTGTTTCACCAGTTGGTGTACCGCTCGGATCGGACGGTGTTCCGGGAGTGCCCGGTGTTCCGCTTGGATCGGACGGTGTGCTTGGAGTGCCCGGTGTACCGCTTGGATCGGACGGTGTGCTTGGAGTGCCCGGTGTACCGCTCGGATCGGACGGTGTGCTTGGAGTGCCCGGTGTACCGCTCGGATCGGACGGTGTGCCTGGAGTGCCCGGTGTTCCGCTCGGGTTGGACGGTGTGCCCGGCGGTGTCGTCGTTGGAGCTGGGGGCGTGCTTGTAGGTGGCACCAACGGCGGTGGATTAGTAGTTGGGTTGGGTAATGGTGGTGGCGTTACGATCGGAGGTGGTGTTACAACTGGTGGCGGTGTTACGACCGGTGGCGGCGTTACAACCGGAGCCACCGTTGGATTGATCGTCAGAACACCATCAACCAACGTAGCGAAATCGTAATTGGTTGCATTCAAATTGCCCGCGCTCGCCACAATCACCGCAGTGCCTTCTGCTGTAGTGGTAGTGGCGGTTGTACTTCCGCTAGCGGAACCGGCATAGCCTGCCGCTGTACCTGTCGATTCACCATTCACGAAGCCGCTGATAGTTTCGCTGAACGTCGGATTCGCCGCGCCGTACAGACGCGCCTGATTGTCCGCCGTCACCGTGAGGTGGGCTTTGTTGATGGTTAGTGTATTCGTCGCGTAGCTGATAATGTAATTCCCTGCACTACCACTCCCAAACACCGCTCCACTTGGTGTGATGACATGCGTTGTACCCGCATTTGCCGTTGCTGTTGCAGTGCCTGCAATCGTGTTGGTTACGCTCGATACGGTATCGCCGTTCACCAAGCCACTACCCGAGCCATTCGAACCTGTTGGCGCAGTGAAAGTTGTTACCGTTGGGTTGGCCGCGCCATATAAACGGCTACCGCTACCGCCCGTAATTGAGATCGGGCGACCATTGATTGACCAGTTTGCCGACGCGCCTGTATTCAATGTGTAGCCTGTATTGCCTAACGTAATGCCGCTCGTATAGGTTTCGCCATAGGTGCCCACCGATGTCGTGGCGCTGAGTATCGCGCTCCACACGATAGATCCCGTTGGGTTGGCATCGGTAATCGCTGTTCCGCCACTCGACGCGGTGTAAAGCCCGTAGGTCAGCGTTGGCGTATCGCCGTAGATGCTGGTACCGGTAATCAGGCGCAGGTAAATCGGAACCGATGAAGCATCACTCGTGCAACCGCCTGCATAGAAGCACAGTTGCGAATAGCCGCTATTGTCCGCCGCACGAATGCGCCAGATGGTGGGCGTACCCGAGGTGTTCATGTCGAAGTCAGCAAACGTCGCCTTGGCCTTCATTTGTGAAGTCGTTTTGCCCGTGCCGCCGACGGCGGTGGTGCTTTGGCCGGTGGTCTGGGTATCCCAGTAGGCATCCGAGACGGTAACGGGGGCACCGATGCCGCCATCGACGGCGAAGAGACCGCCGGTAGTGGGGGTGGCAGCGCCAGCCGTGACGAGACCTTTGGCATAAACATGCGCCACGTTGAAAGTTGCGGAGGAGTTAGTGTTTGTAATTTTCCCGACCAAACCGCCGACAAAATCCGCGCCGGTGACATTACCGGCAGCATAGGCGTTGGTCAGGTTGGATGGGGTGGTAGCGTCTCCCGCATCCAATATGCCGAACAGGCCGCCCACGTAATTGCTGGTCGTGGTGTTGCCGGTGACGGGGCCAGTCGAAAACAACTGGTCGGCGGCCAGAACTGTTGCGCCGATATTGCCGCCGATGCCGCCGACGTTACTCCCGCTTGCAGTCACCGGGCTGAGGTTATAGACGCGATCCAGCGTCAATATGGCTGCTACGCTGGCTGCCCCAATCAGGCCGCCAACATTGTCTACCCCGCTCACCGAGCCATCATCGACATGCGACTGGCTGATGGTGGCGCCCCCGCTTCCAGTATTGAGCTGGCCGATCAGACCACCAGCCGAGCCCCCGGTTGCCGTGACGGTCGCCCTGCTTTGGGAATTACTGAGCGTGAAAGCCTTTGTGCCTGAGGCATTAACGAAACCGATCAACCCACCGACATTCGTACCGCCAGCGACGGTCTGGCTGGAGTTCAAGGTGCTGCCTTGATCGACGGATACATCAAAGTTGGAGGCTTGTAGCTTACCGATCAGGCCACCCACATCGTTTACGCCGCTGACGTTGCCAGACGCACCGACGCTGCTAAAGCTGACAGCGTATGCAATACCCACCAGGCCGCCGACTTGATTGCCGCTACCGGTGACATTGCCGCCAGCAGAACTTTGCTGGAGCGTGTTGTTTGCACCAGACCAATACCCCACCAGGCCGCCGACGTAGGAGCTGCCGGTGACGTTGCCGGAAGCGACGGCGCCGAGCATATTTGTCCCATCTACATACCCTACCAAACCGCCCACATAAAAGGCATTGGGCGCATTGACAGTACCGAAGGCGCTGACGTTCCGGATACCGTTAGCGCTACCAGCCATCTGATAGGCCACACCAATAGCACCGCCGACCCCATAGACGCTGCCACCAGCGGCGGCCATGTTGCTGACGTTGCCGAATGCTGCCGCTTCGTAAATGCTTCCATAGGCACCGTAGCCAACCAAACCGCCAATTCTTTTGGTCGTCCCCGAGACATTGCCGCTGGCCTGGCTGTAACTGATCGTATCTCTATATCCGTAGCCGACGAGGCCACCGACGTTTTTGGTGCCACTAACAGCGCCATTGGCAACAGCGTGGCTGATGACCGTATTGTCAGCCAACCCCACCAAGCCACCGATATTATTGATACCAGAAACGGCACCGGTGGCATGCACATTCTCCAGCGTAATGTTGCCACTCGACGTGGCGACCACATTGCCGATCAAGCCCCCGACATAATCAGTCCCCGTGGCGCTGACCTTGCCTGTCGCATAGGCATCTGAAAGCTGATAGTCCGTTGTAGTGTTATTGCTGAAGAGGCCGATCAAGCCGCCCACAGCTTTAATGCCGGCTACCGCGCCGCTGGCATGCACATGGGTGAGTGCCCCATCCATCGCCCCTCCGATGAGCCCGCCGCTGGCCGCGTTTGCGTTCGTCACCTCGGTTACCTTGGCTGACGACCAGATGTTGTTGAAATTGGTGGAAGCCGCGAAGCCGATCAATCCGCCGGTGTAGTAAATGCTGGAAATGCTGCCCCCGACGGTGCCGAGATTGCCGACGAACGGCGCCGAAGTGACTTGTCCAAGCAATCCGCCCGCGCGCGCGGCAACAGTTGTATTGACCGTCAGGTTGATGACGCTGTGGCCCAGGCCGTCGAGCGTTCCGGTGAAATTATTTGTCGCGTTGCCAATCGGCACAAAGCCTGCCCCGGTGTTCCAGGCCGATGTTGCGCTGGCATCGATGTCCATGCCGAAAATGTAATTGCCCGTCAGCATGGTGGCGTGAGCCAGACCTTGCAGCGTGTTGTTGCCTGCGCTGTCCTTGTCGGTGGCCGCACCGAGGTTATTGATGACGGTGTAACTGGTACCGTTGTAAGACCACGTTGATGCCGCCGGCAGGTTGATCTTGCCGCTGGTGCCGTAATCGACCGTGGTGGTGACGGCTGAGGGCGTGGCGCTGCCGACGGTGAGCGAACTCACCAGATTGCCGGTGAAGTTGAGCTTGCTGCCGGCAGATGCCGTGACATCGCCCGCCATGACAATGCCGGGGATGCTGACGGTTTTGTTGCCCACGTCGGCGGTTTCAAAAATCGTCGGCGCGTGGCCCAGGCTCCAGTTGCTGTCGGTCGTCCATGAACCGCTGGTGGTCAGCGTGTTGGTGGTGAGCGTCGGCGCGCCTGCCACCAAGCCGGAGGAGCTTACGCCGCCTCCACCAACCAAGGTGCCGGAACTCACTGCTACGGTATTGACCGTTCCCGTGGCATAGGCGGTGCTCAAAGTGCCACTACTCCAAAAACCAGCTAATCCACCGGTCGATGAAGCCCCGGTGACATTCCCTTTGGAAAAAACGTTGGTGATATTTCCATAGCCATACCCGACCAAGCCACCGACATTAGCGGCGCTCGATGCGGAAACATGACCTGTAGCAAAGGCGTTGGTGATTGAGCCGCCATAAAGCAACCCGACCAGACCACCAAAACCGCTTATTGTGCCTGAAGCACTAGTGCTAACGCTAACGTTGCCCGTCGCATAGGCATTGGTAACAGTACTGGAGGATACCCCATAACCAACGAGACCACCTACTAACGCTACGCCTGTTACGTTACCTGTCGCATAGACGTTCTGGCTTGTACCTCGCATCTGTCCAGTCAACCCACCAACAGCAGCGTGGCCCGAGACACTGCCCGTTGCATAAGAATCCGAAATACTGGTGCCTGGAGCTCCATAGCCAACCAACCCGCCAGTACCGTCCGCTGTTGCAGTCACGGCGACGTTGGCATGGCTCTGACTGACACTTGCGGTGGAGGCTCTCAAATTGCCAATTAGGCCTCCAACACTCCCGGTACCATTCACTGTCCCTGTTGCATAAGTGTTGTACACCTGTCCGTAACTCGCGCCGATCAGGGTGCCCACATTGGCCGCACCCGTGATGTTGGCATTGGTTACGCCCACATTGCGGACGATGCTCCCAACCGAGGTGGAAGCAAACAGGCCAACATCACTCCCCGACGGCGTGTTAATTGTGAGTTTGTCAACCGTATGGCCGAGGCCGTCGAATTCCTTGGCGAACTGATATACCGAACTAAATACGGTGCCCGACCCGGTGGCACTGGCATCGATATCGCTACCTAGTGCGTAGTAAGAATTCTGACTTCTTGCATTCAACCCGGCAAAATCTTTGATCACCCTGTAGTTGCTGGTGTTGATCGTCAGGATGCCGTCACCTGAGCGGCCCGGTAGATCAATGCGGCCCTTGAAAGTACCGCCGGTGTCGAAGCCCATTTTGAGCGTGCCGCTGGCACCCGTGGTCATGTCGATCCGGGAATCCAGGTTCATGGTCATCAGCGCGTTAACGTTGATGTCGTTGGTGGCGATGAGACTCAGCAGATTCTGGTGCCACGACACATTCTGGTTGATGTTGATGTTGCCGTCGCCGCCACTTCCGTCGGTGCTGTAAATGGTGACATTCGAGGAATCCAGGCTGCTGGAAAGCTGGGTGCCGGGCATATCGCCATCTGCGGCAATAGTAAATCCGTCCGGATCGATGAGCCAGGTGCCGGTCTTGCCCTGCGGGGCACGGGTGTCGACAAATTTGTTGGCGCCGAATGTAACGCGCCCGGCCGAGGTTTCGACAAAGCCGCCGTCACCGCCCAAGTCACCACCGCGTGCGCTGATGCTGCCGTTGATCTCGGTTACGCCAGCGTGATTGGCCAGATCGGTAATCAGCAGCGCCGTCCCGCCAGCGCCGACTTTTCCGGCGGCGGCATCCACGTTGATGCTGCCGGTGTGGGTGATCTTGTCGCTGGCCTCCAGCCGGATGATGCCGCCGTTATCCACCAGCCCGGTGGCTTCGAGGCTGCCGCTGTTATTGACGACGCCGCCCTGCAAATTGTTGGCGGCCTGTGCCGACAGAATAATCAGTCCGCCGGGGGCTTTAACGGCATTGCCGTTGTCCACCAGCGCGGCGATGGTCGCCGGGGTCACGCGGATATTCGCCAGCGAGTGGTTGCCGTCAAATTGCAGTTCAAAAGCTTCGCCTGCGGCCAGCTCTACTGTGCCCATCTGCGCGACGATCACGCCGTTGTTGCGGACTTCCGGTGCGAGCAGCGCGATGTAGCCGCCGAGGTTAGCGGTGAGATCACCGTCGTTAATCACCGCACCGGTCGCGCCGTTGCGCGTGAAGTTGTAACGACCCGCCATGAAATCGGCATCGCTGATGCTGTGCGTGGTGGCGGTGAGCGCGCCGACGTTGACGCTGGAGCCACGGCCAAAATACACGCCGCTGGCGTTGCTGAGAAACACTTGCCCATTGGCGTTGATGCGCCCGAATATCTGGCTGGGGTTGGGGTCGAATACGCGGTTAAGCGTGGCGCTGTTTGCCGAGGGCTGAATGAAATTGACCGTGGCGGCGCTGCCGATGTTGAACGTCTGCCAGTTGATCGCGGCATTGTTGCTGCTCTGGTTGATGTTCATGGTCGCGCCAGATTGCGCGATGCTGGCTTGACCGGCGACGACCTGCCCGCTAGTGGGTAACTGAGTCGCGGCAGGCGGGTTGGGTGGGGCTGCAAAAGCCGGTGTCATTGGCGCGAGCAGAATACCTGCGGCAGCCAGAATAACCCTAAATCCGGCAGTTACCCAGCTCCCAAAGCAAACAACTGATCGTATATTTTAGGAGGTCGCCGAGTTATTTTTGACACGATGTAGTTCAATAGTGTGTGCCAGCGGTCTATCGAAGGCAACTGCT
>Ga0315281_10012401_pt1 | contig 11611 bp, 9 predicted proteins | sample YL17G07_0_MG_FD_204540 | JGI IMG/M metagenome (GOLD analysis project Ga0315281, IMG submission 204540) | Sediment microbial communities from Yellowstone Lake, YNP, Wyoming, USA - YL17G07_0 | ecosystem: Environmental > Aquatic > Freshwater > Lake > Sediment | place: USA: Wyoming | collected... | reverse complement strand
GGAGTAGGCCGGATAACTTATCCACCGCTAATCCCTTGCTTTTCCCCTGTTTTTTTACGCAGGGGAAAGCCCCTTCCCCGCACCTGTTCTTCAAATAAGACCGGCCAAGCGACAGTTTGATACCCCCGCAGGTGCTGCCATCAACATCTGGCTGGCCGTAGCGGCCAAATCGAGGTGGCGTTCCCGTCCGTGATAAAATCGGCGGCCTCGATGCGATTGCAAAGGAATTGCGCAGCCAGTGAGGCACAGGCTCCTTCCTTACTTCAACGATTTTGGAACTCGCACCATCTCCTGGATTTGTTCGTCTGTCAGAGGCTTCGACAGAAACTTGTTTTTCTGAGTGTCCGCGAGAATGAGATTGAGCCCCCTGATCTCGTCGGGCCACATTGTGGCCTTGGGGAAGAATTCATCACGCCACTTGGCCATCAGCCGGGCGGGAATCTTTGAAAATTCCTCGTAGACAGCCAATGCCGATGGGTCGGAATACATCCAGTCAAGCGTGTCGCGATAACCCTGCATGAAACGTGCGATGGCGTCACCCCGATTGGCAAGCATGGCTTCATTGCTGACACAGACACGGACCGTCTGATCCGCCCGATTCTTGATCTCGGCGCCACGCGCAATAATGCGAATCTCGCCCTTGTCCACGAGTTCAAGCCCGAACGGGGCTGCCCCCCGGCCGATATCGATCTGGCCGGTCATGGTCATGGTGAGGGTGGCCGGATGACCGCCGGTTGCCACCGGCTTGGCATCGACCTTGTACTGATCGAGCAGAGAGAGCAACGCAGCATGGCTCGATGAACCATTCTGCGAATAGCTGATTGTCTTGCCCGATGCATCGTGGAGCGTGCGGATCGACGATTTAGCCAGAACGTACCAGTATGTATCGGGCGAACCGATCATTTCACTCCCGATAATCCGCAACGGTGCGTTCCGGCCGAAAGCACCGATTGCCGATTCGATGCCACCGCCACACGCAATGTCCATGCTCCCCGAAATCACCGCCTGGTGGGCCTCCGGCCCGCCTTGGGTATAGAGCAGATCGAGTGTAAGGCCTTGTTTCTTGTAAATTCCCGCACGCGAGCCAAGCTCGGAAACTGCCGTATCCCATAGGCCGCGCTGCGCCACCGCAACCTTCAACACCTCGTCGGCAGCCACCTGACCGCCCGAAGCCGCGAGGAGCAGGACCACAATCAGCGCAACGTACTTTATCTTATGCATGTTTTATTACTCAACGCGGCGGAATCTGGATCATCTCCCTGATCTGATCGGGCGTCAGAGGCGCGGCAAGGAACTTGTTCTTGACCGCCTCCGCGATAATTGAGTCGATCCCCGCGATACGATCGGGTGACATGGATTCTTTCGGAATGAACCCACGGACTTGCTGAACGACGCTGTCAGGAAGTCCAGAGAATTCGCGGTAGAGCGCGAGCGATTTAGGATCGCTGTACATCCAGTCGATAATCTCGCGATAGGCTCGCATGAAGCGGACAATCACATCCTTGCGCTGCTCCAGCATCTGCACGCTGGTAAGATTGACACGCGCGGTTCTGTCCTTCAGCACGAAGACATCCGACCCACGCGCGACAATACGGATTTTCCCATCGGCGACAGCCTCAAGTCCAAACGGCGCCGCACTCCATCCGACATCGACTTGACCGGTCATGGCTTGCGTGAAAGACGCCTGCACTCCACCGAGCGATACGGGCGTTGCGTTGAGGTTGTATTGCTTAATCAATTCAAGCAATCCCGTGTGGCTCGATGAGCCAGCTTGCGAATAACCGATCGTCTTACCGTTGATATCCGCGATGGCCTTCACGGGGGAGTTGGGCAACACGTACCAGTAGAGGTCGGGCGCGCCGATGATCTCGCTTCCGATCAGGCGAATCGGTGCACCCTTGGCATAGGTGCCGATAGCGGCCGCCGCGCCGCTGGCGGTGGCAATGTCCATGCTGCCTGCAATCACCGACTGAATCGCTTCAGGTCCAGCCTGGGTATAGAGAATCTCAACCGTGATCCCGTACTTTTTGAAAATCCCGCCGCGTTGGCCAAGTTCGGGCACGCTGGTATCCCAGGTGCCACGCTGCGGCACGGCGACTTTCACCAAGTCCTCCGCAGCGACGGCATAGGTCATGGCGAATGTCGCAATGTAAAACAGCGCACACGTCATTTTGCTCCTAATCATCCATCCCTCCCCTGACGTATTAGGTGGCTTCTTGGGCCAGTATTACACCCGGATCAAAGCCTATCCGCATTACCGCGTCCAGTGGACCGTCGCTCCAACCGGCGGAGAAATCTGCCGCGCGGAAGCGGCCCGGACGCGCATTCGAAGAAGCGATTAAGGCGCTCTGGGATTTCGATGAGAAAATTGCGCATGAAAAATATGGCAACGCTTTCTCTGCAAGACCACGGCACACGTATGACGCTCATCACCAAGATGCTCACATGCTGTGGCAATTTATTGCCCAACGCGAGGCCTGCGCGCTACGCGACGCGCAACAGGTCATGAGCGTAATCGATGTCCTGCCGAAGCGCAGGATCAAATAGGCGCCCTCCCGCCACGCGGATGTTGAATATGGGACAATAAGGCTGGAAACGCCGGGGACTCGAGCTTTATTCATATTTCGTTAATAAAAAAGAGACAGCCCCACACCGAAATGAAATGTTTTTTTCATCAAACGTGGTCATGTTGGAGCTCTCTCATGCTGTGAATCACAGTATCCTTTTCCGGAATCTTTTTACATTGACGATGACAGTAACCGCCTCCCTCATCGACGAACTGGAACTCACGCTCTCCACCGGGAGTAACGAACAACGTATCCAGACGCTGACGCGAATCACCGATCTATTTATTTCCGGCGCACCCAGCTATTCCGAAGAGCATGTCGATCTGTTCGATGAGGTGATCCTCAAGATTGCCATGAGGATAGAGGCCAAGGCCCTGGTCAAGCTATCGAACAGACTCGCGCCAGTTCCCAATGCTCCGGCCAGGATTGTGAGAAGTCTCGCCAGCAACGACGACATCAACATCGCGCAACCGGTGCTCAGGTTATCGCCACGCCTGACGGAAGAAGATCTTCTTCACCACGCAAAAACCAAAAGCCAACAGCATCTTCTCGCCATCTCCGAGCGCGCGCTCCTGCCAGAAAGGATTACGGACGTTCTGGTCGAGCGCGGCGATCGCGAAGTCGTTCACTCAATCGCCCGCAATCGGGGGGCGCGCTTTTCCGATACCGGCTTCCGCACGCTCGTCAATCGCTCAACCGGCGATGAAGTATTGACGACGCACGTGGGTTTGCGCCGCGATCTTCCACACCATCACATGCTGAAACTAATTGAGAAAGCCTCGGCGGCCGTCCGGGAAAAACTCCTGATCGCCAATCCACAGGCGGCGTCAGCAATCAAAGAAGTGATCAACGAGGTTTCCAGAAACATTCGCGAGGAAGTACGCAAAACATCCCCCGATCACGCCGCGGCAAAGGAGGAAGTAGATGCGCTCTATCGCTCAGGAAAACTCAATGAAGACAAATTGTATCAGTTCGCGCGCGACCGCAATTTCGAGCAGACTACCGTTACATTGTCGCTCATGTGCAAAATTCCGCTCGATGCCGTCGAGCGGGCGCTTCTGGACCAGAAGACGGAACTCATCCTGATCCTTGCCAAAATAGCCGGCGCGTCATGGACCACGGCCAAAGCAATTTTACTGATGCAAACAGCAGACCGCGGGATTTCCGCGCAGGATCTCGATATCGCGATGAACAATTTCACGCGCCTGCAACCCGATACTGCGCGGCGCGTCCTTGGTTTCTATAACTCTCGCCGCAAGACCGAAGACCAAGGCTCCACGCCGCTACCCGCCGCGAGTGTTGCCTGATATCTTTCCGTTCGGCTCTGCTCACCTATTTTTTTAAATACACTGAAATCGCTCAATAACAATATCGGCAAGGCGCGCTATACCAATAACCACCGGAATCGCGAAAGTAGTTGTCGTCCCGCCGCCAATAGTAACCGCCGCGCTGCCGACCAGCTTCAGCGGCGATGAGAGCGCCGGTTGTCGCGCCGAACGCGGCACTACCGCTTCCTTGGCCTGTCGCTACAATGCCCGGCCATCCCCGTGATTGGGATAAGATGGGAAACAATGATTGGCTAGTGATTCCGGCCAACTGGCGTCCTTCTTCAAATACCTTGGGTCAGGCCGCACCGTGGTGCTGGTGAGAGGTCGGAAGATAGTTCAGCGCGCTACTGGCCGCTTCCTTGGCGGCTGAAGCCGGAAGCGGATCGATCGCATCCAGCAGCTGGAGAAAGGAAGCTCCGGGCAACGCCGGCGAGAAAACGTAACCTTGCGCCGCGCGCACACCATGATCGCGTAGATAAATGACTTGGTCAAAATTCTCGACGCCCTCGGCGACAATTTCCATACGCATGTTCTGGGCGAGATCGACGAGAGTCTCGATAATAGTAGCAGAGTCATGTTCCATGCCAATGGCATCCACGAACAGTTTGTCAATCTTGATGATATCGATACCAAGTTTGAGGATATGCGAAAGACCATTGTGGCCGGTTCCGACATCGTCGAGCGCAACTTTGCAGCCGAGCCCCTGCAATGAGGCGATCACCCGCCGCGTCGCGGTCAGATTATCGAGAGGCTGACGTTCTGTTACTTCCAGAACAATCTGGGAAAATCGAATAGGCGAACCCGCGAAAATAGCTCGTACCCGCTCAACGATAATATCGTCGAGAAAATGCCGCGCCGCCAGGTTAAAGCTGATCTTCAATCGGGGCCGGCTCCCGATGGCTTGGCCTACCTCATCGCGCACATTCTGCATCAGCTCGCTGGTCATTTCCATAATGAGGCCCAGCTGTTCGACCAGCGGAATGAAAGCCCCGGGTAAAACAATCGTTCCGTCCGCTTTGCGCCAGCGTATCAAGACCTCGGCGCCAATGATGCGGCCCGACTTGATATCGACGAGCGGCTGGTAATAGGGCACGAACTCCTTGGCGGAAAACCCACGCTCGATTTCAGTGATGGGATTTTGTTGCCGCCACCAGAAAGCGAATGCGCCCAGACCGATGAGCGCAATCATAAAAATCACATTCAATCCCCATCGAAGATTGTCCAGATGCCGGCTGTTGGCGAGTAACAGCGATTTTGGAGCTGACACCGACACCTGGATTCCATACTTGGCGGATTGAACCTGTGCGATGAACATGTCGTTCGCCGACATGTTTTCCGGAGCTTGCGATCCTCCTTCAACGATGAGCGTACCGTCGCCCGCTGTAATACGAGCATGCGACCTGAATGGTCCTCCCTGACTTGAAGACTGCGGCAGCAACAGATTTGCGGGGATGAGCGCCGCCAGCCCCTTGTCATTTGATTCCATTCGCCGCACCCGGACCATCTGGTCATCGTTTTCAGCGATCCTGATCACTTCAATGATATTCTCACCAGACGCCGCAGTCTGCTTCGAGCTGATGGATTGACGAGTCCCGAGAGGAATGCCGACATCGGTACAGGAGGTCTTCCCTTCCGGACCAACGATGGAGATTTCCTTGATCGGCGCTGTCCGGAATGCCGCCCTGCGCAGGATTTCAAGGTGCTCTTCGCTGCACGAGTCGACGCCTTGTCCGGCAAGCTGGGCCAGGGTGGCGAGAACCTGCCCGATGCGGGCCTCGGTGATAGCGATCGTCCGGCTGGCCGAGGTTGCGACGTTGTCGCGCCCTTCCCGATCGATCAAACCATTGATCCAGAAATTGAATCCCAACATCGGCAAGACGGCAAGCAAGACGCCGGCGCTAGCCACGATGAGTGTTTTTTTTTCCAACCCGAACAAATGGAGCCTCGACTTGTTCCCGGTGATCTTGTGGGCTCCGGCTTAAAGCGGGCTTAAGCTACGGATGACACGAGCGAGCCATGACCTCGCATATCCGTATCAGCGGGCGCGGTTAATGCATCGTTACTTTGGCCGATTTCAGCACCGGATAAGCGTAAACAGCTTCAGAGGTCACTGGCTCAGGCAGCCTTGGCTGATGTTCGATAGCGGCGTAACCAATCCTGGCAAGCGCATCAGCTTCAACCGGCTAGCGCGCTTTCAGGCTGAGTGGAACCCGGTCAGCCGCCCGGAAAGCGCGCTCACTTAATAAGTTAGAGCGCGTTCGGACGCAAAACCGGTGTCCACTTTTGCTGAACGCGCTCTAGCGTCAGCGCTACGCTTTCGCAACCGCTTCAGCAATGAAACGCGGCAGTGCAAAGGCTGCCTGGTGGACTTCCGGCGTCCAATATTTGGTCGGGAATCCTCCAGCCTTGCGATATCGCTCGGCAAGAATTTTGGCTGGAATCTGGCGCAGCCGCTTGTTATCGGTTGCCCAGCCCATGGCAAGATGCCCGCCCACATAGGTCGGGATCGCGGCAATGTAGCAATAGCCATCGGCCCACAACGCTCTGAAACGCGCAATACTCTTGGTGAGTTCCTTCGGCTGGTAAAAAGGCACGCCGTTCTGGGTGACCATCACTCCACCCGGCGCCATGCAGCGTTTACAGCCGGCATAGAATTTTGAACTGAATAGCACCTTGCCTGGACCTTGAGGATCGGTCGAGTCGATGATGATGACATCGAAGCGCCGGTCGGTCTTGCGCACAAAGTTCATGCCGTCGTCGATGACAAGGTCGAAGCGTTTGTCCGATAACACCGGCCTGGTGAACTCCGGAAAGTGCTCCTTGGAGAACTCGACCACTGATGCATCAATCTCAACCTGTGTGAGACGCTGGACCCACTTGTGCTTAAGAACTTCCTCGGCAATGCCGCAGTCTCCTCCGCCTACAATCAGCACCTCCTTTGCCTGACCATGAGCAAGGATCGGCACGTGAGTCATCATCTCATGGTAGATAAATTCGTCCTTTGAGGTGACTTGGGTCGCACCGTCGAGCATCAATATCTTGCCTAAAAATTTATGGTTGAATAGCACGAGATGCTGGTGCTCGGTCTGTAACTCATAGAGCACCCGTTCGACCTGAAATGTCATTCGGAAACCCTCGGGATCAAACAGGGTCTCGGGGATCCAGCGTTTTTCCGCCATGGCATCCTCATCAGCATAAAATCAAACGGCCGAGCTTCGGCCCGGCCGCGTACATATCTTGATTAGCAGCGAAATGCGATGATTCAAGAGCCTTGGCCGCGCAACATTTCGCTAACCGCGACGCGCTTGGCTTTGAAGGCTTCACGCAGCACCGGTACGCATTCGTTGGGATTGGCCTTGCCGCACATGAACACATCTAGCGCCGCATAGCCGATCTCGGGCCATGTATGGATCGAGATGTGGCTCTCGGCGAGCACGGCCACCCCGGACACTCCGGAGGGGGTGAAATGATGTAGATGAATATGCAGGAGAGTCGCCCCTGCCGCATCCACGCAGCGGCGCAATGTCGTTTCGATATGGTCGATATCGTTGAGCCGCTTGGCATCGTAGAGATCGACGATCAGGTGCACACCCGCGCAACGCACGCCGTTTCTGACGACAAAATGGTCATGGCTGTCATCCGCCAGCCCCGGCGTGGCCACGACGAGTTTGGCCTTTCTGTCTTCCTTGCGGGCAGTGCTTGGGACCCCCAAGCCCTTCGCCGATCGCAAGAGGGCGTTCTGTCTCATTCCGTCCTCACGAACCTGAGCGTGAACCCGAGATGCCGGCGAGCCAAAGCCACGGCAAGCGAATGCCGCTGATCGGCCCGCACGGACTGATAACAGCGGCGGGTTCGCTTTAAGCACAAGCGCCCGCAGGATCAAGAAAAATCTTTAATTTTTCATAGTACTGGCTGACTGTCGGCGCCACGCAGTCCCCTCATTCAACAAAACAGCATAAATATCGGCCTATCTGCGCAAGCCGCAAATCGCAGGCAATCGCGCATGATCGGCTTGATGCCAGCACAAAATCTTTCCCTCCCCCTCGAACAGGGGAGCGCCATCGCGCCAGAGAGAATCAGTTCGCAGTCAAAGAATGCCCGGACGGTCCTTGACCTCCAAGACAAAACGCGGCGAACTGATCCGTAAGATTGGGACACACGAGGGAGAAAAACGATGACCTGGAAGCCTTCAAAACGCCGATTCTTCCGTGGCTGCATGTGTTGCAGCAGGTCAGCACCGATCTCGGCCAGCGGTGATCTTCATCGGCGGAACTTCCTTTCCGGCGGTTTCGCCGCACTCGGTCTGGGAGCGGCTGCCACCGCCATTGGATCGGCTCCGGCCAGTTCGCAGACGCCTGCCGCCAAGACGCGCATCGACGTGCATCACCACTTCATTCCACAGTTTCATGTCGACTCGATGACAAAACCGGGACGCCGTGCGGGCCCACCACCGCCCAAATGGTCGCCTTCATTATCTATCGAGGATATGGACAAGAGCGGGATTGCCACCTCGATCCTGTCGATTGCACAGCCCGGCGTCTGGTATGGCGGCAATATCGAGGAATCCCGCAAGCTGGCGCGCGATCTCAATGAATTCGGCGCCAAGACGGTGAAGGACCATCCTGGCCGCTTCGGTCTGTTCGCCTGCATCGCTCCGCCCGACGTCGAGGGCAGCCTCAAGGAGATCGCATACGCGTTCGATACGCTTCGCGCCGACGGCATCGGCCTGCTGACGAGCTATCAGGATAAGTACCTCGGTGACCCGTCATTCGCACCGGTCTACGAAGAGCTCAACCGGCGCAAGGCCGTGGTTTACGTGCACCCGACAACACCCGATTGCTGCCGTGGCCTTGTGCCCGGCATTCCGCCTGGATCAATTGAGTACGCAACCGATTCAACTCGCACCATCGCGCATCTTGTCTTCAGTGGCACGGCAACCAGGTTCCCGGACATCCGCTGGATTTTCTCCCACAGTGGCGGCACGCTGCCTTTCCTCACTGGCCGCTTCATCCGGCTGGCGGAGGAGCGGAAACCCGCCCATCTGCCGAATGGTCCAATGCCGGAGTTCCGCAAGTTTTATTACGAGCTGGCGCAAGGCAATACGCCAGGGCAGATCGCGGCACTGCTCAAGATGATTTCAATTTCTCAGGTTATGTATGGCACCGACTATCCCTTCCGGGATGGCGCGGAGGTCAACGCAGGCATCGAGGCCTATGGATTTAGCGCAGCCGATATCACGGCCATCGAGCGCGAGAATGCGCTCAAGCTGCTGCCGCGGCTGAAAACGTAGCTGCCAGCAGAGCTGCTGCTAAGCGGTGAATTCACAGAGAGAGAGATCAATTCTTCTCTGGCAAATTCAGCCTGATATGCAGTTCGCGCAGCTGTTTTACCGTCGCCTCCGAGGGCGCGCCCATCATGAGGTCTTCAGCGCGCTGGTTCATCGGGAACAGCACGACCTCGCGCAGGTTCTCCTCCCCGCACAGCAGCATGACAATGCGGTCGATGCCGGGCGCGATACCGCCATGCGGCGGCGCGCCGAGCGAGAGTGCGCGCAGCATGCCGCCGAATTTGCTCTCCAGCACATCCTCGCCGTAACCGGCGATGGCGAAGGCCTTTTTCATGACCTCGGGACGATGGTTACGGATGGCGCCCGAGGACAGCTCGATGCCATTGCAGACGATGTCGTATTGGAACGCCAGAATACTTAGAATTTTCTCACGATCATTCGGATCGAGCGCTAAAAAATCGTCAAGCGGGTAGTTCGGCATGGAGAACGGGTTGTGGGAGAAGTCGATCTTCTTCTCCTCCTCGCTCCACTCGTACATCGGGAAGTCGACGATCCAGCAGAAGTCGAAACGATCCTTGGCGATCAAATCGAGCTCTTCGCCAACCCTGGTGCGCGCCGTCCCGGCAAATTTTACGAATTGCTTCGGAACGCCTGCGACGAAAAAACAAGCATCGCCGATGCCGAGATTGAGCTGATCGGCGATCTGTTTCGTGCGCTCCGGGCCGATGTTCTTGGCAAGCGGCCCTGCGCCGCCCTCCTCGCCCTCGCGCCAGAAAATATAGCCGAGCCCCGGCTGGCCCTCACCTTGCGCCCAGGAATTCATGCGATCACAGAACGCGCGGTTGCCGCCTTTCGGGGCAGGAATAGCCCAGACCTGTCCGTTTGGATCCTTGGCTAAAATATTCGCAAAAATCTTAAAGCCGGAACCGCGGAAGGCATCGCTCACATTTTGCATGACCAGGGGGTTACGCAGATCGGGCTTGTCCGTGCCGTACTTACGCATGGCCTCATCATAGCGAATGAGCGGAAATTTCGGCGTCACCGACTTGCCGCCGGAAAATTCCTCGAATACGCCGCGCAGCACCGGCTCAACCGCCGTGAAAACATCCTCCTGCGTGACAAAGCTCATCTCGACATCGAGCTGATAGAACTCGCCGGGCGAGCGATCGGCGCGGGCGTCCTCGTCGCGGAAACAGGGTGCGATCTGGAAATAGCGGTCGAAGCCCGCGACCATGATGAGCTGCTTGAACTGCTGCGGCGCCTGCGGCAGCGCGTAAAACTTTCCCGGATGCAGGCGTGACGGCACGAGATAGTCGCGCGCGCCTTCGGGTGATGAAGCTGTGAGAATAGGTGTCTGGAACTCGAAGAATCCGGATTCTTTCATGCGTCGGCGAATCGAATCGATGATCGCGCCGCGCTTGATGATGTTTTGGTGCAATTTTTCCCGGCGCAGGTCGAGAAAACGGTACTTAAGTCTTATCTCTTCGGGGTAATCTTGCTCACCGAATACCGGCATCGGCAGTTCCGCGGCCGGGCCAAGCACCTCGATCTCGTTGATATAGACCTCGATGGCGCCGGTCGGCATATCCGGATTCTCGGTCCCCTCCGGCCGCTTTCTCACGGTTCCGTCGATGCGCACCACCCATTCCGAGCGCAGCTTTTCGGCTATCTTGAAGGCCGGACTATCGGGATCTGCTACAACCTGAGTAAGGCCATAATGGTCGCGCAGATCGATGAACAGCACGCCACCGTGGTCGCGGACACGATGACACCAGCCGGACAGGCGCACGGTCTTGCCAATGTCGCCATCTCGGAGCGCGCCGCAGGTATGGGAGCGGTAGCGGTGCATGGAAATCTCGATCAAAAACGATAAATGATGGCTGGAAAAGCGCGCGAACAGCGCATGTGGAAGATGCTTTGTCAAGGCGACGCCCTCGACAGCGCCCGCCCAATCTGCAAACTGCGCGGCAGCTTGGACAATGATGTAAAATAAAACCTGAATGACGCAATCCATGACCACCGCCGAGGCGGCCATCGCCTCGCTTGTTTCCCACGGAGTCAACGCGATCTATGCCCTGCCCGGCGTCCAGAACGACCTTTTGTTCGATGCGCTGTTCAAGGCTTCTGACCGCCTGCGCACCATTCACACCCGGCACGAACAGGGCGCGGCCTACATGGCGCTTGGCGCCGCGCTCGCGACTGGAAAACCACAAGTCTACGCGGTTGTGCCTGGCCCCGGGCTCCTTAATTCAAGCGCGGCGCTCCTGACCGCCTACTCCATGAACGCGCCCGTACTGGCGCTCGTCGGACAAATCCCCGAGGCCGACATCGGGCGCGGCCTTGGTCAACTGCACGAGATTCGCGATCAGGCCGGCATCATTGCGCGTCTTGTCGATCACTCAGCGCTTATTCGGACGCCCGAAATGGCC
>Ga0315281_10012400_pt1 | contig 11613 bp, 12 predicted proteins | sample YL17G07_0_MG_FD_204540 | JGI IMG/M metagenome (GOLD analysis project Ga0315281, IMG submission 204540) | Sediment microbial communities from Yellowstone Lake, YNP, Wyoming, USA - YL17G07_0 | ecosystem: Environmental > Aquatic > Freshwater > Lake > Sediment | place: USA: Wyoming | collected... | reverse complement strand
TAGGCATAGACCCACTTGAGCGCGTCCTCTGGCTTCGGATCGGTGCCGGCCTTCGCGAAGGCGACGGAGCCCTCGACGATCGCCTCGAGCTCGCGCTCGACCGCCTCGACCTCCGCGTCGGAGAGCTCGAGCCGCGCGCGCAGGAGCGACACCGGGTCCTTCGTCTCGCGAAGCAGGCGCACCTCGTCCTTGTCGCGGTAGACCTGCGGGTCGCCGACGTAGTGGCCGGCGAGACGGTACGTGCGGACGTGCAGCAGGACAGGGCCCTTGCCCGAGACGGCGTGCGCGCGCGCGGCCTGCGTCGCCTCGTGAACCGCCTCGACGTCCTGGCCGTCCACGTGGACGGCCTTCATCCCGTAGGCGACGGCGCGCTTGGAGAGATCGGCGATCGGCAGCTGCTGCGAGGCGGGCGTGGATTCGGCCCAGCCGTTGTCCTCGAGCACGAAGAGCGCCGGCACGCGCCAGAGCTGCGCGAGGTTCAGCGCCTCGTGGAAGGCGCCGGTGTTCGTCGCGCCGTCGCCGAAGAAGGCGACCGCGACGCGGGCCTCACCGCGCAGCTTGAAGGCGAGCGCGGCGCCGACGATCGCGCCGAGGCCGCCGCCGACGACGGCGTTCGCGCCGAGGTTGCCCCGCGCGACGTCGTAGAGGTGCATCGAGCCGCCGTAGCCGTGCGAGCAGCCCTCGGCCTTCCCGTACAGCTCGGCCATGACGGCGTTCGGATGAGTCCCCTTGGCCAGAGTGTGGCCGTGCGCCCGGTGCGTGGACGCGATCACGTCGTCCGGCTCGAGCGCCGCGCAGACTCCGGACGCGATCGCCTCCTGTCCGATCGCGACATGAAGAAAGCCCGCGAGATCACCCGCACGGAAGCGTTCCTCGACCTTCTCCTCGAAGCGCCGGATGAGCAACATCTCCCGGAAGAGCTCACGCAGCCGCCCGTCCGAGAGCGCCCCGCGGCCGGCGCGCGGCTTGCCCGCAACCTTCGCCATCTGGGGCAATTATGCTGACGGCCGATGAAGCTCGTGGCCCAGTGGTCCCGGATCGAGTCCGGCTTGCCCGCGGACTGGGGCAGCGCGCGGCTCGTTCTCGAGGTCGAAGACGGCACCGAGCGCGCCCGTGCCGCGGGCCTGCTCGGGCCGGCGGGCCCGGGGCTCGCGGGGCGCGAGCTGCGCTTCCAGGTCGAGCGCTCGGGCGGGCCGGCCGGGCCGGACGGCGTCCGCCGCCTGCTCGCCCGCGTCGATCGAGAGCGCATCGCGGGCACGCTGACGCTGCTCGCCGCGAACCGGGCCGAGGCGACGATCGTGACCCCCACCGCCTCACTCGTCGACGGCTGGCGCGACGCGCTCGCGGCCCTCCCGCCCGACTGGAGCGATCTCTGGTGCGAGCTCGAGCTCGACTCGAGCGACCACCTCGACCGCGCCGCGCTGCTCGCGGCGCCGGTCAACCCCACGCGCGACCGCACGCAGCTCGCCTTCCGCTTCCGCGTCGCCCGGAACTTCGGCTACGGCGTCTCGCCGGGCATGGCGCAGCGCTGCCTCGAGCGCCTCGACACGGACGGGATTCACGGCTCGGTACGCGTGCTGCGCGCGCTCTCGGAGACGCACAACGCCGCGACGCAGGGGCCGGTCTGGCGCGTCGGCGGCAAGGCCGTCTGAGGGTCTGCCGGTGAACGGCGGGAAGCCGGTGATCGGCCTCTCGCTCGGCCTGCACGACTTCGGCGACTACGCCGGCGTCGGCCACCAGCGTCCTGTTGCGCTCGCGGGTGGCGTGCCGCTGATGCTGCCGCGGCTCTCCGGCGCGCACCTCGACGAGGCGCTCGACGCCTGTGCCGGCGTTCTCCTCGGCGGCGGCCGCGACATCGAGCCGGGCCGGTACGGGCAGGCGGCGCACGAGCTCCTCTCGGCAACCGACCCGCTCCGCGACGCGTTCGAGCTCGAGCTCGTCGAGCGCGTGCTCGACCGCGGCCTGCCGGTGCTCGGCATGTGCCGCGGCCTTCAGATCCTCAACGTCGCCCTCGGCGGCACGCTCGTCCAGGACGTCGCGCTCGTGGACGCCTGGGCGGAGCACCCCTCCGACCGGGGTTGGAAGGCGTGGCGGGAGGTCGAGCGCGCGTCGCTCGCAGGCGAGGACGAGGTGCCGCCGCACCCACGCCATCCCATCTCCGTCGAGCCGGGCAGCCGGCTGCACGCCGCGCTCGGCGTCGACGAGATCGACGTGGACAGCTTCCACCACCAGGCGCTGGAGCGCGTCGCGCCGGAGCTCACCGTCGTCGCGCGCGCGCCCGACGGCGTCGTCGAGGCCGTGGAGCTCGACGGCGCCACCTACGTCCTCGCTGTCCAGTGGGAGCTCCAGGAGGAGTGGCGTGTGGATCGCCGCTTCCTCGAGCCTTTCCGGCAGTTCGTGGCGGCCGCGGCCGCCGCGACCCCCTAGGCCCGCTTGGTGACCGTGACCTCGATTCCGTGCACGGCGGTGCTCTCGCCCAGGTCCGCCTTCTCACCGGGGTTCAGCGCGTTGACGGTCGACCTCCCGGGCTCCCGCCCCGGCCAGCGCCCCTTCGGGGAGTAGGCCACGCCGCGCAGAAGCGCGTCCGACAGCGTCACGCGCAGTCCGAGCCGGCCCGTCGCGTTCGCGAGGATCGCTTCGTCGCCCTCGCCGAGATCCCGTTCGGCCGCGTCGTCGGGGTGCAGAGCGACGGTCCCCTGGCCGAGGCGGCGGGCGATCTTCGGGTCGTTGGCGAAGCTGCTGTTGAGCAGCCAGCGTGAGGCTGGTGAGAGGAGGCGCAGCCGTCCGCCTGCGGGTCTCGGCTCGGCGAGCGGCAGCGGCACGCGGGGGAAGCCGTCGGCTTCGGCCCGCGCGGAGGCGATCTCGATCCGTCCGCTCGGCGTCGGAAACGAGAGCCCGGCGAACTGGAGCACCGGCTCCTCGGAGACCGGCACCGTCCCCTTGGCGGCGAGTGAGGCGAAGTCCTCGCCGAGGCCCGTCTGCCGCAGGACGCTCGCGATCAGCTCCTCGTCGCTCTCGTACAGCTCCGGCTCGGCGTAGCCCATCGCGCGGGCGAGCCGGCGGAAGATCTCCTGGTTCGGCAGCGCCTCCCCGAGCGGCTCGCCCGCCTTCACCTGGGCAGAGAGCGCGAGGTGGAAGTACGGCGCGACGAGATCGTCGAACTCGAGGAAGCTCGCCGCGGGCAGAACGATGTCCGCGAGGTCGGTCGTGTCGGTCGGGAAGAGATCGACGGCGACCGTGAACAGGTCCTCGCGCTCGAGCGCCCGCCGCAGGCGCGCCTGCTCGGGGTTCGAGGCGGCGATGTTGATGTTCCAGCAGACGAGCGCTTGCGCGCGCGCCGGATCCTCCAGGTGGGGGACAAGGTCCATGTGGCTGATCGGCGGCGGGGCACCCGCGCCGAGGTGCGGCCCGGAGAGGTACTCCTCGTCGATGCCACGCACGGCGTTCCCGTTCAGGTAGAGGAAGCCGGCCCCCGGCCTGCCGAGGTTGCCAGTCACCGCCGGCAGGAGCGCGCAGGCGCGCATCGCGTTGCCGCCGGTGCGCTGGCGCTGGAAGCCCTGGCCGAGCCAGAGGAGCGACGGCCCCCGCCCGTAGAGCCGGGCCGCCTCTTCGATCAGGTGGGCGGGAACGCCTGTCGCCGCTTCGCCCCACTCGGGCGTGCAGTGGGCCAGCTTGGGCTCGAGCTCCTCCCAGCCGACGGTGTGCATTTCGACGAAGTCCCGGTCGACGAGGCCGTCACGCGCAAGAACGTGCAGCAGTGTGAAGGCGAGGGCGGCGTCGCTGCCCGGGAAGGGCTGCAGGTGGAGGTCGGCCGCGGCCGCTGTCTCCGTCCGCACCGGATCGACGACGACCACCGTGCCGGGAGCCTCGGGCAGCCAGTGGTCATGGGCGTGCGGCGCCGAGGCCGACGGGTTTGCTCCCCAGACGACGATGCAGGAGGCGTCCCGCGCCGTCCGCGGGTCGAAGCCGGTCTGGGAGGTCCCGTAGACGTAGTCAAGGGCGAGGTGCCCCGCCTTGTTGCAGATCGTGTCCGGGTCGACTTCGGTCGCGCCGAGCCGGTGGAAGAAGCGCAGCGGGAAGTGGTAGGCGAGCAGCGAGAACGTGCCCGTGTAGTGAGCGTGGAGGATCGTGTGAGGCCCCGTCTCGGCGACGACCAGCGAGAGGCGCTCGGCGATCGCCGCGAGCGCGGCGTCCCAGGACGAGGGCTCGAAGCGGCCTTCGCCCTTCGCTCCGACGCGCCGCAGCGGCTGCGTCAGGCGGGCGCCGGCGTCGAGCCAGACGCCGTTGTAGCCGGTCGAGCACTTGACACAGAGCTTCCCCCGGCTGACCGGGTGGGCCGGATCGCCGCGAACCTGGGCGATCGCGCCGTTACGCTTGGTCACGACGATGCCGCAGGAGTCGTAGCAGTCGCGCGGGCACGTCGTTCGGATGACTTCTGCAGGCCGGGGCACACCGCAAGTTCAGAGCAACGACCGGCCGGCGTCAAGCCCGCGAGAAGCGACCCTGTGAGCCGAGCAGGCCGGCGAGCTCGCCCTCGAGCCGCTTCGCGTCCGGCGCCGACGGGGCGATCACGAGGCAGGTGTCGTCGCCGGCGAGCGTGCCGACGGCAAGGGGATGGCCGACGCGGTCGAGCGCGCGGGCGATCGCCGGCGCCGTGCCCAGCTCGGAGCGGACGACGACGACGTTCTCGGCGGCGGTGACACTGCGCCCGTACTGGGCGAGCACGGCGGCAAGGGCCGCGCGGGCGTCCGGACGGTGCGCCCCGGTCGCCAGAACGTAGCGCGGGCGTCCCAGTGCGTCCTCGCCCTTTTCGAGCCCGAGCTCCCGCATGTCGCGCGAGATCGTCGCCTGCGTCGCGCGGCAGCCCGCGGCGGCGAGCGCGTCGAGCAGCTCGCGCTGGCTGCCGATCCCCCTGCGCTCGATCACGCTCGCGATCAGCCGCTGGCGCTCGGCCTTCGGCAGCGGCCGGGTCTCGACCCTCATGCCGCCAGCATACGGCGGCGCCGACGTCTAGATGACGCGGACGGTGGCGCCCAGCACCGACGAGTGCGGGTCGCAGTAGTACCTCAGCGTGCCCTTCCTCAGCGTCACCTTCCACGTGACGGTGCCCGTGAACGGCACGGTCGTCGTCTTGCTCGCTCCCGCGCCCTTGAGGTGGAAGTCGTGGCTCGCGGAGCGGTCCCGGACGACGATCGTGTACGTGCCCGCCCTCAGCGTCTTCACAGCCTTGCCCGCGGCGTCGATGAGCGAGATCGTGAAGCCGGGGCCGACCGTGCCGGTGAGCTTGCCCCCCGCCGCCGGCGGGGGGGTCGTGGGCGGCGTGCTCGAGGTACCGCCGGAGCCGACGCCGAACGTCCCGCTCAACGACAGCTTGTGCGGGTCGCAGAAGAACGTGTAGGCGCCGTCGGCGAGCGTCACCGTCCAGGTGACCTTGCCAACGAAGGAGACGTCGGTGAACCGGTCGACGCCGGGCCCCTGGAGGTGGAAGTCGTGCTCCTCGGCCTGGTCCTCGACGACGACGTCGTACGTGCCGGGGTCGAGGTGCGTGACGTGCTTGCCGTCGGCGTCGGTGAGCGAGATCGTGAAGCCGGGGCCGACGCTCGCGAGGAGCTGCGGGTTGGCAGCGTTCGCTGCCGCCGGCGAGAAGAGCGCGAGCGCGGACGCGAGGAGCAGGAGGCGGGGCATCGCGGAGACTCTACGCAGCGTCGCGGCCGGCGGATTGCCGGGACCGGCACGAGGGTCGTACACTGCCGGGACGATGGCTCTGGGACGCGATGCCAAGATCGAGTTGATCAAGAAGGTGCCGCTCTTCGCGCACTATGGGAAGCGCGAGCTGGCCGAGATCGCGCGGGTCGCCGACGAGATCGACCTCCGTATCGGCAAGGCGCTCACACGTGAAGGCGAGACGGGCCGGGAGTTCATCGTCCTGCTCGAGGGAACGGCCGAGGTGCGCAAGGGCGGCCGTAAGCTCCGGACGCTCGGCGCCGGCGACTTCCTCGGCGAGATCGCGCTGCTCGTCAATGTCCCCCGCACGGCCACGGTCGTCACGACCTCACCGGTGCGGGCGCTCGTGATCACGGCACGCGACTTCAGGCGCGTGCTCGGCCGGTCGCCGGTGACGCAGGTGAAGCTCGTCGAGGCGCTCGCCGAGCGCCTCGCCGTCACGAGCCTCTGAGCTCGGCGCCGAACCGCTCTCGGAGAACGGCGACGATGCGCTCCCGCGCCGCGGCGGCGTCCTCGTCGGCGAGCGTCCGCTCGGGCGACCGGAAGACGAGCCGGATCGCGACCGACTTGTGGCCCGCACCCACCTGCCCGCCGCGGTAGACGTCGAACACGCGCGCCTCCCGCAACTCCGGTCCCGCCGCCTCTCGCACGGCCGCGACGAGCTCGCCCGCCTCGATCTCCTCGGCGACGGCGACCGCAATGTCCTGTCGCAGCGCGGGGTACGTGATCACGTCCTCGTAGAGGATCCGCTCGGGCACCTCCGCGAACAGCGTCGTCAAGTCGAGCTCGAAGACGCCCCACGCTCCCTCGAGCAGCGATGGGTGCAGCTCGCCGAGCCGACCGGCAGCGGTGGCGGCCGCCTTCCCAGGATGGAGGAGCGGGTCCGTCGCCCGCTGGAAGTGCGTCTCAAGCTTGAGCGCCGCGTACAGCGTCTCGACGGCGCCCTTCGCCTCGTAGAAGCCGCCCGCGACGATCCCGCCGACACGCCAGCGCTCCTCGGGCAGCTCGCCCTGGCCCTGCGGCAGATAGACGCGCGCCACCTCGAAGAGAGCGATCCTCTCGTTGCCCGCGTCCACGTTGTGGCGGGCCGCTTCGACGAGGCCGTGCAGGAGCGTCGTGCGCAGGACGGCCTGCTCGCTCGTCAGCGGATCGGGCAGACGCAGCGCGCCGGGGCTCGGGTCCTCGGCGACGAGGCTCCAGGTGTACGCCTCCGAGAAGCCGGCGCCCGCCAGCACGTCCTCGACGAGGCGGCGCAGCCGCTGCTCCTGTGTCAGGCGGCCCGCCATGTAGCGACGCTGCGGCAGCGTGAACGGCACCCGGTCGAGAACGGCGCGGGCGACCTCCTCGACGACGTCCACCTCGCGCGTCACGTCGCGGGCGCGCCAGGTCGGAACGGTCACCTCCCACGTCTTGCCCACCGAGAAGCCGAGCCGCTCGAGCAGCCCGCGCTGCTCGTCGGCAGGCGTCTCGACTCCGATCAGGGCGTCGGCGCGCTCGGGTCGATAGGCGATCGTCGCCGGCGGGGGCAGCTCAGCCGAGACATCGGCGTGGCCCGTCCAGCGCGCACCCGCGAGCTCGACGACCAGCTGGGTTGCGAGGGCCGCCGCCTGCCCGGCGAGGTGCGGATCGACCCCCTTCTCCCAGCGATTCGAGCCCTCCGTCCGCAGGCCGAGCCGCTCCGAGCTCTTGAGGATGCCGATCGGCTCGAAGTTCGCCGCCTCGAGCAGGATGTCGGTGGTGGTGTCGGCGACCTCGGTCTCGGCGCCGCCCATGATCCCCGCGACCGCGACCGAGCGCTCGCCGTCGGCGATCATCAGATCGGCCGGGTCGAGTCGCCTGAGCTGGCCGTCGAGCGTGCGCAGCTCCTCACCGGGCTGCGCGCGGCGGACGACGATCCGGCCGCCGGCGAGCTTCGCCAGGTCGAAGGCGTGCAGCGGGTTGCCGAGGGCGAGCATGACGTAGTTCGTCACGTCCACGACGTTCGAGATCGAGCGCACGCCGGCCGCGTGCAGACGGGCCCGGAGCCAGAGCGGGCTCGGACCGATCCGCACGTCGCGGAAGATCCGCCCGATGTAGCGCGGGCAGCCGGCGAAATCCTCGATCGCGACGTCCACGCGCTCGTCGCCGACCGGCTTCGGGTCCAGCCCGGGCGGCGGCAGGAGCTTGAGCTCGAAGAGCGCGGCCACTTCGCGCGCGATCCCGTAGACCGAGAGCAGGTCGGGCCGGTTGCCGGTCACCTCGAGCTCGAACACGTCGTCTGCGAGCGGCAGCACGTCGGCGAGCGGCGTCCCCGGCTGGTATTCCTCGCCGAGGACGATGATGCCGGTGTGGTCCTGGCCGAGCTCGAGCTCGCGCTCGGAGAGGATCATCCCCTCGGAGACGACGTCGCGGAGCTTGCGGCGCTCGAGCTTCGTCCCGTCGGGAAGCACGGCGCCCGGCACGGCGACCGCGACCGTCGCCCCCGCGCCGAAGTTCCAGGCGCCGCAGACGATCTGGAGCGGCTCGGCCGTGCCGACGTCCACATGGCAGAGTTGCAGCCGGTCGGCGTTCGGGTGCTTGGCGGCCTCGAGCACGCGGCCGACGACGAAGCGGCCGAGGTTGCCGTCCTCGTCGCGAACGCCGCGGTGCTCGATCCGGTCGACCTCGCACGAGGAGACGGCAAGCCGCTCCGCCAACTCGGCGAGCGGGACCGTGATCGCGACGTGATCGCGCAGCCAGGAGACGGGGACCCGCATCGCCACTAGAACTGGCCGAGCAGTCGCAGGTCGTTGTGCCAGAGCTCGCGCAGGTCCGGCAGCCCGTGGCGGAGCATGGCGATCCGCTCGAGGCCGAGGCCGAAGGCGAAGCCGGACCACTCCTCGGGGTCGTAGCCGACGAACTCGAACAGGGCGGGATCGACCATCCCGGAGCCGCCCATCTCGATCCAGCCGGAGTGCTTGCAGACCCGGCAGCCCTCGCCGCCGCAGAGGAAGCACGAGATGTCCGGCTCCATCGACGGCTCGGTGAACGGGAAGTAGTGCGTGCGGAAGCGCATGCCCCGCTCCGCCCCGAAGAGCGCGCGCATCAGGTGGAGCAGCGTGCCCTTGAGGTCGGCGAGCGTGATCCCGCGGTCGATCGCGAGCCCCTCGACCTGGTGGAAGATCGGCGTGTGCGTCGCGTCCGGCGTGTCGCGGCGGTAGGCGCGGCCGAGCGAGACGATGTAGATCGGCGGCTGCCGCGTCTCCATGACGCGGATCTGCGAGGGCGAGGTCTCCGTGCGGAGCAGACGGTTCTCGTCGAAGAAGCACGAGGCGAGCGGCGAGCGGGCGGGGTGCCAGTCGGGGAAGTTGAGCCCCTCGAAGTTGTAGTGCGTCGTCTCGACCTCGCGGCCGTCCACGACCTCGTAGCCCAGGCCGAGGAAGACGTCCTCCACCTCGCGGCGGATCTGGGTGATCAGGTGGAGGCTGCCGCGCGGATACTCGGCGCCGGGCAGGGTGACGTCCACCGAGTCCTCGCGCAGCGTCCTGTCGAGCTCGGCGCGCTCGATCGCGGCGCGCCGCTCGGCGACGGCGGCCTCGAGCCGGTCGCGCAGCGCGTTCAGCGTCATCCCCGTCTCACGGTCGCGAACCTCGCGCAGCGCCTGCGGCAGCTCGGCCTTGCGGCCGAGGAAGCGGACGCGCGCCTCTTCCAGCCCCGTCACCGTCGCGGCGGCCGCGATCGCGCTCAACGCCTGCGATTCCACGGTTTTCGGGTCCACGGCGCGACTGTATCATCGCCCCTCTTGGCCTCTTCCTACGACTCCTTCGCGCCCGTCTACGACGCCTGGTCGGCCCACATGACCGAGGACGTCGCCTTCTACGTCGCCCTCGCGGGCGAGGCGGAGGGGCCGATCGTGGAGCTCGCCGTCGGCAACGGCCGCGTGGCGATCCCCGTCGCGCAGGCCACGGGGAAGCGCGTGATCGGGATCGACTCGTCGCCCGCGATGCTCGCGCAGGCGCGCGAGCGCGCCGCCGCGGCGGGCGTCGAGCTCGACCTGCGCGCGGGCGACATGCGCGAGCTGGCGCTCGAGGAGCCGGCCGCGCTGATCACGTGCCCGTTTCGCGCGCTCCTCCACCTGCCGACGTGGGCCGACAAGCGGCGCGTCTTCGAGCGGGTCGCCGCCTCGCTCGCTCCCGGCGGGCGCTTCGCCTGGAACGCCTTTGTCTTCGACCCGCACATCGCCGCCGCGAACGACGGCGAGTGGAGCGAGCAGAACGGCATCCGCCACCGCGTCGACCACGTCCCCGCGGACAACCGCGTCGACGTCACGCTGGAGAGCGACGGCACGATCTCGCTCTGGTGGGTGACCCGCAGCGAGTGGGAAGGGCTGATCGATGTCGCCGGGCTCGAGGTCGAGGCGCTCTACGGCGGCTTCCAGCGCGAGCCGTTCGACGAGTCCTCGGGCGAGTTCGTCTGGGTGACGCGCAGGCCCGCGTGAGTCTCTACGACACCATCGCGGAGCTCTACGACCCGTGGAGCCGCACCGTCGTCGAGGACATCGCCTTCTACGTCGAGGAGGCCGTCGCCTCGCGCGGGCCCATCGTCGAGCTCGCCGTCGGCACCGGCCGGATCGCCGTGCCGACGGCGAAGGCCGGTATCAGCGTGATCGGCGTCGACTCCTCGGCCGGCATGCTCGCGGTCGCGGCGGACTACGCCCGCGCCGAGGGTGTGGCCGGCCTGCTCGACCTGCGGCTCGGCGACCTGCGCGAGCCGCCCGTGAGCGAGCGCGTCCCGCTCGTCACGATCCCGTTCCGCTCGCTCCTGCACATGACCACCGAGCCGGACCGGCTCGCGGCTCTGCGCGCGGCGCACGGGCTGCTCCTTCCCGGCGGCCGCCTCGTCTTCGACGTCTTCTCGCCGAGCCGGGAAGACGTCGAGGAAACGCACGGCCGCTGGCTCGAGCGTGAGCCCGGCATCTTCGAGCGCGCCGACTGGGACGAGGGCGAGCGCACGCTGACGCTCTCGGTGCGCAGCGGCGAGCAGGCGACGACGATGACGCTCGCCTGGCTCTCGCCGCCCGAGTGGCAGCTGCTGCTCGACAGGGCCGGCTTCGCCGTCGAGGCGCTCTACGGCTGGTTCGACCGGCGGCCCTACGCCGGCCAGGAAGACTTCGTCTTCGTCGCTAGCCGGCCGCGATAGACCCGTCCGGAAGAGCGACTTGCGCGTCGCAGCCCTGCGTGCGACCTTCCGCGAATGGCGAGCGGCGAGGAGGAAACGGGCATCTATCGCGGTGAGGTGCTGGCTATCATGGGTGCGCTCTCCGACGTCTACGCGAACACCGAGCACATCCTGACGCTCCTCCGCGGAGAGGACGAAGATGAAGAAGAAGAGGAGATGGACCCCTGAACAGTGGGCCGAGCACAAGGCCCACTACGAGGCGCGGATGAAGGACCTGCGGGAGCACATGGCGCGCATCGAGGCCGAGATTGCCGAGCGCCGGCGCGCGAAGGGCGAAGACGCCGCAACGAGCGCCGGCTAGAGCCCGAGCAGCATCCGGAAGCGGCGCCCGTCGAGCGGATCGGCGAGGCCACCGCGCCGCGACAGCTCCCTGGGATGCTGGAGCCCGAGACTCTTGACCGGGGCGACGTTGATCCGCGCTACAGCGGCAATAGCTCGTCCCCGAGCGCGACCTCGCCGCTCTCGACGACGACGGCGAGCATGCCGCGCTTGCCGTCGAGTTGCGCGCGCAGCCCCTCCCGCAGCGCGTCCATCTTGTGGCAGGGCTCGCAGACCATCGTGATCTCGAAGACCGCGCCCCCGGCGCGCACGCGCTGCCCGATCTCCCAGGCCTGGACGTCGGCCCCGGCGACCGTGACGTTCTCGCGGATCGCGCCGGGCTCGACGCCGAGCGCCTCGAGGTGCTCGGCGGAG
>Ga0315281_10012398_pt1 | contig 11614 bp, 11 predicted proteins | sample YL17G07_0_MG_FD_204540 | JGI IMG/M metagenome (GOLD analysis project Ga0315281, IMG submission 204540) | Sediment microbial communities from Yellowstone Lake, YNP, Wyoming, USA - YL17G07_0 | ecosystem: Environmental > Aquatic > Freshwater > Lake > Sediment | place: USA: Wyoming | collected... | reverse complement strand
TCCCCGCCCACCCGGCAATGCTGGCGGCGCCACCCGGCGACGCTCCCGCCCGACGGCCGACGGGCCCGGCCCAACCCCGCTTCCGTTCGGTCATGCGCTACGTGGACGTCGATGGCGCCCGGGTCTCCGCGATCGGCCTGGGCACCTGGCAGTTCGGATCGCGTGAGTGGAGCTACGGCTCCGCATACGCGGAGCAGGCGGCGCCGGCGATCGTGCGTCGGGCGCTCGAGCTCGACGTGGCGTTCGTCGACACCGCGAAGGCGTACGGCTTCGGGGCGTCCGAGCGGATCCTCGGCGGCGCACTCGCGGGCGTCCGCGACGGGGCGTTCGTCGCGACGAAGCTCCTGCCGATCCTCCCGCTCCCGGGCATCGCCACCCGCCGGGCGTCGGGGAGCCGGCGGCGGCTCGGCGTCGACACGATCGACCTGTACCAGCTCCACTGGCCGAATCCGTTCGTCCCGCTCCGGACGCAGGCGGCCGGCCTCCGTCGCGTCCTGGACGAGGAACTCGCACGAAACGTCGGGGTCAGCAACTACTCGCTCGGCCGGTGGCGGGCGATCGAGCGAGCGCTCGGGCGACCGGTCATCTCCAACCAGGTCCGGTTCAGCCTGGCGAGCCCGGCACCGCGCTGGGAGCTGGTGCCGTGCGCGGCCGAGCGCGACCGGCTCGTGATCGCCTACGGCCCGCTCGGCCGGGGGTTCCTCACCGCCGACGACCCCACTGCCCGGCGGACCGGCGCGCGCCGGATGAACCCGCTCTTCCGCGGCAAGGCGGCGATCCGGCAGCTGACCGAGGAGGAGCAGGTCCGGCTCACCCGCGAGGCGGAGCGCTTCGACGCGGCCGGCCGGCTCTGAGCGCGCGACGCCGGCGTCGTGCCAGCCGTGCGTCACCGTGGTCCCGCGGCGTCCCGACCGCCCTGCACACGACTATGATCGCCCGTGGCAGCGCACCGGCCAGACGGAGAGGAGCACCGGCATGGCGAAGAAGGCGAAGCGCGACGCGAAGGGCTGCAGGGAGGCGCGGCGCGCCGAGCGCCTTCACGACCGCCTGGCGGCGGCCGAGCGGCGGGTGGCGAAGCGGATCGACCTGCTCGCCGAGGCGGTCGCCCGGCGAGATTCGCTCGCGGCGCGACTCGCCGCCCCGGCCACGGGCCCGACGCCGGCGGATGCGGGCCGGATCGAGCCCGGCGCGGCCCCGGCCGAGACTGCGGTGCGGGCAGACGCCTCGCCGGCCAGGGAGACCGCATCCGCGGCTCCCGTGCAGGCCTTCTGCCTCCGGGAGCGGCGCCGGGTGGACATCCTGAACCCGGTGCCGATCGTGCTCTCGAACGGGCGCCCGGCGATCGCCGGCACCTGCCCCAGCTGCGGGGTGCGTGTCGTCCGAACGGGTCCCAGGCCCGGCTGACGGCCTCGTCCCGGCCACCTCGAGACTGGGCCGCGACGATCCCGACGCCTGGTCGCCCGGGCGCGGCCCCGACCCGGAGCCGCCGCGTGCCTCACCCGACCGCCGATCCGCCCGCCGGCACGGCCCGCATCCTCGCCCTCATCCCGGCCCACGACGAGGAGCCCCGCATCGGGGCCGTCGTGCGCGGCGCGGCCGTTCACCTGCCCGTCCTCGTCGTGGACGACGGTTCCTCCGACGGCACGGCCGCGGCGGCCGAGGCGGCCGGCGCCACGGTCCTCGTCCAGCGCCCGAACGCGGGCAAGGGCGCGGCACTCCGGGCGGGCTTCCGCCGGGCGCTCGGCGACGGGTTCGAGGCCGTGGTCGCGCTCGACGCCGACGGCCAGCACGACCCGGCGGAGATCCCCGCCTTCCTCGCCGCATACGCGAGCGGCCGGCCGGACCTGGTCATCGGCCGGCGGGACTTCCGGCGGATGCCCCTGTCACGGCGGGTGGCGAACGAGCTGGGGGCGCGGGTCTTCTCGTGGGCCGTCGGGAGATCGATCCCCGACAACCAGTCCGGCTATCGCCTGGTCGGCCGGCGGCTCATGGCGGCGCTCCTCGACAGCCCCGAGCGCGGCTTCGAGTTCGAGGTCGAGATGATCGCCCGCTGCATCCGGGTGGGCTGGCCGATCGCCTGGGTGCCGATTCGGACGATCTACGCCGGCGGGCCGAGCCACATCCGGCCCGTCGGCCACGTGACGAGCTTCCTGCGGATCGCGCGGCATGCACGCCGCATCGTGCGCCGACCCCCCGCCTGATCGATCGATCCGGCCGGCCGGTCGGCCCTCGGTTACGCCGGTCGCCTGATCTCCGTCGCCAGCAGGGCGATGTGGTCCGGGGTCACCCGGCAGCAGCCGCCGACGAGCCGCGCCCCGGCCGCGACCCATTCCCGGGCCGTGGCCGGGTCCACCCGCGGGCCGCTCGCCGGCGTCCAGCGGCGGGCGACGGTGTCCCAGCCCTCGCCGCTGTTCGGGTAGACGACGATCGGCTTCGCCGTCGCCGCGCGGGCGCGCGCGACAAGCTCTTCCACGTGCTCGGGGGCGGTGCAGTTGACCCCGACCGCGACGACGCGCGGCGAGCCATCCGCCGGCGCGAACGCCTCCTCGACGGGCGCGCCGCTGCGGAGGTGCCCGCCGTCGGCGCAGGTGAAGCTGAGCCAGCCGACGGCGTCGACCTCGTCGAGGAGGTCGACGAGCGCGATCCCCTCCTCGACCTCCGGGATCGTCTCGCAGGCGAGAAGGTCGGCCTTCGTCTCGGCGAGGACAGCCATCCGTTCGCGGTGGAAGTCCCGCAGCTCGGCGACTGTGCGCCCGTAGCGGCCCCGGTACTCGGACCCGTCGGCGAGCATCGCCCCGTACGGTCCCACCGACGCCGCGACCAGGAGCGGGCCCGGATCGTCCGGGGCCCGCTCGGACCGGTAGCGCGAACGCGCGTCGGCGGCGAGCGCCACGGTCTGCCGGAGCAGCGCGACGGCGCCGGCGTGGTCGATCCCGCGGGCGGCGAACCCCTCGAACGTCGCCTGGTAGCTGGCCGTCGTCGCGATCCGCGCCCCGGCCCGGAAGTAGGCGAGGTGGGCCCGGACGATCTCCTCGGGATCCTCGAGCAGGAGGCGAGCCGACCAGAGGCGGTCGGAGAGATCGTTCCCCTGCGCCTCGAGCTGCGTGGCCAGGCCGCCGTCGATGATGACGGTCCCGTCGAGGGCGAGGAGCGGGGCGAGCGGATCGGGGCGCATCCCGGTCATTGTGCCCTGCTCGCGGCCCGCGTGGACCGCGAGCGTGGCGCAGCGGGCCGGACCCCGGGGAAGGCCGATGGCGACCCGCGGCGAGTCCGCTGGACACCGGGTGATACCCTACTCGCCCGGAATCGCTTGCGACAGCAACGATCCGATGGGGGCATCTCGATGGCGCAGCTGCCGCCGGAGATCGCGCTCCGGTTCGTGCTCCGTGACCAGGACGCCAGGCGCACCGACGCGTCTCGAGCGCGTCTTGCAGGTAACCACACGGGCCGGCTCCGGCTGGCCTACAGCGCCTTCCGGTATGCCGACCGGATCGGCCGGCCGTGCCGGCTTGACGGCCGCAGCGGCCGCTTCCACCTGGCGGTCGTGGACGGCACGGTCGTCGTGGCCTGCCGGCCGGCATGACCTTCTTCGACAACGCCTACGAGGGCACGCCGACCTGGGACATCGGGCGGCCGCAGGGCGCGGTCGTCCGCCTCGCCGAGACCGGCCTGGTCGTGGGCGAGGTCCTCGACGTGGGCTGCGGGACGGGCGAGAACGCCCTCTGCCTCGCCGCCCTGGGCCACCGGGTGCTGGGCGTCGACCTCGCGCGCGCCGCGATCGAGAAGGCGGCGGCGAAGGCGGTCGAGCGCGGGATCGGCGCCGACTTCCTCGTCCACGACGCGCTCACCCTCGGGGAGCTCGAGCGCACCTTCGACAGCATCCTCGACGTCGGCTGCTTCCACACGCTCCAGCCGGCCGAGCGGGCCCGCTACGCGGCGAGCCTCCGGGCAGCCCTGCGGCCGGGCGGGCGCTGCTTCGTCCTGTGCTGGAGCAGCCGCAACCCGTTCGGGTACGGCCCCGAACGGATCGCGCAGCGCGACCTCCGGTCCGCCTTCCGCGACGGCTGGGTCGTCGAGGCGATCGAGGCAGAATCGCTCGAGACGCGCCTCCCGGCCGGGCGTGTCCATGCCTGGCTCGCGCGGGTGCGACGAGCCTGAGGGGACGAGCCTGACGCCCGCTCCTGCCGAGCCGGCCGCGTCATCGTGAGGCCGCGCCGACGAGGAGGCGATCCTCGAGCATCGCGGGTCCTCCCTTCAGGAGACGGGGCGATAGCCCACCAGGCGCAGCACGGCGTCGCGGAGGACGTCGCGGGGCAGCGCGGGCCACAGGTCGGCGTACGTGATGAGGAGGCCGTTGAAGAGGGCGAGGTAGAAGGCGACGAGGAGGTCCGGGTCGGCCGCGGTCACGACCGCGCCCTCCGCCCTGGCCTCCGCGAACACCCGCCGGAGGTTCGCGTGGTAACGGCCGCCGATCTCCTGCATGTCGAAGCCGAGGGAGCGGATGAGCTCCTGCCCGCCGTGGCCCATGAGGCCCCCGAGGATGACCGCGAACTCGGCATTGCCGTCGTAGAGGGCGAGCGTCCGCTCCACGAGGAGGTCGAGCTTCCGGCGCGCCGGGCCGTATGCCGCGGCGACGTCCGCCGTCATCGTCTCGACGGCCTCGAAGCCGTCGGCAAGGATGGCGCGCAGGATCGCCTCCTTCGAATCGAAGTGCCAGTACACGTTGCCGGGGCTCATCCCGGCCCGCCGGGCGATGTCCGCCACCTTGCAGGCGAAGAAGCCCCGCTCCGCGAAGAGCGCCCGGGCCGCAGCGAGGATCCGCGCGCGGCTGGCCGACCGGGCAGCTTCGCCCACCTCTCGTGAGCGAGGTGCCATGGACGTGCACGCTCCATCTATGACTGACGCATCAGTCAGCATACTAGTGATGACTGACTGATCAGTCAAGACGAGGCTGGGTGTGTTCGATCCGGTGACACATGGTCACGGCAGCCGGGAGGCCCGGGCACGAGCCCGGCGCCGTGGCGGCCGGCGGGTGCGAATCCGTCCAAACGGCCGTAGCAGGAGGGTCCCCGGCGGCCATGCATCGCGGCACGCCGAGGGGCTGCTCGATGGAGTCCCGGGTCCTGAGCCCGATCGAGGTCCTGGAGGCGGCCGACGGCTCGCCGTCGGCCGGGTCACCCCCGACTCTTCGTCGCACACGCCGGGCAGGGTGGACCGCCGCGGTCGGGGATCAGGCGAGGCGAAGCCGGTCCCGGCCGGCGTGCTTCGCGGCGTAGAGCGCGGTGTCGGCCAGGGCGACGAGGGCCTCGTACGAGCTGACGTCGTCCTCCGGGTACGAGGCGCCGCCGACGCTGACGGTCACGGCGATCCGTTGCTCGCCCTCCTGCACGGCGGTCCCCGCGATCGCCCGGCGGATCCGCTCGCCGAGCTCGCCGAGATCCGCCCGGCTGGCGCCGGGGAGGAGGACCAGGAACTCCTCGCCGCCGTAGCGGACCAGGACGTCGCCCTCGCGGATGACCCGCCGGCACGCCCCGGCCGCGGCGCGGAGGACCCGGTCGCCGACCAGGTGCCCGTACGTGTCGTTCACGTGCTTGAACCGGTCGAGGTCGAGCATGAGGACCCCGAGCGGGCTCCCGGAGCGGACCGCCCGGACGAACTCCTCGCGCAGCCGCCCGAGCCCGAACCGCCGGTTGTAGGCGTCGGTGAGCGGGTCCAGGGCTGCCAGGCGCTGCAGCCGGTCGTGGGTGAGCGCGTTGTTCAGGGCCAGGCCCAGATCGGTCCGAAACTGCTCGACGAGGACGCCGACGTCCGGGGCGAACGGCGCGACCGAGGCGAGGACGACGGCGCCGAGCGGCACGCCCTTGAAGGCGACCGGCGCGACGATGATCTCGCGGGCGACCTGGTCGACGAGGAGAGAATCGACGACCCCGAGCTCGGGGTCGACCTCGATCCGGGCGGTGGCCCCCGTCCGGAGGGCGCGCCGGACGTGATCGTTCGAGCCGATCCGCTCGACGGCCCGCAGGCCGTGGCTCGCGAGGGGCTCGAGCTCCTCGTCGCGGACCGCGAGGAGCGCCCCGGCCGAGGCTCCGGTGTGACAGAGCAGGGCGTCGAGCGACGCCGCCGCGAGCTCGTCGAGCTCCAGGTGGCTGGCCACGACCTCCGTGAAGTCGCGGGTCGCGGCCTCGAACTCGTGGGAGCGGGCCAGCGTCCGGATCAGCCGGTTGAAGGCCGACGCGGCCGCGCCGACCTCGTCGGCCGAGTCGACGGGAAGAGCGCAGCGCTCGGGATCGCAGCCGGACCAGTCGTGGTCGACCATCGCCCCGGCCAGCTGCTCCTCGACCGTCTCCATCGTCGTCGCCAGCCGCCGGAGCCGCCGCCCGACGACGAGTCGGGCCAGCCCGAAGTTCATCGCGCCGACCAGCAGGCCGGCCGTCACCGTCGCGGCGAAGAAGAGCGGGCTCAGGATGCGCTCGACCGGCAGCCCCAGGGCCAGGCAGAAGGGCGGGAAGACGAGGCCGATGAGCAGCCCGAAGGCGGTCATCCAGATGGCCAGGTCGGTGAAGACCTTCGCGGTCAGGCGCGGCATCGTCGGCTCCGTGGCGGCGCGGTGCGGTGCAGGATGGTCCGCACCGTTGCGGAGCATCCTCCCTGCGCGCCGGCGGGGCCATGGATCGTTCGTCCCACCGGCGGGCGGCGATCGGGCAGGACGGGGAGCGAGGCGGCGATCGGCAGTGGGATGAGGTGGAGGCGGCGCTGAGAGCGGGGCCGGCTACATCAAGCGCGTCATGCCCGAAGGAGGAGCAGGAGGGCGCTGGCCGCGTCCTCGCGTCCGTTCATTCCCCGGTAGACACGGTGCTCCGGGTCCAGGAGCTCGGCCCGCGCACGCAGCCGGCGCCGTTCCGCCGGCGTGAGCCCTTCCCGCAGCGTCGACGGGTCGTCGACGAGCGAGAGAAGGAACGCAAGGTCGCGCAGGTGCTTCGCCGGGTCGTCCGCGACGTCGACGGCGCGCGCCTTGAGGAGGATCGCGCCGAGCAGATCGGGCCGCGGTAGTTCGCCACTCCCGACCCCGGGCACGTCGACCGGCCCCCGCCGCGTTCGTCGGAGCGCCTGGCTGCCTCCCGGCACGTTGATCGTCCGGGCCCCGGGCACGATCTCGAGGCGTGCGCGTGCACCCAGCCCATCCGGCGCCAGCAGGTCGACGACGTCGTTCCCTCGCCGGAAGCGGTGGGCGCGCCCGTCGATCGTGATCTCGGGCGCGAAGCCAAGCGAGACCAGAGTCGCTGCGAGGGTCCGGGTTGCCCCGCCCGGGAGACGCACGTCGACGAGGACGTCGAGATCGGCGCTCGTGCGACCCAGCTCGCGACCGGCCGCGGCCGCGTGCAGGACGACCATCTGCGCACCGATAAGCGTCCAGCCCGTCGACGGGAGCGCGGTCGCCAGTTCGAGTGTCACAGCCCACAGCCGCATCTCGTCGGCGGTGCGCGGTCGCACGAAGACCGTCGGCAGGCTCACCGGAGCGCGGCGCGGCCGGCGGCCTGCGCCCGCGCATCCTCGTCTTCGAGCAGGTCGAGGGCCGCGACGGGTAGCGGCACCACCCGCGTCCCGGGTGAGAACGGCCAGAGGCCGTCGACGACGCGGAGGACGACGTTCGGCTCGGCCGATGGCCGCAGCGCGTGACGCACCACGAGGCCGTCGAGGTCGCCGGCGGCGACGTAGCCCTCGGCGGCGTCCGGGGCGATGAGTCCGAGCTGCAGATCCGCCGCCGCAGCGGCCCCCGAACGAACGAGCGCCGGGTCGTCGAGGAGGCGCGCGCGCGCGCCCGGATGGACCCGGAGCGCGAGGCGTCGGGCGCGGCGCACCAAGAGCGGCGCCATTCCGGCCAGCCCGCGCTCGGACAGCCGATGGCGGAGACGGGATGCAGCGGCGGGATCGATCCCCGACGGCTTCGCGCCGGCGGCGATCGCGAGCAGCGCCCATGCGTTGCGCGACGAGAAGGGCCGGGCCGGGAGGCGCTCGCCCCGGGCGCGTCGCTCGACCGCCCGGCCGTCCACGAGCCAGCGACCGCCGATTCGGCGCGCCGGCAGGCCCCCCGATGCGATCAGGGCGCGGACGCGCTGGGGCGAAACTCCTAATGCCGCGGCGGCCTGCGCGACCGACAGAGGGGACTGGATGGCCACTTCTATTTCCATATCGCAATATTAGCGACAAGATTGCCGGAGTGTCAACCATCCGGGTCCGGCGAAGCCGCAGCCGGGACCGCGCCACGGCCCGCACAGCGGCGGACGCGGGCCTCCCTGGCTGAAGGGGACCGCGCTCTGGCCCCGCCGCGCTACGCCGGTATGCCCGGCAGCTCCGCCAGCCCGACCCGGTCCGCCTCGCGGCGGGCGAGGGCGACGATCCCGGCCTCGACGGCCGGGTCGATCGCGGGCCGGCGGTAGGCCGCCAGCAGCTCGTCCACCCGGGCCCGGGCCCGGCCGAAGGCGTCCTGCCCGCCGGCTTCGAGCCACGCCCGGTGCGAGGCGCGCTCGATCACCTTCGAGGGCAGGTGCTGCTCGGAGCGGAACAGGCGGCGCGTCTCGGGCAGCTCCAGGAAGCGGCCCTCCGGCCCGGCCGCGGCGAAGGAGGCGGTCGCCAGGGTCTCCGTGGGGGTCGCGACGCCGCGCAGGAGCCGCTGGACCATCCCGATCGCCTCGGCGTCCACGACGAGCTTCTCCGCGCTCTGGCAGAGGAGCATGTCGAGCATCCCGGCCCCGGAGATCATGTTGATCCCGGCCAGGGCGCCGACCAGGGCGGTCAGGCCGGATTCCAGGCCGGCCTGCGCGTCGACGATCTTCGCATCGCTCGCGCCGAGGTAGGCGTGGGTCGGCAGGCCGAGCGACTTGCCGACCTGGGCGTACGAGGCGTCGATCATGGCCGTCTCGATGGCGCCCATCGGGGTCGCCCCGGTGCGCATGTCCAGGATCGCCGGCGCGCCGCCCCACGCGATGGGCGCGCCCGGCCGGGCGAGCTGGTGGATGGCGATGCCCGACAGGCACTCGGCGGCGTGCTGGACGACCGACCCGATGAGCGTCACCGGCGCGGCCGCCCCGGCGAGCGGCATGGACACCATCTCCGCGGGAACGCCGGCCCGGGCGAGCTGGACGAGGTTGCTCGCTCCGAACGCGGACCAGGTGAGGGGCGGCGAGGGGCACACGTCGAAGACGGCTCGCGGCCGCGCGACGAGCGCGTCGCGGCCGCCGGCGTCGATCGCGAGGAGCTCGATCATCACGTCGGTCGTCCGGGCGGAGAACGAGCCGGTCACGACCGGCTTGGCCGAGTGGAGCAGGACGAGGATGAGCCGCCACACGTCGCCGATGTCGGCCGGCACGTCGCCGCACACGACGGCCGTCGACTGAGCGGCGTAGGCGGGCAGCGACTCGGCCACCTGGACGAGCCGGACGAGGTCGGCCGAGCGCGACGAGCGATGCTCGAGCGTCTCGGGGTCGAGGACGTTGACCCCGCACGAGCCGGGGTCGAAGTGGACGGCAGCGCCGCCGTAGCGGACGGCGACGTTGCCGGGCCGGTCGTACAGCTCGAACGACCGGGGGGCCGTGGCGAGCGCGTTTTCGACGATCGCCCGGGGAATGCGGGCCACCCCACCCTCGACCAGCGCGCCGGCCCCGGCGAGGAGGCGGGCCGCCTCCTTGTCGTGGACCTTGACGCCCGGCTCGAGGAGGAGCGCGTACGCCTCCTCGAGGACGCGCTCGACGAGCGCCGGCTCGAGGAGCGAGAGCGTTGGGCGAAGCGGCGCGGCGGCGCTCACGCGGCCCCCGTCGCGGCGGCGCCGGCGGCCTCCACGATCCGGCCGAGCTCGGCCGAGAGGCCCTCCTCGAGCGGCTCGGGCTGGTGGGTGGCCAGGATCTCGCGGGCCCGGGCGAGCGCCCAGTCGCGGGCGCCCTGGCCGGTCTCCTCCCAGGCACCGTACGGCCGGCGGTCCATCAGGCGCGGCTTCCACAGCTCGCGCATGTGCCGGCGCGTGTGCGGCTCGGTCAGGTAGTCACCGGCGGGGCCGGCCGAGCGGATCGTCGCGAGGGCGAGCGACTCGTCGGTGACCGGGATGCCCCGCAGGGTGGCCCGCACGATCGAGAAGATCTCGGCGTCCTTGATCAGCTGCTCGAAGGAGAAGATCCGGCTCCCGTTGAGGAGCCCGAGCCCGAGGAGCATGTCCGAGCCGACGGCGGACGCCATGAAGGTGGACAGGCTGTTCTCGATGCCGGCCTGCCAGTCCGGCTCCTTGGCGCCGGTCGCGAACGAGCCCATCGACAGCGGGACGTGGTAGAAGTCGGCCAGCTGGTTCGTGGCCGCGCCGAACAGGAAGTCCTCCGGGCCGCCGCCCGTGTAGGCGCCGCTCCGGAGGTCCATCGCCGTCTGGGCTGCGGCGTAGTAGACCGGGCAGCCGGGGGCGGCGAGCTCCATGAGGGCGAGCGCGGCGATGACCTCCGCGTTGCCCACCACGAGCGAGCCGGCGATCGTCGCCGGGCCGGTGAACGCGCAGGAGACCATGGTCATGTAGCCGACCGGCAGGCCGGCCTCGGCGGCCACCAGCCCGGCGTCCAGGCTCCCGCCATCCTGGCCGAGCGGGCTGGTGGTGCACTGCATGATCGAGAGGACCGGCCGCCGGCGGAGCGCCTCGCGACCGCCGACGATCGCGGCCGCCATCTCGACCGCCGCCCGGGCCTCGCGGGCGGTGACGATCGACTCAGTCTGGACGTGCTTCGTGGAGTTCCGCCAGATCGCCAGGAGTTCGTGGAGGGACCGGTTCTCGGCCGGCATGTCCTGGGCGGAGACGGGCACCCAGTGGAAGCTGACCTCGTCGAGGGCGTCGGCGACGCGGGCGATCTGCTCCACGTCGCGCAGCTGCGAGCGGCGCCGCTCGCCGGTCTCGATGTCGAGGACCTCCACCCCGCAGCCGTCCGTCGCGGCGTGGACGTGGCGGCCGTCGAGGGGCAGGTCCAGGGCGGGGTCGCGGGCCGCCAGGTCGTAGACGGGCGGGGCGAGCTTGAGCGCCTCCTCGATCATGGCCGACGGGGCGCGGACGACCTGGGTCGCCCGGTCGACCGTCGCGCCGTGGGCCGCCCAGATGTCGAGCGCCGTCGCCGAGGGGAAGCGGACCCCGACGGTCTCGATGACGTGGAGCGTCGCCTCGTGGATCTTCGCGATGTCGTCGGGCGAGAGGACCTCGAGCCGGATCCTCGACTCGACGATCGGGTCGACGCGGGCCATCGCTCAGGCCCCCACGAGCTGGCGGGCGAGTGCCACCGCGCCGACCGCGTCCTCGGAATAGCCGTCGGCGCCGATCTCGGCGGCCCACTGGCGGGTGACCGGGGCGCCGCCGACGATGACCCGGGTGGCCGGGCGCATCCCGCGCGCCGCGAGCGCCTCGATCACGGCCCGCTGGCCGGTCATGGTCGTGGTCAGGAGGGCCGAGACGCCCACGATGTCGGCCCCGACCTCGGCGGCCTTGTCGGCGAAGCGGTCGGGCGGGACGTCGACGCCCAGGTCGTGGACCTCGAAGCCGGCCGCCCCGAGCATCGTCGCGACCAGGTTCTTGCCGATCTCGTGGATGTCGTCCTGG
>Ga0315281_10012397_pt1 | contig 11614 bp, 13 predicted proteins | sample YL17G07_0_MG_FD_204540 | JGI IMG/M metagenome (GOLD analysis project Ga0315281, IMG submission 204540) | Sediment microbial communities from Yellowstone Lake, YNP, Wyoming, USA - YL17G07_0 | ecosystem: Environmental > Aquatic > Freshwater > Lake > Sediment | place: USA: Wyoming | collected... | reverse complement strand
ATGGAGATGGCCGGGGAAAGCCCGTCAATCGAGTCTACATCCGGCTTTTCCATAAGCTGCAGGAACTGGCGCGCGTAGGTGGAAAGGCTTTCCACATAGCGGCGCTGGCCTTCGGCGTAAATTGTATCGAACGCCAAAGATGACTTGCCGGAGCCGGAAAGACCGGTCATTACCGTAAGATTATTGCTCGGAATCTCCACATTTATATTCTTCAGATTGTGAATGCGCGCCCCTTTTACAACGATTTTGTCGTTAAACATGCTAAAAATTCGAGATTAATTAATTCAAGACTCAAGACTCTAATAGATCCTAGAGCCTATCAACGCTAGCACGGATTTTGGCTTTTGGCAAGGGTCTAGGGGCTGCCATTTAATCGTTGCGGTTTTCGTCCACCAGGCAATAAACCTTGTTGTCTTCCTTTTTCTCCAGCAGGTAGCTGACGTAAATAAAGCCGCCGGTAAGGAATGGAACCAGTAAAAAGGTCCAGTTCATTTCCAGGAAAATGTTGAAGACGGCGTGCAGACTAACGGCTATAAGCAAACCCTGAACCATTTTTTCTTCATGAAAGACCGTATCTTTTTTCAGGTGAAAAAGGCGGGAGAAAAATTTCGTAACTTTCAGTTCCTTTTGATTGTGCTCTTCCTTCACGATATCGGTCGCAAAAATGGCGACACCGTAGTAGTAGCCTAAAACAGCGCTGAACATGATGTGCGCGAAAGTGGAAAAAAGTCCGCGGAAAATGAACGGGTACAAAATATTTTCAACGCCGCGGTTGGAAATAATGTTGTAAAAATAAAGGATGTTTTCAGCAAAAGCAAAACCCAGGGCTGCCATTATGCTCATTTCAATGGCGTCATCAATCGAACAGATTCTGCGCTTATCAGTGGCTTTTACTGCCCATAATTTGGTCACTTCCTCGATCACGCCCACGATCATGAATGTAAAAATTACGTCCAGCGGCACAAAGCCGAAGGTGGAAAAACCAACCAGGTCGTCTTTAAAAGGATGTGTGTACTCAAAGGCGTTAAGCCACGGAAAGTACGCCCAAAGCGATTTATAGGCAAGCAGGGGCGCTACAAAAAGTGCTCCTGCAATGAAGGTTCTGGCCAGCATGCTTTTCTGGCCGACCTGCTTTTTGTAAAAGATGTATCCCCAGATGCAGGCGGGAACTAAGGCAAGCACCGCGGCAAGAGCAATTCTTATGAATTTTTCATCAATCATTTTTTATTCTAAAATCATCCTTCCTCGATGGTTTCCATGGTCAATTTTATTTCTTCTACATCAACGTCACTTCCCATTCCATCCAGTACTATAGTCATTGCACGGTATACCGCAGTTGCCACATCAAGTCTGGTTGCGTGGTTCTGGAAATCTGGAGGCGTTCCGTTATGCCAGGCGTCCATCAGGTGGTTTGCTTCAGCGGTCCACACGTATGGGGCATACCAGGCGTCAGCGGGCAGACTTGCGTATTTATCGGACGTCGGGCTCTTCACCAGGTCGAACCCGAAAGGTGTCATCATGATTTTGAGCGCTTCTGCTTTTGTCACATTGTTTCCGGGCTTGAAACTTCCATCTTCGTAACCCTTGATCCAGCCATGGTTCTTAGCGTCGCAAACATACTTGGCGAACCATTCTTCGTGGACGTCGGTGAAGCAGTTTTTAAGATCCGCGCTGCCACTGTTAGTCGCGCCTTTCACTACCTCCCTGGCGGTCATGACTGATTTTAAAAGTTCTGCCCTGTTAATCGGGTTGTCCGGTAAAAACCTGCCATCCTCGTAACCTTTGAAAATACCGTTATTTTTCAGGTAGGCAAGCTCGCCGTTATATGGAGAATTTGCCGGCATATCCGTAAATGGCGGCGGGCATTTCGTTCCGGCCTCGCCTGACAGCGGTTCGCCGCTCATCGGCCTGGCGGTTGAAGCGCATGGATCTGCAGCCATTGTGCTGGAAAAAAGCATTTGCCTGGTTGTACCCAGGAATCCGCTCTGGATGCTTATTACAAGAATTGCTGCCAAAACAATCCCTCCAAAAAGTTTAGAGTTTTCGCTTGCGAAAGGGTGCTTTGGTTTTTTGGAAGAATTTTTGCGAGCTGGGCGCGCGGTTTTTCGTGGCATATTTTGTTTGTTTTAAGTGTTTGTTTTTATTAGTTAATTATAACATTATTATCGACTTTCATCAATAATCGGAATTAGGTTTATGCCTTGCCTTAAAGCGCCTGCACCTTCCCGTCTAAAACGGTTAATTTTCGGCCAATGCTTGAGTGCGCACCTGCCAGCCCGCCGTGCTTTCGCGCGGGCAGAATATCGTCCAGGTGGGTAGTGGTAATTATTGTCTGATGCCCTGCTATAGCTTCCAGCAGCATTTTCTGGCGGTGCAGATCCAGTTCGGAAAATACGTCGTCCAGAAGCAGTAAGGGCTTTTCGCTGGACCGGTCTTCAAAAAATTTCAGTTCCAGAAGTTTTAAAGCCAGCAGCAAGGAACGGTATTCCCCGCGTGACGCGCTGCTTGCAAGGGGCCGGCCGTTCAGCAAAAATTCCAGGTCATCGCGGTGGGGACCCACAGTTGTTATTTCGGCTTTCAGGTCTATTTTTTCGGTTGCTATTAGTGCCGCGGCGTAGATTTTTTTTACTTCATTGATGTCGGAAAGATCGCGGGCATCATGTCCATGCATGCATTTGTATGAAACCGCAATTTTGTCATCGCTTTCAGCAATTTTGCGGTAATAATCCTGCAGATAATCGTTCAGAAAAATAACGGTTTTAGCCCTTTCGGAAATCAAGACACTGCCGTTTTTAACCAGCTGCTCGTTCCATACTTCAAGGTCCGCTTTGCGCGCGTTGCCTTCCCTTATTTCTTTAAGCAAAGCGTTGCGCTGTTTCAGAATGCGCTTGTAGTTGCGCAGCGCGCGGTAATAATTTTTGTTGAGCTGCAGATTTAAAACGTCCAGGTAGCGGCGGCGCAAATCCGGCCCAAGGTACAGCATATTCAAATCTTCCGGATGGAAAAATACGGTCTTGCAGGTTCCGATAAAATTTTCCGCGCTGATTTTTACCCCGTTTTTTTTGAGCGATTTTTTGGGCTGCGGCGGCGCGCCGAAAAAAACTTCTAAAGTCGTTGTTTGCGCCTTCCCGCCCTTGCCCGCGGCATCGCCAGTTTTGCCCGCGACATCCACTCCACTCGCACCTCCCCCGTACTGATCCGCGCCCTCAAATTCCCCTTTCACCCGGCAATAATCTTTCTGCCATAAAATCAAATCTTCCTGCGCCGAAGTTCTAAAAGACCGCGTAAGGGCCAATAAATAAATCGCTTCCAGGATATTGGTTTTGCCCTGCGCGTTCTGGCCCACGATGTATGTAACCTGGTCAGAATCGGCAAATTCCAGCTCCAGTTTGGGGTAGTTCCTGAATTGTTCAAGCGCAAGGCGAAGCAATTTCATGGCTGTATATTAACTTATGCGGCAGGGCTGTCCAGCGCACAGACGGCTTGCCCAGTACGCCGGCTTGCGGCGGCAAAGTCGCCTTAACTCACAATCAACCCGCGCCGGCTCGCACCTCTCTGTATTTCCGGTCAATTGTATGCGCAATTTCATGGTGGGCTTTGCATGCATTCGCCAGGAAAAATGGATTGTGGTTTTTTGTAATGGAAAACCTTTGCGTATGGTGAATGTTTTCTGCGGGATTTTCACACCCCGGAAAAGAACATTTTGTGCCCTGCTCAAGTTGAATTATTTTTCTGATTTTCATGGGGATGTAGCGTGAAGGTTTTTTGGCATTTGTCGCGCGTCCGCCGGACAGCTTTTTGTCGGCACCTTTTTGCGCGCTTTCCTCCCGCATCTCTTCCACAATTTCGTTTTTCGCTTCCGCGATTTCTGCCTCACGATTTTGCAGCATTTGCGCGATTAATCCGTTCACATCAATTTCTTTGTTAACGAGTTCTAACAATTTTTCTTTTATTTCCGGCGATAACTTCTCCAGAATTTTGACGAAAGGTAAAATTGATTGCGGATTGGTGTGCACGTGCACAGATTTAGGTTCATTTTTTGGCTCACTCAAGCCATTTTGATTTTCAAATTCCAGGCCCGATTGAAGCCATTGGCTAGCATTTTTATTGCCAATTTCTTCCAACGCTCGCTGCTCGTCCCGCACAAAAGTTTCGATTGCACGATTCGACATGATTTTAATCATGTTCGCCAAATCTTCCTGATTTTCTGCAGTTGCAATTGATGCAATTCGTACCAATTTATTCGCGCTTACCTCGCCTTCAACAAGTAGCGCCTGCAAAACCGGTTTGTCTTCAAATTTTCTTTCCAGCTGCAGGACTCTTTGTACTTGTTCACGGCTCATGCCCGCCAGTCTTGCAGCAAATTCTTCAATATCTCTGAATCCTTTTTTCCCGTATAGACGCCTCCGCAGAACTTCCGGCAAAAGTCCCGCAAAGCGCCACCGCCATCTGATTGCATTTCTGCCGTACTCGCGGCACAGGTCGTATAGTTTTTCGTCGGAAAGTTTTCGCAGGTTATTGTTTCCTGCGTACTGAGTTGAACCCAGGTTATTCATAAAAAAACGGGTTAAGAAAATAATCTAACCCGAAAGAAAACAAGTACACAGATCCAAAAGCAATTATGCGGGCGCGGGCTGCGCCGTCACCAAACGTAACGGTAGAAATGTAGCACCGGAAAGCCATAAATACCAACAAACCTGCTTGCAAAACCCGGATAATTATTTCCAAATAGCGCGCGCCTTTTGGCTTACTCAAGCCATAAAATGCCGTTGCGCAAAACGGATTTAATATCAAAATATGGGTTAGCTCTTTGCTCTGCCACTAGCGCCGCCGCTTAGCCGATTAGCCGCTTAGCTGTTTAATTGCAAGCAACCCACCATGGCCGCGCAACCCACCATGGCCGCACGCAACCCACCATGGCCGCACGCAACCCACCATGGCCGCACGCAACCCACCATGGCCGCACGCAACCCACCATGGTCAAATTCCCGTCACAGCAACCTCAATCATTCCGCGCAGGCGGAAAGAATCGCCAATATTATCGGGCTGATCATAAAGCAGGTCTACCCGGTCACCACCGCTTCCATAAGCCACAAGAGCTTCAGGTTTTAAATTGGCACCGTTCAGAACCGTCTTCGTATTTGTATCTACTGGTTTTTCTTCGGTCTGACCTTTCATCGTAAGCACAAGATAAGCATCGGCATCATTCATGACTTTCAGGCCCTGTTCCTCATATTTTTTTACCCACTGTTTAACTATTTCAAAATTCTTTCTCTTGCCATTAAAAATTGCGGAATCCTGTTCAACATTCTGAACTCCATCAACAATTAAAATCCTCCATTTATTTGCGGGATTCGCATTTCCGGAGTCCCAAAGGCTATCGTCAGTTATTCTAAATATGACAGTCTCGTGCTTATGCCACTCAGACGGATTCCTGTTGATGGCTTCGACCTTTTCTTTTCTGGTTGTGGGAGGCACAAGGAGCAGTGTTGGTTCCGCAAGAAGAAGTGCTTTTTCCAGGACTTCCTGTGTGAGCCCCATACTTATTTGTTCCCATGTGGGCATTTCCTGCATGGAAATTTCGTATCTATCCAGCGTTGCTTGCATTAATGAGAATTGAGCTTCGAACTTCGGCAAAAGATTTTGCCGTTCAATGGCCGGGTCCCGCAGTGCGGGTTCGATTGCGGTTCCGTCTATATGCGGTGCAGGCGTTTCGGCTGCTGAATCAGCAATGGTGGCGGGCGGCATTACTGTTGTTGCTTCATGAGCACTTGAAGCAGGCGTCGTTCCCTCATCCAATGGCGGCCTTTGCGAACCATAACCGATGAGCATGAAGGCGCGCTCGCGGATTGCAGCTATAAGTTTTTCATGCTTCCTGCCTTCTTCGCGGAATTCGGCTTGCTCAATTGGAATTCCTTCCCGGGTAATTCGGATCAATGTCTGGGCAACATCACGGCTGAATTGTTCGTCGGCATTACCGCCTATGAAACGTCTTTCGGGGCCTTTGTATTCGGACATAGGTGGGTGTTAAGGTGGCGGATTATGGGGGAATTAAGGCTTTTTGTCAATCTAAGCTACCATTAAGCCGTTTTTAGCTTACGATTAGGTGTTTTGACGCTCAAGCTTAATTTAGCTAAACTGGCCAAGGTATTCGCTCGCTTTGCTCGCTCATGTAAGAACTAGCAAAGCCTGCGGCTTCGCCTGGTTTTGTAACGCTCGATCTGATGGCTAAAAAAGAACGCTCCGAAGTTGTAAAAGACGCCAACCTGGAACTGGATCATATGCGCCACAGCTGCGCGCACATGCTGGCGCAGGCGGTTTTGCAGATGTTTCCCGATGCTAAACTTGGCATAGGCCCTACTATTGAAAGCGGTTTTTATTATGATTTTGAGCTGCCGCGGACTTTGATTCCGGAAGATCTGGAAATTTTGCAGGAAAAAATGATCAAAATCGCCAATGAAAGACAGACTTTTGTGCGCCGCGAAGAGCCGGTGGATAAAGCGATCGAGTTTTACCATAAGGTCGGCCAGCCGTACAAAGCTGAAATCGCCCATGATTTAAAAGTGGAAGGAGAAAAAACTGTTTCATTTTATGAAAACTGCCTGCCGGATAATGCTCCGCCAAGCGCGGGCACACCGGGGCAGATAAAATTTTCCGACCTTTGCCGTGGAGGACATACCGAAAACACCCAGAAAACCGGCGCTTTCAAACTGCATAAAATCGCGGGGGCGTACTGGCGCGGCGATGAAAAGAGGCCGATGCTCCAACGCATTTACGGACTCTGCTTTTTGGATAAGAAAGATTTGAACGCGCATTTGCAAATGCTGGAAGAGCAAAAGAAGCGCGACCACCGCAAACTGGGCCAGGAAATGGAACTTTTTGCTTTCAGCGAAAATGTTGGTCCGGGGTTGCCGCTTTGGCTGCCGGCTGGTACGGCCATGATTGAAGAATTGGAAAAACTGGCGAAAGAAACCGAATTCCATGCCGGATACCAGCGCGTGCGCACTCCGCACATTACTAAAGGAGTTCTTTACCAGCAGTCCGGGCATCTGCCGTACTACAAAGCTTCCATGTATGCGCCCATGATCATTGATGAAGAAGAATATTATTTGAAACCGATGAACTGCCCGCACCACCATATGTGTTACGCGGCGTTCCCCAAAAGTTACCGTGATTTACCGCTGCGCTACGCGGAATATGGCACATGCTACAGGTATGAAGATTCAGGCGCTTTGTTTGGTTTGATGCGCGTGCGAAGTCTGCAGATGAACGACGCCCACATTTACTGCACGGAAGAACAATTCGAAAGCGAATTTATTGCCGTTGCGGAAATGTACCTGAAATATTTCAAACTTTTCGGCATCGAAAAATACGTGATGAGACTTTCGCTGCATGATCCTTCTGAACTCGGCAAAAAATATGTTGATGAAGGCGAACTTTGGGTGAAGACGGAAGAAATGGTCCGCCGCGCTATGAAAAAAGCGGGCGTTCCTGTTGTGGAGGTACCAAATGAAGCGGCTTTCTACGGCCCTAAAATAGATGTGCAGGTCTGGAGCGCCATCGGCCGCGAATTTACTCTCGCAACAAATCAAATAGACTTTGCCATTCCAAAAAGATTCGGATTAACTTACGCCGCGGATGACGGGTCGGCAAAAACGCCTTTGTGTATTCACCGCGCGCCGCTGGGAACGCATGAAAGGTTTATTGGATTTCTGATTGAGCATTTCGGCGGCAATTTCCCGGTGTGGCTGGCGCCTTTGCAGGTAAAAGTTTTGCCGGTTTCAGATAAATTCAACGAATACGCGCAGGAAGTTGCGACCGAACTTTTCAATAAAGGCGTCCGCGTGAAAGTTGATGACAGCAAAGAAGGCCTGGGCAAAAAAATCCGCACGGCGGAACTGGCAAAAGTGCCTTATATGCTTATAGTCGGTGAAAAAGAGGTGGCCGAAAGCAAAGTTTCAGTCCGCAGCCGCAAGACTAAAGAACAGTTAACGATGGGCGCGGAAGAGTTCCAGGTGAAGATTTTTGAAGAGATTAATACGAGGGCGGTTTAAGCAGCACCGCTGCGTTATAAATTCTTATAAGTTTGCTCGTTTCTATTGGTAATTCGTATGACCTCCATACCTAAGGTCGTTTTCCTGAAGATGATCCTGTAATTGCCCAGGCGTACCCGGTAAGTATTTGGGGCTCCTTTTAGCTTAATCAGGCCGGGTATTTGCGTAAAATCGGCTTTAATCTGCTGAATAAGCAATAACATTGCTTCCTGCTCTTTGTTTGAAAGTTTGCGGAGAAATTTTTCGATTTTATCCATTTTTAATCTTCTTTAAAGCCTTGATCATGTCATCAATAGGGATTCCTTTACCGGCATTATCCCTGTCTGCATCGAAAATTACCTCTTCCTGCAGGCTGGAAAGGTCAACCGGAGTGATAATCAGCTTTTTTTGGTCGTATTCGATCATGAAACTGTCGGTTTTAAACTGATCTCGCCAGTCTTTAGGGAGCGTAATCTGGCCTTTTTGCGTACATTTAGAAACTTTTGACGACATGTAGTAATGTAAGGAAGTAAGAAAGTATTACAATCATACTACATCTAAATGTTTAAATCAAGGTGCCGACATAATACCGGCGCCTGATTATCAAATTACTAACCGGATCTAAATTATTTATAAAAAAGATTCCAGTTTTTTCTGCGGATTTTCCGCTGTTAAAAGTGAAGAACCAATCAAGGCGGCGTCTACACGGCCTTTATATGGCTGCAGCTGTCCGGCATCGCTGAAAGCGCTTTCGGCAATAATTGTCAGCTCAGGATCAACTTTGTTCAAAACGCCCAAGGCATGACCAAAATTGGTGCGCAATGTTTTTAGATTGCGGTTGTTGATCCCGATTACGACGTCGTCACGGCCGGCAAGTTTTGCCAGGTCCCTTGCATCATAAACCTCAACAAGAGCCGACATGGCCCTTACATGAATGCGATCGATAAGATCATGTAACTGCCTCTTGCTCAGGTCTTTGGCAATCAAAAGCGTTGCATCGGCACCTGCATAATATCCCTCGTCAACTTCTGTCACCGTCTGGATGAAATCTTTGCGCAGGACGGGAAGATTTGTTGATTTTTTCACCTGTTCCAATAATTTAATGCTGCCGTTAAATCTATACGGGTCAGTGACAACCGAAATTGCTGAAGCGCCACCGGCGTTGTAAGCGGCCACAAGGTCAGCGGTGGAATGGGCGTTAAAGACGCGGCCGTTTTCACTGCGGCCCGCCGGTGAACGCTTTTTAACCTCCGCGATCACTGAAATTTTATCTTTGCCCCTGATCGCGGACTCGAATTTTGTGGATGGATTTTCCATGGTTTCGGAGAGTAACACTTTTTAAAATCATTTCCAATATTTAAGTGCCGCAGGCGCTAATCTTTTAATCGATCAGCGCCCGCGTTTTCCGGAACAGGCGTGGGGCCCGCGTCCCTTGCGAAGCCGAAGCTGCGCTGGTCCCGCTTGGCGGAACCGTGGGAGCGAGGGGGCACGTCGGTCGGCCCCAGTTGGTTGTTTACTTTCAGGCCCCACGCCTGTTCGGCTCGCGCTTGCTGCTTCAGTCGGAGCAGTGCGGCTCGCTGCTCGGCGCTCCATAGAGCTCCTCGCGGCTGAGGCCGTCCAGGTGCTCCGCGCGCTGCCTGCGCTCACGCTCCTTGATGTCCAGGGACTGGCGCGCGCCCGTGAGGATGCCCTCCAATCGCCGCGCGCCATCCGTGTCCATGAAGGCCTTCTGCCGCTCCAGCTCCTTGATGAGGCAGTGGCCGCGGGTCTGGAACCCGCGCTCGCTGTACTCCCCGAGAAGCCACACCTGTGCGGCCACTTTGTATGCCACATCCTTGAACAGCCACTCCTCCGAGGTGACCGCCTTGAAGCGCGACTTCAACCGGCGGGACGCGTTGTGCACGTGCCCGCACAGATCAGAAATCTGCTCCCTGGGGACCCCGAAGTCTTCCGCTGCCTTGATCAGCCTGCTAATGCCTGTAATCTGCTCGCTCATTTGGTACCTCACTCTGGTTGAACGTGGAACAGTCACTAAACCGGAAAATGGTTGGGTGATGTAAATTTTTTCTCATAGGCACACTCGCCTTGCGGCTCGTGTGTAGTAAACAACCACACCCATGGCTGGACACGGAAGCTTAAGTCTTCGTGTCCAAGAATGGATGTGGTTTAAACTTTCAATTTTTCAAGGAGCAAATGTTTTGTGGCGGGCGAGATTATCCGGTGTGGCACCGTATGTCCACAAAAAAAGCCCCTCCGTGTGGAGAGGCTCTGTGAACATAATTTCTTCACTAGCGAATCCTCTCCACGGAAGTGGTAAGCACAATAAGACCGAGCACGAGTGCTGCCGGTCCGTGACCAATAATTGCGCCTGATTTGATTGAGGATTTTTTCATAATTTTTCTTACAGAAAGAATTATACTTATTTGATTTTGTTAGTCAAATCTTGAAATGCAGGGGCGGCAAAAGTACACAGGAAAAATTCTGCGCGCACATGCTGCGCCGGTCATATTTAAAAAGAACTTTGTGGGCCCCCGAATTACTTCGAGGGCCCACCAGTTCCAGACAGTCATCACTGAATTGCTGATGGCGATGCCCCGCTTAAGCGTTGCATGGCGCACGCCTTTCGGCGCCTGTGATTACTGTCCATCCGCTGCAGGCGGCGGCGGTGCGCTGGAGCTCCTGACGGGAAGCTTTCGCTGAGAAGGTCTCTGCGATAGCATGCCGTTCCGTTCCAGTTCGTTCCGCGTCGCCCGGCTAAGATTCAAAGTAAGCTTGAGCTCTGAAGCACGCAGGCACATCCACTCTTCCAGGTCGCGCAGAAGCGCGGCCCGGAGTTCCAGTGCCAGCGTCTTGTCGCACATCATCTCCACTACGCGGCAAGCCGCGAGGTAAAGCCTCTCCAAGGTTCTGTCGTGCGACTCGCTCCACTTGTTGTCGTCCTTGATCGTCTCGATCATGTCGGAATACGTTGTACCCTTACAGATGTTCTCCAGAGTCTTGTGTGCACTGGTGATGTTCCTGTGGTGGAACCCCAGAACCAGCGCCACATCACGATGCAGATCTCGAATCTTAAACTTCAATCGATTGGCCATCAGTCCTCCCGCAAATTCCGCTACGAGTTGAAAATCATGAGTCTTAGTTAGTCTATGGGATGTAAACAGTAACCACACCCCGCGCCGGCGCCAAAACTTTGGGCAGCGCGCAGAAATTATTGTCGCCAATGCGGGATGGGTTAATTTTTTTTAATTTTCAAAGGGCGAGCCGGGCGTCGCTTCTGTAACCGGGGGAACTAAAAAATGGCTTCTAAAAGCCACTAAGATAAAGCAACGACGGCTATTATATTGAAATTTTTAATTTCGTCAACCGACCTTTGAGGTCGACGCGCCGGCCGATGCGCCCGGGTTGAAACCCTGCAGCTTATAATCGGCGAATTTCCTGCCGTAAATAATCGGCGGGAAAAAATAGCGGAACAGGTTATCGAATTCGCGCTCCGGCGTGTAGACCTTGGTATGCGAAGTCACGGTGTAGTCGCTGAGGTTGGAAATCAGCATGGTATCCATGTCGAAAATCTGCGTCTCAAA